>ENA-OQMN01000236-OQMN01000236.1-human-gut-metagenome-genome-assembly--contig:-NODE-236-length-13302-cov-4.014725_pt1 | contig 13302 bp, 12 predicted proteins | sample MGYA00242765_ERZ504861 | MGnify/ENA primary metagenome ERZ504861 (study PRJEB26092, sample SAMD00036417) | human gut metagenome | host: Homo sapiens | study: EMG produced TPA metagenomics assembly of... | reverse complement strand
GCCCAGGGCGTTCCGCCCCGCCGGGTTGGCGGAGAGGAAGCCCTCCCGCTGGCGGAGCAGCAGGGGATCTGCACTGAGCTTGGCCCGGGTGAGCTCGGCGCCCACCTCGTCCCGCAGCAGCCGCAGCTCCTCGGGGGTTTGGCGGCCAGCTCCAGGAACACGGCGCAGTGGATGAGGGGCTCCCGGTTCTTCCGGGCGCCGGCAATGATGACGGCCACGTCCTGTAGGTTGGCCTCCGCCGTGACACTCCGCTTCAGGTTGTCCTGATTGCTCCGATCCAGCCGGTTCTTGTTGACGGCTTTGTGGTAGATGGCGTCCTCCTCTGCCGCTGTCACCTGCCGGGCATAGAGATGGAGGGTGACGCCGGCCCGGTTACAGATGTGGGAGAGTAGGGCCAGCTCCTCGGTGGCGGCGGGGTAGCCCCGGAGGGCCAGGACGCAGCGGTATAGCCCGCCCAGCACATACGGAGTCCGTGTTAAACTTCACGGCTGCTGGGGCAATCAGGTCCAGTAAGCCTTGGCTGAGAGCTGCGCTGGTTTTTCCACAGGCTTCTTTTGCTTTCTCTGACTTTTAGCCATGCTCTGTCACCACCTCTCTCCATCTATGCTGTCAAAGTGTTCGGTCACCATGTCCTGCTGGAGTACACCGCCAGGATGCGCTTCACATCCTGCTCCCCGGCCAGGCGGACGTGGAAGCCGTGATCCTGGATCTGCTTCTCCAGCCGCCGGGGCAGCTCCCGATCCTCCGCGGCCTTGCTGTCCAGCCGGCAGACCAGGACGAACTCCCGGGAGGCGGCGGTGGAGGACTGGCGTGCGTCCAAGTGCTCCATATCCTGCCGGAGTAGCTCCCGCAGGCGGGGACGGTTCCTCCTCCAGCCTCCTCTGGTAATACTGCTGTTTTCAGAAATGACTCCCGGGAATCCAGGGCCAGCAGCTCCAGGGAGGCCATTCCCTGGAGAAGCCCGGTGAGGGCCCGCACCCGGCCCCGGATGCCCTCCGGGGACAGGATGGACAGGTTGTCCGGCCGGAGCAGGTAGAAGAGCAGCTCATCCCGGCCGCACACCGCGCCGTGCTCCGTCAGGCGGGTGACACCCATGAGCTGCCGGGTAGTCTGCCGCTGGCGCAGGAGCTGCTGTTCCTTTCTATTCATTGTTCTGCCCCCATTCATAGTATTGCTGCTGCAGGAACAGGAAGCAGGTCGCCCGCCGCAGGAAGTCCAGGACGCTGGAGCCCTCCACCTGGATGGCGAGGAAGGCGTACAGCACGGTACCCACCAGGGGCAGCATGGTCCCCGTCTGGGATCCATACGCCGGCCACGCGCTACGCGATCGACCACGGCATCGTCCAGTCGTTCACCAGCGCGCAGGACGTGCGTGGCGAGTACGGGGAGCGCGGTTCGCGCCATCACATCCCGGCGGGCATCATCGCCCCGCTCAAGATCCGCGGCAAGGCGGTCGGTTCGCTCAAGTTCTACTATCGCAGCGCCCACGACGTGAACCGGACGCAGTTCGCGCTCGCGCAGGGCTTCGCCGAGCTGCTATCCACGCAGCTTGCCATCCACGAGTTGGAGCGTCAGGCCGAGCTCACCGCCCGCGCCGAGCTGCGTGCTCTGCAGGCCCAGATCAACCCGCACTTCCTGTTCAACACGCTGAACACCATCGCGGCCCTCACGCGCACCGAGCCCCTGCGCGCCCGCGAGCTGCTGCGGGAGTTCGCCCAGTTCTACCGCGCCACGCTCGATAACTCCGGCTCGCTGATCCCGGTTGCGCGCGAGGTCTCGCAAACCCAGCGCTATCTCAAATTCGAGAAGGCCCGTTTCGGCGACGATCGCATCCAGGAGCGCTTCACGATCGACGAGGCGGTCCGGGATGTCCAGGTGCCCGCCTTCGTCATCCAACCGCTGGTTGAAAACGCCGTGCGCCACGCGATGCCGGATGAGGGCGCGCTGCACATCGACGTCTCGATCGCCCTGGCCGGCGAGCGTGCGGTCGACATCACGGTGGCCGACGACGGTGAGGGCATGGACGAGGCCACGGCAGCGCGCCTGTTCGACCCTACGCGCGGTGCCCCGGATGCGTCGGCCCCGCAAGGCGGCGGCGCCGGCGTTGCCATGCACAACATCTCCGAGCGCATCAAGCGTTTCTACGGACCCAAATCGAGCACGTCGGTGACATCGCTTCCCGGCTCGGGCACGACGATTGTTTTGCATCTCGATTTAGAGGGAAGTATGTATGATGAGGGATAGAATAGGGGCATGACCGTACGGACGGCTCAGTTGAGCCGGGTCATGCGCGATTCGAATCGAAAGGTACTCTGTGGTTATGCTACGTGCGATGATCGTCGACGACGAGGCTCCAGCACGCTCTGAGCTGCGCTACCTGCTTGAGCAGACGGGCAAGATCAGCTCGATCTGCGAGGCGACCAGCGTCCGCTCCGCGATAGAGATGCTGATGGATGTGCGAGTGGACGTGGTGTTCCTCGACATCTCCATGCCGGGCGCCTCGGGGTTGCAGCTCGCCGAGGCGCTCTATAAACTCAAGACCCCGCCTGCGATCGTGTTCGTGACCGCCTATAGCGATCATGCGGTCGAGGCGTTCGACGTCGATGCCGTCGACTACCTGATGAAGCCTGTGGAGGAGGCGCGTCTCGATCGAGCGATCGAGAAGGTGCTCGCCCGCGGGGTCGCCGGGTCGGACGCGGTGACGTCGACGCTGTCGGGTTCGGCGATCGAGCGCATCTCGGTGGAGAAAAGCGGCCGCAAGGTGCTGATCCCGATCGATCAGATCCGCTTCATCATGGCCAAGGACGACTACTCCTGCATCTTCACGGGCGACGACCGGTTCCTCTCTACTACCTCGCTGGCGCAGTTCGAGGCCAAGCTCAACGAGTTCGGGTTCTTCCGCGTGCACCGGCGCTACATCGTGAACCTGTCATGCGTGGAGGACGTGGAGTCGATCCAGGCGGGTACTATCCAGCTGGGCGTCAGCGGTTTGGACGAGCGCATCCCGGTGTCGCGCCGCCGCGTGGTCCCCTTGAAGAAAGCGTTGAATATCTAAGATGGCAAAGCGCATCGATATCGTGTCCGACACGCACGGCTGCCTGTCGGATCGTCTGCTGGAGGCCTTGGACGGTTGCGACCTGCTGATCCATGCAGGCGACATCACCTCGGAAGCCGATTGGGCCCAGCTTGAGGCCATCGCGCCCGAGGTGCATGGGGCGCTGGGCAACAACGACGGGTACTACTACAACTACGGCCCCGCCGTGGAGCGCCTAGCGGTGTTCGTCTACGAGGGGTTGCGTATCTCGGTTGCGCATTACCGCGATGAGCTGCCGTGCGGCAGCTCGGATGTGGCCGTGTGCGGGCACACGCATCGGGCGATGATCGTCCATGAGGGGCGGTGCCTGGTGGTGAACCCGGGTTCTGCGTCCTGCCCGCGTGGCGAGCGCGGCCCCACCATCGCGCGCCTTGTGGTCGAGGATGGCCGGGTGCTGTCCGCCGAGATCGTCGACCTGTAGGGCCCGTCTGCGGCGACGGCTATGGTGCGAGGATCGGGCTTCTGTCCGCAGCCTGGTCCAACCCTCGGTGTTGCGGCTGTGAGCTGGGAAAACGGCGGATGGAAAAATATTCAAAATTCTTCTTGCGTACACGGAGCACTTCTGTGTATACTAGCTCTCGCAGCAGTTGCTGCCTGGGGAGTTAGCTCAGTTTGGTTAGAGCGCCGGCCTGTCACGTCGGAGGTCGCGGGTTCGAGCCCCGTACTTCCCGCCATCGCAATCAAAGCCTCGTCGTACAGACGGGGCTTTTTGCGTATAAAAGGGTGCCGTACGCAGGAGCGGCGTAGCCAAGATGGCGCGCAACCTGTAAATTGCTACAAGAAGCGCATGCTTTTATGGACAGATGCGATATAGTATTCGGCTGCAAAGGTTTTCGAACGTATGCCCGGGGGTGCTTCCATGCATGGAGGAACGATCCGCCTTGCCGGGCCGTTGGCGCGCAGGACTCGATGGGGAGTTGATTGACATGGATATCTCACGCAAGACCGACTACGCGTTGCGCATGTTGGCCATGCTCGTGCAGGGGGAGGACCATCTGCTCTCCGTGCGCACCGCCGCAGAGGAGGTGGACGTGCCCTATTCCTTCGCGCGCTCGATTCAACACGGCCTGGTGCAGGCGGGTATCGTCGAGAGCCTGCGCGGGGTGCATGGCGGCATGCGTCTGAAGGTCGATCCCGCCGAGGTCACCATCCGCCAGATCGTCGAGGCGGTGCAGGGTCCGCTGGTCATGAACGATTGCACGGCGGAAGATGTCGTCTGCCCCCGTTCGAGCGGGTGCTGCTACCATCCGATCTGGGTGGGTGCGCAGGCCCTGATGCACGACTACCTGGATTCGGTCACGCTGGACGATGTGGTCAATCGGCGGCAGAATCCGGCAGTGGATGCCAAGTTCGCCGACCGCGACCGGTTTTCGGAATATGCGGTGTGCGGTGAGCGGTGCACCCAGGCGCTGTCGTAGGAACGCACCGGCGCCGGCATGTCCGGTGTCGGGAAGCGGGCGGATGCGGGTTCGGTGAGGAGGCAAGATGGTGCAGGAGTCCTTTCGGAGTCTGATTCGGGCGGAGGGTGCTCGCCTGTATCGCGATCTTGCCTGGCGCCGCACGCGCGACCCCTATGAAATCTGGCTGTCCGAGGTCATGCTGCAGCAAACGCAGGTGCCGCGGGTGGAGGGGCGTTGGCCTGAGTGGCTTGAGCGGTTCCCCAGCGTATTTGCCCTGGCCGAGGCTTCCACGAGCGAGGTGCTCGCCGTCTGGCAGGGTATGGGGTACAACCGGCGCGCACTGGCGCTCAAAGCGGCGGCAGAAGAGGTGGTGCGCTCCTATGACGGGGTGTTTCCCTCGGGTGTGAAGGAGCTCGTGGCGCTGCCCGGCATCGGGCCGGCGACGGCGCAGGGCATTCGCTCGTTTGCCTTCGACCTTCCCGGTGTATATTTGGAAACCAACGTGCGGACCGTGTTTTTGCACCATCTGTTCCCCGAAGTGCCGGAGGTTCCGGACAAGGAGCTGGTTCCGCTTGTAGAGGCGGCCTGCCCGGCCGGACGGGATATGCAGGGTGCAGGCGAGAAGGACGCTGGCGTCTATGCGCGTCCGCAGGATGCCGACGACACCCCGCGCGCCTGGTACTATGCACTGCTCGACTATGGCTTCTACCTGAAGAAGACCGTGCCCAACCCCTCTCGGCGCTCGAAGGCCTATACACGGCAGTCGAAATTCGAAGGATCGCGGCGTCAGAAGCGGGCGGCGGTGGTGCGGATGCTGCTCGATGCCCAGGCTTCGGCGTCCTCGGGGTTGGCGCTTTCCGAGGTATCCGAGCGCTTGGATGAGCTTGAGCGGGCGTCGGGGCGGGCGGCGGTGGCGCGCGATGAGGTCCGCTCCATTCTGGATGATTTGGTACGCGAGGGATTCTGCTGTGAGCAGGGCGGCTCCTGGCGTATCGCGTAAGCGCGTTTGTGCTGCTGTATGCCGAAAAATCCCTGTGTGCAGGCCATGTAAAACGGGTAGATAGCTTTTGTGGAGTTGTTCCTTATTAGGAATGAATCTACAATAAGGATGCCGCCACGGTATGGTGTATCGCGGCGGTTCGTATCCTCACACCGCACAAGGAGGGCATATGGATTTCGAGAACTCTCAGACCAAGAAGAACCTGGAGACCGCTTTCGCCGGCGAGTCCCAGGCCCACACCAAGTACCGCTACTATGCGTCCAAGGCTAAGAAGGACGGCTACGTGCAGATCTCCAACATCTTCATGGAGACGGCTCTAAACGAGTCCGAGCACGCCAAGCTGTGGTTCAAGGAGCTGCATGGCGGTGCGGTGCCGGGCACGCTGGACAACCTGCGTGACGCCGCCGCTGGCGAGAACTACGAGTGGACCACCATGTACGACGAGTTCGCCAAGACCGCCGACGAGGAGGGCTTCACCGCCATCGCCGCCAAGTTTCGCGGTGTCGGTGCTGCTGAGAAGGCGCACGAGGAGCGCTACAACAAGCTCGCCGAGCGCGTTGAGAAGGGCGAGGTCTTCAACCGCGCCGGCGTGAAGGTGTGGAAGTGCCTGAACTGCGGCCACCTGCACGTGGGTCCCGAGGCGCCTGCCGCCTGCCCGGTGTGCGCTCATCCGCAGAGCTACTTCGAGGAGCAGGTCGTCAACTACTAAGGCGACGCCGCTGCATGCCGTCAGGCATACAGGATGGGAGCCGGTGCCGGCATATGTCGGCACCGGCTTTTTCATAGAGGGTGTCTGTCTGTATGATTTTCGCAAGCTATGAGACGGTTTGCAGCAAGGATCTTGACAGGTCCCACGCATTGACATGAGTGTTTCATATGCGCAGGTAGCATGGCGTATGAACGGTCGGACGATCTCATTTTGAGCGGAAGTCTGCAAAGAAAGCGCGTTTCGATTGACGTGCGTTCTCGAGGGGTCCATGCTATTGATCTCTTTCCTCGCACGTGCCTCCGCTCAAGGGGTGGATGTTCGCATGGACCTGTTTATTGAAACGCCGCAGCAGGCGGCACGGCGCTCGGAGCGCTGGGAGCGGTTCGAAACCTATCGATCTGTTGACTCGGGATCTGGTGGTGGGCCGGTCGAGGTGCCGGAAGCGCATGGTGAGGGGGAGGTGCCGCCGCGCTGCGCCGTCCGTTCGCGGCGCGCGGCGGCCTCATCAGGAGCTGGTGATGCGCCATGCGTGCGGTCGGGCGCAGCGGCGGGCGGCGATGCGCCGCGTGGGCGCTCGGGTTCGGCGCCGACGATGGGCGGGCCGCACGCGTCCCCAGACGGGGCGCCTGCGGTGTCCGATGCGGCGCGAGGCGCGCGCTCGGCTGCGATGGCGCCTGAGCAGGGGCCGGCGGCCGGGGCCCTCGACCTGGATGAGCCGGAGCCCTACTCGATTGCTGGCGAGGCCTACCGGCGGGAGCTTGCCTACGACAGGGGCCGCATGCGGCGCTGGAAGGCCATGCAGGCGATTCGGGTGCTTGCGTATATCGTTTTGGTCCCAGTGGCGGTGGTGGCCGTGTTCATCGCCGCCTATGCGCTGACCTACGTGCTAAACGGTGCAACTCCCGACGAGCTGCTGGCTGCGCTGCGGAGCCTGGCGCTGCGCGCCGAAGGCTTGGTGGCAGAGTGGACGTCGATGCTGCCTGCAGGGTAGGGCGTCGGGATTTCTGCGCGAACATATGTCCGCGCAGTTCGGTATGATGGAGCTGTTGAATTATCGGCGGATGTGGGTGGTGTTGAGTGGATACGGGAATCGTTGCGATGGCGCTTGCCGGCGTGGTGCTGGTGGTCGTGATACTGCTGGTCGCGGGCTTGCGCGGCGCGCGCGTGCAAGGAGCGGCGACCATGCGCGAGCTGCAGGCGCTGCGCGGGGCGCTGGAAGAGGTCGGCGGCGCGCTCGACCAGATGGGTGCGCAGGTGCGCGCGCTGCAGGACCGCACGTCTGCGCTCCAGCTTTCCGAGCAGCAGCGATTCGATGGCACCATGCGGTCGCTGGATCAGCTGGGTGTGCGCGTGGATGCGTCGCGTCAGGAAAGCGCGCAGCGGCTCGACCACCAGCGCGATGTCATGGAAGGGCGCATCGACGCTTTGCGCGAGACCGTGGAGCGCCAGCTGGGGGATATTCGCTCCGACAACGAGCGCAAGCTCGAGGCAATCCGCGTGACGGTGGACGAGAAGCTGGCAACCACGTTGAACGACCGCTTGGGTGCGTCGTTCAAGCAGGTAAGCGATCAGCTCGAGGCGGTGTATCGGGGGCTGGGCGACATGCAGAGCGTTGCTGCCGGCGTGGGGGATCTGAAGCGCGTCCTGTCGAATGTGAAGACGCGCGGCATCTTGGGTGAGGTGCAGCTGGGCGCCATCCTGGCTGACATCCTGGCGCCCGATCAGTACGCGCAGAACGTGGCAACCAAGCCGGGCAGCTCGGAACGGGTGGAGTTCGCCGTGAAGCTGCCGCAGGAGGCAGGAAGTTCTGTATGGCTCCCCATCGACTCGAAATTCCCCGGCGATACCTATGAGCATCTGCGCGATGCGATGGATGCGGGCGATGCGGCCGGTATCGCGCAGGTGCGCCGCGCGCTTGAGCAGGTCATCAAAGCCGAGGCGAAGGACATCTCCACCAAATATCTGAGCGTTCCGGAGACCACGAACTTCGGGATCATGTTCCTGCCGTTCGAGGGGCTGTATGCCGAGGTGGTCGATCGACCCGGCCTGATCGAGTGCCTGCAGCGCGACTACCAGGTCAACGTTGCGGGCCCGTCAACCATGGCGGTGATTCTCAACAGCTTGCAGATGAGCTATCAGACGTTCGCGTTCCAGCGTCAGGCCGACGAGATCCAGCGGGTGCTGAGTGCGGTGAAGGCGGAATTCCCCAAGTACCAGGCAGAGCTGCGCCGGGCGCTCAGGCAGATAGAGACGGCTGGGAAGACGGTGGACGGTATCATCAACACGCGTACGAACGTGATAGCGCGCAAGCTCAAGGGCGTCACCGCCATGGAGGACGAGGCGCTGGCGGTCGAGGTGCTGGGAATCGAGGCAGGCCCGGCCGCATCGGACGACGATGCGGCGGGCATCCACGGGGCGATGCCGGAGTCCGAGGAAGCGGCGCTTGAGGGCGCATAGCGAACGGGAGGGAATGCAGGATATGCCACGGGAGACGAATGCAGCCAAGCGGGAGCGCGCCATCGAGGTGTACCGGCGGCTCAATGAGCGCTACGGACCGGTGGAGTGCTTTTTGGACCATGCCAACCCATTCCGCCTGGTGATTGCGGTGCTGTTGTCTGCCCAGACGACCGACGCCCAGGTCAACAAGGTGACGCCGGCCCTGTTTGAGCGCTGGCCCACGCCGGAGGCGATGGCACAGGCAACCTATGAGGAGCTGTCGGGCGTCATCAAGTCGCTGGGCTTCTACAAAACAAAGGCGAAGCACTGCATTGAGTGCGCGCAGATGATTGTCGCCGACTACGACGGTGTGGTTCCGGCCGACATGAAGGAGCTCGTCAAGCTGCCCGGCGTGGGGCGCAAGACGGCGAACATCGTGCTCAATGTGGGCTATGGCATCGTGGAGGGGATCGCGGTCGATACGCATGTCAACCGCATCGCCCATCGTCTCAAGCTGTCGCCCAAGACGCATGAAAAGGAGCCGTTGAAAACCGAGCAGGATCTTCTGAAGATTCTGCCGAAGGAGTACTGGAACGACGTCAACCACCAGTGGATCATGCTGGGGCGCGAGATCTGCGATGCGCGCAAGCCCCTCTGCGGGGAGTGTCCGCTGGCCGATATCTGCCCGAGCGCCCGGATGGGATAGGATGGAAGGCATCGTAGTGTTTTGTAGCGTTTGAGCCCGGTCGGACGCTTGCCGCCCGACCGGATCGGGTGCCCGTTCGCACACCGGCCGGAACCGCCAGGGGAGATTCAATGCTGATTCATCGCATAGCCGCGCAACTGTATACGGACGATGCCCTGCAGACCGTGGAGGCTGCGCTCGATGCCGGTTCGGATGCCACGCTGGCGGTTTCGCAATCGGGGCGTACGCTGATGCTGGCGGCGCAGTTTGCCCGCCGACCGCGCCCCACGGTCTATATCGTCTCGGGGGAGGATGCGGCGGACCGCGCCGCGCGGGCGCTCGCGGCCTACGTGGGCGTCGATCATGTTGCGCGTTTTCCGGAGCGCGCGGACTATCCCTGGAAAAGCGACCAGCCGGATGACGCCGTGGTCGCTTCGCGGTGCGCGGCGCTCGGTCGCATTGCGCGCGGGGAGGCCTGCATCATGGTCGCCTCGGCTCGTGCGTTGCTGCGCTGCGTCCCGCCGCGGGAAAGCGCCTACTGGACCTCGACGGTGCTGTCGGTGGGCGAGGAGATCCCGTTCGCATCGGTGCCCGAGCGGTTGGTGGGCATGGGGTACACGCGTTCCGATGACGCGGCGGCACCGGGACTGTTTCGCGTGCATGGCGATTCGGTCGATGTGTTTCCGGCGCAGGGTGCGGCGCCGGTTCGCTTGGAGTTCTTTGGTGACGAGATCGACCGCATCCGTTCGATGGTGGCTTCGACGGGGCAGACCATCGGTGACGCCGAGTCGGTCGAGATCTTCCCGGTGCGCGAGCTCGCGCTGACCGATGAGGCGGTGCGCAGGATCTCGGCGGCGCTGTACCTGCCCGCTCAGGATGATAGCGAGCTGGCCGCCATGCTCGAGCTCGTGCAGGCCCGCGTGGTCACGCCCGAGCTCGACCGGTTCCTGCCGCTGCTGTACGAGCGCACGGTCAGCCCGCTTAGCCATGTGCACCCGGATGCGCTGGTGGTGCTGTCTGAGCCCCGTTCGCTGTTCGACGATTGCACGCGCGCCTACGATGACTTGGAGCGCCGGGCCAGCGAGGCGAAGGTGGCGCGTCTCGACGGGCTGTACGTGCGCCCGCAGGAGCTCGACTTCGGACGCCAGCAGCGTCTGAATTACGTGAGCCTTATCCGCGCGGGCGGTGCGGTGACTGCCGAGCTCAAGATCGAACAACCCGGTTTGGCGGGCTCTGATACCCGGTTTCTCTCCCGTGTCCAGGAGGTCGTCAACAACCGATTCGCCTGCGTGTTCGCCGTCCCCGACCGCGGGGCCCGCGAATCGATGGAGCTGTCGTTCACCGACGAGGGGATTGCGTTCGAAGAGTCCCTGCAGACGGCACCTGAAAACGAGGGGACGGTCGAGCGGGTTCCGCGAGCGGTTGTGAGCAAGCGCGAGGCCGATCAGCTCAACGCGCGCGCGATCGGTGACGCCGCCCCGGCGGTGCCGACCATCACGCGCGGACGCGTGACCTTTGTGGACGCGCCCATCGCGTCGGGCGTGGTGGTGCCGTCGGCGCACCTCGCGGTGTTTTCCGTGGCAGACCTCAATGCGCGGATGGACGCCCGCCGCGGCAGGACGCGGCGGCGCGTCGACGTGACCGAGATCACCTTCCCTTTCAAGCCGGGCGACTACGTGGTCCATGCCACGCACGGCATCGCGCTGTTCTCCGAGATCGTGCGCCAGGAGGTTGCGGGCCGCGAACGCGATTACTTCCTGCTGGAGTACGCGGGGGGCGACAAGCTCTATGTGCCGCTCGAGCAGGTCGATCGCGTGACGCGCTACGTGGGCCCCGATGGCGACAGCCCGCGCCTCACGCGCCTGAACACCGCCGATTGGGCACGGGCGACCACGAAGGCGCGCAAAAGCGCCAAGAAGCTCGCGTTCGACTTGGTGGACCTCTACACCAGGCGCGCATCCATCACGGGGGTGCCCTGCCCGCCGGACAGCGCCGCGCAGGTGGAAATGGAGGAGAGCTTCCCGTACGAGCCGACGCGCGACCAGCTCGAGGCGATATATGACATCAAGGCCGATATGGAGGCGCCCAAGCCCATGGATCGCCTGCTGTGCGGCGACGTGGGCTTCGGCAAGACAGAGGTTGCGCTGCGTGCGGCCTTCAAATGCGTGGACGGCGGTCGCCAGGTCATGGTGCTGTGCCCCACGACGATTTTGGCCCAGCAGCATTTCGAAACGTTTTTCGAGCGATTCGCGCCGTTCGGCGTGGAGGTTGAGGTGCTGTCGCGTTTCCGGACGCCGGCTCAGCAGCGCCGCGCCCTGGCAGCGTTTTCCGAAGGGCGCGTGGACGTGCTGATCGGCACGCATCGCCTGCTTTCGGCCGACGTGAACCCGCATGAACTGGGCCTGGTGATCATCGACGAGGAGCAGCGATTCGGCGTGCAGCACAAAGAGCAGCTCAAGACCTGCGCGAGCAGATCGACGTGCTCACGCTGTCGGCGACGCCCATCCCGCGCACCATGCAGATGGCGATGAGCGGCGTGCGCGACATGAGCCTGATCATCACGCCGCCCACCGGCCGCCGACCGGTCGCGGTGCATGTGGGCGAATACGATCCGGACGTGGTGAGCGCGGCGATCCGTCTTGAGATGGGGCGCGGAGGGCAGGTGTACTACGTGTCCAACCGCGTGAAAACGATCGACGAGGCGGTCGAGCGCGTGCACGAGGCGGCTCCGGAGGCCCGGGTGGGCGTGGCGCACGGCAAGATGAGCCCGCGCGAGGTTGAGGATGTGATGGTGCAGTTCGCCACCAAAAAGATCGATGTGCTGATCGCCACCACCATCGTGGAGAGCGGCATCGATAACGCGAGTGCGAACACGCTGATCATCGAGGACTCGCAGCGGCTTGGCTTGGCTCAGCTCTACCAGCTCAAAGGGCGCGTGGGCCGGTCGGCTACGCAGGCGTACGCGTACTTCATGTTCCCGGGGGAGATGCCGCTCACCGAGGAGGCCACCGCGCGCCTGACCGCGCTTTCGGAATTCCAGGAGCTTGGCAGCGGTATGCGCATCGCCATGAGGGACTTGGAGATCCGCGGAGCCGGTTCGCTGGTTGGCGCCGAGCAGCACGGCAACCTTTCGAGCGTCGGCTTCGACCTATTCACGCAGATGCTGGGCCAGGCGGTTGCCGAGGCGCGCGGAGAGGGCGGGGCGGATGTCGAGCAGGCAGGGGTCGCCATCAACCTTTCAGCCGATTTCTATCTCGATGAGGAGTATGTGCCGGCGGTCGACAGGCGCGTCATGGTGTACCGCAAGCTTGCCGCGGCCGACGAGCTTGCGGCGGTGGATGAGGTGCAGCAAGCGTGCGAGGAGGAGTTCGGCAAGCTGCCGGAGGCGGCGCAGAATCTTATGGATCGGGCACGCATCCGCATCCGCGCCGACAGGCTGGGGCTGGAGAGCGTGTCGTTGGTGGGCGGAAAGCTCACCTATATAGGGGTGGACGTGCCCAAAGACGTCGCGTTCGAGCTGCGTGGCTCGCTGGGTGCCATCAACTTCCCCAAGACGCGCAAGTTCACGGTTCCCTACAAGGCCGGTGCTGGCGCGGGCAGCGGGTTGGGGCGTGGCATCAACGCGGACGTGTCGAATGGCGGTGTAGGCGTCGTGCAGGCGGCTCTGGGGATTTTGACCAAGCTCGGCGCCAGCGGGGACGACGATTAGAGAGGGCGGATCCCCTGCCATGCTTCCATGATATATGTAGACCCCGTGGAGGCGCGGATTCCCGCCCCGCCCCGCCCGCCTCTGGCATTATGAATCCCTGCCGCGCGGCCCGGTCCGAACCAACGGGAGGACATCCGAGGGACGCGGCGGGTACCTTGAGAACCGGATACCGCGAGTGAGCGGAATGAAGCTAGTGGAGAGAGGACACCGTATACAGGTGTCAGCAGTGATGTACTGAAGACGAAGACAGTGTAAGGTCCGCCCGGCCG
>ENA-OQMN01000235-OQMN01000235.1-human-gut-metagenome-genome-assembly--contig:-NODE-235-length-13591-cov-3.689171_pt1 | contig 13591 bp, 12 predicted proteins | sample MGYA00242765_ERZ504861 | MGnify/ENA primary metagenome ERZ504861 (study PRJEB26092, sample SAMD00036417) | human gut metagenome | host: Homo sapiens | study: EMG produced TPA metagenomics assembly of... | reverse complement strand
GGACGGCTCGCACGCGGCCAGCGGCGGCCGAGCACAACGACCGCTCAAAAACCTCCACACCCATCCGCTATCCTGTGGTCCTCAGCAACAACGATGCGGAGCCACGCCCAGCGGCGCCGCCCACCGATAGGACTCTCATGGCAGCCACACCCACGCACGAGCACTCCCGCCCCGCCTCTTCCGACGCCCCGCGAAGCAAGCAGTCGGGAGGAAGCGGCAGCGGCCTGTCCATCGCCTCGGCGGTGCTAGGGGCCGTAGGCCTCGTCTGTGCCTTCAAGGTGAGCTGGCACGTTGGCGTGATCGCAGGCATCATCGCCATCGTGCTGGGCGTTCTGGCGCATCGCCGCGGCGCAGGCAAGCTCGGCCTGGCGAAGGCGGGCATCGCCCTGGGAATCGCCAGCATCGTGCTGCTGATCGGGCTGGTCATTGCCTTCGCCGTACAGCTGGCGCAGGTTGGCCTGCTGTAAGAGAGGCAAGATCGAACGCCGCGAAGGTGGCGCGGTTCGGTGGTAGATTCTACAGCAGCGCCTCGGCCCACGCTGCATCGCGGAATCCCACGAGGATCGCATCGTCGGCAACCACCAGCGGACGCTTGATCAGCATGCCATCGCTCGCCAGCAGGGCGTAGGCCTCCTCGTTGGACATGCCGTCGTCGAGCTTGGCCTTGATTCCCAGCTCGCGGTACTTCATGCCGCTTGTGTTGAAGAACCGGCGCAGCGGCAGACCCGAGCGCTCGTGCCAAGCGGCAAGCTCCTCGGCGGTTGGGGTCTCCTCGACAATATGGCGATCGGTGTAGGAAACACCGTGCTCATCCAGCCATTTTTTCGCTCGCTTGCAGGTGCTGCAGCGGGGATATTCGATAAACAGAACGGACATGGGCGCTCCTTCTCGCGCGGTTATCGGGTAACCGCAGCATACCCAGCCCGGCACGCTGTCAACGCGCCGCGCCGGGTCCTGCCTGCCAACGCGCCGCGCCTGCCCCCGTTCCGCCGCACCGCACCGGCCCTGCCTGCCAACGCGCTGCCAACGCGCCGGGCCGGGCCGAACTCCATCCCTCTCGCCGCGCCGCGCCCGCCTTCAAACGCGCTGCCAACGCGCCGCGCCTGGCTCTCCCTTCCGCCGAGCCCCGTCTTTCAACGCGCCAGGCCCCGTCCCCACTGCCGCTCCGCGCGCCAGGCCCCGTCCCCACCGCCGCGCGCCAGCCCCTTCCACCACGCCTCATCCCCCAATTGAAGCGGTACAATGTTCACTCAGGCAATCAACGGAGGCAGCATGTCCCGCTCTAACACCATCACCATCAGCGATGTCGCCCGAGAGGCAGGCGTTGCCCTCGGCACGGTTTCGAATGCGTTCAACCGGCCCGAGAAAGTCAAGCCCGAGACGCTCAAGCGCGTCACCGAAGTTGCCAGTCGGCTCGGCTACGCGCCCAATCAGAGCGCGCGCATGCTCGCCGGCGGCCAGAACCAGTCCTTCGGACTCGTGCTGCCCAGCATGGAGCACGGCATCTCGCTGCAGATCGCCAACGGCGCCAACGCCGGCGCGCGCAAGCACGGCTACGGTCTGCTCATCGCCAACGCCGATAACGACGATATCCTCTCCGCGCGCTACCTACGCTATTTCATGGGCACGCAGATGGCCGGCATCCTGGTGCAGCCCATGAGCGTCTACGGATGGAGGCCGCCGCTCGCCACGCCGTCCACCCCCACGGTCTACCTGGATTTCCATAGCAAAGATCCAGGGTATTTCGTGGGCGCAGACAACCGCGCGCAGGGGCGCCTGGTAGCCCAGCACGCCATCGACCAGGGCGCGCACCGCGTGGTGGTATTCGGCAAAGATGAGTTCGAGAAGCTCGGCGCGCGCATCAAAGGCGTCAAGGACATCATGCACGCCATGCCCGACGTGACGTTCGAATTCATCGACGAGGGCTCGTGGAACCTGGCGCGCGACGGCTATTCCATCGGCTATCGCCTGGCCAAGCGCCCGAGCGCCGAGCGGCCCGATTTCGTGATCGCCCTGTCCGACGTGCTCGCCACCGGAGCGGTGGCGGGCATCATCGCAGCGGGCTTGAGCGTTCCGGGCGACATCAAGGTGTCGGGCAGCGACGGCAACCCGCTGGCGTGGAGCGGCAGCGTTCCGCTCACTACCATCGCACCTCCCGGCTATGAGATCGGCCGCAAGGGCATCCAATACCTCATTGCGCAGATCGAAGAGAAGCGCCGGCTGGGCAACGCGCTGCCGACGGAAAACCATCAGGCCCTCGTGCGCCCGTTCCTCCTCGCGCGCGCAAGCTCCGGGGAGAACAACGTCACCGACTTCGCCGACCCGGATGTGGACATCAGCGGGTATCTGTAGGCGGCATGCGGCGAGGATGAGGGACAAGCGCACGAGAGGGCGCGGCACTTTAGCATGCTCCATCTAACGACGTTTTAGCGTTGTTAGAGCGCGGCGTTTCCTTCTAACGACTTTTTAAGGCGATAAAAAGTCGTTAGAGCATGTGAGTTCGCGCTGACGACGCTAACCTGTTGTTAGAGCGGATCGGCGCCGCCTCGAAGAATGTCGAGATACGCATCGAATGTATAGACGCGGTAGCGCTGCCGCCCGTCATCGCGAATGCTCAGGATATCGAGCTCGCAGAAGTCCTTAACGAGCGACGTGACACCTGAACGGGAAAGCGAAAGCTCTTCCACAGCAAAGGGGATATCCAAAATCGGATGCCGCTCAATCAACTCAAGCAGCCTCAGCGCATTGGACACGCCGCGCCCCATGCGCTCGCGAATACGCCGCTCCGCATCGGCATGCACCTCAACCAAACGCCCCATCGACTCGATGGCATCTTCCGTGCTTTCCAGCAAACATGTGCAGAAGAAGTCGACCCATGCCTCATAAGCCCCCCGCTCTCGCACGTCGGTAAGGCGTTGGTAGTACTCGCTGCGACGCGCTTTAAGCTGGTACGAGGGATACAGGATCGCATTGGGAAGAACACCGTCGTTGATAAGCGATAGCGTGATCAGAAGGCGCCCGAGACGCCCGTTTCCATCAAGAAACGGATGGATGGTCTCGAACTGATAGTGGACGAGCGCCGCTTTCACGACGGGCTCGAGATTCTCCTGGTAATTGATGAACTTATCCAAGTCCGACAGCGCATCCCTCATATCCTCAACATTCGGAGGAATATAGGGGGCTTCTTGCAGCGTGCATCCAGCCGGCCCGATCCAGTTTTGCGATATGCGCATCTCACCAGGCGGCTTCGAGTCGCCGCGCGTATTGGCGAGCAGGACCTTGTAAACCTCGCGGAGCAGGCGCGTGCAAAGCGGGAACTCCTTCATGCGCTCCACAGCGCACGACATAGCATTGATGTAGCTGACGACCTCGGAAACTTCTCGATGGATGGCATCTTGATTCTGGGGGTTCAGCACATCGTCGAAAGTGCACTGCGCACCTTCGATTTGGGCGGAGAGTAGGGCTTCCTTTCGAACGTACATGGTCAGATACATGTCGGCGTTCGGGATAAACCGCGACATGCCCACAAGCTCGCCCAGCTTTCGGTTGCAAGCAGATATGCACGCGCTCGTCTCGTCGGAAAGCTCAAGCGGGAGAATGCTGTCCAGCGGTGCGGGACGAAACGAACGGTAGGCCATGTGCCCATCGAGGTTCTTGACGAGCGAACCTTGGCGCGTTCCCTGAATCTGCATGCAAGCCCCCTTCGCCTTGATGGCTACGGACGTTCTAACGACGGTTTAGCGTCGTTAGACGACACGAAACGATTCTAACAACTTTTTAAGGCCATAAAAAGTCGTTAGAAGGAAACACCGCGCGCTAACGACACGAAACCGTCGTTAGCGCGCGGCCATCTCAACCCATCGATACGGCAATCCGCTTGGCGGACAATCTCACAGCACCGAGCGCGAACTCCGTTCAGCCTCTCATGCCTACTCCACGAACGCCTCGTTGATCTGCACGCCGAAGTCGCGGCAGGTGTCCCGCAGGCCCTGATCGGAGATGCGGTTGAGGAACGCATCGGAACCGCCGTTGGCGGCGCGGGCTGCCAGGTAGATCTCGGCCGCCTTCTCGATCGTATGGGCCAGGCCGAACGTCGTGTCGAAATCCGGACCCGCCGCGAACAGGCCGTGATGCGCCCACACGATCGCGTCATAGCGCTTCATGAGCGCGCAGGAAGCCTCGGCGATGTCGGACTTGCCGGGCACCATCCATGGCACCACGCCCACGCCGCCGGGGAACACCACCACGCACTCGGTCATCATCTGCCACAGGATGCGGGAGAACGCCCGGTCCTCCAGCGGCACCACAAAGCTCATCTCGATCACACCCGGCGTGTGCGCATGATAGATCACGCGGTTCACGCCGTCGGTGCGCGCGGCGGTCACGCAGTGGTTCATGTAGTGGCTCTCGAATTCGCTCGTGGGCTTCGCCCCGTCAAGCAGGCCCCATACGATCCGGAAGGCATCGCCCGTCTCGTTCACCTCAACGATGCCGATATTGTGCACCGGGTCCTCGGCCACGTTGCGCATGAACTTGCCCGAACCCGTGCTCAGGAAAAACGACCCGCCCAGGTTCTCCCCGCGCACGCCCATCTCGACCCACGGACGCGGCTCCGCATCGAAATACGGGCGCGCTGCGGCGAGCTCCTCCTCGCTCAGGCGATACGTCAGGTTGCCGCCGTTGCGCTCATGCCACCCCTGACGGAACCCGTCGTCGCACATGCGCATAAACCCCTGCACGAACTCCAAATCAACCATTGCCATCCTGTTCATCCTTTCTGTTGCACAACCAATCGGCACCCGCGCGGGGCGCACCCTGTCGCCGAGGCGCCTCGCCCCAGCACCTGCGCCTAGCGGCACACCACATCCACCGGCACGTTAAGAACTCTTCGCCACCTTCAAAATCGTGTCGATATGGCGCCCCACCGCAGCCGCCATGTGGTGCGTCGGGCCCGTCTCGTTCCAGCGATTCATGAACGCGCGCGCCCCGATGGAGAACTTGGTGCGCATGTTCGTATCGCCGAACGTGAAGATCGGCCCCGGCTGGTTCACGCCCTCGGCCACCACGAACTTGAAGTTGCCGTCGGCGTCCTGCGTGAGCGCCAGATAGGTCACGTCACCCACCGGCGGATAGAACTGCGTGAGGTAGCCGCCGCCCGCCTTGCCGTGGAACACGGGGACGATCTTCATCGTGGGCTTGCGCGCCTGGCTGATGTCGGCGTCGCCCGAACCGGAATGCCCGATGATGACCACGTCCTCGGGGAAGTCGATCGAATACATCTCGGACAGCTGGCCGGTTCCGGCGATGGTCTTCAAGATACTCATGGCGATGGCCACCTTGATATCGCCCTCGACCGCGCAAGCCGTCCCCTGCTTGATGAGCATGGAAAACGCCGGAATCAGCATGGAGTCGAGCACGCCGGCGCGCCCCTGCGCATAGCCGTCGTAGTGGCTCGCCACCAAGCCGAGCTCCTCCTCGACCACCCAGCGCTCGAACGCCACCACGTAGGATGCCATCTGCTGGATGGACTCGTCGGAGACTTCGGCGCCGCCCTCGATGTCGAAGGTGTCGATAATCTCGCGCGCCTTAGCGTCGATGGCCGCCTGGTCGTCGATATCGTCGGCGATGGCCCACATCTTCTCCCAGTCAAACTGCTTGGTGTAGAGGCCGAGGCGGTTGTAGAGGTTCGTCTCGTCGATGTAGAGATCCATCATGCCCGGATACGGGCGGCCGATCTGTGCGATGTTCGTGCAACGCAGCCGACGGCGCACCTGGGCGGCGCGACACCACTCGTCAAGCTCGCGGGCCACTTCGGCGTCGCCGCCCTCAACCACGCCGGTCACCACGGCGTGCCGCTTGCCGGCACGGTTGAGGTCGGCCACCACCTCGCCGGGCGCGCCGCAGGCGTACAGCTCGCCCAGCCAGGTGGGGATGTCTGTGCGGTCGTAGTCGGGCTGGGCCCTCTTCTGGACGTTCACCACCACAACGGGCACGTCCAGATCGCGCACGGCGGGCAGCACGTTGTAGGACGTGGCGTAGGTGAGCATCTGAAGAATCACCAGGTCGACGTCGGCGGCGCGGAACAGGTCGCCGGCCTGCTGCGCGGCCTCCTTGGTGGTCACCATCCCGCCATCAACAAGCTCCACGCTTGTGGGCAGCGTGGCCTTGAACGCGGCGTACTGCTGCTCGAACTCAGGCACTAGCTGCGGAAATTGCGGCAGATATGCACCGAGCGCAATCGAGAACACACCCACCTTGGCTTTGGTTTCTACAAGCATGATTCCTCCTCAGGAGTCGTAGATATAGGCTGGGGTCTTAGGTGTAAGTAAAAACGGGCGCAGCAGCCGCGCGGAGCGCAGTCCGCCGCGCCCTCCGCCTTACGCACCGAGGGGCATTACTCCCTACCCTCGAACGCGTTGTAGCGCTTACCGTGGAAGGCCCAGACGGCGGCAGCGAAGCCCATGAGGCACAGTGCCGACAGGACCAGGAAGGCAACCTTGTAGCCGGCAGAGGCGATGAACGTCGCAGTGAAGGAGCCGGCCACCGCGCACAGGAAGCGCGACGAAAATACGATGGCTCCGTTGGCCGTAGTGCGCAACAGCGTGGGGAAGCACTCCTGCATCCAAACCTTCAGAATGCCTTCGAAGGCGAATGCGGCGCCGACGCAATAGAGCAGCTGCGTTGCCACGTACGTTGCCGTGGATGCCCCGAAGATCGGGAACGCCAGGAAGCCGAGCAGATACAACACGGCGCCCATGTAGAACAGCGGCATGCGCTTTTTCGGTATCGACGAACTTCATGAACACGATGTCGAGCAGGGCGCGGATGGGATAGCAGACAAGACCGATAGTGGACACCACGGATATGGGCAGATCCACAACGTTCGCGCCGATCCACGTGGAGAACTGGCCGAGCGAATTCGCCGGGATGTTCGTGCCGATGTAGAAGATGGCCAGAGCGATGAACGGCTTGGCATACGGACTCTTGAACAGCTCGGAGATCTTGCCCTGCGCCTCGGCGCTCACCTTGCCGGCCAAACGGTCCTCGTGCGCCTGAATCCATACCGGAGACTCCGGAATAGTTTGACGGGCGATAAGCACGACCGTGGAGATGATGGCGAGCTGGGCGAACATGATTTGGCCACCCGCATAGCCCCAATCGCCCACCAGGGCACCGATGCCCTGGGCAACAACGATGCCAACGACCCACAGGATATCGGAGAACAGCAGCATCTTTCCGCGCTTGTCGTCGGGAGCCTCCTCCGCGATAGTGGCTAGCGACACGGGCAGATCGGCACCGACGCCGATGCCCATGAGGACCTCGCCTGCCAGCAGCACCGGGAACGTAGTGGCGAACACCATGATGACCGCTCCCAGAATGAGCATAGCCATGGTGACTGAGAACACCGGCTTGCGACCGAAGCGGTCGCCCATACTGCCGCCCAAAATGGAACCGATGGCAATGCAGAACGTAAGCGCCGCAGAGATCAGGCCGAACTCGGTGTTGCTGAGACCGAAGGTGGTCTGATAGATGACGAGCGCCGTACCCGAGGATATGATGGCGCACGAATCGATGTAGGAGGCCATGCCCGAAACAATGGCCACCACCACGGATTCACGTGGCGCTCTCGCGTGGTTTTCATATCTGCTCCTTTACTATTGAAGTGCAGCTGTGCTGAGCACAGCCCTGTTTGACGGCCCCGCAAGCTCCCCAGCATCCCGGGGCCGTCGCGCGCATGACATCCGGACGTCCACCTAACGTCGAACCGACAAGCCGTCCTACCCGCGCGGGGTGGCGGGCGTAAACTCCTGCACGTCGAAACTGCGGGCCACGCACGCACGCGCTTCGGCGAGCGAGGCGAACGTGCCACCGGCGATCATCTGGACAATCAGGTTGCCGATGCTCGTCCCCTCGATGGGACCCGCGAACACGGGCAGGCCGCAGGCATCGGCGGTGACCTGGTTGAGGTAGTAGTCCTGGCACCCGCCGCCCACGATGTTCACCGAGGTATAGGTCTTGCCGGTCAGCTCCTGCAGCCCCTCCACCGCCTGCGCGTAACAGCGGCCCATGCTCACATAGATCGTCCGCATGACCTCGCCGATGGTCTGCGGCACGGGCTGCCCCGCTTCCGCACACGCCGCACGGATCTCGTCGATCATGGAATCCGGCGCCAGGAATCGCGCATCCTGCACGTCGATGTAGGACGCAAACGGTTCCGCCTCGCGACACAGCGCACGCAGTTCATCGAAGTCGACCTGGTGGTCGAGCAGCGCATGATGCTCCGTTTTGCCCTCAACGTAATCCACGCCGTTGACCTCGCGGCGGACAGACTGATTCATCCACAGGCCCATGATGTTCTTGAGGTACCGAAAGCGCAGGTCGTAGCCGCCTTCGTTGGTAAAGTTCCGTGCGAAGCTCTCAGGCGTGGTGATGGGCTCCGCGTTCTCCACACCCAGCAGGCTCCAGGTGCCGGACGAGAGATAGACCGCCTGGTCATCGCGTGCGGGCACCGCCAGAAACGCCGACCCGGTATCATGCGTGGCGGGCAGCACCACGGTGGATTCATATCCCACCCTCGCCGCGACCTCGGGTGCCAGCGCACCCACCACCGTGCCCGGCATGCTCGGCGCCAGGAAGATCTCGTGCGGTAGATCCATGGCGTCGAGGATGCCCGCATCCCACTGCTGGGTTCGAGCGTTCAGCAGGCTCGTTGAGGTGGCGTTGGTGTATTCGCATGTTTTGCGGCCCGTGAGGCGGAAGTTCAGGTAATCGGGAATCATGAGGAGGGTGCGCGCGGCGTCAAGCTGCTCCGGATGCTCGCGTTTGAGCGCCAGCAGCTGGTAGACCGTGTTGAACGGCTGCCGCTGGATGCCGGTGCGCGCGTAGACCTCCTGCGGAGACATGAGCGCATCCGCAACCTCATACATGCCCTGGGTGCGGTCATCGCGATAGGCCACCGCGTCGCCCACCAGACGATCTTCGGCATCCAGCAGCACGAAGTCCACCGCCCAGGTGTCGATGCCGATGCTTGCCGGCACCGCGCCCGTCTGCTCCTTGGCAACCTTGAGACCGCGCAGCACATGGTCGAACAGGGCCTCGACATCCCAGCAATCGTGACCATCCCGGCGATGCTGCAGGTTGTCGAAGCGATAGACCTCTTCCAGCCTCATGGTGCCGTCCTCGACCCAGCCCATGAGCACGCGGCCGCTCGAAGCGCCGATGTCTACCGCCGCATAGGCTGCGTGGCCGACGGGCACCGCTGTGTCCGCCATCGGCGCATCGTCCACCTTGCTCGTTTGCATGTGTTGCCTTCCTTTCTCGTTGCTCTTGGTGCCCCTGTGAGCAGCTTTGCCCGTTGCTCTTGGTGCCCCTGCTCGTTGCTCCGGGCGCCTTTGCCCGTTGCTCTGAACGCCTTGCCCGCTGCTTCGGGTTCCCTTGCTCGTTGCTTTAGGCACCTCCACTCATTGCCCCGAGCACCTCCACTCGTTGCTTCGGGCACCTCTGCCCGCCGCTTTGGGTTCCCTTGTTCACTGTCTCCGATGTCTCTGCGGACTCTCATTTCCACTGTTGCAACAGCCGCTTCTTTCTTGAAACGTTTCATTTTTCGCTGTCACATCTTATTTTGAAGCGATTCATAATGCAAGGGTTATCCCGGAAGTCTTCCCGGCGAGCGGTCGGTTTTCATCGGTGAACGGTCGATTTAACTTGAAGCGTTTCATTTGTGGAAGCAACAGTCGCTTGTCGGCGTATGATGGGAGCATCGGCACGCGGGCCGCAGCGTCTTCGTTCTCGGATTCGCGTGGTCAACCAGCGAGAAAGGACTGCACCATGGCAAATCGCATCGTTTTGAACACCATCTCCTACCACGGGGCCGGCGCCATCCAGGAGATCCCGGGTGAGCTTAGCCGCCGCGGCTGCAAGAAGGTCTTCGTCTGCACCGACCCCGACCTCGTGAAGTTCGGGGTGGCGGGCAAGGTCACCGACCTGCTCGATGAGGCGGGCATCGCCTACAGCGTCTACTCCGACATCAAGCCCAACCCCACCATCGAAAACGTCACCGACGGCGTTGAGGCCTTCAAGGCCGCCGAGGCTGACTCCATCGTAACGATCGGCGGTGGCTCGGCCATGGATACGGCCAAGGCCATCGGCGTCATCATCACCAACCCCGAGTTCGCCGACGTCCGCAGCCTGGAGGGCGTGGCCGACACCAAGAACCATGCCGTGTTCACCATCGCCGTCCCCACCACGGCCGGCACCGCAGCCGAGGTCACCATCAACTACGTCATCACCGATGTGGAGAAGGTCCGCAAGTTCGTGTGCGTTGACACCAACGACGCACCCGAGGTGGCCGTCGTCGACCCCGAGATGATGGTCACCATGCCCGCCGGCCTCACCGCGAGCACCGGCATGGACGCGCTCACCCACGCGATCGAGGGCTATACCACCCAGGGCGCCTGGGAGATGTCTGACATGTTCCACCTCAAGGCCATCGAGCTGATCTCCAAGCACCTGCGCGATGCCGTGGCCGAGGCCACAAGCGGCACGCCGGGCTCCGGCCGCGAAGGCATGGCGCTTGCCCAGTACATCGCCGGCATGGGCTTCTCCAACGTCGGCCTGGGCGTCGACCACGCCATGGCGCACACGCTGTCTGCGCACTTCGACACGCCGCACGGCGTGGCCTGCGCCATGCTGCTGCCCATCGCGATGGAGTTCAACAAGCCCGTGGTGACCGAGCGCCTGGCGCAGGTTGCCGTGGCTATGGGTGTGGATACCAGCGGCATGAGCACCGACGAGGCAGCCGACGCCGCCATCGCCGCGGTCAAGCAGCTGTCCGAGGACGTGCGGATCCCCAAGACCTGCGACGCCATCACCGAAGACGAGCTCGACACCCTCGCGCGCGATGCCATGGCCGACGCCTGCTTCCCGGGCAACCCCCGCGAGGCCGCCTATGACGACGTCGTGAGCCTGTTCCGCAAGATCATGAAGTAGGTTTTGCCCCAAGACAACTCGATGCCGGGCCGCCTTCGCTGCCAAGGCGGCCCGGCTTAACCCGAATCGGCAGCGCATGGCCGAGCGCCCGTTCCCGCTATCTCTCTCCAGCGGAAGCGGGCGCTGTGCGCTGCGGGCGTCGGATGGCGTCTCGAACGCATGGAGCCGCCCGTTTCGTTGACTGCACGGCTGCGCACCGTACCCGTTTCCAGGCGCAAGGCGCCGCGAGGGCCTGCAAGGTACGTGCGACGCGCGCCCGTGCACACGCCGCACACGGGGGTAGCGGCTCGGCTGGCCCCTATTTCTCTGCCGCAATCCCCAATGCCGCCGGCAGCTCGTGCAGGCTCCGCAACACCGCATCGCACAGCGACGCGATCTCGGGCGTAGGCTCCACCAGGTCGGGCACCATGAACACGTGCATGCCGGCAGCATGGCCCGCACGCACCCCGTTGAACGAGTCCTCAATCGCCGCACACCGGCCCGGCTCCACGCCCAGGCGGCGCGCACCTTCCACAAAGATGTCGGGCTTCGGCTTGCTGCGCTCCACCTCATCTCCGAACACCATCGCATCGAAGGCTCCGAGCAAATCGAAGCGCACCAGGCGCTGCTCCGCGCGCACGCGATGCGTGGACGTTGCCAGCCCCACGCGCATCCCGGCCCCCTTCAACGCCTGCAATGCCTCACGCGCACCGGCCATAAGCTGCAGGTCGTTTTCGGCCATGATGTTGAACAGGTCGATATGCAGCTGCATGGCACGCTCGGCCAGTTCAGAATCGCCCTGCAGATGGTCCGTCAGCAGCTTCATGCACGACGTGACGTTGCGGCCGATCAGCGTGCGCCCAACGGAATCGGGCCACGGGAAGCCGAGCTCGGCGGCGGTTGCGCGCCACGAGGCCACGCTGACGCTCTCCGAATCAACCAACGTCCCGTCCATGTCAAACACAACCGCTTCGACCACCGCGCATGTCCTTTCCGTCATCGGCGCATAACGGTAGTATTCTAGCGTCTGCGCCTGCAGACAACACGCGCAGGACAACAGCTGGTAAAAAGGAGTGTATTCGTGCATAGCAAGGTAGCTGCATCCGATTTTTCTATATCTGCATCCCATGTCGATGAGGTTTTTGAGAGCGAGGGGGACGCGCAGAGCGAACACGGGTCGAATGATGCACAGGGCGAACACGCCCCGAGAAACGCACGCAAACTTGCCGCACTCGAGGAGCTCCTGCGCTCCTACGGCTCGGTTGCCATCGGTTTTTCCGGCGGCGTGGATAGCACGTTTTTGGCAACGGTGGCGGCGCGGACCCTGCCGCGCAACCGCGTGCTGCTCATTCACGTCGACTCACCGTTTGTCGGCACTCCCGAGCAAAGCTCGTTCGAGCGCGAAGCGGGGCGCCTGGGGCTTCCGCTTGCCCGCATCGCTGTGGACCCGCTCTCCGTTCCCGCGGTGGCCGCCAACCCGCACGACCGCTGCTACCACTGCAAGCAGGCGGTGTTTAGTACCATCATCGCCGAAGCGCAGCGGCGCGGCATCGCCGTGGTGGCCGACGGGAGCAATGCCAGCGACGTCGGCGACTACCGACCGGGTATGCGCGCGGTTGAGGAAATGGGCGTGCGATCGCCCCTCATGGAAACCGGCTGGGATAAGACCGAGGAGCGCGAGCTTTTGCGCGCATGGGGCTGCGCCGTGTGGGATCTGCCTGCAGGGGCGTGCATGGCAACGCGCGTCCCCTGCGGCGAGCAGCTCACCCCCGAAAAGCTGGACACGATTCGCGCCTGTGAGGACTACCTGCATGAACGCGGTCTCAAACAGGTTCGCGTGCGCCTGGATGACGGAGTTGCCCGCGTCTCGGCAGCGCGTGAGGACCTGGCGCTGCTCGCTCGTCAGACCGCTGGTGCCGCAGAAGGCTCCATCGCCCTTTCCGATGACATCATCCAGGCCCTTATGGCACGCGGCGCCCGCCGTGTCGAGCCCACCGCCACCCTCTACCAGCACGGCGAGATGAGCCACCCCGCCGCCTAACCAACGCAGTTTGGCTGCAGTTTGGGGACGGGGTCGATTCGTGCATGTGCAGTTTGGGGACGGGTTCGTTTCCATGCACAGTTTGGGCATGCGCAGTTTGGGGACGGGGTCGTTTCGTGCATGCAGGATGTGCCATGCAGGCTGGGGACGCATGCAGGCTGGGGACGCATGCAGGCTGGGGACGGGTTCGATTCGTACGGGCTGGGCACGGGTTCGTTTCGAACGGACGCTGTGCTCCATAACATGGAGACAGGGCCTGCAAGGCGGATAAGGGGTCGTCTCGGATCGCGGGTGCAGTTCTTATACCCACACCATACAACCCTGCGCGCGATGACATCCACCCGCGGTTAGCCACCCCAGGGCCCGCAAGCTCGTCGAGACCCTCCCCCGAGGACAGAACGGGACGGGGTCTTCGGCTGAACGAACGACCCGTCCCAAATTGCAGGTTGCGAAGGCAGGCTAGCGCGGCGCTTCACTGCAACGCCTGCTGCGGTGCAGGCAACCGCGGCGAGCGCCACGCCGGCCACGGGCCACAACCCGGTGTTGTCCGCCGGTGTGCGGCACGGTTGCCATTCGAGCCCG
>ENA-OQMN01000234-OQMN01000234.1-human-gut-metagenome-genome-assembly--contig:-NODE-234-length-13616-cov-3.079176_pt1 | contig 13616 bp, 18 predicted proteins | sample MGYA00242765_ERZ504861 | MGnify/ENA primary metagenome ERZ504861 (study PRJEB26092, sample SAMD00036417) | human gut metagenome | host: Homo sapiens | study: EMG produced TPA metagenomics assembly of... | reverse complement strand
CCAGCTGCCGCCCGGTATGCGGGAGCCGCTCTATTTTAAGGATGACGACGAGCGGCTCTCCTTCCTGTTCGGCAACTATATCACGCTGACGAACCTGACCGACCACGAAATTGACCGTATCATCCAGCTTTGCTGCCTCGCCCACAAGATCTTCAAAAAAGCGCAGCCTTATCCGGGTAATAGCCGTAGAAGGCGCCTTTCGTGAAGCCCGCCTCTGCGACGATTTTATTCAGAGATGCGTCCTTGAATCCTTTTTCCAGGAATTCTTTTTTCCCAACTTCGAGGATCTTCATTTGAGTCTCTGTACGTTCCATTGATGCCTCCTGATATACCGGTAGTATATACTACTGGTATATTATAACCGAGCAGATCGAGTTTGTCAATGAGGTTTGTGATTTTTCTGTTTGCCCAGTTCAATGCAGAGACTCTCTGTTTGCCTGTCCTGGATGCCTGCGCATATTCTTTTCAATACTCCAAGCATCGCCATACAGCGCAAGGCAGGAACACCGCAAGTGGTGTCCCTGCCTTTTCGGATAGGCTGTTTGGCAAACGCAAACCGCGCAAGCTGTCGCTAAAGTTATCGTCAGCGGCGGGCATCATTTCTCACTCCGCCAATGCCTTATAGAGCATGGCGCCCGCCGCGAAGCTCAGAAAATACGGCAGCGCCGGGATCACCAGCTGCGCCGCAAGAATCGTCAGCACTGCGCCGATAGGCCCCACCACGCCGGAGAGCACGCCGCCGAGAAACGCCCTGCCCTTGCTCTCGCCCTCCGCCCGGAGCGGCATGGAGATGATTGCTCCCTCGGGAAAATTCTGAATGGCGATGCCAAGGGACAGGACAAGCGCGCTGGCCGTTTTCGTAAGGCGCAATCGTCATCTCGTAATCGTGCCATTTGTCGCAGCCGCCTTTCGCCCGCACAAATGCCTGGTCCATCCGTTTCCTCCAGAACGGCTTGTTGCAGTCCACGAACCGCAGCCTGCGGCAGATCGGGCCAGAAACAGACGGCCTCAAAGGCTGTGACCGCATCGAACCAGTCGTCTGCGAAGATCATATCCGCCACACTGCCTTGCAGAACGGCGCAGCATTCAGAAATTGAAGCCCCCACCGGGCCACGGCACTGTGCCTGACATTCATCATGGCGACCATGAGCTTCCCGCCAAGCCCGACAGGCTTGCGGGTGTTCTCAAAAAATAGCATCCTGCCCTTCCGATTTCACACATTCCGCATAGGTCAGCAGGAACGAGGCTTTCAGAACAACGCTTTTCCGCACTGACCAACCGTTTTGCCGCAGGAAACGCAGGTATCCCTCGCTCGTCCACCTGCTGTGGAGGGGAAAGCCCGCCAGCTTCATGAAAAAGGCTTTGACCTTGCCGGAAAACGAGTTCCCCGCGTGGGTGAAGGTGGGCGCGATGAGCACGCCGATCCTCTTTCAGTACCCGATGGATCTCGGCAAGGGCTTTCTCCGGCTGCGGCACGATGTGCAGCGCGTTGGACACGATCACTACATCAAAGGACTTATCCGCGTAGGGCAGGCGGAACATATCCTGCACGGAAAAGTGCAGCTTCGCCGAGCGGTCGTCCCGCTTGGCCTCTGCAATCATCTCCGCAGAGGCGTCCGTCGCCTCAATCTGCGCCGCCGCATTCACGATGTGCTTTGCGATCAGTCCCGTACCGGTGGCAAGCTCCAGCACCGTCTTGGCTTTCACGACCGGCCGGATCAGCGTGTACATCTCCTCATACGCCGCCCGATCCTTTCGCATAAAGCGGTCGTAACAACCGGCATTTCTGTCCCAGAAGCTTTTTTGTTCACTCACGGCTGTCTATCTCCCCATGCGGGCATCCGTCCCGCCGATGCCTGACGTATTCCAGCAGGGCGGCACACGCCGGGCAAAACGCCCCGTCCCTTGTCCCATGTACGCCCCGGCAATACCGGCGTACCATGAGGGTAACGGTTTCGATCTCCTTTTCCTTGTTCAAGCTCTGAGTTCCTTTCTGCTCTGTATCTCAGTTAGCCTTCTCTAACCGCTTGGCGGAAGAAAAGGCAGGCCGCCTGTGCAGTCTGCCTTTGCTTCAGTCGCATATCAACCCCGGTTATCACAACGCCGTTGTCAGCGCAGGGGCCGGCAGCGGTTACTCAAGTAACTGATATGTACTGCTTCCGGCCATCATCCCTCGGGCCGATCCGATGTGCGGCTCTTTTGCTCTTGCTGTTCCAGCGTGTCCAGCAGCTGGCTTATGCTCTTTTTCCCGAACAGTACCTTTTCGCCGTTCAGCACGAGACAGGGTACGCTCATGACATTATACGTTTCCTTCAAGGCGGGGAAGTGATTCAGATCGTATGCCTCTGCCCTGACATTAGGGTTGAGGGCGGCTATGTGCTGGGCTGCGATCACCAACTCCGGGCACATGGTGCAGGACAGCGAAACGAATATCTGCATATCTGTAGGTGCATCAAGAGCCTTTATTCGGCCCATAGTTTCCCCGTCAAGAGCCTGTCCCGGTCCGGCCACGTTGTAAAGCCCCATGATAAAAGAAGTAAATTCGTGTCCGCCCGGTACCCCGTGGAAAGCGAGACCGGAGTCGCTGCCGTCAGAGCGCAGCACACGCACCAGCGGCATATGCTCAGCGCCTTCGGTAGCTTTTCTTACTGTGAGTTTGGGTGTGAGTCGTGCAAGCTCCTCCATATAGGAGCGGAGTTCCTCTGAAACAGCCTTCTCGTCAAGGCAAAGCTCCAGTATCAGGGGCTCCTGCATTCTTTCAAATACTGCCTCAAGCTGCTGCATTACCTGCTGCGGGAATATCCCCTCGGGCTGAGCCTCGCCGCCGGATGCCGCCTTCGTTTCTTTTATCTCAGGCTTTCGGGGGCGAAGACCAGTTTTTTCCTGCATGGCCGCGGCATACTTTTCCAGCGCAGTCGCAGCCTTTGCACCATCGCCCACGGCGGTGACCACCTGCCGCAGCTCCTTCACGCACACGTCGCCCGCGGCGTATACGCCCTCAAGGCTCGTCCGCTGCGAGCCGTCCGTAACGATATAGCCTCTCGGGTCAGTCTCGATCTTGTCCCGGATCAAGGCCGTTTCCGGCTCGTAGCCTGCAAACACAAACACGCCGAAGGTATCCCCATCCGGTGCGAAAACCGTTTCCTCTCCGGTTCTCAAATCTCTGTATCGCAGGCTCCGTAGAGCCGTATCGCCCGTGGCCTCCACCACTGCGGTATGGGAGAGAACAGTGATCTTCGGATGCTCTTTAGCGGCGCGCGACACAGCCTCGGCGCAGGTGAAGTCCTCCTCGCGAATCAGTATGGTGACGTGCTTTGCGTAGCGTGTCAGGAAAACGCTCTCCTCCGCCGCGGCAAAGCCGCCGCCTATGACAAAAACCTCCTTGCCGGTAAAAAACTCGCCGTCGCAGGTGGCGCAGTAGGCTACGCCCCGTCCACGGAACTCCGCCTCGCCGGGAAAGCCTATCATACGCGGATGGGCGCCCGTGGCCAGAAGCACGCCAAAGCAGCGGTATTCTCCGCGCCCGGTCTTCACGGTCTTGACGTCTCCGTCCAGTTCAAAAGCCGTGACCTCGGCCAGCAGGAACTCTGCACCGAAGCCCTCTGCCTGCTGCCGCATTGTGTCCGTCAATTCTCTGCCGCTGGTTTTTGCTACGCCGGGATAGTTCACGATCTCATTCGTGATAGTGATCTGGCCGCCGAAATGCTCCTTCTCTACCACCAACACGCGATAGCGTGCCCTGGCAAGATAAAGGGCCGCCGTAAGCCCGGCCGGCCCTCCACCTATCACGATCACATCATAGAGCTGTTCCATCTCCATTACAGCATCCCCACAAGGTCAAGGCTGGGCTTGAGGGTCTCGGCTCCGGGCTGCCACTTGGCGGGGCAGACCTGGTCGCCGTGCTCCGCCACAAACTGGCTGGCCTGAAGCCTGCGGAGAAGCTCGTCGGCATTGCGGCCCACATTTCCTGCGTTGACTTCGTATACTACGATCTTGCCCTCCGGGTTCACAATGAAGCTTCCGCGCTCTGCAAGGCCGTTTTCCTCGATATACACCTCAAAGTCGCGGCTCAGCGCATGTGTAGGGTCGGCCAGCATGGGATAAGTGATCTTGCTGATGCGCTCAGAGTGGTCATGCCACGCCTTATGCACGAAATGTGTGTCGGTGGATACGGAATAAACCTCGCAGCCGGCCGCCTTAAACTCAGCGTATTTGTTCTGCAAATCCTCAAGCTCGGTGGGGCAGACAAAGGTAAAGTCTGCGGGGTAGAAGAAGAACAGGCTCCATTTGCCCAGCACATCCTGCTTGGTCACGGTCCGAAACTCTCCGTTCTGATATGCCTGTGCGGAAAAATCGCTGATTTCTTTGTTAATAAGTGACATGGTTTGATCTCCTTTTCGTTTTAATTGGTTTGATTGGTTTGATTGCTGAATCGGGGGACGCGTCATTCCATTGTCATGGAGGGCGCGGTGTAGACTCGTGCCTTCAGCTCGCCGTTGAGCATATACAGCCCCTTGCTGTCTCCGCCGAACAGCTCCATCTTGGTGATAAGGTCGGCGGCATTCTTCTCTTCCTCGCCCTGTTCCTTGATGAACCAGTCCAGCATCTGCATGGTGCGGAAGTCCCTGACATCGTATGCGGCGGCGTAGATGGCATCGATGCCGGCGGTGATGAGCCTCTCATGCGCCAGCGCCTTTTTCAGAGGGGTCATGTGATCGTCTCGTTCCCACTCCGGCTTTGCGATGGCCTCAAAGGTGACGCCCTGCCGTTGTCTGCAAATACTGATAGAACAGCATGGCGTGATCCCGTTCTCCTGCGCCTGCACCCGATACCAGTTCTCAAAGCCGTCTAAGCCCACGGAGGCGTAGTAATTTGCAAAATCCAGATACAGATAGGCGGAGTAGAACTCCTTGTTGATCTGCTCGTTGAGCAGCTTCGATACGTTTGCGTTCATTGAGTGCCTCCTTCAGCGTTGTTTTCTTCCTGTTCCCTGCAATCGGGACAGATATACCGGATTTTAAGATCATACGAGAGGATATCGCATCCCAGCGCGCACTCGATCCGGCTCTGTATATCCGGCAGGTGAACGTCCGCGATTTTCCCGCACCGGCTGCAAATCAAGTGATCGTGCCGTTCCGTTCGGTCGTACCGGTCCGGCGAACCCGACTCGGTGATGCGGCGCAGCAGACCCTCCTCCGTCAAGGTGTTCAGATGCTTATACACGGTGCCAATGGCGATGCTGGGATGCTCCTTTTTCATCTCCATGAACACCTGTTCCGCCGTGAGGTGCCGCTGAAGCTCCGTTACGACAGCCAATATTTCCTCTGCGTATTTCGGCATACTGCCGCCCCCTAAATACAAGAATAAGTCTTATTCTTACATCTTTATTATATCCATATTCTTCTTTTTGTCAACTGCAATTGAAGATTTTTCACTTTTTTGTAAATATCTGTTGACATTTCCAACTGTGCCTGTTATAGTCACAGTATAAACTGTATCGGCAGTGAGCACAGTTACATTGGAGGTGTATTCATGCGTCAGATATTACTTTTTGCGGCACTTGCCGCCTCGCTTGCGCTGCTGAGCGGCTTCGCGCTGTCCAGAGCAAAAGAAGACAAGGCGGAGGACATGACAGGCAAGGCGGCGTATCAGAAGATCAGCGCCGAGGAAGCCTATGAGATGATGGCCTCGCAGGAGGTCGTGGTGGTGGACGTCCGCACCCGGGAGGAATACGACGGCGGGCATATTGAAAACGCCGTCCTTCTGCCTAACGAGAGCATCGGGAGTGAAATGCCCGAGGCGCTGCCCGACAAGGAGGCCACGCTGTTGGTCTACTGCCGCAGCGGCCGCCGCAGCAAAGATGCCGCTCAAAAGCTGCTGGCACTGGGGTATCAGAGCGTCTACGACTTTGGCGGCGTCATCGACTGGCCCTACGAGCTTGTGAAGGAGAGATAAAGGGTGGACAGTTCCTTTAATCTGGCCGTCCACGCGCTGGTCTGCCTGAGCCACAGCGGACGATCACTCAGCAGCGAGGCGCTGGCGGAGAACATCTGCACCAACCCCACCCGCGTTCGCCGGGTGCTGGCGGGGCTGAAAAAGGCGGGGATGGTGGAGACCCGGGAGGGCTTGGACGGCGGCTACCGTCTGACGGCAGACCCGGCGAGCCTTTCTCTCCGGCAGGTGGCGGAGGCAGTGAATACCCGCTTTGTGGACTGCGCGTGGCACAGCGGCGACATTGACCGGGACTGCGCCATCTGCTCCGGCATGGCGGGCGTGATGGACACGCTGTACCGGAGCATGAACGAGGAATGCGCCGCCTACCTCTCGCACATTACGATCACAGATATTGAAACACAGCTTTTTACACAGAAATAGGAGGATATACGACGCTTCCCATTACGACCAACCGCTTTGAAAGTGAATGGCCTGCGGGATCTGCTCCTTCCCCAGCAGCAGTTTGCCCAGCGCGTATGCGGAGCAAGGATTACCGGCCTCTGCCGATTTTTGAAACCACTCTGCCGCCGCTTTTCGGTCGATCGATATGCCAAGCCCGTCCTGAGATGCCTTTCCCAGCCGGTGTGCCGCGAAGGACTTCCGGTTCCGCTCATCTCGCAGCCGTCTTTGCAGCGGGCGGAACATCCTTCCGCCGAAGTCAGCGAGGATGCGGCAGCCGCCATCCAGTCCGCTGGCTTTGAGCTGCGGGGCGGCTTCCATAGCGGCCATATCCTCCAGCGCCCTTTTTAGAAATTGAAAAAGGGCGCCGCTTTTTTCGGCCCGTCAAAGCCGACAAAACGACGCCCAAATATTTGTGATTCTTTTTCTGCGATGATGCCGCTTATTTCGAGAGAAACATCCTCTCTCAAAGGGCGCTGGAGGTTGGAAGCTGTCCAAGACATGAGATCCTCCCGTTCAAATCCGGTCAGCTGCCCCGAAACCTCCATAAAAATCTATGGTTCAAAAGAAGAAATCCGGGCTCAAAAAAGCCCGGAAACGGTTGATGCGCCTGGCTTTGCGCCAGACGCATCTATACTGGTAACTCTTTATGGAGCTGCTATCCAGATTCGAACTGGAGACCTCATCCTTACCAAGGATGCGCTCTACCAACTGAGCTATAGCAGCACACTCACAGCTCGATTATAATACCATAAACTCTGCCGCATTGCAAGCGTTTTCTGCAAAAAAATCTGGCATTCTGCGTTTTTCTGCTCGGATGCAGAAAAACGGCTGCCGTTTTTCCACGGCAGCCGTCTGCATTGTTGAAACTGTTACTCGATAAGGCCGTTCAGCAGGGCCAGGCACTTGCGGCTGTGCAGCTTGCGGATGGCCTTTGCCTCGATCTGGCGGACGCGCTCACGGGTGACGCCGAAGTCGCGGCCCACCTCTTCCAGCGTGCGGGGACGGCCATCGTCCAGACCAAAGCGGAGACGGATGACCTTCTCTTCACGGGGGGTCAGGCTCTTGAGGGCCTGATTGATCTGCTGGGCCACCATGGCACGGTCAGCAGCCTTGCCGGGAGCCTCGGCGTTCTCGTCGGCGACGAAATCGCCCAGAGAGGAATCCTCTTCCTCGCCCACGGGGCTCTCAAGGCTGGCGGGCTCCTGTGCCATCCGCTGGATCTCACGCACACGCTCGACGCTCATGTCCATGGCCTTTGCCAGCTCTTCCGGGGTGGCTCGTGGCCGTTCTGGTAGACCAGCTGGTTGGTGGCCTGACGCATCCGGTTGATGGTCTCGACCATATGCACCGGGATGCGGATGGTGCGGGCCTGGTCGGCGATGGCGCGGGTGATGGCCTGACGGATCCACCAGGTCGCATAGGTGGAGAAGCGGAAGCCGCGGTCGCAGTCGAACTTCTCAGCCGCCTTGATGAGGCCGATGTTGCCCTCCTGGATGAGGTCGAGGAAGGCCAGATTGTGGCCCACATGCTTCTTGGCGATGGAGACCACCAGACGGAGGTTCGCTTCGCTCAGGCTGCGGCGGGCGTTCAGGCCGTCGCGGCGGGTCTTCAGCAGCTCCTGACGGCGCTCCTCGGTCAGGGGGCCGTTCTCCACAGCCTCCATGGCCTCTTCCTCAGCGGCCTTTTCCTCGGCGTCCTCGCTGGGCTTCTCGCTGCCCTCTTCGTCGATGTCCTCGGTGTAGCTGCGGCTGTTCTCGTCTTCCTCGAACGAGAAGCGGGCGCTGTTCTTTTTGATGTACTCGGGCGCACTGTACTTCTGGCGGTCGGCCTGCAGGATATGGGCAGCCTCGGCGCCGGCGTGGATGCGCTTGCTCAGGTCAACTTCCTGCTCCGCGCTCAGCAGAGGGATCTGGCCGATCTGCTTGAGGTAGTTCTTGACGGGGTCGTCCAGCAGCTCATCCATCGCAGCCTTCAGGTCGGCGGGGTTCTCCTCGGCGGCCTCTTCCTCGTCGTCGCCGCCCAGACTCAGCTCGTCGCTGTTGTTCTCGGCGTTCTCCACCTCGGCGATGATGCTGTCCACGTCCAGATTCACATCGGCGTCGGCCTCATCCTCGATGATCTTGATGCCGCGCTCTTCAAGGAGCGTATAGAGCGTTTCCACATCCATCCTGCACTGTGCGGCCAAAGTTTTGGCCTCCTGTGCCGACAGGGTGCCTTCGCCTTTCGTCAACAGTTCCTTCAAAGTCATGCCCATTTCGCTCTCTCCTTCTCACTGCGGGGGAAGCGCCCCGCAAGTGAACTTGTCTCATAGTTTCGGCCTTGCTGCATCAGATTACAAGACCTCCGTTGACGCCGAACACCTGGCCGGTGATGTAGCCGGCGTCTTCTCCGGCGAGGTACAGCAGAAGCTTTGCCACCTCTTCGGCGGTGCCGAGACGGCCCACAGGGGTCTCTTCGGCCAATGCCGCTTTGTCCTCAGCAGTGAACGAGGCCATCATATCGGTGTCGATGACGCCGGGGGCCACACAGTTCACGGTGATGCCGCTGGGACCTTCTCTTTTGCCAGCGCCTTGGTCAGGCCGATGAGCCCGCCTTGGCGGCGGAATAGTGTACCTCGCAGCTGCCGCCGGTCTGGCCCCACATACTGCTCACGGTGAGGATGCGGCCCGTTTTGCGGCGTATCATCCCGGGCAGGGCCAGCTGGCAGAGGTTGAACGCACCGGTCAGGTTGACGTCCAGCATCCGCTGCCACTCTTCCGGCGTGATGTCGGTGAACAGCTTCTGCTGGGCGATACCCGCGTTGCTCACCAGCACATCCACCCGGCCCAGCGCCTGCTCGGCGGCGCGGAAGGCCAGCTCACAGCTGGCCCGGCTGGCCACGTCACACTGGACGGCCAGTACGCCCGGCAGCTCTTTTTGCAGGGCTGCGGCGGCCTCGGCGTTGGTGTGGTAGAACACTGCCACCCGGCAGCCCGCCGCATAGAATGCGCGGGCTGCTGCTGCGCCGATGCCCCGGTCGCCGCCCGAGATGAGGACGGTGCGCCCCTTCGCCGCCGGGGCAGTGCTCTGGGGCTCTGCCGCAGGTTCCGGCTCGCGTTCCGGCTCCGATGCCGGCGTGTTTTCCGGCGCAGCGCTGACCGGCATTTTCCTCGTTTCCTGCACCGGCGGTGCGGCCGCAGCCGCTTCTTCCGGCTCGGGCAGGGTCGGCCTGCGCTGTTCTTTCTTCGGCCCTGCGTCTGCAAGGTCAAATGTCAGCTCAAATTCGTCGTTGTACAAGAGTCAAACCCTCCTGTCCACTATTTTCGGCCGCAGCGCCTCTTCGTGTCAAAGCCTCTGCGGCGGGAAAGGAAACAGCTTCCCCCACCCCGCCGGAGCTGCGCTCTGCTCACTTTTTCCGGTCTAGTCCGGCTCTGCGGCGCGCCCGGCGGCATTTGTGTGGTTTCGACAAGTTTCCATTGAATAATATAGCACAATCGGGCGAAAAAATAAAGTGGTCACCGGTGATTTTTTCACGCAGTTCCCACTTTTTTTCACAGATTCAGGGGGTCACGGGCGGCTTCCGGCGGGGCTTTGCGGCCCGCCTGGCCCGCAGTGAAACGAAAAATTCCTGCAAAAGCTGCTGTGCCTCATCGGCCCGCAGTCCCTTCTCGATGACGGGGTGATGGTTGAAGGGCTGGGCGAAGAGGTCTGTCACCGAGCCGCAGCAGCCCGCCTTGACGTCGGCGGCACCGTACACCACCCGCTTGATGCGGCTGTTGATGATGGCGCCGCTGCACATGGGGCAGGGCTCTAGCGTCACGAACAGCTCACACTGCCACAGCCGCCAGCCGCCCAGCTTTTTGCAGGCCGCGTCGATGGCCAGCAGCTCCGCGTGGTGGAGGGCGTTTTTCTCCGTCTCGCGGGTGTTGTGGGCGGCAGAGATGATCTCTCCGTCCTTCGCCACGACTGCGCCCACCGGCACTTCGCCCAGCGCAGCGGCCTTCCGGGCCTCTTCCAGCGCCGCGCCCATCAGCTCAAAATCGGTCATCCCATTCCCCTTTCTGCCAGCCGTGCGGCAAACACGAGGCAGTTATTTATAATATGTAACGCGCTGCCGGGCCATACGCTCTTCGCTTTCCGGGCCGCCCAGCCGAAGATGAGCCCCATGCCCAGCGCATAGGCCCGGGCCGTCCAGCTGCCGTGCAGGGCCGCAAAAAGCACCGCCTGCACCACCACAGCCCCCGCGCCGCCCAGCGGCTGCAAAAGATAGAGCGCCCCGCCCCGGAAGGCAAGCTCTTCTGCCAGAGGGGTCACAAGGCAGATGCGCAGCGCAGCCCACGCGAGGGCCGCGCCCTCGGGCAGAGCCGTCTTTTCCGCCGGGAGCAGCAGCTGTGCTCCCGCCGCCAGCAGCGCCCAGAGCACGGCCGCCTCGGCCAGGACCCGGCACTGCGCCGGAAAAGCGGCTTTTCCGTTTCCCTTATCAGTCTTTTCACGGCGCCCCCTCCTGTCGGCGGACATTGTACCATACTGCCGCTCCGTTTTGCAAGCAGTTTTTCGTTCATTCGAAGAAATTTCACTCAAAAGATTGACATTCCGCCCGACGTTCTGGTATACTTTGTACGACTTTTTTATAGATTTGTCGTTTTACTAAAGACACACGATGAACGCACCCATGGAGGTACGAGCTATATGATACGCATTCTTACCGATTCCGCATCCGACATCCTGCCCGCCGAGGCCGCGCAGCTGGGTGTGGACGTCATCCCCCTCAACGTCACCCTCGAGGACGGCACCGTCATCCGGGACGGCGTGGACCTGACCCCCAGCGAGTACTACGAGCACATGGTCGGCTGCAAAAAGCTGCCCACCACCAGCCAGCCCAGCCCTGAGCTGTTCGAAAAGCTCTACGCCGAGGCTGCTGCCGCCGGAGACGAGGTCGTGGGCATCTTCCTGTCCCATGAGCTGTCCGGCACCTATCAGTGTGCGAAGCTGGCCGCAGACCTGGCCAACGTGGACAACGTCCTCTTTGTGGACAGCACCAATGTCTGCCTCGGCGAGGGTCTGCTGGTGCGTCTGGCCGTACACCTGCGGGACGAAGGCAAGTCCGCCGTCCAGATCGCCGCCACCCTCGAGCACGCCAAGGAGCACCTGCACCTCATCGCCGCCATCGACGACCTGAAGTATCTGCGCAAGGGCGGCCGTCTGCCCGCCGCCGTCGCCGTGGCCGGCGGGATGCTGGGCATCAAGCCCCTCATCACCATCAAGGAGGGCAAAGTCGCCATGGCCGGCAAGGCCCGGGGCCTGCCCGGCGCATACGTCGCCCTCTTCAAGAAGATAGAGGAGCTGGGCGGCGTCAATCCCCGTTTCCCCTCTCTGGCCGGTTACACCATCAGCACCCGCGAGGTGAACCCCATCCGGACCTATCTGGTGGACAATCTCGGCCTTTCCGAGCCGCTGGTGCGCCAGATCGGCTGCGTCATCGGCACCCACGCCGGTCCCGGTGCGTTTGGTCTGGCCTTCTTCGATAACGGGCTGGTCATCGACTAAGAGTATATAGGAAGAGGCTGCTGTGCATCTGCACGGCAGCCTCTTTTCGTTTTTCCTTACAGCATATCCGTGATGAGCTTGCCCAGCAGGAGCACCAGCACCACGAGCATCATGGGGCGGATGAACTTTGCGCCCTTTCTCAGGGCGAAGTGGGAGCCGATGATGTTGCCGACGATGTTGCTGATGGCGCAGGGGATGCCCACCGGAAAGACCACCAGCCCGCTGCTCAGATAGGTGAAGAGGCTGGCGTAGTTGCTGGCGAGGTTGAGCACCTTGGCGTTGCCGTTGGCGGTGCGCAGGTCGAAGCCCATCAGGCTGGTGAAAGCGATGATGGCAAAGGTCCCGGTGCCTGGCCCCACCATGCCGTCGTACAGACCGATGCCAAAGCCGATGCCCAGAGCCAGCAGGGCCTTTTTCAAATTCAGGGTGCCGTCGTCCCGGTTCTCGTCCGGGAGGTTGCGCCGCCACAGGATGATGACTGCCGCGATGGGCAGGATAATGAACATCATCATCTGCAGCACCTCATCGCTGAGCATCAGGACGATGTGTGCGCCCAAGGCACTGCCCGCAAAGCTGCCGATGGCGGCGAGGATGCCGACCTTGAGGTTCATCGCGCCGTTCTTGAAGAAGCTGGCTGTGGCGAACGTCGTGCCGCAGGCGGCGCTGAATTTGTTGGTGGCGTAAGTATAGTGAGGCGGCAGGCCCGCGAAGAGATAGGCCGGCAGACTGATAAGTCCGCCGCCGCCCGCTGCCGAATCGACAAAGCCCGCAAAGCCGGTCATGAACACCAGAAATGCCATCATCGGCAGGCTGATTTGAATACCCATTGTTATGATTCCCCTTAATATTCCTATTTTTCCCACGATTTTACCTGTACAGCTCCCCCTCGCAGGCCAAGATCTGGTCGAGTATCGATCCGGGACACCCGGGCGCCGTAGACCATGGAGGGATGGTCATTGTACTCGATGATGTCGTGGAAGTCCTTGTTCATCAGGACGATGACATACTCGCCGTAGGGGGTGTGGACGATGCCGCCGTCGTTGCGGCAGGCGTTCATGCTGCCGCTCTTGCTGGCCACCCAGATGAGCTCCGGCTCGCCGGTCTCCTCGCAGTCGAGATAGAACTGAGGGAAGTCGTGGGTCAGCATGGTATTGTAGTGCTGCTGACGGAAGATGGCCAGCATCTCGGCGCTGGCCTCAGCGCTGACGAGCGTTCCCTTTGCCACCTGCGCAAACAGCGAGGCGTAGTCCCGGGGCGTCGTGGTGCCGAGGTCGCTGTAAATATCAAAGTGGAGCGGGTTGTGCAGGACGGTGTGGGCAAAGCCCATCTCCCGGATGCAGGCGTTGATGGTGTCCAGCCCCAGATAGTCGATGACCATGTTGGTGGCGATGTTGTCGGAGCAGATGATCATCATGGTGGCGGCGTCCTTGACTTTCAGACTTGCGCCCACGCCCAGCGCCCGGAGCATACCGGAACCGTCCACAAAGTGCTCGGGCTTGTAGGTGATTTTTTCCTCGAGGCTGGCTTTGCCCCGGCTGGCCTGCAGATACAGGGCTGCGAGGATATATGACCTGGGCAGTATGCAGCAGGTCGGGCAGCTTTTGCAGGAATGGAAGGCGCAGGGCAAGACCCTGCTTGTCATCACCCACGATGAGGAGCTGGCCGCCAACTGGTGTGACCGCGTCATACGCTGG
>ENA-OQMN01000231-OQMN01000231.1-human-gut-metagenome-genome-assembly--contig:-NODE-231-length-13839-cov-6.974840_pt1 | contig 13839 bp, 12 predicted proteins | sample MGYA00242765_ERZ504861 | MGnify/ENA primary metagenome ERZ504861 (study PRJEB26092, sample SAMD00036417) | human gut metagenome | host: Homo sapiens | study: EMG produced TPA metagenomics assembly of... | reverse complement strand
CTTACTGCTATCCAGGATGAGGCTGACGCTGAAGAACAGGGGCCTAGCGTTGAAGAGCAGACTCTCGCCACGTTGCAGGAGATTCGCGACGAGCTGAAAAAGGCCAATGACTCCGCCGAGTAATCTGCTGAATGTACGGTGCGACAGATTTACCTGGTTTGCCCGAAATAACGGATTGCCGGGGCCATTTGGTCTGGACAATCCGTTGTTTCGCGCGTGTTTTGTAGCATCCGTGGAGTTACATGGGGAGTATGACTGAAAACATCGCTGATAAGGCCATAAACGATACTCGTATCGTCAAGCAGTTCACCAATCCCGTCAAGGAGCCGATTGACAGCGACATCAACCTGTTCGATCTGCTCGATAACCGCGCCAAGCGCGATCCCGAAGGTGCCATGATCGAATACAAGGGCGATGATGGCACTTGGCACCCGTACAGCGCCCAAGTATTCCGTGACATGGTCATCGACTTGGCCAAGGGCCTGGTCGGACTTGGTGTCAACAAGGGCGATTCAGTCGCCATCGTCTCGCGCACCCGCTGGGAATGGACCGCGCTGGATATGGCGATCATGTCCATCGGCGCGCTCACCGTGCCGGTGTACGAGACCAACTCCGCCAGCCAGGTCAGCTGGATTTTCAACGATTCCAAAGTCACGCTCGCCATCGCCGAAGATGACGGGCAGCGTGACAAGATCGAATCCGTGCGCGATGAGGTGCCCACCCTGCGCAACGTGTTCGTAATCGAGGCCGGCGGTCTGAACGCCATCAAGACCTACGGCGAAAGCGTCACCGACGCCGAATTCTGGGAATACAAGGAAGCCTCCCACGGCGACGACCGCGCCACCATCGTCTACACATCCGGCTCTACAGGCACCCCGAAGGGCGTGGAACTGACCCACCGCAACTTCGCCTTCCTGGTGCTTTCCGCGCTGCAGTACATGCCTCGTGCCGGCGCATGGCCCAACCGCCGTCTGCTGCTGTTCCTGCCCCTGAGCCATGTGTTCGCCCGATTCTTGGAATTCTTCAGTTTTGGCGGCACGATTTCGCTGGCCTTGAGCTCCAATATGAAGACGATGGTCAAGGACTTCGAGACCTTCGGCCCCACGCTGCTGCTTGCCGTGCCGCGTGTGTACGAGAAGGTCTACAATGCCGCCTCCCAGCGCGCCGGCACCGGATTCGCTGGCAAGATGTTCATGCGCGCCGCCGAGAACGCGCGCGAATGGTCCAAGGCCGAGCAGAAGGGTGAGCAGCTGCCGATTACCGGACGTATCGCCCACGCCTTCTATGAGCAGGTGGTGTACAAGAAGATTCGCACGATTTTCGGTCCGAACGCCGACTTCGCCATCACCGGCGGCGCTCCGATGGACTCCGAGCTTTCCCACTTCTTCAACGGCATCGGCATGCCGGTGCTTGAGGGCTATGGCATGACCGAAACCTGCGGCCCGGTGTGTGTGAGCTTGCCAGAGGACAACCGCATCGGCACCATCGGCATGCCGATGTGCGGTATCACCGCCGGCATTGCCGAGGACGGCGAGCTGGTGGTCAAGGGACCGCTGGTGTGCAGGGGCTACCACAACAACCCTGAGGTCACCACCCAGCAGATCACCGATGGCTGGCTGCACACCGGCGATTTGGGCGATATCTCCGAAGACGGCTTCATCTCCATCACCGGCCGTAAGAAAGACCTCATCATCACCGCCGGCGGCAAGAACGTGTCGCCGGGTCTGCTGGAGGCTTCCGTAATGACCTCGCCTGTGGTCAACCAGTGCTTGGTTATTGGCGATAAGAAGCCGTTCGTGGCCGCTCTGGTCACGCTGGATCTGGCGGATGCCAACAATTGGCTGGAATCCCAGGGCGCCAAACCGGAACCCGATCTGGCCTCGCTGGCCAAGAACGCCATCGTTCACGCTGAGGTGGAGCGTGCGGTGAACGCCGCCAACGAGGGCGTTTCCCGCGCCGAGTCGATTCGTAAGTTCGAGATTCTGCCAGACGAATTCACCGAGGCCAACGGCATGCTGACCCCGAGCCTGAAGACCCGTCGCGCGCAAATCGTTGAGCACTATCGCGAGCTCATTGACGACGTGATCTACGTGCCGTTGAAGAAGTAGCTATCAACTCCCTCTGATCCAAAAAATAAGCTCTCTCTGACGAGGGAACTGTCAGCCGCAGGCTGACTGGGAGAGACCGCGGCTAGCCCGCGAAACAACAAGGCCGGGTGCGACTTGCACCCGGCCTCAGCTTATTCAGTCCAAAATCGCCGAAACATAATCGGCGGCGGCCTGATCCAGCTCCGCATCGCCGATGGTGGCGGTGCCCTGCACCAGGAACGGCTCAGCATAGTTCATGCCGACCTTGTACGCCACGACCTCAAACGGGCTTAGCAGCTCCTCCATGGTGTGGCTGTACTCGCCGTCCTTGCGGTACTTGGCGGCGTCGGAACCAGTGGTGACCACCAGTTTGAGCTCCTTGCCCTTCAACGCATGGGCTCCGGCGTAGGCCCAGCCGGCGGTGATGACCTCGTCTTCCCATTCCTTGAGTAGCGCGGGGGAGGAGTACCAGTAGAACGGGAACTGAAGGATTACGCGGTCGGCAGCCTCCAGCAGCTCGTGCTCTGTGTCGGCGTTGACGGAGAAGTTCGGGTATTCGGCGTATTCGTCGCGCACGATGATGTCGTCCTCGCCCTGTGCGGTGAGTTCGGCGAGCAGGCGGGCGTTCACGCGCGAGCCGTCCTTAAGATGCGGATGGAATACAAGAATCAACGTTGACATGGGATTTCCCTTCTATAAACTGCTGCCAATGTGGCCTAATCACCACTATCGTATGCCGGGAAGCAGAACTCAGTCCAGTCCGGACTCAGGTGCGAGCCGCGGGATGCCGCGCCGGGAGGCAACTCAGTCGAGGTTGGACTGCGTGCCTGCGGTGGCTTCGTTGGCGGCTTGCTCGGCTTGTGCTTGGTCGAGCTTGGCACGGACGTCGTTGAGCAGACCCTGGGCGCGCTTAGCCAAGGCCTCGCCGATCTCCCATTGACGCATCGACTGGTCAAGATTGAGGCCGCCGGTTTCCAGTGCCTGGACAGCCTGAATCAGCTTGTCGCGCGCCTCCTCATATGGCATCTGGGCGATGAGCTCGCGTTCCTTGTCCGTCAGGGACGTGGCGGGGGTGTTCATGTCGGTGGATGTGGCGTTTTCGGTCATGATGTTCTCCTTATATATACGGTATATATGCGTGGCTGCGTATGGCGTGTCACGCGGTTGCGGATGTGGTGGTTGCGGTAATGACACCCTTCTTCAAGGTGACGGTGATGCCATCCCCAGGGCTTACCTGCGAAGCATCGTCTAGTACGTGGCCATCGGCGGACTGCACCACCGCATAGCCTCGGTTCAACGTGGATTGCGGGCTGAGTGCGGTCAGTGAGGCGTGAGCTCGCTCGACGGTGAGCTGGGCATCGTCCACGATGCGTCGCAGCCCGATATCGAGCCGTTGCAACGAGTCGTCAATTAAGCGCTGATGAGGCTCAAGCATGGTGTGCGGCTGTGTCAGGCTCGGGCGGTTCGCATATCCCTCGATAAGTCGAATCTCGTTCTCCACGCGCGAACGGACCCGCAGTCGCATACGGTCGATGGCACCTTCGATGAGCTGCGACTGCTCACGCACATCCGGCACCACGCGCTTGGCCGCATCGGTAGGGGTGGAGGCGCGCAGATCGGCGACCAGATCCAGCAATGTCCAGTCATCCTCATGCCCGATGGAGGAGATTAATGGTGTAGTGCAGGCATACGCCGCACGAACCACACGCTCATCCGAGAAACCGATGAGATCCTCAAACGAGCCGCCGCCACGGGCCACGATGATCACATCCACGCTCGGGTCGGCATCGAGTTGTGCAATGGCCTGAACCACCTCGGCCGGGCATTGCTCGCCCTGAACATGCACATGGACCACCTTGAAGGTTACGGAAGGCCAACGAAGGTTCACATTGGTGATCACATCGCCTTCCGCACGTGCCTGAGGTGCGCAAATCAGGCCAATAGTCTTCGGAAACTCCGGGAGAGGCAGTTTGTGATCGGCATCGAACAGGCCCTCGCCCTTAAGCTGCTTGCGCAATTCGTCGATCATGGCCTTGAGGCTGCCACCGGCTCCGACCTTGAGAATCGTGTCCCCGCGCAACGACAGCGAAGTGCGCTTCATCCACAGGTTCGGTTTGCCGTGAATCACCACGCGGTCGCCCTGAACGAACTGGCTGGCCGCGGCCGCGAACCTGCCGAAGCCATTGACTTCCATGGCGATATCCTCGAAGTCGTCGCGCAGCGTGATGTAGGCCGAGCCGGCGCGACGGGTATTGATCTGCGTGATCTGGCCGGTGACCCACGCGGACGGCCATCGTTCCACGGCACCGTAGAACTTCTGGCTCAGCACGCTTACCGGCCACGGATTTTGCGCGGTGGTTTCAGCGGCGCGTGCAGGCAGCTGATCGATAGGGCGAGGCTCATTCGGCAGATTGATGGCGCCCCGATCGGGCGCGAAAGTGCCTTGACCCGGCTCAAAGCCAGACGAGGCCAGTGAAGCGGCGGTCGGTGGACGGCCGGTAGATGAGTAGCCCATTGCAGTAGTCATGCACTCCACTATAAGTGCGTTGGTTGATGACGGTAAAAATTTACCGTCGCCTGAAAACGGTGTGATGATGAATGCAAGAACCGTACGAAGCGATGTATCAGCCGATGATGGAGATGGTCTGGTGCATCAGAAGAAAGGAGTCATTATGGCGAAGAAACGGGTGCTATGAAGAGGAGTGAGATATGCGTTGCACTGACGATTGAGAGTCGTCAGTGAGCTCGCTGTGCGACACGCGAGCAGAAAACAGTTACGCTAATCACACACTTGTAGTTTTGGCGAAAAATAGCCGAAAAACCCTATAAATAGTTCGACACACCACTGTTGAGCACTAGATATAGGGGTGGGGATGCCGTATTCTTCTAGAGGTTCAAGAAAACGATATCAATGTAATTTCGTGTGGCCCACGTCGAGTGCGGCCAAAATGCGGAACTCAGGAGAGTGTTCGCCTTATAGGAAAGGGGTGCCCGATGGGCGCACAGGTGCTGGAGGAAACCGTCACCGATAACGAGACCAAGGTGGCCGCCAAGGCCTCCACCGTGCTCGTTGAGAAGCGTGATGGTCGTGTGGTCGACTTCGACCCCATCAACATCATCTCTGCGGTCAAGTCTGCTTTCGGCGACCTGAACAAGGAAGTCGGCCCCGAAGAAGATGCCATGATCCGTGGTTTCGCCAACCAAGTCGAAGGCGAAATCAAGGGGCGTTACACCGGCCCCGCCAAAATCGAGGACATCCAGAATCTCGTGGAGCACGCCCTCATTGACGCCCACCTGTACGATGTGGCTCGCGCCTACACCAATTACCGTCTCGACAAAGACATTCAGCGTGCCAAGGCCACTGATGTCAACGAGGCCGTTGCTCGCTTCATTAATCATGACCCGACCCTGATTCACGAGAACGCGAACAAGGATTCCAACGTCTACTCCACCCAGCGTGATCTGCTGGCCGGTGCCGTGTCCAAGGCCGCCGCGTTCAACATGCTGCCGCCGGCGGTGTCCAACGCCCACATGAAGGGCGACATTCACTTCCACGATGCCGACTATTCGCCGTTCACTGCCCAGTCCAACTGCTCCTTGCCGAACTTCTGGGACATGTTGGCCAATGGCTTCACTCTTGGCAACGCTCCGATGGCTTCCCCGAAGTCCATCGCCATTGCGGCCACCCAGATTACCCAGATCATGAAGGACGTGGCCTCCAGCCAGTATGGTGGCCAGACCGCCAACCGTGCCGACGAGCATCTTGCCCAGTATGCCAAGAAGGATTACGAGAAGTTCCTTGAGGAAGCTCGTGAGACCATCCCCGACGGCATGCCGGTTGAATTCGCCCGTCGTCAGGTCGAGAGCGCCAAGAAGAACGAGCCCGCCAAGCTGCATTTCGGTTCCCGTGAACCGCTGCCGATGGACACCCCGTTCCACACCGACGTTGACGAACTTGAGCAAGAGCGTGAAATCCTCGCCAAGATTCGTACCCGCAAGGCCATCTATGATGCCATGCAGACCATGGAATACCAGATCAACTCCAACCGTGTGTCCAACGGCCAGACCCCGTTCGTGACTGTCGGCTTTGGTCTCGGCACCGACTGGTTCTCTCGTGAAGTGCAGCGCGCAATCCTGCTGAACCGTATTCGCGGCCTCGGCAAGGAACACCACACCGCCATCTTCCCGAAGCTCGTCTTTACTGTGAAGCACGGCGTGAACGCCGACCCGGGTGACCCGAACTACGATCTGAAGCAGCTTGCCCTCGAGTCCGCCACCAAGCGCATGTACCCGGATGTGGTGTTCTACGAGAACATCGTCAAGATCACAGGCTCCTTCAAGGCTCCGATGGGTTGCCGCTCCTTCCTGCAGGGTTGGATCAACCCGGAGACCGGCAAGGATGAAGAAGACGGCCGTATGAACCTCGGCGTGGTCACCGTCAACGTGCCGCGTATCGCCATCGAATCCCACGGTGACAAGGCTCGCTTCTGGAAGCTGTTCGACGAGCGTATGGAAGTCGCCCATCAGGCCCTCCAGTTCCGCATCATGCGCTGCAAGGAAGCCACCCCGGTCAACGCCCCGACCCTGTTCCGCTTTGGTGCGTTTGGTCGTCTTGGTGCCAACGACAACGTGGACCAGCTGTTCAAGAACGAGCGTGCCACCGTGTCGCTCGGCTACATCGGCCTTGCCGAGACCACTGCGGTCTTCTATGGCAAGAACTGGATTCGCGACCACGGCTGGGATCCGGAAGGCAAGGAGTTCGCGCTGTCCATCGTCAAGCGCATGAACGAGCTGTGCAAGCAGTGGAGCAAAGCGGAGGGTTACCACTATTCCGTGTACTCCACTCCGGCTGAATCCCTGACCGACCGCTTCAACCGCATGGACCGTGAAAAGTTCGGCCGTATCGAAGGCGTGACTGATCACGACTTCTACACCAACTCCTTCCACTACCCGGTGTGGTTGCAGCCCACTCCGATGGAGAAGCTCAGCTACGAGAAGGACTTCCCGTACTACGCTTCCGGCGGCTTCATCAACTACTGCGAGTACCCGTGCCTGCAGGACAACCCGAAGGCGCTCGAAGCCGTGTGGGATTACGCCTACAGCATCGGCATCGGCTACCTGGGTACCAACACCCCGATCGACCACTGCTTCGTGTGCGGCTTCCAGGGCGACTTCGAGCCGACCGAGGAAGGCTTCAAGTGCCCGGAGTGCGGTAACTCCAACCCGGACAAGTGCAACGTCACCAAGCGCACCTGCGGCTATCTCGGCAGCCCGGTCCAGCGCCCGATGGTGCACGGCCGTCACGAGGAAATTGCCCACCGAGTCAAGCACATGAGCGGCGAAACCGGTCGTGTGACGCTGGATGACGGAACCACTCGCGAGTGGTTCGAAGAGACCAAGTAGGGTTTATACTTGCTCCCGCTGACGGGAGCTGTAGAGCGTAAGCGAGACTGAGGGCGGTCATCCTTTATGGTGTTGACCACCCTCAGTCCGTCTGATGACGGACAGCTCCCGCCAGCGGGAGCTAATGCTTTCCGTAAGGAGGGAATCATGCCGGAGCTGCATACGACCAAGCCCGAACCCAAGCGCCATGACTTTGCGGCCGGCGAGACCGGGCGTGGCCCCTCCGTACCCTCCAACGGTCTTGCCAACGATCCGAAAGCCGGTCAATGGGATGGCCGGCGCATGTCCAAGCGGATGATCGCCGACTACAAAACCTTCATTGTCACCGACGGAGAAGGCGTGCGCAACTCCCTTTACGTCTCCGGTTGCCCCTTCCACTGCGTCGACTGCTTCAACGCCTCCATCTGGGATTTCCAAGCCGGCCACGAATACACGCAAAAACTTGAAGACAAAATCATCGAAGATCTGAAAGCCCCATGGGTGCAAGGCATTACGTTCCTTGGCGGCGAGCCATTCCTCAACACTCCCGTGCTGGTGCCGCTCGCACAACGTATCCGCCAGGAATTCGGTCATACCAAAGATATCTGGTCGTGGACCGGCTACACATGGGAAGAACTCATGCGCCCCGGAGAAACCCCAGACAAGCTTGAATTGCTACATCTCATCGACATTCTCGTCGACGGCCGCTACCTCAGAGACCAGAAGGACTCGCTGCTGCAATTCCGCGGCTCCAGAAACCAGCGCATCCTCGATGTGCCCAAGTCTCTGGAAGCCGGCGAACCGGTCATCTGGGCCAAGCTCCACGATCAAGAACGAGATATCCCCGAAATCTATTTGAAAGACCGCGAAGCCGGCGAAGGCCAACAGGCCTCGTAGTAGCAGTTCTGGAATGCCGCACTCAGCAATATCGTTGGAACTGTTGGGAAAAGGCCTTCCCGTGAGCGAAATCGCCTCGCCTCGTGCCATGTTGGGCAGGTGGTCGGACTAATATTCCATAAGAAGTAGCCGGGCGAAGCCGTCCGCAGGGTATCTGCCAGCCGTCCCGAAACGGTTCATGATGCCTCAAAGCGTGCACTCCCGGAAGTCGGAATTAAGAGGAACACATGGTTGACATCGCCACTGACGCGAGCCTAAAGCCCGCTTCACACCCGAAGCCCCTGCGTGTGGGATTGGACATCGGTTCCACCACCGTCAAGGCCGTGGTGCTTGATCAGTCCGATTCCCTGGGAGACACCCTCTTCTCCGATTACCGACGCCACCACGCCAACGTGCGTGCCACCGTGGCCGGCCTGTTGGTCGACATCCACAAGAAGCTTGTGGACCTCGGACGCGGCGACGAACCGATTCGCCTGTCTATCACCGGTTCCGGCGGTCTGGCGCTTGCTGACAATCTGCATGTGCCTTTCATTCAGGAGGTCATCGCCGAAACCGAGGCAATCGACAAGGAATACCCGCAGGCCGATGTCATCATCGAGCTCGGCGGCGAGGACGCCAAAATCACCTACCTGAAACCCACGCCCGAACAACGCATGAACGGTTCGTGCGCAGGTGGTACCGGCGCGTTCATTGACCAGATGTCCACGCTGCTTGACACTGACGCCGCAGGCCTTAACGAGATGGCCAAGAGCTACGAGAACCTGTATCCGATCGCCTCGCGTTGTGGTGTGTTCGCCAAAACCGATTTGCAGCCGCTCATCAACGATGGTGCGGCCAAGCCCGATTTGGCCGCCTCCATCTTTACCGCAGTGGCCACGCAGACCATCGCCGGCCTGGCTTCCGGACGCCCGATTCACGGCACCGTCATCTTCCTCGGCGGTCCATTGTTCTTCATGTCTGAACTGCGCGCCGCATTCCAGCGCGCGCTTGAGGGCAAGGTCGACGAATTCATCGTGCCGACCGACGCCCACCTGTATGTGGCCTACGGTTCGGCATTGCAGGCCGACGTAGACTCCGACGATCAGGGCAATTATTTCGAGGCCCACACGTGCGACGATATCCTGAAGCGTCTGGACGAGCTGAAGAACCTGCCTTCCAACACGCCCACCATGCCGCCGCTGTTCCCCACCGAGGCCGATCGCGAGGACTTCAACAAGCGCCACCACAAGGAACACATCCACATCGGCACCCTTGAAGGCGCGCACGGCCCGCACTTCCTGGGCATCGACGCTGGTTCCACCACCATCAAGGCCACGCTCGTCAACGACGACCGTGAAATCGTCTGGTCCAGCTACGCCAACAACGAAGGCAGCCCGCTGACCGCCGCCATCAACATCGTCAAGAAGATTCAGTCTGAGCTGCCCGAAGGCGCGTGGATCGCACGCTCCTGCGCCACCGGATACGGCGAAGGCCTCATCACCACCGGACTGCACTTGGACGAGGGCGTGGTGGAGACCATGGCCCACTATCGTGGCGCCGAAATGGTCAGCCCCGGCGTCACCGCCGTCATCGACATCGGCGGCCAGGACATGAAATATCTGGCCATCACCGACGGCGTCATCGACTCGATCGCCGTCAACGAGGCCTGCTCGTCCGGCTGCGGCTCGTTCCTGCAGACCTTCGCCATGTCTATGGGGCTGACGATTCAGGAATTCACGCAAAAGGCTTTGGCATCCACCCATCCGGTGGACCTTGGCTCGCGTTGCACTGTGTTCATGAACTCCTCGGTCAAGCAGGCGCAGAAGGAAGGCGCGTCCATCGAGGACATCGCCGCAGGACTGTGCTACTCCGTGGTGCGTAACGCCTTGTACAAGGTCATAGCATGGCCATCCAGCGCCAGCTGCAGCTGGTGGGTGCCGCCGAAGCGCTCCACCTGTTCTTCCTGCTGATGGCGAAATACGGCGGCATGGCCGCGCTGGGCTTCTGGACGAACCTGCTCTGGGTGCTGCTGGCCTGCGCCCGGGGCTGGGCAGCGCTGAGCCTCTATAAGATGCAGGAGGACGCATGACCCAGCGGGGGAGAAGACGCCGCGCCCGGCGGGGCCGGTTCGGGCGGCGGGCGTTCCTGGCCGGGGCAGGCTGTGCCGCGCTGGCCGGGGCAGCGGTGCTGCTGGGCCGGGGCCAGACGGCCTCGGCGTCGTCGGTGCCGCCGCAGGACGAAGCAGAGCCAAACGCCGCCCTGCCCACGGGTGAATGGCGGGCCGTCTGGGTGAGCTATCTGGAATGGGCCGGGATGGATTTTTCGTCTGAAGCAGCCTTCCGTGCCGGTGCGGCGGAGCTGATGGACAACTGTCTGTCCATCGGTCTGAACACCGTCATCGCGCAGGTGCGGCCTTTCGGGGATGCTCTTTACAGGAGCACCCTCTTCCCGTGGAGCCATCTCTGCACCGGCGTACAGGGGCAGGATCCCGGCTTCGACCCGCTGGACATCCTCATCACCGAAGCACACAGCCGGGGCCTTTCGCTGGAAGCGTGGGTGAACCCCTACCGCCTCCGCTCCTCGGCGAAGATGCCGCCCGCGCTGGCGGAAAATAATCTTGCCAATGTACATCCCGAGTGGGTCTGCGCCGTGGGCGAGGGGCTGTACCTGAACCCGGCCATCCCGGAAGCCGCAGACTATGTGGTGCAGGGCGTGGCCGAGCTGGTGCAGAACTACGCTGTGGACGGCATCCACTTTGACGACTATTTTTACCCCACGACAGACGCCGCGCTGGACGCGGCCCAGTTCGCCGCCAGCGGCGCGGGGGATCTGGCCGCATGGCGGCGGCAGAACGTCACCGCGCTGGTGAAAGCGGCCCACGACGCCGTCAAAGCTGCCGACGCTACCCTCCGTTTTGGCGTCAGCCCGCAGGGCAACCCCGACAACGACCTCGGCCAGCAGTACAGCGACGTGAAAGCATGGCTGGCCGCCGAGGGCGAAAACGCCGTGGTGGACTACCTCTGCCCGCAGATATACTGGGGCTGCGGCTATACCCTCCAGTCGGGCAGCACCCGCTTCGCCTTCGAGAACATCGTGCCGGAGTGGCTGGCCATGCCCCGGGCGGCATCCACGGCCCTCTACTTCGGGCTGGGGGCCTATCGCATCGGCGAGGGGGACGGCGGTGCCAACGAGGACAGCCGGAGCCAGTGGTGTACGGGCAGCGCTCTTGCCCGGCAGGTGGAACGCCTGCACAGCCTCGGCGCGGGCGGCTGGGCGCTCTACCGGTACGATTCGCTGTTCCGGTCGGCCCGGCCGGAGCTTGCCGACGCCGAACGTGCGGCGCTGGCCGCTCTGACTACAGCCTGAACTCTTGTATGGGAGCATAAAATGCGGTATACTATTAAAAGCTGTTTTCGTAAGCGCTGCGCACCGCCTGAGCGGTCTTTTTGCCTGCATACTGCGTTGATTTTCCTTGCGATCCGCCTAGGCTCGCTTCGGAAAACCGCCTTGTCTGCCGACAAAGATCCTCGTCATTCGGCGCACCCTGCTTGCGAAAATAACTTTTAAGAATCGTGTAAAACCTCGTGTTAAAACAAAATTTGAGGATAAAAGATCATGAAAAAGATAAAGCGAATCGCCCTGCTCGTCGTGGCGGTGCTGGTGCTGCTTGTGGCTGCATCCGGCGTCAAGACTGTGCTGGACATGAAGAACAGCGCGGACAATGAGGTGCAGGAAGAGGACAGCACCCGCTGGGCCGAACCGACCAGCGACCCGCTGAACATCGAGGGCATTGCTGACGCCTCGGCCAAGTATGCCTCGGCAGCGGTGAACGGGAGCCTGAACCTCGTGTTCAACGGCATCTGGAGCCGCCAGACCGATTACTTCACCGTCCCGGGCGGCAGCCTGACCATCACCGGCTACGGCACCGCCGAGGGTACCCAGCGGTACAAGGTGTCCGTCTGGCAGAAGGTGGCCGGCGGCGCACAGTACGTCAACGGAAGCACCTATTATATCAAGACCGATGGTCAGAACTACCGCTGCGTCATCTCCGGGCTGGACCCGGCGGCCAGCTACCGCCTGACCATCTCCTACGATTCCAGCCGCTACTACCTCTATGGAGGACTCAAGGTGGAGGGCATCGCAGGATGAAGACACAGACCAAACATTCGCTCATGCTGATGCTCTGCGCCTTTATCTGGGGTACGGCTTTCGTAGCCCAGAGCGCAGGCTCCGGCATGGGGGCCTATTCCTTCCTCGCAGGGCGCAGCTGGCTGGCTGTCCTCGTGCTGATCCCTACCGTGTTCGCCTTCGACGCCGTGCGCAAAAAACAGGGCCAGCCCTACGGCTGGCCGAAGGAGAAGTCGGAGCGCAAGACTCTGCTGGGGGCGGGCCTCATCTGCGGCACCTTCCTGTTCGCGGCCTCTGCGGCTCAGCAGATCGGCATCACCATCGACCCGTCCACGGCCAAGGCCGCGTTCCTGACGGCCATGTACGTCGTGCTGGTGCCGGTGTTCGGCCTCTTTCTGGGCCGGAAGGGCAGCGCTCAGCTTTGGGTCAGCATGGTCATCGCTGTGGCGGGCCTGTATATGCTCTGCATGAAGAACGGCTTCGGCGGCATTGAGACCAGCGACTGGATACTTCTCAGCTGCGCCGTGCTGTTCAGCTTCCAGATTATGTCCATCGACCACTTTTCGCCGCTTGTGGACGGTGTGCGGCTGAGCCTCATCCAGTTCATCGTGGTGGCTGTGGAGAGCTCTGCGGCGGCGCTGATCTTCGAGACGCCCACGCTGGCAGAGTACGGCGCAAACTTTCTGCCTGTGGTCTACTGCGGCGTCATGTCCAGCGGCGCGGGCTATACGCTTCAGATCCTGGGCCAGAAAGAGCTGAACCCCGCCATCGCCAGCCTTATCATGTGTCTGGAAAGCGTATTCAGCGCGCTGGGCGGCTGGCTGCTGCTGGGCCAGAACCTTTCGATGCGGGAGAGCGCAGGCTGCGCCCTCATCTTCGCCGCCGTCGTGCTGTCTCAGCTGCCCCTTGCGGAGCTGCGCAGATGCAAAAAGGGCGCGTGATGCTGCGGGCGGCCGGGGGCATCCCCTATGAGCTGACGCGGGGCGGGTCAAGCGGCTCAACCTCCACGTTCGGCGGGACGGCACCGTGGCCCTCAGCATCCCCCTGCGCACGACGCTGGAAGCCGCCGACGCCTACGTCATCGCCGAGGCGGAGTGGATACGGGCCGCACAGGCCCGGCAGGCCGCCCGCGAAAAGCGGCAGGAGGAGCTGCCCGACAAGGCGGCCGCCCTGGCCCGCTTCACGGCCATGAGCGACAAGGTCTACCCGGCCTTTGCCGGGGTGCTGGGCGGGCAGAAGTCTTCACCCTGTATGCGAACGCCGCCAATAATGGTGCCGGTTTCGATGCTCGTGCGTTGCGTGCCGATGAGGTCGCCGCACTGCCGGAAATGGACCGCTACTTGCTGGCACGTACCCGTCGTCTGAT
>ENA-OQMN01000230-OQMN01000230.1-human-gut-metagenome-genome-assembly--contig:-NODE-230-length-13891-cov-2.535673_pt1 | contig 13891 bp, 17 predicted proteins | sample MGYA00242765_ERZ504861 | MGnify/ENA primary metagenome ERZ504861 (study PRJEB26092, sample SAMD00036417) | human gut metagenome | host: Homo sapiens | study: EMG produced TPA metagenomics assembly of... | reverse complement strand
GTCCAAGACGGCTGCAACCATCGCTGCACCTACTGCATCGTGTGGAAGGCCCGCGGCCCGGAGCGCTCGGTGCCGGTTGACGCCGTGATCGAGCAGGTGCGGCAGGCGCATGAAGCCGGCATTCCCGAGATTGTCCTCACCGGCGTCAACCTGGGCGCCTACGATGGCGCCGACGGGCGCGATGCGCATGTCGAGATCGATGAGCTGCTGCGTGCCATCCTCGCGCGCACCGACATCCCCCAGGTGCGCCTCTCGTCGCTGGAGCCCATGGACATCTCGGAGCGCCTGGTCGCCGCCATGGCGGACAACGTCGACCGCGTCGCGCCGTTTATGCACCTGCCGCTGCAGTCGGGGTGCACCGCCACGCTGCGCCGCATGGGGCGCCCCTATACCGCCGAGCGCTATGCCGAAGCGGTCGCCTCCATCCGCCGCGCCCTGCCGCAGGCCTCGATTTCCTGCGATGTCATCGCGGGCTTTCCGGGCGAGACCGACGACGAGTTCGAGGAGTCGCTCGCTTTCTGCGAGCGGATGGCCTTCTCGCGCATGCACGTGTTCCGCTACAGCGCGCGGCCCGGCACCCCGGCTGCGACCGCTCCTGGGCAGGTGGACCCGCAGGTCATGGCCGAACGCGCGGCTGCGCTGCGCGCGGTGGCCGAGCGCAGCGCAGCCCGGGATGCGCTTGCGCGCGTAGGTTCCCGCGAGCGCGCAGTGCTCGAATACGGCACGCGCGGCACCCTCGGCAGCTTCCATCGGGTCCAGGTCGATGGGCTCGCGCCATCGTCTGAGCAGATCATCCTCGACGTCGAGCTCACTCATGTCGATGAGCACGGTCTACTTCACGCGCGCCCCTGCTCCGCCTCCTGTCGGCAGGCGGGGTGAACGGGGTGAGCGAGACCACGGTGATTCTCACGATTCCCGTCGGCGTGGAGCTTTCCCGCGTGTTCGGTCCGGCCGATGCGCACCTGCGTGCGGTCGAGCGCGCCTGCACCGGCGACGTGACCGTGCAGGGCGACCGCATCGCGCTTGCGGGCACCCCCGGTGAAGTCGAGCTGCTCGTTGCACTGTTCCAGCACCTGTTCGAGATGGCGGCGGCGGGCGAGGGCGTGTCGGCCGAGGATATCGAGCGGCTTGCCGCCGGCCTGCGGGAGCAGGGTGCGCAGATGGCCGATTTTCGCAGCACGGCGCTGCTTGCCCACCGGGGCCGCACCATTCGCGCCAAGACGCCCGGCCAGCGTCGCTACATCGAGGCGATCGAGCGCAGCACTATCACGTTCTGCCTGGGCCCCGCCGGCACCGGCAAGACCTATCTCGCCATGGCCGCCGCGGTCGCCGCGCTCAAGCGACGCGACGTCAGCCGCATCGTGCTCACCCGTCCGGTGGTCGAGGCGGGGGAGAGCCTGGGATTTCTGCCCGGCACCCTCGAGGAGAAGGTCGACCCCTATGTGCGACCCCTGCACGACGCGCTTCTCGATATGATGGAGCCGGAGCGTGTCGCCGAGTTGATCGAGCGCGGCGTGATCGAGATCGCCCCGCTGGCCTACATGCGCGGACGGACCCTGAACGACGCCTTCGTCATCCTCGACGAGGCGCAAAACACCACGCCCGCGCAGATGAAGATGTTCCTTACCCGCCTGGGCTTCAACGCGCGCTTCGTCATCACCGGCGATGCCACCCAGCGCGACCTGACGGGGCCCGACGGCCTGGCCCAGGCGACGCGCGTGTTGGCCGAGGTCGACGATATCGCCTTTGTGCGCCTGGAGCGCACCGATGTGGTTCGCCACCGCCTGGTGGGCCGCATTGTCGATGCCTATGAGCGCGCCGAGACGGGCGAGGACCCTCACCGTCCAACCGAGAAAGGAGGGCGCCATGGCCGTTCTCATCAGCAATGACGCCGAGCTGCCCATGCCCATCGACAACGTCGAGATCGAGGCAGTCTGCGCCTACGTCATGCAGGCCGAGCAGGTTGAGCGCCCCGTCGAGATCTCGGTTTCGATCGTCGACGAGGACGAGATGCACGAGCTCAACCACCGGTGGCGCGGCATCGACCGCACCACCGACGTCTTGCCTTCGAGCTCGACTCTCCCTTTGACGATAGCCTTCCTGTCGCCGAGCCCGTCGAGCTCGGCGACGTGATCTTGGCACCGGAGGTCATCGAGCGCCAGGCGCCCGGGTTCGGCAACACCCCGGCTGACGAGTGCCGCCTCATGCTCGTGCACGGCCTGCTGCACCTGCTGGGCTATGACCATATCGAAGAGGACGAGGCCGCTATCATGGAGGCGCGCGAGGACGAGCTGCTGTGTCGGCTTGCCGATGCGCGCGGCTGCGACCACCGTACGCAGGTGGGGCCCACGACCAACCACGCCCACGATTAGGAGGTACCATGATCCCCGGATCGGAAAAAGACCACCCGTCGTTCCTGCGCTCGTTCGGCTATGCGCTCGAGGGGTTTGTCACGGCCGTGCGCACCGAGCGCAACATCAAGGTCATGCTCGCGCTCGGCGCGCTCACGGTTGTCGCCGGTTTTGCCGTGCGGCTCGACTGGCATTCCTGGGGCCTCATCGCCATCTGCTGCGGCCTGGTGATCTTCGCGGAGCTGTGCAACACCGCCATGGAGGCGATTGTCGACCTGGCCACCCAGGAGCTCCATCCGCTCGCCAAGCGCGCGAAGGATATCGCCGCCGCCAGCGTCTACACCCTCTCGATTACCGCGGCCATCGTGGGCGCCATCGTCTTCGGCCACGCGCTCGGCCTGATCGCCTGACCCCGTCCTTCTTATCCACCCGCCACGCAAGGAGCACCATGACTGACATCATCGACACCGATCCCTTCGCCGACCTGTCCGACGACGAGCTCGATGCGCTGGTCGAGCGTGAGGAGGCTGTCGGTGCCGATATGGCGGGCACCTCGACGCCCGCTGGCTTCCGTTCCGGCTTCGTTGCGCTCGTCGGGCGCCCGAACGCCGGCAAATCGACCCTTCTGAACGCCTGCTTCGGCAACAAGATCGCCATCACCTCGCCGGTGGCGCAGACCACGCGCCGCCGTCTGCGCGCCGTGGTGAACCGGCCTGCCTGCCAGCTGATCATCGTGGATACCCCGGGCCTGCACAAGCCCAAGGACGGCCTGGGCGCCGAGCTCAACAAAAGCGCGCTCGCCGAGCTGGGGGACGTGGATGTCATCGCCTTCGTGATCGACGCCTCGGCGCCCATCGGGCGCGGTGACGCCTGGGTTGCCGAGCGCGTAGCGGCCGCTCGCGCGCATAAGGTGCTCGTGCTCACCAAGGCCGACCAGGTCAGCCCCGAGCAGATGACGGCGCAGATCGCCGCCGCGAACGAACTCGTCTCCTTCGATGAGCAGGTGGTGGTCTCCGCCACGGAAGGCTTCAACGTCGAGGGGTTCATCGAGGTCGTCGCGAGCTTTCTGCCGGAGGGCCCGCAGTGGTTCCCGCTCGACATGGGCACCGACGAGACAGACGAGACGATGGTCGCCGAGTTCGTACGCGAGAAGGTGCTGCGGCACACGCGCGAGGAGGTTCCGCATGCGGTGGGCGTCATCTGCGACGAGTTCGAGCGTCCCCGACGCGACCTGCTCCGCCTCCATGCTACGATCTTCGTGGAGCGCGAAGGCCAGAAGGGTATCATCGTGGGCCGCGGCGGCGAAATGATCCGCCGTATCGGCACCGAGGCGCGCCACGACCTCGAGCGGCTGTTCGGCTGCCGCGTCTACCTCGGCCTGGACGTGCGCATGAAGCGCCTGTGGCGCGAGGACGCCCGCGAGATCCGGCGCTTCGGCTATGCCGCCGAGCAGGAGTGAGGCCGTGCGCGAGTGCGGCTGACGGGTCCTGGCTCTCGCAGGAAACCCCCGTGCCCGCACCGGGCGCGCACCTCGGCCCGGGCGGTGGGGGAGCTGCCCTTTTTGCTTAAAATGCGGATAGGGGGCCGGAGGTCGGGTATCATCCATCTAGCAAAAATCTGTCGGTAGCGAGGAGATCGCGTGGCCTCAGGCAAGATCCGGAAAAAGATCAAGAAGGAGCTCATCGGCACGTCCGATTACCCTTCCAACAAGATCTTCACCATATCGAACTTCATCACCGCGCTGCGGCTGGTCCTCACGTTCGTGTTCCTCTACCTGTTCGTGACCGACGTCAACCGCTACGTCGCCCTGATCATCTACGCCGTCGCCGCCTCAACCGACTGGCTGGACGGCCAGATCGCGCGCATGACGAAAACCGTCAGCTGGTTGGGCAAGATGCTCGACCCGGTGGTTGATCGCGCGCTGCTGTTCACCGGCGTGGTCGGGCTCGTGGCCCGCGGCGAGCTGCCCTGGTGGGTGTGCCTGGTGATCGTCGGCCGCGATGTGTACCTGTTCTTCGGCAACCTCGTGGTGCGGCGCTACCACAAGCGCCCGATCGACGTGGTCTATCCCGGCAAGATCGCCACGGCGCTGCTCATGAGCGGCTTCACCCTCATGCTGCTGGGCGCGCCGGTGGTCGATGGGCTGAGCATCCTCGCCCCCCACGTGCAGGCGTTCCCCGGCCTCAACGGCCAGGCGGCCCCGCTCGGGATCTTCTTCGTCTACCTCGGTGTTGCCTTTTCCATCGCCACCGCGTTCATCTACACCGCAAAAGGCGCCATGGCGGTCAAACACGCCCTCAAGCATCCCGAAGAGGAGGAGGCCGATTTTCTCAATCCAGAGATTATCGAGGGCGAGGAAGCCTAGGGCACCCGGGCTGCGACGCGTAGGGTAGAATAGAAAGATACGAGCTTTGACGGCCTTCGTGCCGTGCATTCAGTAGGGAGTTTTCATGGCAGATTTCGAGCACACCGCAACCACGCCGGGCACCGAATCGGATGCCACCTGCGTGTTCCGCATGCCCACGAGCGATACCACCGCCCCCGACCTCATGGCGAGCGCCCGGATCACCGCGCCTGTGCTCTCCATCATCAAGGGCCCGCAGACCGGCAACAACTTCGAGCTCGCCGCCGCCGAGATCACGATCGGCCGCGACCCGGCGAACACCATCTTTTTGAACGACATGACAGTTTCGCGCAGCCATGCCAAGATCGTTCGCTCCGAGGCCGGCGCGATCATCGAGGACCTGGGTTCGCTGAACGGCACCTGGGTTGACGGCGCGATCGTAAACTCCGCCCCGCTGCACGACGGGTCCTCCGTGCAGATCGGTACCTTCACCTTGATCTACCACGAGAGCACCGTGGAGCGCATCGAAACCGGTGAGTAGCTTGGCTGAGCGCAGCTATCTCAGCATCGGGCAGGTGGTGAACCTGCTCCGCGGCACATACCCCGACCTCTCGAACTCCAAGATCAGGTTCCTCGAGGAGGAAGGGCTCATCACCCCGCATCGCACCCCGAAGGGCTATCGGCAGTACTCCAAGGCGGATGTCGATCGCTTGGAGGTCATCTTGCACCTCCAAAAGACACGCTACATGCCGCTGAACGTCATCAAGCAGAAGCTCGAGGCTACCGAGGACCTCTCCACGCTCGCCTACGAGGTGGGCCTGCTGTCCGACGTCCCCATGAAGGCCGAGCCCAAGGAAACCAAGCAGAAGCTCCACCCCATCGAGGATGTGCCCGATATGCTCGGGGTCGACATCGCGTTTCTGCGTCAGCTCGCCGATAACGACCTCATTCGCATCGTGCGCAGCCCGCAGAACCGCGACCTGATCGACGGGCGCGACTTCGGTATCATCCGCCATTGCTCCGAACTCTCCCGCTTCCATATCGAACCGCGCAACCTGCGTCAGTACGTGAGCGCCGCCAATCGCGAGTCCACCATGTTCGAGCAGGTGCTCATCGGTATGCTCGGCACCGACGATTCCGACGACGATCGCGAGGCCAAGCTCGAGCGCGCCTTCAAGACCCTGCACGACTTGACCGACGGCGTACGCACCGCGCTGCTGCGCAACCGCGTGTTCGAGTCGCTGAACGCGGTGGTCGAGGACGCCGACGTGGACGTGATCGATGACGAGATCACGCGCGCGCAGGCGGCGAGCACCCCTGCGCATCCGGCCGCCTCCGCAATCGAGCCGCTCGATGTCAGCGAGCTGGCCGCCCAGCCTATCCGCATCGGCGTGTCCGGTGCCGAATAGCCCCCTGCAAGCCGCAAGAGAAAGCGATCTGTCCATGCCCTCCTTCAACTATGAGTCCCGCATCGCCAGCATTCCGGACTATCCCGAGCCCGGCGTCATCTTCAAGGACATCACCCCGCTGTTCGCCGACCCGGTTGCCCTGAAAGCCGCCGTCACCGACATCGCCGATCACTTCCGTGCCGCCGGCATCACCAAGGTAGTAGGGCCCGAAGCACGCGGCTTCATGATCGGCGTGCCGGTTGCCCTGGAGCTCGGTGCGGGCTTCATCCCGGCCCGCAAGCCCGGTAAGCTGCCGCGCGAGACCTACTCGATCAGCTACGAGCTCGAGTACGGTACGGACACCCTCGAGATCCATCGCGATGCGATCGAGGCGGGGGACCGCGTGCTGATCGTCGACGACCTGCTGGCCACCGGCGGTACCGCGGCGGCAACCGGCAAGCTGATCGGCAAGATCGGTGGTGAGCTGGTTGGCTACGCCTGCATCATGGAGCTCGCCTTCCTGCATCCGCAGATCGCACTTGCCGAGGTGGGCAACCAGGAGCTCTACAGCCTCGTCAAGGTGCAGTAGCACCTGCCCGGCAGGCCAGTTCGGCAGTACGTTGGTTTATACTGTCACATAGGTTGAACCACTGTTGAACCACTTGTTATCGAAGGGGCCGTCTGCCCGCTTCGCCTCCACGTTCGAGAGGATGATCCATGTCTTGGGCCCTCATCGCTGATTCCAGCTGCAACCTGCGCGGCTTTACGCCGACGGCCCCTGCCTGCCTGTACCGTTGCGCTCCGCTGAAAATCAATGTGGGAGGCGAAGAGTTCATCGATGACGAGCACCTCGACGTTGCCGCCCTGAACCGTCGTGTAGCTGAAGAGTCCGCCGCCTCCTCGAGCTCCTGCCCCAGTGCGGGGGAGTGGGCCGAGCTGTTCCGCCTGGCCGATAATGTGCTCGCCATCACCATCTCCTCGAATCTTTCCGGCAGCTACGAGGCTGCGCAGATGGCGCGCAATATCGTCATGGACGAGTACGCGCGAGAGCACGATGGGTCTATTGCCGGCAAGAACATCTTCGTGCTCGATTCGAAGGCTGCCGGCGGCAAGCTCGAGGTCATGGTCACCTTGATTGATAGGTACCTTAAGAATAATGCGCCCACGTTTTTGCAACTTGTCGACTATGCCACCACCTTGGAGGACCACGCGCAGGTGCTCTATTCGCTGAGCAGCTACGAGAACCTCGTGAAAAACGGCCGCATGTCACGCGTTGCGGGCACGATTGCCAGCAAGCTGAGCATCCGCATGCTGGGAACGGCGAGCGACCAGGGAACCATCAAGATCGTCGGGCCGACGCGCGGCGAGAAGAAGACGTATCGCAAGATCGTCGACGCGATGCGCTCCGATGGTTATCGGGGTGGCCTGACCTGCATCGATCATGTGGCCAACCCCGCAGGTGCCGAGGCGTTGGCCGCGGCCATTCGCGAGGCCTGGCCGAGCGCCGAGGTCATCGTCATGCCGTGCGGAGGGCTGTGCTCGTACTACGCCGAGGAGTCGGGGCTGATCATCGGGTATGAGTGGCTGTAGCGCAGCGTTCATCGCGATTGGATGCGCTGCATCGTATCGGGCGCTGCCGTCATCGCTTGAGACGGTTGCGCCCGTTTTGGTTTGATGACCCTGCAGGCTTGTCTGCGCGCTCGGCACAAGATCGAAGCGCTGTGATGCGAGCATGTCGCGGCCTGATCGGACCGTTCGGGTATATGACCGAATGGCTGAGGGGCGGCGCCGTGAAAGCATTCCCGCTAAAACGAGCCCACCTATCTACTTTACATAATATATATTATCTAGAATAATGGATTCTCCAGACAGGTCTATGAGGTTTGAGTCGCTCTAAATATAAACATCTCGACTTTCTACCATGGCGCTCATGGGGCGAACGGATCTGATACTGGAGTTCAGTTGCAACATAATCCAAAACAAATAGGTTGACCATCAGGCGCTGGAACTTGCCATAGGTCCAATCCCTGATACCGAACTTATGATGACAAACCGATGAGGACGGCCGTGATTCGCGGCCGTCCTCATCGTCACCTGTCCGCACATCTGGCGAGCTTGGACGCTCGGGTCAACTGACATGCAAACCGCGCACCCTTACGTGTCTATGCGAGCACTTGGACACGGCGGCGTCGGCGTGGCCATGACCCAGGTCAAGCCGCGCCAGTGTCAGGCATTGTCGATCAATGCGTCTCAAGGCCGTCCAGATAGCGATACGCGGCGGTTGCGGCGAGCGCGCCATCGGCCGCCGCGGTAACAACTTGGCGAAGCGACTTCGAGCGCATGTCGCCGGCGCAGTACAGGCCCGGCGTACGCGTCGCCATCATCTCGTCAGTCACCACGCCGCCGTCCGAGGCGATCTCGACATATGGGGCTACCAAGTCGGTTACCGGCGTCAGGCCGGCGAACACGAAGATGCCGAAACTGCCTTCTTCAAACTGCTCGGTGTGTGTTGTCCCATCGGCGTTATTGCGGAACTCAACCTCGCCAAGGAAACGGGAGCCTCCTACGCTCACAATACTAGTTTGGTACCTAACCGTTACATTCTCGCGTTCCATCAAGCGGTTGACGATGCCGCGGGATGCGCGGAACTCATCGCGCCGCACGACCATCTCCACGGAGTCGGCGATGCGCGAGAGATACAGCGCCTCCTCGCATGCCGAGTTACCGCCCCCGACGCGAAAACGTGCTTGCCGCGATAGAACATGCCGTCGCAGGTGGCGCAGTACGACACGCCCCTGCCCCGGAATGCGTCTCCCCCTTGAAACCTGCAGGACGAGGGGTTGCACCCGTAGCCACGAGCACCGTGCGGGCTTGATACTGACCTTGTGAACCCTCAAGATGGAATATGCCATCATCATCGCGCGTGAGGGCCGAGATCGCATCGTAGGCCATCTGAGCGCCGGCGGCCTCGGCGTGCTGCTGCATGCGACTTCCGAGCTCGGCTCCGGAGATTTCCGGAATGCCGGGGTAGTTGTCTACAGTATCCGAGGTGGCGATCTGGCCACCCGGCATACCTTGTTCGATGACGAGCGTTGTCATGCTTGAGCGCGCCGCGTAGATTGCAGCAGAAAAACCGGCGGGTCCTCCGCCGATCACAATGAAATCGAAGATCGAAGTTGCCTCCATGGCAGAAACCTCCTGTACGTCGTTTCTCTGCTCTTACCCATTTGCTGGGTGTCCATGCAGGCTGATGCTCGCTACAATAAGCCTGTATGAACCGTCGCACCCAAGGAGCTTGCATGTCAACCGAGCTGGCCCAGCCCCAGCACATCACCGACTCGATCGATGAAGCTGCACGGCCGGTCATCACGGTTGTGCACGCATCGGTTGGCTCCGGGCATCGCGCGGCCGCCAACGCGATCGCGCAGGCCGTAGAGGCCCTTCGCGGCACCGAGGGCGTTCCCGAGAACGTGCGGGTCGACGTGCTCGACATTCTTGATTTCGGCCGCATTCATTTCGACGGCAACAAGACGGCGGCCGCCTTTACCGGGGCCACGCGACCGATTTACGATATCACCTGGCGCTATACGCTGACCGGCCGCCTGCTTTGGGGCGGCGGCTCCTCATGGTCGAAGGTGATGTTTCCGGCGTTCACCGCCAATGTTGAACGCGAACGCCCCCTGGCGATCGTGGCCACCCATATCGTAGGTGCAAACGCGGCGGTAGGCGCTCGCATGATCTGCAATCAAAGCTATCCGGTTGTTTGCGTTCCCACTGACTATGAGATCGAGGGCTGGTGGCCGCACCGGCAGGCGGATCTGTTCTGCGTCGCCACCGAGTTCATGGCAGAGACGCTGCGGCCGCGGGGTGTGAAAGATCCGGCTATCAAGATCACCGGCATTCCCGTCCGACAGGGATTCGAGGAGCAGCGTGACCGCGGGGCGTCGCTTCGTTCGTTTGGCTTGCCTGCCGACAAGATCGTCGTGCTCGTCATGGCGGGAGCGGCGCTGCCCCAGCCCTATGTGCGGTTCCGTGCCGCTATCGACGAGACGCTCCCCTATCTGCGCAGCTTCGACCACATGCATTTCGTATTTCTGCCGGGCAAGGACAAGGACTATGCCGAGCGCCTGAGGACCATCTTTGATGCCATGAAGCTCGACAACGTCACGGTGATGGATTATGTCGACAAGATGGCCGAACTCATGCAGGCGGCCGACTTGGCCATTTTGAAATCGGGCGGCCTCACGGTGACGGAATGCCTGTGTGCCGAGCTGCCGATGATCCTGCTCGGCAAATCATATGGCCAGGAAAAGGCCAACACTACCATGCTGACGTCGTTTGGCGCCAGCATACACGCCACAACCTCGCGCGAGCTCATCATGCAGCTGCGTCACTTATACGATCATCCCGAGGCCCTGCGTGCGCTGCTGGTCAATGCGAGCGCGCTCAGGCGGCCGCAGGCAGCGCAAGATATCGTGCGCCACACCATGCAGCTCGCTCAGAAGCCCTGCACCCACAAGCGCCGCTTCATCGACTTCTACTGGGGAGGCAAGCCGGCGCATATTCGCTAGCGCATAGCTGCGTCGCAGCGCCTGCGGCCGTCCCGTCTTTAAGAAACGCGTGCGGGGCTTTGCATAGCGCAGAAGGGCGCCTCATGGGATGTGTTCCGTGAGGCGCCCTTACATGAGCGCTATTCGCTGCAGCTGAGCTGCAGCCGGCGTGCGCTACGGGTGCTAGGAAACCAGGAACGAGATGATAAAGGCAATCACGACGATCCAGGTGAGCAGCTTGATGTCACGTGCCTTGCCCAGGCACAGGCTGATCAGCACGTAGGTGATGAAGCCCAGGCCAATGCCGATCGAGATGGAGTACGTCAGCGGGATGCCGATGATCGTCATGAAGCGGGGATGCCCTGAAGCGGATCGTTGAAATCGATGTCGCCCACGACGTTCATCATCAGAAAGCCCACCATGACAAGCGCGCCGCAGGTAGCCGGCGTGGCGATCATGCCGACGAGCGGCGAGAAGAAGGCGGCGATCAGGAAGATGATGCCCGCCACGACCGAGGTGAGACCCGTACGGCCACCGTCAGCGGCACCGGAGGCGGACTCCATGAACGTGGTGCAGGAGGAGGCGCCGAGCAGGCCGCCAAACCCGGCGGCGAGCGAGTCGACGATCAGGATGCGACGGATGTCCATGACGTTGCCCTCGTCGTCGAGGAATTCGCCCTGCTTCGCGACGGCCACGGCGGTGCCCATCGTATCGAAGAAGTCGGACAGCATGATGGAGAACACGAACACGAGCAGCGTCGGATTCAAAAACACCTGCACAACGGCCATGCCGGACCCATCGGCAGCCTGCTGGAAGGGCGCACCGAAGGTGGAGAAATCGGGAAGCTGGACGATGCCGGTGGGCAGCGACGTGACGCCCAGCGGGATGCCGGCGAGCGCCGCCACGACGATGCCCCACAGGATGAAGCCCTGTACCTTAAAGATGTAGAGAATGAAGGTGACGAGGACCGAAATGGCGCCGACCTGGAAGATCGGGTCGAAAACCGAGCCGAAGGTGACGAGCGTGGACTCATCGTTCACCACGATACCGCCGTTGATGAGACCGAGCAGGGCGATGAAGATGCCGAGGCCGACGGCGATCGCATGGCGCAGCGACACCGGCACGGCATCCATGATGGCCTCGCGCAGGCCGCACAGCACGAGCGCGGTGATGACGATGCCCTCGAGCAGAATGACGGCCATCGCCACGCGCCAGTCGCCATTGGCGGCCGCGGTGAGGGAAAACGCAACCACGGCGTTGATGCCCATGCCGGAAGCACAGGCGAGCGGACGGTTGGCGAACAGGCCCATGAAGATCGTCATGATGCCCGCTGCGAAGCACGTGGAGGTCACAGCCGCAGAAACGGGGACACCTGCCGCGCTGAGCAGCGAGGGATTGACGGCGATGATGTAGGCCATGGCGAGAAACGTCGTCAGGCCGGCGCGGATCTCGGTGCCTACCGATGAGGCGCGCTCGCTGATCTTGAAAAACTGATCCATTGAGAAACTTCTTCCCCTTGAGTTGTCAAACCTACTGGACACCGCTCGAGCCGAATCCGCTGGCACCGCGATCGGTTTCATCGAGCTCGTCGACTTCAGCCAGCCGCACCTGCGGCACCTGCTGGATAACCAGCTGCGCGATGCGCTCGCCGCGCTCGATGGAAACGGGCTCGTGGGCATCGAGGTTGATGAGGATGACCTTGAGCTCGCCGCGATAGTGGGCATCGATAAGGCCCGGCGTGTTGACGATCGAGAGGCCCCGCTTGAGCGCCATGCCGCTCCGAGGCTGCACGAGAACCGAATGTGCGCGTTATCGTCCATGACAAATCTTCCCTTGCGCCGGAGGGCAAGCCCGTTGCCTTTTGCCTTGACCCGGAAACAGGCTTTTCGTGGATAGGCGAATATGACATAACCGCCGACGAGCTGCTGTCCGGCGCGGGCGGGAACACCGCCACCAAGACCGAACAGGCGGAACGGCTGATACTTGACCTGTTGGCAGACGGGAAAGAGCTTGCCAGCGAGGACATTGTAAAAGCCGCAGCCGAAGCCGGAATATCCGAGAGGACGGTACAGAACGCCAAGCGCGACATGGGCGGCATTTTAGGCGCAAGGCGTGTCGGCGGTCAATGGTACAACTTCATCAAGAAGAAGCAACAGCCCGAACCCGCAAGCTGAAAGTGCAAAACGCAGACCCTTTGCGCTTTGCACTTTCGCACTTTCACGATAATTTGCGTCAATAACTCAAAAAAGCACTTGACAAAACGCTTCATGGGGAACGGCAAAAGATATTGAGCCGTTTATTGCACCAAAGTTCGAGGACAATGTGATCCTGACGAAAACGGAGCGGCTGATGATGAGCAATCGCCCGAAGAATCCTGCCAATGCCCGAAATAAGAATGTTCTGATTATCGGCGGTTCGGGTTCCGGTAAAACTCGCTTTTGGTTGAAGCCAAACCTTCTCCAGATGCACAGTTCCTATGTGGTCACTGACCCGAAAGGCAGCATCGTGATTGAGTGCGGCAACGCCCTTTTGAAGCATGGCTACACCATCAAGATTTTCAACACCATCAACTTTCAGAAGTCGATGCACTATAACCCATTTGCCTATATCCATTCAGAAAAAGACATTCTGAAACTGGTGACAACGCTGATTGCCAACACAAAGGGTGATGGAAAAGCCGGTGATGAGTTCTGGACGAAGGCGGAAACGCTCGCTCCCTACTGTGCCTTGATCGGATATATCCACTATGAAGCTCCGGTTGAGGAACAGAATTTCTCCACCCTGATTGAGTTCCTGAACGCAATGGAGGTGCGGGAAGATGATGAGGAGTTCCAGAACCCGGTGGATCTGATGTTTGAAGCCCTGGAAAAGAAAAAGCCGAATCACTTTGCAGTCCGTCAGTATAAAAAATACAAGCTGGCTGCCGGCAAGACCGCTAAGTCGATTTTGATTTCCTGCGGCGCTCGTCTGGCTCCTTTTGATATTCAGGAGGTCAGAGATGTGACTGCCTATGACGAGTTGCAGTTGGATACTCTCGGAGATAAGAAAACGGCGCTCTTTCTGATTATGTCAGATACGGATGCGACGTTTAATTTTTTGATCTCCATGATTTACACACAGCTGTTCAACTTGTTGTGCGAGAAAGCAGATGATGTGTACGGCGGCAGACTGCCGGTTCATGTGCGCTGCTTGATTGATGAGATGGCAAACATCGGTCAGATTCCCAATCTGGAAAAACTGGTAGCGACAATCCGAAGC
>ENA-OQMN01000229-OQMN01000229.1-human-gut-metagenome-genome-assembly--contig:-NODE-229-length-13910-cov-2.472684_pt1 | contig 13910 bp, 12 predicted proteins | sample MGYA00242765_ERZ504861 | MGnify/ENA primary metagenome ERZ504861 (study PRJEB26092, sample SAMD00036417) | human gut metagenome | host: Homo sapiens | study: EMG produced TPA metagenomics assembly of... | reverse complement strand
GCTGGTCGCTACCGGTCTGGTGGACTTCACCCAGAAGCAGTCTGCTGCTATCTCCATCATCGGCGGCGCAGACGGCCCCACCGCTATCTTCGTCACCTCCCGTCTGGCTCCTGAGCTGCTGGGCTCCATCGCCGTCGCGGCCTACAGCTACATGGCTCTGGTGCCTGTTATCCAGCCGCCTATCATGAAGGCTCTGACCTCCAAGAAAGAGCGTACCGTCGTGATGAAGCAGCTGCGCACCGTGACCAAGACCGAGAAGATCATCTTCCCCGTCATGGTCGCCATCGTCGTCTCCCTCATCGTGCCGGATGCCGCCGTCCTGGTCGGTATGCTGATGCTGGGCAACCTGATGAAGGAGTGCGGCGTCGTGGACCGTATCCAGAAGACCGCCGGCAATGAGCTGATGAACATCATCACCATCTTCCTGGCTCTGTCTGTTGGCTGCACCACCTCTGCAAACACCTTCCTGAACAGCCGCACCCTGTTCATCATCGTGCTGGGCCTCATCGCATTCTCCTTCGGCACTGCTGCCGGTGTTCTCTGCGGCAAGGTCATGTATATCCTGACCGGCGGTCAGGTCAACCCCCTGATCGGTTCCGCCGGCGTTTCCGCTGTGCCTATGGCTGCCCGTGTTTCTCAGAAGGTCGGCCAGAGCGAGAACCCCTCCAACTTCCTGCTGATGCACGCAATGGGCCCCAATGTGGCCGGTGTTATCGGCTCCGCCGTCGCTGCTGGTATCCTCATCAACATCTTCGGCTAAGCATTTCCTGAGATCCCCGCTCCATCGTGGTATTGACTGCGGTGGGGCGGTTTTTTGTTTGCATTGTTTTTGTGTACAACTTTTTTGAAATGTGATATACTATATTTTAAGTGATATATCCAGAAATGATTGAAAAGAACAGGTGAAACAATGGCAACAGATCTCGCACAACAATTCTGCGCTTTGCGTGATACGTATATCGAAAAGCAGTTCGGACGCCTGAACGATATGCAGCGGGAGGCGGTGTTCACCACCAACGGCCCTCTGCTCATCCTCGCGGGTGCAGGCAGCGGAAAGACCACCGTGCTGGTCAACCGCATCGCCAACCTCATCCGCTTCGGCTCGGCCCACGGCTCCAGGTGGACGCCCCGGGAGGTGACGGAGGACGATGTGAAAGCTCTGCGCACCGCCATCATGACCGGCACCGACGCCCCGTCGTGGCTGGACGGGATGCTGCGGAAGGATGCCGTCCGGAGCTGGAACGTCATGGCCATCACCTTTACCAACAAGGCCGCCGGTGAGCTGAAAGAGCGTCTGCGCCGGATGCTGGGCGGGGAGGAGGGCGACGAGGTGTTCGCCTCCACCTTCCACTCGGCCTGCGTCCGCATTCTCCGCCGCTGGGCCGAGGAGATCGGCTACCCCCGCAGCTTTACCATCTACGACAGCGACGACTCCCAGCGTGTCATGAAGGCTGTCTACAAAGAGCTGAGCGTGGACGACAAGTTCTTCCCGGTCAAAAGCGCCATCAACCAGATCGAGCCGCTGGAAAGACCAGCTCATCAGCCCCGCCGAGGCCCTGAAGACCCCGGCCCGGGACACGAAGGGCGCTCTTGCGGCCAAGGTCTACGCCGCCTACGAAAAGAAGCTCAAGGAGGCCGGTGCCTTCGACTTCGACGACCTCATCTACCAGACGGTCATCCTGACTGTCGGAGCACGAGGACGTGCGGGAGTTCTACCAGAATAAGTACAAACATCTGCTGGTGGACGAGTATCAGGACACCAGTGTGGCTCAGTTCCGGCTCGTGAGCCTGCTCACCGGCCCGGAAAAGAACATCTGCGTCGTGGGCGACGACGACCAGAGCATCTACCGCTTCCGCGGCGCGACCATTGAGAACATCCTCAACTTCGAGCGCATCTATAAAGGCACCAGGACCATCCGACTTGAGCAGAATTACCGCTCCACGTCGAATATCCTGAATGCCGCCAACTGTGTCATCCAGCACAACACCGAGCGCAAGGGCAAGACCCTCTGGACCAAGAACGGCGAGGGCGACAAGGTGCAGGTCTACACCGCCGAGAACGAGCAGGACGAGGCCAGCCATATCGCGGACGTCATCGGCCAGCACCTCAAAGAGGGCGGACATCTGGCCGACCACGCCATCCTCTACCGGATGAACGCCCAGTCGGCCCCCATCGAAAGCTACTTCACCCGTGCGGGCATCCCGCATAAGATCGTGGGCGGCCAGCGCTTCAACGACCGCAAGGAAGTCAAGGACATCCACTCCTATATGTCCATCGTGGCGAACCCCCGGGACGATGTCCGACTTCGCCGTATCATCAACGAGCCTGCGCGCAAAATCGGTGCGACGACCATCGAAGTCATCGCGGATTTGGCGGCTCAGCAGGGCATCAGTATGCTGGATGTCATCTCCCATGCCGACCAGTACGCCAAGCTCAGCCGCGCCATCGCGCCGCTGTTCAAGTTCTGGGACATCTACCAGAAACTGCAGGAATCGCTGGAAACGAAGACGCTGGATGAGTTCGCCTCCGATGTCATCGAGATCACCGGCTACCGCGCCATGCTGGAAGCCGACGCCGCCAAGGGCCACGAGGATGCCGCCGACCGTCTGCAGAACCTCGGCCAGCTGGTCAACAACGTCAAGAGCTACTGCGACCAGCACGGCGAAGAGGCCTCGCTGGAAGGCTATCTGGAGGATATCGCCCTCATCAGCGACATCGACAGCTACAACGAGAGCGCCGACCAGGTGGTGCTGATGACCATCCACTCGGCCAAGGGCCTTGAATTTCCCTATGTATTCCTCATTGGCATGGAAGAGGGGGTCTTCCCCAGTGAGATGAGCAGGTATTCCGAGGCTGACCTCGAGGAGGAACGCCGCCTAGCCTATGTGGGTATCACCCGCGCCAAGAAGGAGCTTTACATCTCCAACAGCGTCACCCGGATGCTCTATGGCCGCACCCAGCGCAACGAGCCCAGCCGCTTTCTCCGGGAGATCGAACCGGAGTACATCGAAGAGACCCGCAGCCCGGTGCTGGAGCAGCGCTCCCGTCTGGGCGGCTGGGGCAGCGGTTACGGCAGCGATACCGTGCCGGGCGGCGCGTCGGGCTACTCCGGCCCCTCCGGCTGGGGTCGTGCGGCCTCTGGTCACGGCTCGAGCTATGGCAGCCGCAGCGGCTATCTGAATAGAGAATATAACGCACCAATGTCCAATAGCCGAGGCTTTGGCTCCGATCACGCGGGCCGGGGAAGTGCTTCGTCGGGTCATGGCGGCTACGACTCCGGTTCGGGAAGCAGCGGCTTCGGCTCTGGCTATGGCCGTCCGGCAGCGTCCAAAGCGCCGGTCAGACCCGCAGGCGGCGGTGTGACCTCTTCGCCCCGTCCGGCGGCGGCATCCACCGGCCCTAAACACTATGAGCCGGGCGACATCGTGGAGCACAAGGTCTTCGGGCGCGGCAAGGTGCTGAAGGTCAAGCCCGCCGCCGGCGACCAGATCGTGGAGATCAGCTTCGAGAAGGTGGGCGTGAAGAAGACCATGGCCAACTTTGCGCCCCTTGTGAAGATAACGACGGAGGAATGAGAAAAAATGATGACTGTCCGATTGATAGCACATACGCCGGAGCCGGAGAAGGTCGTGGCGGCTGCGGCGAAGCTCTGCTACTCCGACGCCCACATCACCGATCTGCTGGACGGGCTGGATGAGGAAAAGACTGCCCGCTTCCTGACCATGCTCAGCGATTTGGGCCACGCCAGCCCCATCGAGCACGCAAGCTTCACCTTCGGCATCGAGGGCGTCAGCCGTACCCTGCTGGCCCAGATCACCCGTCACCGCATCGCGTCCTTCAGCGTCCAGAGTCAGCGGTACGTCCGTCTGGATGATTTCCGCTACGTCATCCCGCCCGAGATCGAGGCCATCCCCGAGGCAAAGGCAGCGTTCATCGAGAGCATGAACGAGGACGCCAGGCGCTATCTCGACCTCGTGCAGAAGCTGGAGGACGGCCACACCGCCCGCCTGATGGCCGAAGGTCTGCCCGAAAAGCAGGCCCGGGCCAAGGCTTCCAAGCAGGCCAACGAGGACGCCCGCTTTGTGCTGCCCAACGCCTGCGAGACCAAGATGGTGGTGACCATGAACGCCCGCAGCCTGCAAAACTTCTTCCACCTGCGCTGCTGCAGCCGCGCCCAGTGGGAGATACGGCAGCTGGCCGAAGAGATGCTGCGGCTGGTCTACCCGGTGGCACCCCATATCTTCCGCACCGCCGGCCCGGCCTGCGTGTCCGGCCCCTGCCCGGAGGGCAAGATGTGCTGCGGCCGCACCACTGAGGTGCGCGCCCGGTACGCCGCGCTGAAAGGGGAGAAGGCAGAATGAGCAAGGGCAGGCTTCTTGTCATCGAAGGGCTGGACGGCTCCGGCAAGGCCACCCAGGCAAAGCTGCTGGCCTCCCATCTGGCCGAGAGCGGCTGCAAGGTGATGGAGATCACCTTTCCGGACTACGAGAGCGATTCCAGTGCGCTGGTAAAGATGTACCTTTCCGGCCGGTTCGGCGACAAGCCCGACGACGTCAACCCCTATGCGGCGTCCAGCTTCTATGCGGTGGACCGGTACGCCAGCTATAAGACCAGGTGGGGCAGCTTCTACGAGGCGGGCGGCATCGTCATCGCCGACCGCTACACCACGTCGAACGCGGTCCATCAGTGCTCCAAGCTCCCGCCGGAGCAGTGGAACGACTTCCTCCGCTGGGCCTTTGACTACGAATACAGGCTGCTGGGCCTGCCCGCGCCGGACGCCGTGGTGTACTTACAGGTAGACCCCGCCGTGAGCCAGAAGCTCATGACCGGCCGCTACCACGGCGACGAGAGCAGGAAGGACGTTCACGAAAAGGACATCGAATATCTGGCCCGCAGCCGCCGTGCCGCCGAGTACTGCGCGGTGCATCTGGGCTGGGCCACCGTCCATTGCACGGAAAATGGAGCCATGCGCACCATCGAGGAGATTCAGGCCGAGGTGCGGGCGCTGGCGGAAAAAGAGCTCGGATAACCGCGAAAATGGGAGGGATACTATCAATGTATCGTTTGATGCAGCCGTCGGATGAGGCGGCAGTCGTGGCACTGTGGCAGAAAGAACGCGGCGACAGCGCCGAGTTCATCAAGACCGCTCTGGAAAAAATTCGCCGGGGCGGAAAATATCTACGTCGCTGAGGAAAATGACGAGATAGCCGCTGCGGCGCTGGCGGTCCCCGTCACCCTCAAGGGACGCAGCGGCAGCTACCTCTACGGCCTCTGCGGGCAGGGAAGCCTGCTTCTGGCAGGACTCGTGGACTATCTCTGTGCGCAGCAGAAGCTGCGGGGCGCGGGCTTCACCGTGGCCGTTCCGGCCGGACAGGAGCAGGCCGCCCTGCTGGAAAACAAGGGTTTCCGGCGGGCTTTTGCCCTCCGCTGCCTGCCCCGGGAGGTGTCCCGCAACCTGTGGAGTCAGGCGGAGTTCGACTCCGTGACGGCCCGCAAGCTCTACGAGCTGCGGGAGCGCTTCTATCCCGATACCGTCCAGTTCCCGCCGGAGCGGATGGCCGTCGTGCTGACCGACCTCTACGCCCGGGGCGCGACCATCGTGTCCAACGAGAAGGGCTACGGCATCTACTTCCGCCGGGAGGATACCCTCTATTTTGTGGAGCTGATGGCCGAAGACGACCGCTCCGCCGAGGTGCTGATGGAAGCGGCCCGGGAGAAGGAGGTCATCGTGGAGCGCGCCGTCATCACAGTGGGCGCGGCTCAGAACCTTTTCCTCGGCGAAGGCACCCGGCAGGACTACGGCATGATACGGTTCGACGCGGAGCCTTTCGATGTGGAAGAAAGCTATATGCGGCTGATGATGGAAAGCTGAACGGAATGGTAAAGGAGTGTGTACATGGCACACGATGCAAAACATAAAAAAACCAGAAAAGGCGGCGCAGCGAAAATTATTTTGATGGTGCTGCTGATCCTGATACTGGCGGCGGGCGGCTGTCTGCTGGCCATCCGAAAAGAGATCAACGGCAGTGCTTCCGCCGGCGAACCGGTGAGTGTGAGCATCCAGCAGGGCAGCGGCGTGGCAGCCATCGCCCAGAAGCTCAAGACGGCGGGCGTCATCAAGTACCCCCACGTCTTCCGCTGGTATGCAGGCAAGCAGGGCGCGGCAGGCAAGCTCCAATACGGCGAGTTCGAGCTCGCCCCCGGCAGCTCCTACGACGACATCATCGAGGCGCTCTCCGCCTACGCGAAGGCCGACAGTGTCCGGCTGACCTTCCCCGAGGGTACGACGGCCATCGCCATTGCGAAAAAAAATGGAGGATGCCGGGTTGTGCAGCGCCGAGGACTTCCTCAAGGAGGCCAACACCGGCGATTTCAGCCAGTACAGGTTCTGGCAGTACGTCCCCGACGACAAGGACGCCCCGGACCGCTTCCTCAAGTGCGAGGGTTATCTTTTCCCGGATACCTACGATTTCCTGAAGGATGACACCGTCCATCATTACGTTGAGACGTTCTATTCTCACTTCGACAAGCAGATCACCGATGAGATGTATGCCGAGATGGAAAAGCAGGGGATGACCCTCTCCGAGGTGGTCACTCTGGCGTCCTTCGTGCAGGAGGAGGCCGGCAACGATCAGGACGATAATGTGGCGCAGGTGTTCCGCAACCGTCTGGCCGAGGGTTCGCCCTACCCCAAACTGCAGAGCAACACCTCCAGCCACGTCCAGAGCGACGCCGACAACAACTACCTCTGGAACTGGGTCGCGCCCTACTACGGCGGCTGGGACAGCATCCCGGAGAACATTCTGGAAGCCTATGACACCTACGCCTGCACCGGGCTCTCCGCCGGCCCCATCTCCAACCCCGGCATCGCGGCCATCCGCGCGGCGCTTGACCCGCAGCCCGACGATGAGGCGAAGGACGCCTATTTCTTCGTCACCGACCTTGCCGGTCACTACTACTACGCCCGCACCTACGCAGACCACCAGAAAAACTGCGATGAGGCGGCGAAAGTCAACAAGAACCTGAAATAAGAAGCGAAGCCCGCAAGCCTGACGGAAAAGGCAGCCGCTGACCGGCCTGCCAATGGGTGCTTTGCACCCGGGTTGCGGCTCCCAGCGTCTGCTTCGCTGTCGCTTGCATCCTGCTGGCCGCTGCCCCAACAATTTCTCCCTGTTTCCGCCACTGGCGGCGGTCGAAATCGTTGCCCCCTCTGGGAGAGCCGTCCTACCAGCGACCGAGAGGGTTAATATGAAATGAGGAATACCATGTTACAGATACCGGAACTTCTGGCCCCGGCAGGCGATCTCGAGCGCCTGCGGTATGCCATCAACTACGGCGCGGACGCCGTTTACTGCGCTCTGCCCGAGTTCGGGATGCGCTCTGCACCCACCAACTTCACCCCGGAGCAGCTGAGGGAGGGTGTCATCTATGCCCACGCCCGGGGCCGCAAGGTCTACCTGACCATGAACACCCTGCCCACCAACGAGGAGGCTGACCGTCTGCCTCAGGCCATCAAGGACGCTGCCGCCGCCGGTGTGGACGCCTTCATCGTGGCCGACCTCGGCGTGTTGGACGCCTGCAAGACCTTCGCGCCCGACATCGACGTCCATATGTCCACCCAGACCGGCATCACCAACTGGGCCGCTGCCCGCGCCGCCTACAACATGGGCGCGAAGCGGGTGGTGCTGGCCCGGGAGATGACCCTGCAGGACATCGCCACCCTCCGCGACAAGACCCCGCCGGAGCTGGAAATCGAGGCTTTCGTCCACGGCGCCATGTGCATGAGCGTCTCGGGCCGCTGCCTGCTCTCCAACTATATGGCAGGCCGCGACGCAAACCGCGGCCAGTGCGCCCAGCCCTGCCGCTGGAAGTACTATCTCAGCGAGGAGACCCGCCCGGGCCAGCTCTATGAGATCGGCGAGAACGAGAACGGCAGCTACATCCTCAACGCCAACGATATGTGTACCGCGCCCTTCCTCGACCTCATCTGCAAGGCGGGCGTGGACAGCCTCAAGATCGAGGGCCGCGCCAAGACGTTCTACTACGTCGCCAGCGTGACGGCGGCCTACCGCCGCGCCCTCGACCAGTATCTGGCCGACCCGATGAACGAGAACTTCGAGCTGCCGGAAGAGGTTTTGGCTGAGCTGACCCGCACCAGCCACCGCCACTATTCGCCCGGCTTCTACTTTGGCCGGGAGCAGGCCCGTCAGGCCACCGACAGCGCGACTTACATCCGCGAGTGGGAGTTTGTCGGTACGGTGGACGGCTGGGAGAACGGCGTCGCCAGCTGCCAGCAGCGGGGCAAGTGGAGCCTCGGCGACACGCTGGAGGTGCTCTGCCCGGATGGCCGCAGCATCCCGCTGGACCCCGAGTGGATCAAGAATGAGGCCGGTGAGCTGGTGGAGTCCAGCCCCACGCGATGGAGCGCTATACCATCCCCACCCCGGAGCTGCCGCCGATGAGCCTGCTGCGCCGGAAGGTCTAATTATAATAATAAAATGCCCTGTCAGCGTATGCTGACAGGGCATTTATCTTAATATATTATTCCGGCTTGACCTGCAGCTCCTGCTCGCAGTAGATGCAGCGATACTTGCCGTTGGAGCTCAGCTCAAAGATCTGGTCACACTCTTCCTCGATGGAGGAGATGCAGCGGGGGTTTTTGCACCGCACGATGTTGACCAGACGCTTGGGGGGCTGGGGCTTTTCCTTCTTGACAGCCTTGCCGTTCTCGATGACGGTCACGCTGATGTCGGGGTCGAGATAGGCCAGCACGTCGAGGTTGAGCCAGGAGGCGTCGCCCTCCACCTTGATGATGTCCTTCCGGCCCGACTCTGCCTTGTGGCTGCGGGCGTTCTGGATGAGGGCCACGCTGGAGGTGTGGTTGCCCTTGATGCCCAGCAGGTCCATCAGGCCGATGGCCGTGCCTGCCTTGATATGGTCGATGACGATACCGTTCTGAATTTCATCAATGTTCAGCATCTCAGTTGCCCTCCTTTTCAGCCTTGGGGTCCTTGAGGCCCAGCAGCGTCATGATCAGCGCCATGCGGATGTAGACGGCGTTCTGCACCTGCTCAAAGTAGGCGGCGCGGGGGTCGTCGTCCACGTCCAGCGTGATCTCGTTGACGCGGGGCAGGGGATGGAGCACGGCCATGTCGGGCTTGGCAAGGGCCATCTTCTCTTTGGTGAGGATATAGCTGTTCTTCAGACGGACATAGTCTTCCTCGTTGAAGAAACGCTCCTTCTGGACGCGGGTCATGTAGAGGATGTCCAGCTCGGGCATGGACTCCTCGAGGCTGCGGGTCTCCTTGTAGGGGATGTGGTTGGCCTCGAGCACATCGGTGATGATGTAGTCCGGCACCCGCAGCTCCTCGGGGCTGATGAGGACGAAGCGGATATTCTCACAGCGCGCCATGGTCTTGATGAGGGAGTGGACGGTGCGTCCAAACTTGAGGTCGCCGCACAGGCCGATGGTCAGGTCGTTCAGACGGCCCTTGCGGCGGCGGATGGTCATCAGGTCGGTCATGGTCTGGGTCGGGTGCTGGTGGCCGCCGTCGCCTGCGTTGATGACAGGGATGCGGGAGTACCGGCTGGCCCGCAGCGGTGCGCCCTCCTTGGGATGGCGCATGGCCACGATGTCGGCGTAGCAGGAGACGACGCGGATGGTGTCGGCCACGCTCTCGCCCTTGGATGCACTGGAGACGGTCTCGCTCGGGAAGCCGAGGACATGTCCGCCGAGGTTCAGCATCGCGGCCTCAAACGAAAGACGGGTGCGGGTGACGGCTCGTAGAACAGGGTGGCCAGCTTTTTGTGGGCGGCCACGTCCTGATAGGCAGCCGGGTCGGCGCAGATGCGGTCGGCCAGGTCCAGCAGAGAGGTGATCTCCTGCTGACTGAAATCCAACGGATCGATTAGATGACGCATATTCTTTTGTTTCCCTCCGTCAAAGAAGCTTTCGAAGAATCGAGAAGTCGAAGAAGTTCGTGTAGTAGCTCAACGAACGCATGACGGGATGGCAGAGCCGGTTGTAGCATATCTCATCCAGCAGCAGCATGGCCTCGCCCGGGGCCAGACGCATGGCAGCCCGGATGGACTCGTCGCCGCAGCTGGCCTTGAGGTGGGCCACATTGGAGGCCACCTGCTGGCGGCACTCCCGCTCCAGAACATCGAAGATGTCACCCGACAGGTCGATGCGGGTGTAGTCCCGGCTCCCAAACAGGGCGCGGGGCAGGTAGTCGATGGAGTAGATGACGGGGGTGGTGTCGGCGAGGATGCGCTTCTTGATGCAGATGACATCGTCGCCGGGCTCGATGGCCAGATCACGGGCCAGCTCTTCGCCTGCGCGGACGGGGTAGATCTGGATGCCGTCGGCGTGGGGGTAGCTGCCAAAGCTGCGGATGAGCGGGTAATACTCCAGCTTCTGGTCCAATCGGCTGCGCAGGTTCAGGACACTTCGGTTGACCACTGTGCCGATGCCGCGCACCCGCTCGATGTAACCCGCACGCTCCATCTCGCTCAGCGCATCGCGGATGACGGTGCGGCTGACGCTGAGTTCGGCGGCAAGGTCTACCTCAGCGGGCAGACGGTCGGTCTGTGCATAGCGGCCTGTGCGCAGTTCCTCCAGCAGAGCGCTGACGATGCGGTCGCTGATGACAGCACCACCCAGGCGGCTGGAAGAAGATAAGCTGGAATCTCTCATGGTTCGTTTCCTCCGGTACACGGGCAGGGCGGCCCTGCCTGGACTTCCGAAAAAGCTGTGCCTGAGCACAAAACTCTTCCTGCAAATATTATAGCATAAATTGACAATGATTCAAACGGCATTTATACTGGAATCAGCCGGAAAGTATGATTTTATTTTGGAGGGATAGAGCAAGAATGGAAGTTCTTCTGCACAAAGTGTGCGGCCGGCCCGCAAGCCGCACCATGACCCTGCGCGCCGCCGGGCCGGAGGATGTTGCCGCCTTTTACGCCTTGCAGAACGAGGTGCGGGCCGCGATGCCCCACCCGGAGCAGTTCGTACCCGACACGCTGGAAAACATCGCCCGTTACCTGAAAGAGGACCTGTGCATCGGCGGGTGGGACGGCGGGCGGCTGGGGGCCTACTTCATCCTGCGGTACTGTGGGCAGAGCGCGCACAACTACGCCGCCTTTATGGGCATCCCGCGAGAAGAGTGGGACGGCTGGGCCAACGCCGACAGCGCCATCGTCCACCCCGGCTACCGGGGCAACGGTCTGCAAAGGAAGCTGCTGGAGGCGGCGCTTGCCCTGCTCCGCCCGGGCATCGTGGGCATCGGGGCCACCGTCAGCCCGGAAAATCAGTACAGCCTCAACAACGCTCTGGCCAGCGGCTTTGAGATCGTCTGCCGCCGGGAGATGTACGGCGGGTATGACCGGTATCTGCTGGCGAAGAGGCTGTAAAATGATACAGCCCCGCCTTTCTCCGGAAAGGCGGGGCTGTTCTTTTTTTGCTATGCCGGAAAAGTCGTACTGTTCATGAATCTACGCTGGTATGTCATGAAAAGGACTTGACAAAAATATAGGGGGGGGGGGTAGAATAGAGCCGCAGAAATCCTGCAATAAAATTCAGGAGGTAAAAAAGAGTATGCGGTTACGGAAAAATATGAAGCGTGCGGCGGCAGCCGCCCTGGCCCTGAGCATGGCACTTTCGGCGGCAGCCCCGGCGGCACTGGCAAAGGATTATTATATCGAAAACGGTGATATTACGGTGACCGTTACGGAAGAGGGCGACACCTATGTCCGTGTCGGCGATGCGAAAGACAAAGATGACATCGGAGTGAAAGACGACACGGACGTGGTCATCAAGGGCGGCAAGGACCCGAACAAACCAGCGGAGACCAACTCTGACGGGTCGGCGGACGAGGTCGAAAAACAGAAGCCGGTGGTGGATGCCGAGCCGGGAGAGCCTGCGGAGAATACCGGCACGGAGCTCGTCGTCTGGCCCGAGGACGCGAAAAGCGGGGAAGCCCAGGAAAAGGACGACCCGGAGCCTGAAGAAGGAGAGCCGAAGACACCGGACACGCAGAAGCCTGTCGAGAAGGCCGCAGAGGACGAAGATGACGACAAGGACATCATGACCTATGAGGCCAACACTGCCAGCACGTTGACAAAGGTTGCGAACGAAGCGGTACAGAATATCATCAAGATCATCAATAATTGCACCAAAAAAGACACGACGGTCACGATCGAAAACGTGAATATCCGTCAGTACGCCTATGATTATAAGGCCGCGATGTCTGTCGAGGGCGCAGGCGACACGACCCTGAAGCTGGTGGGGGACAATACCTTGAGAGGTGGACATTCTTGTGCGGGCTTGGAAAAGGATGATGAGTACTCTACCGGAAAACTGACCATCACCGCAGAAGATACAAGCGCCTCTTTGAAGGCGTATGGTGGTCAGAATTCTGCGGGCATTGGTGGAGGATCTTATGATAGCACCTCGAAGCTGGAAATTGCAAACGGAAAAATCTATGCAGAAAGTGGTTTCAATATGGGTGCAGGCATTGGCGGCGGCATGTACGGAAAAGGTGAAGTGACCATTTCCGGCGGGGATGTGACTGCTCATGGAGGGCATACTGCGGCAGGTATTGGCGGCGGTTTTAGGGGCTCGGGAGACGTTACCATCCTTGGCGGCACGGTAACTGCGATACCTGCTGAGGGCAGTAACTCTAATGTCACAGGCATTGGCGGCGGCTTTGGCTGCGATGAAAAATCGACCGTTCGTATCCTCGGCGGTGTTGTCGATGCCGTGGGCAACGGATGTGGAAGCGGCATTGGCGGAGGCGAAGGTGATGTAGAGGTCGAGATTGGCGGCGGTGCGCAGGTGACTGCAAAAGGCGGCCTGGGCGATAACAAGTTCAATCGCGGTCCAGGCGCCGCCATCGGCACAAACGGCGATGCAGACGGCAAAGCTGGTAAAGAGCTGGATGTAAATGCCAGCGGTGAGGGTACGGTCACCCGGATTAACTCCAAGTTGACCTCTGATTGTGAGCATAAATGGACACTTGTCTCCTCTACTCCTGCGGCTGTCGGCCAGCTGGGCGAAAAAGTGTATGAATGTTCTTCTTGCGGCTCCACAAGGACTGTATACAAGTTTGTACTTCCGGAACCTGCACCTGTGGAGGAGGAGCAGAACGGCAGGATCGTTTTGAGAGTTATAGACGCTCCCTATGAGATGCATCAGGAGTCTACCCGCTACATCGTCACGGCAGACTCTGATACCGCCACCCTCTTCGGCTGTCTGGGCAATCTGGCAGAACTGAAAGCGCAGGGCGTAGATACCCTCGTCTTCCGCACTAAGAGCCGCGAGACGGCGCTGGACATCGATACCATGCTGTCGCTGGGCGCAGAGGACACCATCTTCACCCTCACCCACAGCGGCAGCTCTGCCACCCTCACCGTGGGCGGCGCAGACCACAGCGAACTGATCCACTAACTAACCAACCCCCAAGGCGGAGCGTTTCCGCATCCCTCCGCTTTGTACGAAAAGCCCCCGGCACGTTCCGCAGCGTGCCGGGGGTTTGCCCTCTCAGTCTCACTTCGTTCGCCAGCTCTCCCAGAGGGGGAGCCTCTGGCGTGTCGGCCAAGCCCACGCTGGACGAGCAAAACTTACTCTATCCGGAAACAGTAGTGCCCTGCTACCAAGGCTAGCAGCAGCTTGACAAGGAACATGGTTCCGCAGCTGCTGCCCTCTGTAGCAGGGCACTATTTTTTGCGTTATATCAGGCTTCGCTCGTCCAGCGAAAGCTGACCGACATGCCAATGGCTCCCCTTTGGGGAGCTGGCAAAGCCGTCAGGCTTGACTGAGAGGCAAGGCGCTGAGACAAACAAAAACACAGCGATAAGATGACTCTATCAAAAGCCAATGCTTATCGCTGTGTGGATGCTCTTTCGT
>ENA-OQMN01000228-OQMN01000228.1-human-gut-metagenome-genome-assembly--contig:-NODE-228-length-13917-cov-2.772516_pt1 | contig 13917 bp, 12 predicted proteins | sample MGYA00242765_ERZ504861 | MGnify/ENA primary metagenome ERZ504861 (study PRJEB26092, sample SAMD00036417) | human gut metagenome | host: Homo sapiens | study: EMG produced TPA metagenomics assembly of... | reverse complement strand
GGACGCTCAACGTGCGCTGCGCGCCGTAGGCCGTGATCGCCTGGGAGGTACCGGGCAGCCCGCACCCCTCGAGCACCGCCTCGCCCAGATCGTGGATGTCGACCGACAGCGTGGCCTCGACGTTGGCGCCGCTGCGGGTGAACGCGAGCGATCCCGTGCGCATCCACGACGGATAGGTCACCAGCGAGCCGGTCTCGATATCGTAGACGGTCGCGTCGCCGTAGGTTGCCGCGGCGATGTCGTTGGCATGCATATGCCCGGTGAACACGCAGGCAATCCCCGCTTCGGCGTAGGCACGCGCCACCCGGTCGTAGTCCTCCACCAGATATTCCGCCATCAGGGTTGGCTCGTCCCCGAAATGCGGGACGATGCCGTGATGCTGCATCGCCACCACCACGTCGCCGGCGGCCCGAGCCTGCTTGGCCTGGTTGCACACCCATTTCAGCAGCGCATCCCCCACGCGCCCGGCCGTTGCCTGGGCAAGCCCGCTGCCGTCGTCGCTCGGCTCGTTGTAGCGGCAGGTGTCCACCGCGATAACCGTCAAGCCGGGAACGGGGCGTGCCACGTAGCTCAAGCTGCCGTCCTGCGTGCCGCCGGCATCGAAAACGACCGCGCCCTCGTAGCCGTACTCGCGCCACAGGTCCTTGTACGCCACGGGGTCCGTACGCTCGGCGGCCTGCGCAGAACCGCTCGAGAAATCGAGCGCCGCATGGTTGTTCAGGTCATGGTTGCCGTTGATGAACAGAAACGTCGTGGTGACGCCGGCGGCGGCCAGCTGCGCGCGGGCGCCCTCGAACAGTGCATGCAGCCCCCGATGGCCCACGAGCTCGCCGTCTTTGGTGAGGTCGCCCGGCACGAAGACGATGTCGGGCTTGGCCGCCACCACGTCGGCCAGCGCCTTGGCGAGGATGCTGGCGCTCTCGCGGAACATCTTGCGGTCGGAGTTCTCGGCCTCCGCGTAGTCCGCGCAGTCGCTCCACAGCTCCGGCGCGAAGTAGTGCAGGTCGGACATGATGCAGAAGGTGACGGGGCGCTCGGGATATGAGCTGGTCGACGCCTCCTCCTGCGCCTCGGCAGAAGCGGGCACGGCAAGCGCCGCGGCACCCAGCGCCAGGCTCAGGCTGAAAAACCCGCGTCTGCTCACCCCGCGTCTGCCCACCGCATGGGTGCGAGACGGCCGAAGCGCGGCGCCCTCGTGACGCGGGCAGGTCGGCCATGCGGAAGGAAACCGGGGCAGCCAAGTTTCCGAGTCCGCAGCTGCACCCCGCCTTCGTCCGCGCGTCCATCGCACCCGTCGCGTTGCGGCGCGGCGGCCGCGTCCCATCCGCTTCAAACCCGTTGGTCTCCTGCTGCCCCATGGCATCCCCTCTCGTTCGGCCACATCGGGCCGATCAGGCATCACTCCCTTGTCAGTTCCATGATGGCGAGGGCACATCAGCTGCGGGTAATGCCCGGTCAAGACTTTTGACAGCGGAGGGTAAGGCGGGGCGAAGGGCAAGGTCGGAGGCGCGGGCGGACGGAGGGCGAAGCCGGGGGCGCGCGGTGCGTTCGCGCCCAGCGATGCGTGCCGAGACTGTGACGAGCATCTGCGGCGAACATGCAGGCGCGGCGGGGCCGAAGGCGAGCGGCCACGCAGGGACGCTGGAGCCCGAGACGCGCGCGGACACCATAGCGCCGCGCCACACAAAAACGCCCCGTGGACTCGATGGGAACGGGTGCCCGGCAGAGGCTCCTTATGGCTGCTTCCTTCCGGACCTGACCAAGTTCGGAACATATCGTCACCCGAACCCATCGAACGCGCGAGGCGTGTTTGACTATAGTAGCCGGTTGGCCCGGCTACGTCCAGCGCCATTTCGCGGTCGGCATATGTCGCCGCCCCGCGCGACGTGCAAGTCCCGTGCGACGCGCAAGCCGCGCGATTCACGGGATCGATTCGCAGCTAGGTCCGGTGCAACGGGCCGCACGGGACTCGAACGCCACCAGCGCGGCATGCGATCGCAACGGGCGCCGGCACGCGAGCGCAGTGCGCATCGTGCCCCGTCTTTGGGCGTAAACGGGAGCATGTGCAGAAGACAACACCCTGTCAGACGACCGACGACAGAGGCCCACGCACGCCCGAAGCTGTTATGGTGAACTCCCGCTATCGGCCCGACGCACGCCCTTTGCGGCATCTTCGCACCTATACTGCCCTATACCGGCCTCCGAGCAACGCGCGGACGCCGCGTTTGTTTGTCGCTCGCGCCGCCCACACGCGGCCTATCTGCAAGGAGACCCATGGAAGCCGCTTTCATCGACTTCATCAACGCGTTCGGCTACCTTGCCGTCGCCGCCCTCATCTTCCTCGAAAACGTGTTCCCGCCCATCCCCAGCGAGCTCGTCCTGCCCATGGCGGGATACCTCACCCACGAGACCGCCATGGAGCTGCCCGGCGCCATCATCGCCGCCACCGCAGGCTCGGTACTGGGCGCCTTCGTGCTCTACGGCATCGGGCGGCTGCTGTCCCGTGAGCGCCTGGAGCACTTCTTCGAAACGAGGCCCATGCGTATGCTCGGCTTCAAGGGCGATGACATCTCCAAGGCGATTGTCTGGTTCGACCGGCGCGGACAGCTCACCGTTCTGTTCTGCCGCTGCATCCCGGTGGTGCGCAGCCTGATTTCCATCCCCGCCGGCACCGCCAAGATGAACCCGGTCCGTTTTGCGCTCTACACCCTGGTGGGCTCCGCCGTGTGGAACACGGTGCTGTGCTCGCTCGGTGCCGGCGCGGGCTCAGCATGGCGCACGATCACCGCCGAGGCCTCCTGGATCTCGGATATCGTGAAGATCGTGCTCATCGTGGCCGTTGTCGCCGCGCTGGTTTGGTGGGTCGTCAAGCGCATCGTGCCGAACCTGCGCCGCGACCGCTAAGCGCGCCGGAGCGCCCAGCCGAGCCCTCTACAGCACCAGTCGGACGACCGTCTCCGCCGCGCACGCCAGGTTGCGATGGGTCTGCGAGGCCTCAAGCGCCTGCTCGAGGGCCATGGGCCGCCGCAGCACCGGAACGACCGCATCGATGCCTGCTTCGTACACACGCTCCAGCTCGTCGGCCCGCGCGCCGCACAGGGCCACCACGCGCACGCCCGGGCTCACGCGCTTCGCCCGGCGCGCCACCCCGACAGGCGTCTTTCCAGCCGCGCTCTGGGCATCGACCGACCCTTCGCCCGTGATCACCAGGTCGACCTTGCGCGCCCGGTCGTCGAACCCCACCAGATCGAGCACGGCGTCGATACCCGGCACCAGCTGCGCGCCGAGGGCCAGCAGCGCAGCGGCCAGCCCGCCGGCCGCGCCGGCACCCGGTACGGCCGGCAACGAGCGAAACACCCCGATGCCAGCCGCCTGGCGCGCGGCGTCGAGCGCACGGGCGTAAGCGAGCATCCAGCCGTCGTACGCATCCCGAGCCCCGCCTCGTCCCAGGCCCCTTCTGCCGGACCGAACACCCGCACCGCACCGCGCGCGCCCACCAGCGGTTGTCTACATCGGACAGCACCGTGAGCTCCACGCCCGCAAGCGCCTGCAGAGCCGGTCCGATATCCACGCGCGACGCTGCAGCAAGCCCGGCAAGCCCCGGCGCCACCGCGCGCCCGTCCGCATCGAGCACCCGCGCGCCGAGAGCCTGCAACATGCCGACGCCGCCGTCGGTTGTGGCGCTCGCCCCCCAGCGCCAGATACAGGCGGCGCCGCCCCCTGTGCCACGGCGGCGAGCATCAGCTCGCCCACCACCCCAGGTTGTGGCCGCCAGCGCATCGCGCTGATTGCGCGACGTGTAGCCCACGCCCTGCCGCCTCGGCCATCTCGATGAGCGCGAAGGAGGGCCCGGCGGGCGCAGGGTCCTCGGCCAGCGCCGGCCCGTCTGCGGGCGCAGAGGCCGCAGGGGGCTTTGGCTCGCCAGCCAGCAAGAATCGCGCATCAACCGGGGTTCCAAGCGGACCGCGCACGCGCACGGTGCGCACCTCCGCCGCGATGGCGGACGCCACCGCATCGAGGGTTCCCCTCGCCGCCATCGGCCACCGACAGACACTGCACTTGCGCGGCCGGACAGGCGCGGTGCACGCCCTCGGCCGCCCACGCGGCGGCCTGAGCGCTCGTTGCCGACCCCTTGAACGAATCGATCGCAAGCAGCACGCGCGGGGCTCGGGGCGCCGGGAGCTGCGCGCGGGCTTCACGCAGCTCCCGGCGCGCGGCGGCGGCCTGCGCTCGCTCTTGCTCGACCTCGCCCTGCTCCGAGCTGCGCTGCGCGCGCACCTTGCCGAAAAACGCCCGCAGCTCCTGCGCGCACGCGTCCTGCAGCACGCCGGGTGTCACCGCGAAAGCGTGGTTCAGGCGCGCATCATCCTGCAGGGTGTAGAGGGTCCCCAGCGCGCCGCCCTTCGGATCGGGTGCGCCGTACACACAGCGGTCGATACGCGCGTTCACCATAAGGCCCGCGCACATCACGCACGGCTCGAGCGTCACGTAGACCGTGCAGCCGAACAGGCGCCATCGCCCCAGGTGCCGTGCCGCGGCAAGCAGAGCGGAGAACTCCGCGTGCGCCGACGGGTCCCCGTCGAGCTCGCGGCGATTGTGAGCGCGCGCGATCACCTGGCCCTCGTAGACCACCACGGCCCCGATGGGGACCTCGCCCAGCTCCGCGGCCCGGCGCGCCTCGATGAGGGCCTCCCGCATGAACCGCTCGTCGTCCGCAGCCGCTTGCGCGGGCGCGGCGCTCCGCTCATCCTGCATATCAGCACCCCTTTCTCCGGGCGACCATGTACCTTTCGGCATCCCAGGCCCCGCGACAATATCGGAGCCCCCCTGCGTAAACAGAAAACGCCCCCTGAGCTGCAATAACTCAGGGGGCGTATCATTCACACTGGCGGAGAGCTGGGGATTCGAACCCCAGATGCGCTTTGCGGCGCATACTCGCTTAGCAGGCGAGCACCTTCGGCCTCTCGGTCAGCTCTCCGTAGCAGCCCTAGCATGATAGCGCATGTTCGCCTGCGATGACAAGCTCGTCCGCAAGTTTGTTGGAAAACGCCGCCGGACCAAGCGCCGCCAGCCCACCCGATACCGGCCCACCGCGCATCCATCCGAAGCCGCCCCGCAGCCTTCATGCGCTCCATGACAGCGCCTCCCGACCCAGCGCGGTCCACTTCGACGCGCCGACGCAGACGGCCCCCGCCGCCGGACCGCCGCCTATCCGCTCGACGCCATCACAGCAGACGCATCCACGGCGCGACAGGACGGCACGGCATCCCATGAGAACGCATCGGCCAGCTCGTCGGCCGTGCGCGGGCGGGCGTCCGGCACCAAACCCGCCGCGTGGGCCACCGCGCCCAGCAGCCGCCCGGGCGTCCCGAACACCTTCCGCAGCTCACCCATGTCGCAGTCGCGATCGCGCTTCGACAGGCGCCGCCCATCGGCGGCAACCATGAGCGGTACGTGAGCATAGGCAGGCGTCGCATACCCGAGCAAACGCTGCAGGTATATCTGCCGCGCCACCGAGCTCATCAGATCGCAGCCACGCACCACCTCAGTGATGCCCATGGCAGCATCGTCCACCACCACGGCAAGCTGATAGGCAAAGACCCCGTCGCTGCGCCGCACCAGGAAGTCCCCCGCAATCGCGCGCGAGGACCTCCCGCTGCGGACCGAATACGCGATCGGTGAACGCCACTGCCCCCGCGGGTCATCGGCCGTGGGCACCCGCAGGCGCCACGCGGGCGGGCGCTGCGCACGGCGGCGCGCCACCTCCTCCGCCGACAGGCTGCGGCACGTTCCCGCATACACGGGCGTGCCGTCACTGGCGTGCGGGGCGCTGGCCGCATGCAGTTCGGCGCGCGTGCAGAAGCAGGGGTAGATCAAGCCACGTGCGTCCAGCCGCTCCACGGCCTCCCGGTACAGCCCGATACGCTCACGCTGATAGTAGGGCCCTTCGTCCCAATCGAGGCCGAGCCAGCGTAGGTCCTCCATGACGAGGCTGGTCCACGGCCCGCTTTGGGTGCGCTCGTCGAGGTCCTCGATGCGCAGGACCATCCGCCCGCCGCGGCTGCGCACCGACAGCCACGCGAGCAGGGAGGCGTAGATGTTGCCGAGGTGCATGCGCCCCGAGGGCGACGGCGCGAAGCGGCCGACCGGGCGCTCGGGCATCCGAGCAGGCCCCGCATCGGCCACCGGGGGCACTGGGCACGCGGCCTGCCTGCCGGAGACGGCTGCCTCCGCGGCAAGGCCGCTCTGCCCGTCTAATGCCACGGATCCTCCTCAAATAGCGGCTCAGCTGCGGGCCGCCGGTCGGAATACGGGTCGTATCCGTCGTCGTCCTCGTTTTCCGCCCGGATGCACGAATCGGACGCGTTAGGCTCCGGATAGGGCGCCGACACCTGTGGGCGCTCGCGCGTCTTTTCTGCATCGCACATGGTGCAACCTCCCTGGTCGTTGGACCGCCTGGCGACCCCGCGGACCGCCACGTATATCGAATCGAACAAAATCCTAGCACGGATCGGCCCTGTTCCTCGGTGCGGGGCCGGCCCCGTTCCTCGGCGCGAGGGGCTGGCCCTCGGCCTGGACCCATCCCTCAGCGTGGGGCCGCTCCTCGGCCTGGACCTGCTCCTCGGTGCAGGGCTGCTCCTTGACCGGCGGGGCAAGTGGAGCCGCCGCGAGAGCGTCGTGGCAGCGCGACTGCAGCGGCACCGTCGCGGCGACGCGGCCACAGCAGCGTGGCCGCGGCAGCGCCGTCACGGTGGCATAATCGCGGCAACCCACCAAGCGTGTCGTTTTTTATTGAACGCCCACTTCGCATGTTCGCAAATTGATAGATTAGGCTAACTTATTGCACCGGACGAGGCGCGAGCCCCTTCCCGCTTCGGCCACACGCCCGCCCCAGCAACCTGAAAGGACGCCCGTGACCGCCATCCTCATCGCAGAGATCATCGCCGCCCTCATCGCCCTCGCCTGTCTGAGCCTGCTGGCCGCCGACTTCGTGCGCTTCCTACGCGCCGGCGGCCAGCGCCCCGCACGCACGCCCGTCACGAGCGGTGCCGGTCACACGCTTTGCGGCCTCGCGCTGCTCGCGAGCGCGCTGGTCCACGGTATCGCCGCCACGGCCTACGGCTCGGGCGCGCCGGGGGCCGCCTACGCGTTTGGCTGGCTGTCCCTGCTCGCCTTCGCCGCCAGCGGCGCAAGCATGATTCCCTGCGTGAAGCGGCGGCTCCCTCAGCCCCGCGCGTGGCACATCCGCCTGTTCTGCACCGGTATGGTGCTGTTCTGCGCCCACGTCGTCGCCGCCCGCCTGTAGCGCGCCGCCCGCCGGCACCGCCGCTGGTGCGATTCCGCACGCGCGTACAAGCGGCCCCTCCCATTCCGCGCATACGAATCGACCCCGTCCCCAAACCGGCACGTACGAATCGACCCCGTCCCCAAACCGGCAGCCGCACACGCGTACGAATCGACCCCGTCCCCAAACCGGCAGACCCCGTTCCCATTCTGCATATCACCGCTCGGCAAGCGATTGGTAAACATCTGCTCACGTCTTTGTGAAAGCAGGCTGGCACCCCGCGTTTTGGTATAGAACACGCCACCGGACCCATCCGGCGACGCAAAAACTTGATACCATGTGAGCTGTATTCGCCCCACCCGTCCAGGCGGGGCATGGACCCTCTTTTCGGCACTCAAGCGAAAGGATTCACATGAGCAACGTATCCAGCCACCACCTCTCCCGTCGGTCCTTCCTCGGCCTGGCGGGCGGCGCCGCGGCCATCGCGGGCCTCGGCCTCACCGCCTGCGGTGGCAACGATGCGGGCGCCGGCTCGGCCAGCGGCTCCGACAGCAAGACCATCGACGTCCTGAAGGTCGGTTTCGTGCCGTCCAAGGACCCCGAGGAGATCGTGACCGCCACCGACCCGCTCAAGCAGATGCTCATCGACCAGCTCGGTGACCTGGGCTACAAGGTCGGCGAGGTCGAGATCACCGTGGGCACCAGCTACGAGGCCGTGGGCGAGGCCCTGTCGGCCGGTACCGTGGATGTGGGCCTGATCCCGGGCGGCACCTACGTGCTGTACGACGACGGCTGCGAGGTTCTGCTCACCGCCACCCGCAACGGCCTGTCCATCGACTCCGACGACGCCAAGGACTGGAACGACAACAAGCCCACCGAGCAGACCACCGACCAGGTCACCAGCTACCGCGCGCTCATGATCGCCGGCCCCTCCGACGCCGGCCAGGCCGTGGCCAAGAAGGTCAACGACGGCGAGGACATCACCTGGGACGACCTGTCGGGCCTCAACTGGAGCGTCATGGGCTCCTCCTCCCCGGCCGGCTACATCTACCCGTCCCTGTGGCTGAAGGAGCAGTTCAAGCACACCATCACCGACCTGCCGCACGCCGTGCAGTCCGACTCCTACGGCAGCGCCTTCGCCCGTCTGGCCTCCGGCCAGATCGACGTGCTGTGCACCTACGCCGACGGCCGCATCGACTACGCCGACAAGTGGCAGTCCGAGTACGCCCGTAGCGCCAGCGTGTGGGATGAGACCAACGTCATCGGCGTCACCCCGGCCATCTACAACGACACCGTGAGCGTCTCCAAGAACTCCAAGATCATGTCCGATGACTTCAAGGAGGCCCTGGCCGAGGCGTTCATCAACATCGGCAACACCGAGGACGGCAAGAAGGTCATCGCCATCTACAGCCACAACGGTTACCAGAAGGCCAAGGATTCCGACTACGACTCCGAGCGTGACGCCCAGGAGATGGTCCAGGAGCTCAACGCCTCCTCGAACTAGCAACCGATCCATACACGCACGAAGGGGGAGGCTCATGCTCCCCCTTCTTTGTTACAAGGGTACTCGATGATTGATTTTCTCCCCATGTGTCCATGCGCTACCCCAACGGCTACGAGGCGCTGAAAGACATCAACCTCAGCATCGAAGACGGCGAGTTCGTCGCCATCATCGGCCGCTCGGGCGCAGGCAAGTCCACGCTGATCCGCACCATCAACAAGCTCTATGACACCACCGCCGGCACCATCACCGTCGACGGCACCGAGGTCGGCGGGCTGCGCGGCGCGGGCCTGCGCGCGTTCCGCCGCGAGATCGGCATGATCTTCCAGTCGTTCAACCTCATCACGCGCACCACGGTCATCAAGAACGTGCTCACCGCCTTTGCCCCCGTTATCCCCTGGTACCGGGCGCTGTTCGGCATCTTCACCAAGGAGGAGAAGATGCGCGCGCTCGAGTCGCTCGACAAGGTGGGCATCCTCGACAAGGCCTACGTCCGCGCCGACCAGCTCTCCGGTGGCCAGCAGCAGCGCGTCGCCCTGGCGCGCACCCTCACGCAGAGCCCGCACATCATCCTGGCCGACGAGCCGGTGGCCTCGCTCGACCCGGTGACCGCCAAGCAGGTCATGGACGACCTCAAGCGCATCAACCAGGAGACCGGCATCACGGTGCTCATCAACATCCACCACGTGGACCTGGCGCTCGACTACGCCACGCGCGTGCTCGGCATCCGCGCCGGTGAAGTGGTGTTCGACGGCCCGGCCAGCGCGGTTACCCAGCAGGTGCTCGACCAGGTATACGAGGGAGCCTCCGCCGAGGAGCGCCCGGGTGCCGGGACGGCCGGCGCCGCACAGGAGGGGTAGCCGATGGCGCACACCAAGCTTTTCGACCGCGTGTTCAAGCCGCAGCGCATCGAGCTCGCGAATGGCAAGACCGTCGACCGGCCGCGCTCGCGGGCGCCGCTGGCGGCCATCGCCATCGTGGCGATCGGGGCGCTGTCCGTGCACATCACCGGCTTCAACTTCGAGACGCTCGCCACCAACGGCCACCAGTTCTTCGCCATCCTGGGCGCCATGTTCCCGCCCGACCTCAGCTACATGCCCCAGGTGTGGGAGCCGCTGTTCGACACCATCAAGATGTCGCTTCTGGGCTCGGTCATCGGTTCGCTGCTGGTAATCCCGTTCGCCGTGGCGGCCTCCACCAACATCGTGCACAGCAAGGTCGTCATCGGGCTCATGCGACTGCTGCTGAGCGTTATCCGCACCCTGCCCACCATCGTGTGCGCGCTGATCGCCACCTACATCTTCGGCCTGGGCACCCTGGCCGGCACGAGCGCCATCGCCGTGTTCACCTTCGCTTACGTGGGCAAGATCCTCTATGAGGAGATCGAGACGGTGGACATGGGGCCCTACGAGGCCATGGAGGCCATGGGCGCCGGCAAAATCCGCAGCTTCGTGGCGGCCATCGTGCCGCAAGTGCTGCCGAGCTACCTGTCCAACTGCCTGTTCTGTTTCGAGGGCAACGTGCGCTACGCCTCCATCCTGGGCTACGTGGGCGCCGGTGGCCTGGGCTTGATCTTGAACGAGAAGATCGGCTGGCGCATGTACCCGCAGGTGGGCATGATCCTCATCATGCTGTTCGCCACCGTATTCGTCATCGAGACCATCAGCCGCGCTGCGCGCCGGCGTCTGACCTAAGGGGGCGCCATGAATCAGAAGATCGCCGAGGCCTACGAGCGCAGGCCGCGCACCTATTGGTACAACATCGCCATCGCCGTGATCGTGGTGGGGCTGCTCATCTGGAGCGGCAGCGCCACGCAAGCGCAGGGCACCGGGCAAAACGGCGGGCAGATTGCGTTGAACATCCTGGCCGGCATCGCCCAGCCCGACCTGGGGATGCTGTTCGACCTCACCACGCAGGGCGTACCCTACCTGCTGCTCGAAACCATCTGCATTGCGTTTCTGGGCACGGTGGTGGGCGCCATCATCTCCATCCCGCTGGCGTTTTTGGCCGCCTCGAACCTCACCGGCCGCGCGGTGTCCAACGTTGCGCGCCTGATCATCATGGCGGTGCGCACCGTGCCGCCGTTCGTCTACGGTCTCATGTTCGTGCGCGTGACCGGCCCCGGCCCGTTTGCCGGCCTGCTCACGATGTCGCTGTGCTCGGTGGGCATGGTGTGCAAGATGTACATCGAGTCCATCGAGGACCTCGACACGCGCATCCTGGAGATGATGAGCGCCGCCGGCTGCACCACCTGGCGTAAGATCCGCTTCGGCGTGGCGCCGCAGCTGGCCTCCTCGTTTGCCTCCACGGCCATCTACCGCTTCGACATGAACCTGCGCGACGCCACGGTGCTGGGCCTGGTGGGCGCCGGCGGCATCGGCGCGCCGCTCATCTTCGCCATGAACAGCTATCGCTGGAACGAGGCGGGCTCGATCCTGGTGGGCCTGGTGGTGCTCATTTTGGTGGTGGAGTTCATCTCCACCAAGATCAGGACCTACCTGGTGCGCGGATAGGCGCGGGCGGTGCGCGCAGCGAGCCTGCGCTGAGATGCACACGCCCCGTCTTCCATGGTTTTCCTCCGCGGCCGCCTTCTGTGGGCGGCCGCGCCACATGAAAGCAGGTTATATGCAACACGCTTCACCTTCCCCCGGCGCCAATGCGGCGAGCGCTGTGGAGCGCGCCACGGCGCTTTCGATCCTGTTCACCTCCGACACGCACGGCTGCCTGACACCCGTGGACTACGCAACCGGAGGCATCGGAGCCGCCTGCGTGGCCGACTTCTCCGGCGAGCTCGCCCGCATGCGCGCCGCGGGCCCCAGCCTGTTCCTCGACGGCGGCGATTCGCTGCAGGGCACGCCGCTGCTGCGCTACTGGCTGTCCGGCCCCGCCGCAACCGACGAGGCCGAAAACCCTGTCGCGGCCGTATTCGGCGAACTGGGGCTGGATGCCTTCACCCTGGGCAACCACGACTTCAACTACGGGCGCGACGTGCTTGCCGCTCATCTGCGCGCTATGGAGCGCGCGGGTGCCACGTGCGTGTGCGCCAATGTGCACGACGCACGCGGCGAGCTTGCCATCCGGCCCCATACGATCGTTGAGCGGGGCGGCCTGCGTGTGGGCATCTGCGGCATCGTGACCGACTACGTGAATGTCTGGGAAGCAGCCGAGCACCTGAGCGATCTGACGATCTCGGACGCGCTGGAGGCTGCTCGCGAGCAGGCGGCGGTGCTGCGCGCCTCATGCGATGTCACCATCTGCCTCTATCACGGCGGGTTCGAAGAGGACCTTGCCAGCGGTCGGGTGCTATCCGACTCCAAGGAGAACCGCGCCTGCGCGATCGCCCGCGAGCTGGATTTCGACATCCTGCTCACCGGTCACCAGCACATGGCGATACCCGAGGTGCGCTTCGGCTCCACGCTCGCCGCGCAGCCGCCCGCGAACGCCTTCGCCGCCGTGCGCGTCGACGTGCAGGGCGGCCGTGTGGAAGCGGGCGGCGCGGGGCGGCTGTGTTCGGCATCGCGCCTCGTCAAGCCGCAGGCGGAAGCTCGCACTGAAGAGGGCAAGAGCGCCATCGCCCGCGTCGATGCACTCGACCGCGCCTGCGCCGCCTGGCTCAACGAATCCGTGGGCACGCTGGGCGCCGCCATCCCCGCTCAGTCCAAGCTCGATGCTGCCCTTCGGGGCGATGCCCTGGCCGACCTCATCAACGAGGCTCAGCTGTCGGCAAGCGGCGCGCTCGTGTCCTGCACGAGCCTGAGTAACGACGAGGTGGGGCTGCCGCGGGAAGTGAGGCGGCGCGATGTGTGCGCGGCGTACCGCTTCATGAATACGCTCATGGTTATCGAGGTAACGCCGATTCAGCTCAAGGAGGCGCTCGAGCGCTGCGCATCCTATCTGGAGCTTGACGAACAGGGCGCCCCGCGCGTTGCGCGCGCGTTCCTGGAGCCCAAAATCGAGCACTACAACTACGATTTCTACCGCGGCATCTCCTATACCGCCAACCTTGCGCGGCCGATGGGCGAGCGCATCGTGCGGCTTACGCGTGCCGACGGCAGCCCGCTGCCGGACCGGTTTTCCCTTGCGCTGAACGACTACCGCGCCAGCGGGACCGGCGGCTATGAGGTGTTCGCCGCCTGTAAGTTGCTCAACACGATTCCCGTGTCGGTGCCGGTGCTGCTGGAGGACTACATCGCCGCGCATCCCGGTGAAACCGTAACGCCCCGCGGCACCGCACGCTGGACCTTCTAGCCCGCAATTTGGGGACGGGGTCGTTTCGTTTGCTCGCAATCTGGGGACGGGGTCGTTTCGCGCAATCTGAGGACGGGGTCGTTTCGTATATGCGCCGGCAGGCGGGCAAACATCCGCGACCGGCAGGGCGCCGAACGGTTTGGGCACGGTTTGGGGACGGGGTCGTTTCGTTCAGGTGCAACTGTGCAACTGGGGACGGGGTCGTTTCGTATGGGGGCAGAGCTTCTGCCAGGAAACGGGGCTGATCAGCGCGTGGCAAACATACGAACTGATTCCGCCCCATTTGCCCGCAAAGACGAGAATCGACTTACGCAGTTCGTCCATTCCGATCGACCCCGTGCCGTTCGCTCCGCAGTTCGTCCATTCCAATCGGCCCCGTGCCCGTTCGCTCGAATCGGCCCTTCCGCCATTCGTCCCATTCGTCCCGTTCGTCCCCCATTCGCTCGGGGACCAGCTCGCGGCGCACGGAGCCCGCCGCTGTCAGCCGTGCACGACTGTCAGCTGTGTACGGTTTGGCAGCGCTATCAGCGAAAGCGTATTCACTCGGTTCTCCTCGTCGGCACCTCTACCTGCACCTCTTCTCAATTGCGAATAAAATAGATGCATGGCTTTTGACACAGCTGACAGTCGTACACAGCTGACAACGCCCCATCCCGTGATTTCGAACGAAAGCCCAGGTTCACCTAGCCGCATGACGCCACGGCCCACCGCGCTCGGCTTTTGAGTCGCGATCCGCAACGGCCAACGGAGAACAGAGCCAACTGGGGTTTTGGGCGTGCTCGACAGGGGGCCACGACCGGAAACGCGGCTGGAGACCGGGTCAATTCGAACGCGGCGAGGCCACACGACCAAAGATGGGGCCGACGCGGCTGGAGAAGGGGCC
>ENA-OQMN01000227-OQMN01000227.1-human-gut-metagenome-genome-assembly--contig:-NODE-227-length-13994-cov-3.368933_pt1 | contig 13994 bp, 14 predicted proteins | sample MGYA00242765_ERZ504861 | MGnify/ENA primary metagenome ERZ504861 (study PRJEB26092, sample SAMD00036417) | human gut metagenome | host: Homo sapiens | study: EMG produced TPA metagenomics assembly of... | reverse complement strand
GCGATTCCACAACGACAGCTTCTGGTGCTTGGATTCAGTGGCGCTCTTGACGGCGGCAACCTTGTCTTCAGGGAACAGTTCGGACTGCACGTCGTCGATACCGACTTCGTTTGCGATGATGCGGGCGACGCAGCCTTGTCGCCGGTAAGCATGGACAGTTCCTTGACACCCAACTCGTGCAGGCGAGCCAAGAACGCTTCGCATTCTCGCGAGGTACGTCACGAAGTACGATGCGGGCGGCAAGACGGCCGTCAATCGGCCTGACTTTTGCCGGAACCGACCGTTTCAAGATTGCTCCTAACGTTCATATTCTGATACTTTATAGTAAGTAGCGTATCATATATGCAACACTATATTCTAGAACTATTTCGAATGACGAGTAACGTCTCGCCACCGCCAACCTCCTTTTGGCTGACAGGCGCCCCTCGGTGCTGTCGGCCCTTGCCGGCACAATTCCTCCGCACCTCAGCTCCATTCGACTGAATGCCTCAGGGGTCCTTCCGGGCATTTGCGCTCCCTGGTTCCCGGTCTCGCCTATCGGCACCTCGATGGGCCCAATCCGTTTAGCGGCACGGCAGAAGTGCGTCCTGCTCCCCTCCGGGTGTCTCAGTCGCGGGTTTCTACCGTTTGCGCAATCTCGGGTTCGTGCTACGTCTACCCCAGGCATCCCGGGTGCGGATTGCTGCCGTTCACGAATCCAGGGTTCGAATTGCGTCCATCCGGTGAACGCGGGTTCGGATTCCATCCATCCGCGAATCCAGGGTTCGCGCTTGAGCCATCTGGGGCCGTTTTTCGCCCCTGGATGGCCAGATGGCGAACCCTGGATTCCTCGATGGCCGAAACACGAACCCGGGATCTCCTCGACAGCCGAAAGCCGGACCCGGACTGTAGCGCGCAGCCGGAACGCGAACCCCAAATGCGCTGGCAGCCGAAACCCGAATCCGAAATGCAGCGTACAGCCAAAACGCGCCGACAACAGAAAGCCGAGGTCAAAACCCCGGATAGACCAGCAAAACCCGAATCAACGACACGCCAACGGCCAAAAGCTGAGCTCTGGAATGCACCAACGGCCAAGGCCGAGCCCCAAAATGCACCAACGGCCAAAAGCCGAACCTCGAAACGCACCAACAGCCAAACCACGAACAGGCGCCAGGCGAGGCGGAAGGGCCCGACCCCGGAGGAGTTCCGGAATCGGGCCCTTCGAATTATCACCGAGCGGCCACCATGTATGGCATCCAAGTTCTTGGCCGCACGCAGCATCGCGCCCCTCGTTGCCGGTCTACTCCCCGCAGCCGCTTTCAATGAACTCGATAAGTGCATCCACCGCCGCGGGCGCGTCGGGGCCGTCCGCCGTGATCTCGATTTCACAGCCGCATGCCGCACCGATACTCATGACCGACAGAATCGACTTCGCATCCCGAGGCTCGCCACCCTTCGACACGTTGCGAATCGTCACCGCGCTCTCAAAGTCGCTCGCCTTCTTCACGAACAGCGATGCGGGGCGGGCGTGGATACCGCTCGGATTGCGCACCGTTGCTTGCTTGCTCACCATCGTTGCCTCCTTGACCGCGGCCGCGCGCAACAAAACGCCCGGGCCGTCCGTTGCACCGGCCGCCAACAATGCGACGCCGGCCGAACCAAGCGCGGCCGGCGTCGTATCTCCTGTTTACTCCACCACGATGTTATCGGTCGCGGTATCCGCACCGTTGCTGGCGATGAGCTTCTTGTAATAGTAGAAGCTCTTCTTCTTGCCGCGACGGCCGGAGCCCTTGCCGTGGTCGTCCTGATCGACCGAGATCTGCCCGTAGCGCTTCGTCATCTCCGACGTACCGGAGCTCACCAGGTCAATCGGCCCCCACCAGGCGTACCCGAATACATCAACACCGTCGAGAATCGCCTGGTGCATCTGCTCGACATGCTCCTTCATGTACGCGATATGCGCATCGTCGGCACAGTAGCCCGCCTCATCGCGCTCCTCGGTCATACCGTTGCCATTCTCGGAAATGAAGATCGGCAGCCCATAGCGGTCGTAGATATGGTTCAGCGTGATGCGGAACCCAACGGGGTCAATCGGCCAGCCCCACTCCGTTTGCTCGAGATACTGATTCTTGATCTCGGTCAGCAGCTTGCCGGAAGGCTCGGGGCTCATCTTGCCCTTGTAGCGCATGATGTAGGTCATGTAGTAGCTGATGGAGATGTAGTCGACCGTTCCAGCCTTGAGCGTCTCGAGGTCGCCCTCCTCCATCTGAAGCTCGACGCCATAGTCGCGGAAGAAGCGCTTGATGTAGTAGGGGTACTCGCCCTTGGCCTGCACATCGGTGAAGAACCAGTTAAAGTGGTCCTCGAACAGAACCTGCAGCTGGTCCTCGGGCTTGGAGGTCTCGGCGTAGTTCTCCAGGCGGCACAGCATATTGCCGATATAGGCATCCGGGTCGATCTCGTGCAGCTTGATACAGGCCTTGGCAGAAGCAACAAGCTGATTGTGCGCCACCTGGAACTTCTCGGGCCAGCGCCCGGCATACGGATTGCCACCATCTGCCGGCTCATCCCAAATCACGCCGCAGCAGGTGCAGGGATTGGCGTAGACATGGTTGATCTCGTTGAAGGTCATCCAATACTTGACCTTGCCCTTATAGCGCGTAAAGACCGTCTCGGCATAGCGCTCGAACGCATCGACCACATGGCGGCTGGCAAAGCCGTTGTACTCCTGCGCCAGGTGCAGCGGCATATCGAAGTGGTTGAGCGTCACCATGGGCTCGATACCGTGCTCGCGACAGCAGTCGAACACGCGATCATAGAAGGCCAGGCCCTCCTCGTTGGGAACGACGTCGTCACCGAGCGGGAAGATACGACTCCAGGAGATCGACATGCGGAACACCGAGAATCCCATCTCGGCGAGCAGCGCGATATCCTGCTCGTAGGTGTGGTAGAAGTCGATGCCGCGACGCTTGGGGAAGTCGTATTTCTCAGGATGCTCCATACGGTCGGCGAGCGATTGACGCGTCACAGAGTTCAGCGGTCCGCCTTCGACGATACCCTCCCGAGCGCAGGTCTCACGATCGAGCAGAATCGTATAATCCGAAACAGCAGGGCCGCGTCCGCCCTCGTCCCACGCCCCCTCAATCTGGTTGGCAGCGGTAGCACCGCCCCAAAGGAACCCCTTGGGGAACGCCTCGTTGAACTCATACGTGCTCAAGTCGATCATAGTTGCAATCCTTTCTTCAAAGGCTGATACATGGGTGTTGATGCGTTGCCGCACATGCCGCGTCGCAGTGCTTTCATGTACTTCACGACGTTGGCACATCACAGCGGAGGGAATCCCAAAAGGCTCCTTACCGGCTGGCGAGCGCACGGACTACCGGCACCATACGCTGCACGGCATGAAGCTCGGCGCTGACGGTCATCAAGGTGTCCTGAGCGTGCGTGAATAGCAAGGAATACTCCACATCCTCGCCGGCAGCCTGGCGCTGGATCGTCTCGGTCTGGGCGATATGGGCTTTGAGGACCTTCTCCTCCGCCTCCTTCAGATGCTGCTCAACCGCATCGAAGTCAAACTCCGCCATGCTGTCAAATGCATGCTCGATGCACATCTTTCCATCGCCCGCATTCAAGATGACCTCCATGGCGACGGCGTTGATATCCGGGATTTCAGACATATTGGACTCCTTTACTGAGTGGATGATGACAAGGTTTGTTCGCCGGCATCTCCGGCTGGAGCGTCGATTCCCTCGGCCGACGCTCCGTCACATCCGGTCGGCGCATCGACTTGCCCGGCAGAGACGCTCGTTGCACCCACCTGGGCCTCCGCACCATCATGATGGGGCGCGGCAGCGGCAGAAACGTTCGCCTCCCCTGCAGGAACCGAATCGTCGGGGGCCGGAGGGACATGGCTGTTAGAACTCAAGGTGCCAAGGCCCTCTTGGCTCGGATTAGCCTCGCCCTCGTGAGCGCCAGCGGCAACGGCAGCGGATGCCGTCACACCGGCCTTCGCTCCACGGCGACGGCGACGCTTCCCTTTCTTCTGAGCCTGCTCCTGCTCCTGCTTGTACTGCCAGTTGTCGGCCGCCTTGAAGAAGGGATACCAAATTAGGGCCGCAAGCAGCAGGTTCACGCAGACCAGCGCCACGTTGCGAATATCTCCGTTGGACATGAAGAAAGCGGAGACGGCATTAGGCAGGAAGTTCATATCGAAATTCGCGGTATGAACGCTTGCCCAGTCGAAATTCATCCACAACCACGCGTTGGTGGGCAGGATAATGGCCTGGAGCACCATCGGAATGAACAGGAACGGGTTGCCCACGATCGTGGAGAATACCAAAGGCTCATTGATGTTGAAGAGAGACGGGATGATTGTGGCGCGCCCGAGCGTGCGGTTCTTCTTCGATTTGGCGAACAGCATGTAGAACGCCAAAGGAAGCGTCGCGCCCTCGCCACCGATCATGATGTAGCGCGTGATGCCATACGCATTGATGTTGGTCGCCGTAGCGCCCGCCGCTGCGGCGGCGATATTCTCGGCAAGCGCCGCCTTCTGAATCGACTGCTGCACCGGCGAGAACACCCAGCCCGAGATGCCGAAGAAGTAGAAGGTGTCCATGATGAGCGGAATCGCGATGGTACCCGGAAGCGTCTGGGCAAACCCCGTAACCGGCGACATGATAATGCCCACGGCCTCAAACACGTCAACCTGTGCCACGAAGGTGAACAACCAACCGACCAGCAGACTCAAGATGACCGCAATGATGTTGTCGAACCAGTTCTTTACGAAGTCGGGTATGAGGCTGTCCTCGGAAAAGAAGCTCATGCGAGCCATGCGCTTGTAGATCAAGCCAACCACGAAGCCCACGACCATGGCGGTGAACATGCCGCCCGCGCCGAACTTGTTGATATTGAACACGTAGCCGGCCTCGGTGACCGCAGGGTTCATGCACAGCATGTAGGTGCCGATTCCCGTAAAGCCCGCGATCATGGCACGGTCTTTGCGCTCCTCCTTCACCGCCACGTTATAGGGGATGATGAACGCCATGAACATGCCCACCAAGCCGAATGAATAGGTCGTGAGCGGCGTGAGGTCGGGCAGGAACGTGACGAACCGACGAACGATATTCCACAAGCTGGGAATGGCGGAAACCATTGAAAAGGGCACGATGTAGAGCACGGCGTCGGAGATGACGCCGAACCAGTACGTCGCCGTGAGCTTGTTCATCACGGGAACGATATGCGCCTCAATCCAAGCCTGTATCGCCTGCATGAGCTTTTGCATGGCGTCTACCCCTCCTCATCCTCGTACTCGATACCCTCGTAGAGGTCGAGCGCGTCCTCCAGAATCGCTTCGCCATCAAGGGCGGCATAGTTATCCGCGTCGATTGCCATGACCTTCACTCCATGCGGCGCCAGCTTTTCGGCCATCGAAGGAACTTCGGAGGCAAAATGCGGACCGAGCAGAAGCACATCAATCTTGTCGGCGTAATCCATGACCTCGGATTTGCTGACCGCGTTGACACTCACATCCAGGCCCTCCGCCTTGGCATACTTGCGCATATTTGCCGCCATGAAGCCCGTTGACGCCCCTATGCCGCAGGCCAGCAGAATGCGGACAGCTCCGTTCTCGCCCATCGCACTCACCTTTCCCTCTTGCCGGGCGCCCACAGCGCGCCGGACCTTGTACTCGATGGCTTAACCATACGCACGGGCTCCGGCGCGCTCCACCACACTTTCTGCCGCCTTGCCGGAAGGGCGCGCCCCTTGCCGCGTACCCGGCAAGAGCGCCGTTTTGCCGGGCACGCGGCAAAACGCACGGCGGAGCGCATCGAGTAGATGGGATACTATGAAGCCGCGTGGACACGGCTTGCGCCGCAACAGCGCGCAAACGCGTCCGCCGCGGAGCATCCGTCAACCGCGCACCCGGCGCACCTGCACCGCGCTTCCGCACGATGCAGGCGTTCTCGAACGCAGCGCACGCGCGGCGCACGCGCGGAGCCACCATCCAGGGACAGGACACGTCAGCACACCGTTATTGCAGACAGGAGGAACCGTGGGATCAGCCAAGACAGACCGCATGAACCGCCTTGCACGCATCCTCGAATCCGCCGATGCCTGGATGTCGGCACCGGTCCTCGCCAAGATCATCGGCGCCAGCGAACGCACCGTTCGCTCCTACATCACCGAGCTCGCACGCGGTGGTGCCGCAATTGAGTCGTCCAAAAACGGCTACCGCATGACACGGCGCACAACGGCTGCGGCAGCTGCCCCCACGGTTGCCAACACCCCCACAAGCGCCGATGCACGTCGCAACTACGTGATTGCGCGCCTCGTCAACGCGCGTGGGCCCGTCTCGCTCTTTGACCTGGCGGACGAGCTGTTCGTAAGCGAGAGCACGCTGGCGAGCAACGTCTTGCCCGCCGTACGCGCCCTAGCTGGACAGTTCGGCCTCACCGTCCGCACACACGATTTCAGCACCCATCTCGATGGCTCTGAGCAGGACAAGCGTCGACTGCTCGGACATCTGGCAACCCATGGGACCTACGGGTACTTCACCTCGAGCAAGCGGCTTGAGGAGCTCTTCCCCACCTTCGACATCGCAGGCATCTTGAGCAGCCTGGTCGAGATCTGCCAGCGCTCGGAGCTGCTCATCAACGACTACGCCCTCAACAACCTGCTCACCCATATTCTCGTCATCATCGTGCGCATCCAGTCGGACAACAGCCTCGAGGAGCACGAGGGCCATGGCGACACCGCGACCCTTCTCGAGGGACTCGACCAGCGCACGCAGATCATGCGATGCGCAAACGAGGTTGCGCGCTACTTCGAGCAAACCTTCGGCTGCTCCCTGCCTCCGGCAGATTTTCAGCAGATCGTGCTGCTCATCGCCCTGTCGGTGGAACGCTGCGCCTACCGCGAGCTCGATTTCGAACAGCTCGGGAACATCGTCGACAAGCACTTCATCGATACGGTCCTCAACATCTTGGATGAGACGAGCCTGCGCTATAACCTGCCCGCCGACTTCGATGAGGCGATGCGCCTGCAGTTCGTCCTCCATATGCACAACGCCCATCAGCGCGCTCGCTATCGCGTGAGCTACCCCAACCCGCTCGCCGCACAGATCAAGCAGGAATATGCACCCGTGTACGACATGGCCGTCTATATTGCGCATCGGTTCGCCGGCGAGATGGACATCGAGCTTGGCGAAAACGAGATCGCCTTCATCGCCTTCCACATCGGGGCGTACTTCGAGCGTGCGGCCGCACCCGACACGGTAGCAACGGGCGTGATCATCGTCGAGGAATACCACGACTTCGCCCGGCGGCTCGTGGACGACCTCGCCCGTGCGCTTGAGGATGAGCTGTCGATCATAGGCGTCGTGAGCTGCGATGCCTACCTGGGCAGCCACCCCGAATGCGACGTGGTCATCACCACGATCGACGTCCCCGTCCTCGATGCCGTCAAGATCCTCATCGGGCCCATCCTCACCAAGCAGAACCTGCGCAAGATCCGCAATCGCCTTGGAGAAGTCCTCGAGGCCAAGCGCATGCGCCACGCCCGCGAGTTCCTGTGCCGCGTCATGCGGCCCGAATTGTTCGCCCGCAACGTCTATCTGGGTGAGGGAGCCGATGCATACATCGACTACCTGGGAGGTCTCTGCATCGAGCAAGGATTCGCCGACGAGGCGTTCGTGGAGGACGTCCACACACGCGAACGCGTGTCATCTACGGCGTTCACCGACTGCCTGGCCATTCCGCATTCCATCAAGGGCTACGCCACGCGCTCGTTCATCTCCGTGCTCCACAACGACACTGCCGTCCTATGGGGACGGCAGCGCGTACAGTTCGTGCTGCTCATCGGTATCGCCGAGGACGAGATGGGGTACTTCCGCGACGCGCTCGACTTGATCATCGAGCTATTCTCATCGGTGGACACAACCGCGCGCCTTATCCAGACCGACACGTTCGACGAGTTTTTAGCGGAGTTCACGCAGACGGTGCGGTAGCGCGGTGCGGGAAGGTTGGCCCTTGGCCTGTCTGACGGGAAACGGGTTGAGATTCGGTCTACATGATGCTGAACGGGGACTCGGGTGCGGGTTTCGGCCATCGGTGCAACGCGGGTGCGGATTCCGGCCGTCCGCGAATCCAGGGTTCGGATTTCTGCCGTCCGCGAATCCAGGGTTCGCGCTTTGGCCGTCTGGAGCCGTTTTTCGCCCCTGGATGGCCAGATGACGAACCCTGGATTCCTCAACGGCCGAAAGCCGAACCCGGGATCCCCTCAATGGCTAAAACGCGAACCCGAATTCCCCCGATGGCCGAAACGCGAACCCGGGATTCCTCGATGGCCGAAACCTGAACCCGGAACGCAGCTGGCAGCCTGCATGCGAGCCCGCGTTGCACCGACGGTCGAAGACCGAACCCGGAGGCAGGCCGATTGTCGATGTGCGAACTCGGAAGTCTGCAGGTAGAACAAGGGGCGCGGCAACAAAACAGTCAGCCGCCGGACCACTGCCGCGGCCGAACCAGCCGCCGGACCGCTGCCGGGGCATCGCGCCAACCTGCCACCTACTTGCCGTCCACCTCGTCGTCTTGCTCGCGCATCTGCCGGGTGAGCTTTTTAGCCTGGTGCCGCGAGGCGAACCACACGATGAAGGCGGCAACGAACAGCAGCGCCGTCGCGATCGAGGCGATGTTCTCAACCATGTGGTTGCCCAGGTAGCCGCCGAGGCGCGAGATGGAATACCCGAGCACCGTCAGGGCGAGCAGGGGCACGAACACGCGCGTGAGGGGCAACGAGAAATGGATGTCGCGGTCGATGGGCGCCTGGCCTCTTGCCGCTTCGCGCCGCTGCCGCAGGACGCCGGCGGCCTCCTCCGCTCGCACGTTCTCCGCAGTTCGCCCCTCGCCACCACGCCGCTTGGCATCCGGCTTCGTCTTTTTGTTCCCGCTCATAGGGCCTTCTCCTATCGTCTATGCAAGCTATGCAAACAGGGCGTTCGAGGTATCCCAAATCGCCTGCGCGATCTGCTCGGGCAGCTCGCCAGTGCGATCGGCACGGTCGTAGATGAGGACGTCGGCCGTTTGCGCGATCATGGCCGGCTCGCACTCAAGACCGCGGATGGGCTCCGGCGCCATGTAGGGGCAGTCCGTTTCGAACAGCGCACGGTCGAGCGGACAGGCTGCGAACGCCTCGCGCACCGCCTCGTTACGCTTGAACGTCGCCGCACCGCCGAACGCGATATGGCAACCGCGCTCGAGGTATGCCTCCATCGTGGCACGGTCCTCGCCGAAGCAATGCAGCACGCACCCGGCCTGCGGCACGCCCACCTCGTCCAAGATGCACAGGGCATCGGTGTGGGCCGCGCGCGCCTCGTCGCCCGCGAGGTTGCGCAGATGCAACTCAACGGGCACGTTGCGCGCAACCGCAAGCTCCAGCTGGCGCGCAAAGCACGTCGCCTGCACCTCATGAGGCACCGATGCAACCTCATCGTCGTCATCGAAATGGTAATCGAGGCCGAACTCGCCAATGCCGGCGCAGCGCGGGTCATCGAGCATCGCCTCGAGCTGGGCATGTATCGCGTCGTCGTAGGCAGCCGCCCCGTACGGATGCACGCCCGCCAGGTACTGGACGCGTGGCAGCGGACGGGCGCCCTCGTTCAGCGCGCGGTCAAGCCACGCCGCATACCCCGCGACGTCGGGCATGTCCTCACGGCAATCGCCCGCCGCGTCGTACACCGACACGATCCGACGCACGCCCGCCTCGTACGCACGTGCGAGGATGTCGGTCACCCAACGGTCCTCGCGCACGAAGCTGCGCAGGTGGGCATGGGTGTCGAACAACGGCGCCAGCGGACGCGGCAGCTCAAACACCTTGTTTTTCTTAGAAAAGCTCAGCGGCACCCACGCGTCGCCAAGATCGGTCTGTTCAATCATCGATGTCCCCAGCTTTCATCCTTCGAATACCGTGGGCGATTGCACGGTCGCACCCGGGCACCTCCCCCGCCCCGGTGCCGGCTACTGCGCAAGGGCACGGGCGAGCGCAACGAACTCCGCTGTCGAGAGCGCCTCGGCACGGGTGGTCGGCGCGATCCCGCAGCGCTCGAACGCGGTATCCAGCGCGCCCTTGTCGAATCCGTTCGCGCTCATAGAGTTGCGAATCGTCTTGCGACGCTGGGCAAACGCGGCATCCACCACGTGCGCTACAGCCTCGACATCAAAGGTGGCTGTGTCAGCGAAGCCGTCGCGAGACGTCCCAGCGCCGCGATCGGCAGCGTCCGCCGAGCCAGCGGCCACCGTACCGGTCGAGCCGTCGAGCGCGCCCGCCGCATCTCCCGCATCGACCGCTCCGCCGCATGAGGACGCACCGACGGCAACTTCCTCGGCCTCGCCCCCGCGCGCGCCGCCGAAGCCGCCCCCGCGCGCTCCGCCGTCCGGCGCGCCGGCCACGCGATCGATTCGCACCACCGCCGAGTCCACGTGCGGCGCGGGCATGAAGCAGCGCGGCGGCACCTCGAACCGGCCCGTCACCTCACCGTAGAGCGACAGCTTCACCGTGTAGGCGCCATACGCCTTCGTGCCCGGCACGGCGGCGATACGGTCGGCGACCTCCTTCTGCACCATGACCACGGCGCGCGTCAAGCTCGGCATGGTCTGGAAGAACTGCAGTATGACGGTGGCCGCCACGTTATAGGGCAGGTTTGCCACCAGCACCGTGGGCGCACCGCCGCCGGCCTGGGCAATCGCCTCGACCGGCACCTTGAGCGCATCGCCCATGATGAACGAGAAGTTGCCGTGGTCCACAGCATGGGCGGCAAGCATCGGCTCGAGCTCGCTGTCCATCTCGATCGAGGTGACGTGCGCCGCCTCCTGCACGAGCGCAAGCGTCAGCGTGCCGATGCCCGGGCCAACCTCCAGCACGCGCTCGACCCCCGTGAGCTCGGCCAACCCCATGATCCGCTCGATCACGTGATTGTCCACCAGGAAGTTCTGGCCCAGCCGGTGCTTGGTGGCCAGGCCGAATGCCTCGAGCATCTCGCGCGTTGCGGCCGGGTTGGCCAGCGGAGAGGTTGTCATACGCCGCGTCTCCAATCTTAACGAATGCCAGCGGATGCCGCACATCGACCGCCTCCGGCCCGCCTGCAAGAATGCGGTGCGAGCGCCGCCATGCAGCGGTTCCGCATACACGCTTCGCCCCATGGCAGTGCGGATCGAAAGCGGTCTACATCGGCCAGAACCGCGCGCTTACCCCAAACGCGGGAAGAGCGCCTCGCCCTTCTCCACCGGAAGACCCGCCGCAAGCTGGCCCCAGGCGCAGGCCGCCGCGATGTCATCGGCGCCAGCCTGGTCTGCGCAGCCGATGCGGCGCAGGGCCTCGGCGCTGGTGGTGGGCATAAGCGGCATGAGCAGGTGCGCCGCGATGCGGATAGCCTCCAGCAGATTCCAGATCACATTCGCAAGCTCACCCGCCTTCGCCGGGTCCTTCGCCAGACCCCACGGCTCGGCGTCCTCAATGTAGTGGTTGGCGGCATGGATGAGCTCCATCACCTCATGGGCGGCCTCGCCGTAAGCGAACGCTTCCATCTTGGCCCCGTAACGCTCGGCGATACCCGCGGCTTGCGCCGCCAGCGGGTTCTCCGCATACCCCGCGGCGTCGGCCGCACGCTGCGGCACCGCACCGTCGAAGTACTTGATGCACATGTTGGTGGAACGCGAGATCAGGTTGCCCCAGCTGTTGGCCAGATCGGCATTGTAGACCTGCTCCATGCGGCTGAAGCTGATGGCGCCATCCGTACCCGGGACCACGTCGGTCATGAAGTAGTAGCGGTAGCCGTCCACGCCCAGCTTATCGATCACCTCGCGCGGGGCGATCGCGTTGCCGCGCGACTTCGACATCTTCTCGGCCTTGCCGGTTTCCTCGTTTCGCACCGTGAGGAAGCCGTGGGCGAACACCTGCTGCGGAAGCGCCTCGCCAATCGCCATGAGCATCGCCGGCCAGATCACGCAGTGGAAGCGGATGATGTCCTTGCCGACGAAGTGGTACTGCATAGGCCAGCGCTCGTCGAACTCGCCCTCGCGCTCCGGATCGGCGTACCCGATGCCCGTGATGTAGGCCAGAAGCGCATCGGCCCATACGTAGGCCACATGCCCCTCGTCGAACGGCAGCGGCACACCCCAATCGAACGTGGAGCGCGAGATGGAAAGGTCTTTGAGGCCGCTCTTCACGAAGGAGATTCCTCAGCCACAGCAGCGGCTGTCTCCAGGTTCATATCCAGCACAGCGGCATTGTAGCCGCGTTCGGTAAAGTAGAGCAAAATGGCCCGTCCTATCCCCTGACCGCCGCCGGTGACGGCGATAACAGGTTTTTCGGACGTTGTATTCTTTTGATGATTCATCATATATCTCCTCTCAAATGATCCCCTTAAATCATGCTATTCATCAAAGCTGTCGAGTATCGCCAGGCTGGCCGACACGCCCAGACGGTCAGCGCCGGCTTCGATATTGGCCTTGGCGTCTGCCCATACATGCATCCCCCCAGATGCTTTTACCTGCATGGTGTCTGGAATGCTGGCCTTCATCAGCGCTACGTCGTGCGGGTTGGCGCCGCCGGTGCCAAAGCCTGTGGAGGTCTTGACAAAGTCGGCTCCCGCCTTCGCGGCCATCTGGCAGGCAGTGGTTTTTCGCGTCGGTCAGGTAACAGGTCTCAATGATCACCTTGACCAGGGTGCCGTCCGCGGCGTCCACAACAGCCTTGATGTCTCTGTACACGGTATCCTGGTCGCCTGCCTTCAGCGCGCCGACATTGATGACCATGTCCACCTCCTGGGCGCCGCCCGCGATGGCGTCCTCTGTCTCAAAGGCTTTGACGGCCGGGGTGTTGGCCCCCAGCGGAAACCCGATAACGGTGCATACCTTAACCTCTGAGCCCTTCAGAAGCTCTGCCGCCTGTCTTACATTGCAGGGATTGACGCGTACCGACGCCGCGCCGATTTCCCTGGCTTCCTCACAAATTTGCGCGATCTGCTCCGGTGTGGCCACAGCCTTGAGCAGGGTGTGGTCCATCATACCAGCTAATTGTTTTTATCCATACTAAACCTCGTTTCGTTATTCTAATCCGTCACTCAGACCAGCCGAAGCTTTTCCAGGCTTGTCTTTATCTTTCTTTTCGTCCTCACTCAGCTCTGCCAGCGGCCTGCGCATATACCCCAGAGGCACACCCATCAACCCGGCGGCGTATTTGTAGCCTGCCACAAAGGGCCCGGTCTTCAGGGCTTCCCGAATGAGCAGAATTTCATTCTGCGCCGCTCGTCCACCTGCAATATCTCCTTCCTCCATGGCGTTTACCAGCTTCAGAACCGCCTTTGGAAAGACCGCGGATATCAGGGATACCACGCCGGCCCCGCCGAGCTGCATGACCGAAAAGGTGGTCGCGTCACTGCCGTTTAAAAACGTCATGGGGCGTCCGGCCCGATGAGGCGCATGGTGTTCTGAATGTGCACAAAGTCAATGGTGCTCTCCTTGTAGAACTGCATATTGCCATTATGCTTGAAGATGGCCGCCACCGACGCCGGCGACAGCGTATTCCCTGTCTGCGGAGCGTTGTAGATGCCTGCCGGAAGGGCCGTGGCAGAAGCGATGGCGTCAAAATAGGCCACCAGCTCCTCCTGGGGAATGCTGTAAACACAGGGCTGCTGGATGCAGACCGCGTCCACACCGGCAGCCTCATAGCCCCTTAAAACCTGCATGGCCTCCGGAAGGGTCTGGCAGGCAATGTTCCCCATTACCAGCGCCCGGTCCCCGGCTGCCTCCACGACCGTCTTAGTGGTCTCAACCAGCTCCTCTGCCGTGAGTGACAGGGATTCACTGGCGATCCCATTGGTAAACAGCGCTTTTATGCCATTTTGAAGCTGATACGCTACCTCACCCCTTAACAGAGGGTAATCCACCTGTCCGTCTTCTGTAAATGGCGTGATCAGTTCGGTCATTACACCTTTAAAAGACACGTTATCTGCCATATGC
>ENA-OQMN01000225-OQMN01000225.1-human-gut-metagenome-genome-assembly--contig:-NODE-225-length-14008-cov-2.555219_pt1 | contig 14008 bp, 20 predicted proteins | sample MGYA00242765_ERZ504861 | MGnify/ENA primary metagenome ERZ504861 (study PRJEB26092, sample SAMD00036417) | human gut metagenome | host: Homo sapiens | study: EMG produced TPA metagenomics assembly of... | reverse complement strand
GAAGTAAACAGACGGTGCTTTGCCATTTTTGTACCTCCTTGGCGTTGGGGTGTGTGTGTATCAATATTGACAGCTTCCTACTCGTTCATCAAGTTTATGCAATGAAAAACGCTCAGAACCGAAGCTCTGAGCGTTGCACTCTTATCTTTCGGTTTCCCGCAGGATTTGGCACCTTATGCTCACACACAGGTTGTCGGGCTTCACAGGGCCTGTCCCCTCAGCCGCTCTTGATAAGTCGGTATTCAGTTTGTCCGGATAATATCTTATCATTGCTTCGTCGAAATGTCAAGAAGAGTCGCACTCTTTTTTGACATTTCGCGCAGATCGATAAGACTCAATAACCCTTTGCCTGCTCGCCGTTCAGGATCTTGACGGCGCGGGAGGTGCCCAGACGGTCTGCACCGAGGGCGAGGAACTTCTCCATATCGTCCACGGTGGAGATGCCGCCGGCGGCCTTGACCTTGCAGCGGCCGGCCACGCCCTTGACCATCAGCTCCACGTCGTGGAAGTTTGCGCCGGCGGTGGAGAAGCCGGTGCTGGTCTTGATGTAGTCAGCGCCTGCCTCGCAGACGATGTCGCACATCTTGCGCTTCTCGTCGTCGGTCAGCAGGCAGGTCTCGATGATGACCTTCAGGACCTTATCGCCCACAGCCTGCTTGACGGCGCGGATGTCCTCGCGGACGGCGTCGTACTCGCCGTTCTTCAGGCGGCCGATGTTGATGACCATATCCACCTCGGCAGCGCCGTTCTCGATGGCGGTCTTGGCCTCAAAAGCCTTGGAAGCGGTGTCCATTGCGCCCAGAGGGAAACCGACCACACAGCAGACCGGGATGCGGCCCGCCATGTACTCGACAGCCTGCTTCACATAGCAGGTGTTGATGCAGACGGAAGCCGTGTGGTTGGCGATGGCCTCGTCGCACAGGGTCTGGATCTGGGGCCAGGTAGCCTCAGGCTTGAGCAGGGTGTGATCGACGTGGGACAGGATCTCTTCACGATTCATACTTTTTTCCTCCTGAATCAAAGTTGTTTTGAAAACAGCTTCTTAGTTCTTGGTGGCACGGCGTACCTTCGCCATGCCGACAGCGCTCAGGGCAATGGCCGTTGCGGACACCGTTGCGCCGATGATGCCCAGCACAAGGCCGGAGACCAGAAATGCAAAACCTTTCAGACCACGTTTCATAATACCGTACCTCCTGAAATTATATCAGATATTTTTCTGCCGCCGGCAGAAAAATATCTCACTTACGCTTAAAAACGATGAGCTTGCTGAACACATAATTCAGCACCACCACCACCACGTTGGAGAACACCTTCACCGCCATGCCCCACAGGGCCTGGGCATCGTAGAAGCTGGTGACAAAGATGGCCGTCGGGCCGTCGGCACCGCCGATGATGGCGATGGCGGCAGAGCCGTCGGAGATGGAGGGAGCGGGCGCTGCGCCGCCGGTGGCCATCTGCAGCACCGTATCCGGGCCAAACCAGCCAGCCAACAGGCTCAGCGCACCGTTCATAAAGCTCTCCACCAGAGCCGCCCCCTGGGCGGCCAGCAGGTTGCCGAAGATCATCATGATGGCGGCATCCAATACCAGTGTACCCAGACGGCAGGTGACGAATGCACCAAATTCTTTCAGCGCTTCTCTGCCCTGCGTCCGGCTGGCGAAGACGAACGCCCGGTTGGTGACGTAGGCGAACAAAACGCAGATGACATTGTCCAGCACATTGCCCCAGCTGTTGGCGGCTTCGTAGCCGAACAGCCGGCTGAACAGCGCGTACAGTACGATGTTCAGCAACGTGGTCAGCACACCGAAAACGAGATAAGCCAGCACCTCGCGGTGCTTTATAAACCAGTTTTTCATTGACGTTAAAACCTTCCGTCGCCAGCAGGGCACTACCGTTTCCGAAATAAAGAAACTTTGCTCATCCAGTATATGCCTGACCGGCACGCCAGTGGCTCTCCCTCTGAGGAAAGACTTCCCCCGGCCGGGGGAAGATGTCGCGTTAGCGACAAAAAGGGGAATCTGTCGCGTCAGCGACTGAGAGGGCTATACAAAAACAGCCCCGCCGCCGTTTTCCCGGCAACGGGGCTGTAGTTCGCATTGTGTCTGATGAGACTATGCTGCGGGCTGATTACTCAGCGTCGTCGTTCAGCAGAGCCTTCATGGACAGGCTGATGCGCTTCTTGTCGAAGTCGACATCCAGCAGCTTCACGTCGACCATATCGCCGACCTTCAGTGCGTCGGAGACCTTCTCAACGCGGTCATTGCTGATCTCGCTGATGTGGACCAGACCGTCAACACCCGGCAGGATGCGGACGAATGCACCGAACTTGGTCAGGGACACGACCGGAGCATGGAAGGTGCTGCCGATGGGGTAGTTGTTCTTCAGCTGCTCCCAGGGGTTGTCCTCAGCCTTCTTGTAGCCCAGAGAGACCTTGTGGTTCTCGGTGTCGATGTCCTTCACATACACCTCGATGGTGTCGCCAACGGAGACGACCTCAGAGGGATGCTTGATGCGGTTCCAACTCAGCTCGCTGATGTGGCACAGGCCGTCCACACCGCCGATGTCAACGAATGCACCGTAAGAGGTCAGGCTCTTGACGACGCCGGTGTAGGTCTTGCCGACCTCGACGCTTGCCCAGAACTCCTCACGCTTAGCCTTGTTCTGCTCAGCGGTGACCTTGTTGATGCTGCCGACGATCTTGCGGCCGGAGCACTCGGTGACGACCAGCTGAACGTGCTGGCCGACCAGAGCAGTGTAGTCCTCGTCGCGGCGCATAGTGGCCTGAGAACGGGGAACGAACACCTTGACGCCCTTGACGTTGACGACAACGCCGCCCTTGTTGAACTCGGTGACGTCGCCCTCGACGACCTCGCCGGACTCAGCTGCCTTGGCAATCTCTTCCATGCCCTTGCGAGATGCGAGCTTCTTGCGGGAGAGCTGGATGACGCCATCCTGATCCATAACCTTCTCGACGATGAGGTCCAGCTCATCGCCAACTTTCACCAGGTCCTCGACCTTGGCGGAGGAATCATCGGTCAGCTCGCTCAGCTTGACAAAGCCGGTCTGCTTAGCTCCGATATCCACCTGGATCTCGTTGGCAGAGATGCTGGTCACGATTCCTTTCACAATACTGCCTGCATGAACACGCTTTTCCTCGGATGCGTTCAGCATCTCCGTCAAAGCTCATGCTGTCATTGATTTCTGCGCTCATACTGTTAAGTACCTCCTCAATAATAGACGATGGCGTTGAAGCCCCGGCTGTGACGCCCGCCGTCTTTACATCTGCAAACCATTCCGGCCGAAGTTCGCTCGCTGTCTCGACCGTTACGGCTCGCGTATGCCTTGCGGCGACCTGTACCAGCTTTTGGGTATTGGAAGAATGATGACCGCCAATGACAACAATGATGTCGCATTGTTGGCTGAGGTCTTCCGCTTCCTGTTGCCTCGCCCACGTTGCATTACATATTGTATCAAAAATTCGGGCGTTTGTATAGGCTTTTTTGAGAAACTCCGAACTTTCTTGCCATTTTGTTACCTGAAATGTGGTCTGTGCAACCGCAAAAATGGGCTTTTGGGGGTCAGAAGGCCCTTTCCATGCCTTCAACTGGGCCAGATCGCTGAAAATGAATACCTCTCCCCGGGTATGTCCGACGATACCCTGCACCTCCGGATGGGACACGTCACCGGCCACCACGAGTGTCGCACCGGCGGCTTCGGCCTCGGAAGCGACTTTCTGTATCTTCTTCACGAAGGGGCAGGTGGCGTCGTGATAGGTACAGCCCCGGGCTTCCAGCTCATCGTAAATGCTGCGTGGGACGCCGTGGCTGCGGATGACCACCTCGTAACCCGCAGGGACATCCGCGGGGGTGTCTGCTACCAGTGCGCCCCGGCGCTCGAGGTCTTCCACGGTCTGGGGGTTGTGGATGAGGGGGCCGAGGGTGGCCACCCTGCGGCCCTCATCCAGCAGACCGTAGGTCAGCTTGACCGCGCGGTCCACGCCGAAGCAGAAACCCGCAGTCTTTGCAAGTCTGATTTCCATTGTACTCTCCTAAATTCAACCTCTCCGTCATCGCTGCGCGATGACGGAGAGGGCAAGCCGCCTTACAATCCACTCCACGCATCCAGAACGGCCTGCTTATTCTCCCGCAGCTTCTTCATGTCGCGGCGGCCTTCCATCACAAACTGTGCGGCGGGCATGGGCTCGCCGAAGATGACACGCACCTTGCAGAACAGCTTCATCTTCCCATCGGGGGTGTCGTAGTAGATGCGGCAAGGCACGACGTCCACATTTGCTGCCGCCGCGATGACGAAGAGTCCGCTCTTGAGGGGAAGGAACTTTCCCTCCTTCTCCCGCGTCCCCTCCGGGAAGAGCAGCAGCGTACCGCCCTCCTGACACTTTTTCACGGTGTCGTCGATGACACCGACCTCTTCTTTCGTGCCGCGGACACAGACTGCACCGGCGCACCGGAAGAACCACGACAGGAATGCGTTTATCTCGAACAGCTCTTTCTTGGCAAACACGGTCATCCGCTGGCCCCAGAACCCGGGTGATGACGACGAACACCGGGTCGATGGCGGAGATGTGGTTGGGGGCGATGATGCAGCCCTTCGTGCCGATTTTTTTCAGGTTCTCCCTGCCCTCACACCGGACGCGGAAGCCGATGTGGAACACCAGCCATGCCAGCGGGACCAGAATATAATATAGTATCATCCGACCTTCTCCGTGATCATTTTCTTCATGGCCTCAAAGCTCTGCTCGAAGTTCAGCTCCGAAGTGTCCAGCAGCACGGCGTCGTCTGCCTGCTTGAGAGGAGCTGCGGCGCGGTGGGTGTCCTGATAGTCGCGCTGCTTGACGTCGGCCAGCACATCTTCGTAGGGGGTGTCGATGCCCTTCTGCTGGTACTCCTTCCAGCGGCGGTGGCGCGGGCCTCCGGGCTGGCGGTGAGGAAGATCTTCACCGTCGCATTGGGCAGCACCACGGTGCCGATGTCGCGGCCATCCATCAGGATGTTCTGCGTCCTGGCCATGTCCCGCTGCATCTCCAGCAGGAAGGCGCGCACCGCCGGATTTGCACCCACGGCAGAAGCCGCCATCCCTACCTCTTCGGTGCGGATGGCCGTGCTGACGTCCTCGCCATTCAGATAGATATGCTGTTCGCCCTCGATAAAAGCAAACTCGAGGGTGATATTGGGCAGCAGGGCATTGACCGCCTCGTTGTCCTTCGGGTCCTTGCCTGCGCGGAGGGCGTAAAGGCCGATGGTGCGGAACATCGCACCGGTGTCCACATAAATGTAGCCGAAGTCCGCAGCCAGACGCCGCGCCAGCGTAGATTTGCCTGCGCCCGCAGGCCCGTCGATCGCAACAGATACCATTATAAAAGCTCCTTCTTTCATTTTACTGAGCATAGCCCGGCCCACCCGTGTTCAGATATTACAGGTTATTCGCAAAACTCTGTGCCGTGCAGAATGCGATCTGCAGGTTATAGCCGCCGGTATAGGCGTCCACATCCAGCACCTCGCCTGCAAAGTAGAGGCCGAGGGCCTTTTTGCTCTGCATGGTCTTGGGGTCCACCTCCCGCACCGACACGCCGCCCGACGTGATGACCGCGTGGGCCAAATCGCCCCGGGCGTCGATGGACACCCGCCAGTGCTTCATCAGCTGTACCAGTTCCCGCTTCTGCTCCCGGGTGATCTGGTTTGCCCTGGTGGCCGGGTCGATGCCCCAGCGGGCCACCATGACCGGCTGCATACTGGACGGCAGCAGCTTCACCAGTGCGCCCTGCGCCGCGTGGTTCGCCAGAAGGGCAAAGTCCCGGGTGATGCGGTCATAAAGCTGTTCCTCGCTGAGGGCAGGCTTCAAATCAATAAAAGCTTCGTACTTGTGCTTTTTCATGTCGCCCAGATGACTCGACGCGCTGAGGGTCAGCGGCCCGCTGATGCCGAAGTGGGTGAACAGCATCTCGCCCTGCTCCTCGAAGATGGCTTTGCCGTCCTCGTGGAGGGTGAGGGTCACGTTCTTGAGGGCGAGGCCCATCATCTTCTTGCAGTCGGCGTCGTGGCTCACGAGGCTGACGAGGCTGGGGACAGGCTCCACGAGGGTGTGGCCCGCCTGCCGGGCCAGCTTGTAGCCGTCGCCGGTGGAGCCGGTGGTGGGGTAGCTCAGACCGCCCGTTGCCACCAGCACGGCGTCCGCCTTGTACTCCCGGCCCGAAGTTCCCCGCACTCCTACACAGCGATAGGCCGGGCCGGGCTTTTTCTTTTCGGGCGGCGCGGAGCTTCCGGCGCGGCAGGCGCTTCTTCCGGCTGGGCCAGCGGCTCCAGCAGCAGTTTTTTTGCCCCGTCGTGGACGATGTCCGCTCCGTCTGCGTACCGCAGAAGAGCCTGCCGGATCTCTTCGGCCTTGTCTGACACCGGGAACACCCGGCGTCCGCGCTCCACCTTCAGCTCCACACCGAGAGACTCGAACAGCTCCATCGTCTTGGCCGGCGGGAAAGCCCCCAGCGACGAGAACAGAAAGCGGGGGTTCGTCCGCACATGGTGCAGAAATTCCTCTGCGGTGCAGTCGTTGGTCACATTGCAGCGGCCCTTTCCGGTGACGAGAATTTTCTGAGCCGGCTTTTCCATATGTTCCAGCACCGTCACCTCATGCCCCTGCCGCAGGGCCGCGCCCGCCGCCATCAGGCCGGCAGCACCGCCGCCTACCACTAAGACCTTCATGTTTCGTTTCCTCCGCTTTTTCTTCTGTCTTCACACTTATTCCAGTTTATCATACCAGAATCGACCGCCAAAAGCAATGTGAAAAAAGCAGGTACAGCGTTCTGCTGCACCTGCCCGGAAAATTTTGCTTATTTCATGGCCTTGATGGGGTCGAGATACTTTTCGCCCTCCATGACCTCCAAGTGGATGTGGCTCTCCTCGGCGCACTCGCAGCTCACGCTGCCCACCTTGCCGATGGTCTGCCCGACCGAGACGGTGTCGCCCTTCTTCACCCTGGCGTCCGTCGTACCGCAGACCCGCCAGACCCTGCCGGAGGCATCTTCGATGGCGACCACAGGCCCCCACTTGTCGTCCGTGCCGGTCTCCACCACCTTGCCTGCCGCCGGGGCGGTCACTTCCGCGCCCCTGCTGGCGGCGTAGTCCACGCCGTTGTGGGTGCGCCAGTCGCCCAGCGTCTTGCTGTAGACCAGCTCATCGCCGCTGTAGCTGTTTAAGACGCGCCCCGAGACAGGCTGCGTGGAGGCAGGCGCATCCGAACTGCTGGCAGGCAAGGACTCGGTTTGCAGCGCGGAGGGTTCGCGCACCGAACCAGAGCCAGACTGCGCACCAGAAGAGGACGCAGCCCCACCGGACGAGCTGTCGGCTTTTGGCACATTGGCCACACTGTTTGCTGCGGGTGCGTTCTGCTGCTGCCATTCGGCTTCCTCCTCTCCGGCAACGCCGGGCGATGTGTTGATGCCCTCGTCGATGCCGGGGGCGGTACTGGACGGGCTGCGCACCGCGTCCAGATTCTGTTTGAGCTCATTGCGCACTGTGCGCACAGCCCACACCCCGGCCGCTGCCGCCGCCAGCAGGCAGGCGGTGAGCACCAGCGCAAAGGCTTTGTCCCGCAAAAACTTTCTGAATTGCTCCATCGTTCGTTACTCCAATCCATTTTGTGTACGGAATCGTTTCTTTGGTGGTAGTTTGGAGCGGCAGAGCGGGGTTTATTCATCCTTTATTCGAAAGGACACAAAAAGGCCCCGGATGACCGGGGCCTTACCTGTTGCATTGTTCTTTTTATGCAGCGCAGTCCGGGAAATTCACCACCGTGATTTCCGCCACCGCCTTTTCCACAGTCTGCAAAATATGCTCTATCTTTTCTATCGTATCTGCCGACAGAACGACCTCACCGCACTGCTCACACTTCATACAGGGGACATTTTTGATGACAACGACACAGTTTTTGAGCTGTACGGTATGAATGGTAGTATCAGGCTTCATTTCGCCCTTGCAGAAAAAGCAGGTCATGTTCATCAGTTGTTGCGGCTGCGGCTGTTCATGCCCAGCAGGCGGACGACGTAGAGGAAGATGTTGATGAAATCCAGATACAGGGTCAGTGCGCCGTAGATGGAAGCCTTCTCGGCCAACTCCGCGTCGCCTGCATAGTAGGCGTAGATCTGGCGGAGCTTCTGGGTATCGTAGGCGGTGAGCAGCATGAACACCACCAGGCCGATGCCGCAGTAGAGCACCGAGGCACCGAAGCCAAAGCCGAAGAGCGCACCCACGAGGCTGGTGATGATCATGGCCACCAGAGCCATCATGAGGCGGGGACCCCAGCCGGTGAGGTCCTTATGGGTGGTGGTGCCGTACACAGCCATGAGGCCGAAGTAGACCGCCGTGGCGAGGAAGGCCATGACCAGCGTACCTACCGAGAACATCAGGAAGTAGTAGCTCAGGACCATGCCGTTCAGGATGGCGTATCCGAAGAACGCGGCTCTTGCACCGTCGATGGACATCTTCTGCACCCGGGCGCTGAGCATGAACACCAGCGCCAGCTCACCGATGGTAAGCAGGAAGTAAAGCGAATTGACCAGATAGATAAGGGACGTGGTCGCCGTGATATAGGCCATTGCGAAGGTGACGAGCAGGCCGCCGGCCATCCAGCGGTAGGTGCGGGTCATATAGTCCGATGCGCTCATCGAAGGCTCCGCATAGCCGCGGTCATAGTTGTTGTAATCCATAAGGAATCCTCCATTCAAAATCAGGGCATCGACCTCGGCCTTGCCCCGGTCTACGAAATATAGTATACTGCATAGAAATGAACGATTCATGAAAAAGGCTGTGATATTTGATGTCCCTCGGACTTTATCTGCATATTCCTTACTGTTTTTCCAAATGCCGGTACTGTGATTTCTACTCCGCCCCCGGCCAGCGCGGCGTCCCCCGGGCCTATGTGGACGCTTTGCTTCGGGAACTCTCCCGGTTTGCGCCGGACGCGCCCCTGCGGCCGGACACCCTTTATTTCGGCGGCGGAACGCCCAGTCTGCTGGACCCGGCAGACGCCGCCCGGCTCATCGCCGCCGCACAGCCCCTGCCCGGGGCCGAGATCACGCTGGAAGCCAACCCTGAGACCGTGACCGAAGACTCTCTCCGGGCATTCCGGGAGGCGGGCGTCAACCGCATCTCCTTCGGCGTCCAGTCAGCCCGGGACAGCCAGCTCCAGACGCTGGGCCGCCCCCACACGGCAAAGCAGGCGCGGGCCGCTTTCGCCGCCGCACGCCGTGCCGGGTTCGAGAACCTCAGCGGCGACATCATGCTGGCCCTGCCCCATTATACGCAGACCGAGTTCGACGAGACGCTGGAGCTTATCGAGGATGGCGGCGCGGCCCACATTTCCGCCTACCTCTTGAAGATCGAGCCTGACTCTGCCTTTGGCCGGACTCCCCCCGAGGCTCTGCCCACCTCCGACGAGGCGGCAGACTTCTACCTCTATGCCGTCGAGCAGCTGGAACATCATGGCTACCGGCAATATGAGATCTCCAACTTCGCCCGCCCGGGCTATGAGGGAAAGCACAACCTCATCTACTGGGACTGCGGCGACTATCTGGGCATCGGCCCCGCGCCCACTCCTGCATGGGCGGCAAACGGTTCTACTACCCCGCCGACACCGAAGCCTTTCTGCGGGACGAGGCCGCGCCCGTCATGGACGGCGGCTGCGGTGCGGAGGATTATCTCATCCTGCAGCTGCGTCTGCGCAAAGGTCTGAGCCTCGACGAATCAAAAAACGCTATGGCAGGGAGTTCTCCACCTCGCAGCTGGCCTTTGTGAAAAACTGCGTGAAGAGCGGCTACGCCAGCTTTGACGGCCACACCCTCGCCCTCACGCCCGCCGGGCTCATCGTACAGAACAGCATCCTTGCCGAGCTGCTGTGAGCCTCAGTGAACAGCAAAGCTCATCGCCGCCAGCACAAAAACACCGATGATGCTGGCAATGCGGCTCACCCCTCTGCATCGCGTAATACCAGTCGGTGGGCTCACCGCCGTACACTTCCAGCCCGTGGCGGAGGTTCCAGAACAGCAGCGGGAACCGGACATCCAGCACAAGGAGCACCACCAGCGCCCCGATCGGCAGCAGGAACGCCACGCTGCCCCGGGTCTCCCGCCGCCCGCCGACGGCCACATGATAGAGCCAGTTACAGCTGGGCCAGAGGTCGGATCTCTGGTATTCGCCGTTGACGATGACGTTCACCTCGTCGGCAAGGCCCCCATCGTCTTCCCTCCACAGGATGGCGTCGCCGGGGGCGCCCAGCGCGGTCCCGGTAAAAATGACCACTCCGTCCTGCTCGATTTTTACGCCCGGGTCGCTCATGCCCTCGGCTTTCGATTCGAGCCGATAGTGCCGCGTCTCTCCGTCCATCGTGAACTCCACTCCGCACCGTTTCCTGTCTGGGCGATCTGCATGGTGTAGGCGGCATACGCATCCCTGCCCGAAAAGCTGCCGTGGCCTGCCGGTACAAAAGGCATCCCTCAGCCAGACGCCCGGGCGAGGGCGGCCCAGACGATAGAGCACAGCGAGAAGCAGCGCGGTAAAGAATGCAGAGCAGGCAGCTCGCTTTTTTCGCCATGGTCAGGCTCCTTCGTTTCAGCCCAGTTCGATTACTTTCCACCCCAGCTCCCGGATGGCTTCTTTATCATGGGTCGCCAGCAGGGTGGGCTTTGTGCCGCAGCGTGCCTTGAGCATGGCTGCGGCTTTTTTCATGGCGGCGGGGTCCATGCCGGTGAAGGGCTCATCTAACAGAAGGGTGTCGCTCTCGGCCCAGAGAGCGCGCAGCAAGGCGGTGCGGCGCTTCTGTCCGCCGGAGAGCTTCCGGGCGGGCAGGGCCAGGGCCTCGTCATCCAGTCCTAATTGTATAAGGTCATCTCGTATCTGCTCTTTGTATTGTGTTTTGACCTTGTACTGTTCTGCGGTCAGCACCAGCGCCACATTCTCTTCGGCGGTCAGCTGGGGGCAGAGCCTGTCTTCCTGAAAGACCGCGCCCACACGCCCCACGCCCTCCACGCTGCCGGAGGTGGGCGCTTCCAGCCCCATCAGGATGCGGAGCAGGGTCGTCTTTCCCCAGCCGCTGGGAGCCCAGAGCACCGCCGGGCCGTCCACGGTAAGCGAGAGGTTTTCGAAGAGGATTTTCTCTCCGAATCGTTTAGACAACTTCTTTATTTCCAGTTTGTTGTTGGTTTCACTCATTTTTCAGCCCCCTCTTCGCCCAGAACTGCCGCTACCGCTTTATCCAGCAGAGCGAGGAACAGCTTTTCGAATACGGCGCTCAGCAGGATGATGACGAAGGTCCAGGCAAACAGCTCTCCGGTGGAAAGGGTAATTTTTGCCCGGTAAAGGGCGTCGCCGATGCTGCCGTCCGGCAGGCCGATGACCTCTGCTGCCACGCCGCTCTTCCAGCAGATGCCCAGCGCCACGCTGCATCCCTGCCGGAACGCAGGCAGCACCGCCGGGAGCCAGACCGCCCGCAGACGCCGCCCCAGAGGCAGACGGAACACCTGTGCCATTTCGAGAAGCTGGCGGTCAGCACTCCCGATGCCGGTGCGCACTGCGCTGTAGAGGACGGGCAGCACCATCAGAAAGCTGATCAGGACGGACAGCGACGAGCCGCTGACCCACACCAGCGCCAGAATGATGAAGCTCGCCACCGGAGTAGCCTTGACCAGCTGCATCACGGGGGCGAGAAGGGCGTCCACCCACTCCCACTTTTCGGCGGCCACCGCCAGCACCGCGCTGGACAGAACGCCCAGCCCGAAGCCCAGCAGGATGCGCCCGGCGCTGAAACCGATGCGCTGCCAGAACTCGGCCTGCGGCAGCAGCTCCACCAGCGTACCGATGGCCTGCACCGGCGAGACAAGAAAGACTTCCTGCCCGATGGCCGCAGCCGCCGCCTGCCAGACGCCCAGCCAGAACACCGACGCCGCCAAAATTTGAATGCGGCGTTTTTTGTTTTATTCCATGTATTTCTTTGCTCCTGTTCGTTTTCTCGCTTTCGCTTTCAGAATATCACATCATGTATGAGAATACAATCCTTCATCTTTTCTTCTCTTGACATGAGGGTCATAAAGCACTACACTGGAATAAAGTAATCCTTATTCTACGTGCCTCCGCGCACAGCTGGGAGAGATGACCATGCACGATTCCGCTCAGGCCCTCCGGGGCAAAAAGCTCCTTCTGGTGGGGTTCACCCTGTTCTCGATGTTCTTCGGGGCAGGCAACCTCATCTTCCCGCCCTTCCTCGGCGCACAGGCCGGGACGGCGCTCTGGCCCGCTTTTGTGGGCTTTGCCGTCAGCGCCATCGGTCTGCCCATCGCAGGCGTGGCAGCGGTGGCCCGGGCAGGCGGTCTGCCTGCGCTGGCCGGGCGGGTCCATCCCCGCTTCGCACAGGTGTTCGCTGTGCTGGTCTATCTGTCCATCGGTCCCTGCCTTGCGATCCCCCGCACGGCCAGCACCTCGTTTGAGATGGCGGTCCCGCCCTTCCTGCCCTCTGGCACCCCCACGATGTGGTTTCAGTTCGGCTACTCCCTGCTTTTTTTTGTCCGCCGCCTTCCTGGTGGCCCTGGATGACGAGGACCACGTGGCGGGCTACGCCGGCCTGCTGGTGGTGCTGGACGAGGGGTACATCACCAATGTGGCCGTGCGGCCGGAGTGCCGCCGCAACGGCATCGCCCAGAAGCTGCTGCAAGTGTTCCTGGACTTTGCCCAGGCCACAAGCTGGCGTTTCTGACGCTGGAGTCCGGGCTCCAACTACGGGGCCATCGCCCTGTACGGCAGCCGGGGCTTCCGCAGCGTGGGCAGGCGGAAAAACTATTACGAGCATCCGAAGGAGGATGCCATTATCATGACAAAGGAGTTTACCGATGGAACTGAGGATCCCGACACTGGAGCAGCTGCGGACGGTCTATGACCGGGACCTGCGGACAGCATTTCCCGCAGCGGAGCTGAAGCCCCTGAAGAATATGGAGGAGATGTGGGCCGAGGGGCGGTACCGCCCCTGGTGCCTCTTTGACGGGGACGACATCGCCGGCGAGGCATTTTTATGGCTGGGCCACCCCGGCTGGGCCCTGCTGGACTATCTGTGCGTGGCCGCAGACCGCCGGAACGGCGGCCTGGGCTCCGTGATCCTGGAGAAGCTCCGGGAGGCGGAGCGGGGCAATGTGATCTTCGGAGAGAGTGAGATCCCTTGCTACGCCCCGGACCCGGCCATGGCAGAGCGGCGGCTGGGCTTCTATGCCCGCAACGGCGCCCGGACCGCCGGGTATGACACGGAGATGTTCGGCGTACCCTACAAGACCCTGTACTGGGCGGAGGGGAAAGTGGACGAGTCCGCCCTGATGGAGGAGCACCGCTTTGTCTATGCCAGTACCTTTGCGCCGGATAAATTCCGCAGATATGTCCGCATCCCCTTTGATCCAAATGGGACGCCGGGCGAGAGAGTATCCTGGCAGCAGTGACGGAAAAGAGAGGGACAGATCATGAAAATTTTGGCCTTTGAGTCCTCCTGCGACGAGACAGCGGTGGCCGTGGTGGAGGACGGGCGCACGGTCCTGTCCGATGCCATCGCCTCCCAGGCGGACCTCCACGCCCTGTACGGCGGCGTGGTGCCGGAGATCGCCTCCCGCAAGCATGTGGAGGCCATTGCCGCCCTGACGGACCAGGCTCTGCGGCAGGCGGGCTGTGAGAGTCCGACATCGACGCGGTGGCAGTGACCTATGCCCCGGGGCTCATCGGCGCGGTGCTGGTGGGCGTCAACTTTGCCAAGGGGCTGGCCTACGCGGCGGGCAAACCGCTTGTGCCGGTGCACCACCTGCGCGGGCACATTGCGGCCAAGTTACCTGGCCTTTCCGGAACTGGAGCCGCCTTCCTGGCCCTGGCCATCTCCGGAGGCAACGCAATGATCGTGGACTCCGGGGACTACACGGATATGGAGATTCTGGGCGCACCCGGGTATCGACGCAGCAGGGGGATGGCTTCGACAA
>ENA-OQMN01000224-OQMN01000224.1-human-gut-metagenome-genome-assembly--contig:-NODE-224-length-14043-cov-3.508623_pt1 | contig 14043 bp, 14 predicted proteins | sample MGYA00242765_ERZ504861 | MGnify/ENA primary metagenome ERZ504861 (study PRJEB26092, sample SAMD00036417) | human gut metagenome | host: Homo sapiens | study: EMG produced TPA metagenomics assembly of... | reverse complement strand
GGTCAAGCTCGCCAAGCTCGCCGCCGACCACTTCGTGTTCCGCTCCGAGGACCGCATCAAGACCGAGGCGCTCGCGCAATCAATCTTGAACGACCTGCTCGATCGCTTCGTGAGCGACGCCGTTCGGTGCCCTGAGCCCACCGACGAGCCCCGCGGCGCGGTGGGCCTCATCCCGCTGCGCTACCGCCTGGACTATCTCGAGCGCCGCAGCGAATACGCCGCTCGCCACGACGGCAGGCCGTGGAGCCCCGCGCGGGGAGCCTATGAACGCGCGCTCATGGCACTCGATTTCATCTGCTCCATGACCGACGGCTACGCCCTGGAGCTGCATCAGAAGCTCGCCTAGGGGCTCTGCGGCACAACAGCGCCTGCCGCCCCATGCGCACACCGGCAGGATGCGCGGCGCAGGGGGCGGCACCGCGCATAGCCCCATGCGCCACGCGTGCGCCCCCGGTCGGACGCATCCGAAGCGCGGGCAATCATGCCCGAAAGGCCGTAAGCCCAATCCGGGACCGCACGTGACGGCGCTTACGCGGGCGTCGAGTGCGCGGGGTCGCGGTCGCGCGGCCACTCCAGGTCGGGCACGCGGGCGAGCTCGGCCAACGTGACTCCATCCACGTAGGTGTCGATCGCGTCCTCGAGCCCCGCCCAGAACCGCACCGTCGTGCACAGCCCGGATCGTCCGCAGGAACCCTCCAGCCCGTCACAGGCGATGGCGGGACGCTCCCCTTCCGCAGCGCGCAGGATATCCCCGGCGCGAACCTGGTCGGCCGGGCGAGCCAGCACGTAGCCGCCGCCCTTGCCGCGCACGCTCGTGAGCAGGCCGGCGCGCATGAGCGGGCGGACGAGCTGCTCCAGATACTTCAGCGAGATGCTCTCGCGCTCGGCAACCTCACGCAGGGCGATGCGCCCCTCCGCACCGCCGAACGCCGCGATATAGATCATGAGGCGCAGCGCGTAGCGCCCTTTCGATGTGATAAGCATCCCGAACATCTCCTCGCACCGCCGCAAGCCGCGCCGACTGTCCCCCGTCGGCGCACACGGGCGATACAGCCCGCGGCGTCGCGAAAAACGATGGCGTTCTTGTGGCGAATCCTTGACGAAATCAGGTATCATCTTATCGTTAATCCGAGTGAATTCCTAGAGTTTAAGCGGACGCGCGCCCCATCGCCTGCGGCGCCGCCGCGCACGAGCCGCTGAATCGTAACCGAAAGGACATCGCATGACGGGAAATCCGCTGCTCAACGTTGCACATCTCACCGCCTCGGTCGACGACAAGACCATCCTGCACAGCGTCGACCTCGCCGTCGCAGCCGGTGAGACCCACGTCATCATGGGCCCCAACGGCGCCGGCAAATCTACGCTGGGCCATGTCGTCATGGGCAACCCGGTCTACACCGTGAACGAGGGCTCCGTCACCTTCGACGGCGCCGAGATCACCGACCTCACGCCCGACAAGCGCTCACGTGCCGGGCTCTTCCTCTCCTTCCAGGCGCCGGTCGAGATCCCCGGCGTGCCGTTGTCGAGCTTCCTGCGCGCGCAGATCGCCGGGCGTCCCGGCCTGGAGATGCGCGGTAAGGAGTTCCGCCGCCGCGTGAAGGAGCTTGCCGCCGAGCTCGACATGGACACCGCCTACCTCAACCGCGAGCTGGGCGTGGGCTTCTCGGGCGGCGAGAAGAAGAAGGTCGAGATGCTGCAGCTGCTCCTGCTCAGCCCCAAGCTCGCCATCCTCGACGAGACCGACTCGGGCCTGGATGTCGATGCGCTGTCCGTGGTCTCCCGCGGCATGGAGGCCTACCGCTCCCGCACCGACGGCTCGCTTGTCATCATCACCCACAACACCCGCATCCTCGAGCATCTGCAGGTCGACCGCGTGCACGTCATGGTGGAGGGCCGCATCGTGCGCGAGGACGACGCCTCGCTCATCCCCTGGATCGACGAGCACGGCTTCGAGTCCTTCGAGCGCGACGCCGCCGTACAGGCCGCCGACGGCCAGGCGCGCTAGGGGGCGGCGCATATGACGAAATCACGCTCCGAGGTGGCGGATATCGACCGCAGCCTCTACGACTTCTCCTACGGCGAAGAGGGCTTCGAGCGCCTGGACGCCGGCCTTACGCCCGATATCGTGCGCGAGATCTCCGAGCGCAAGCACGAGCCCGCCTGGATGCTCGAGCGCCGCTTGGAATCGCTCGAGATCTACCATCGCATGCCCAACCCCACCTGGGGCCCGGGGCTCGACGGCCTGGACATGGACAACATCGTCACCTACGTGAAGCCCAACACCGACCAGCAGGCGAGCTGGGACGAGGTGCCCGACGACATCAAGAGCACCTTCGAGCGCTTGGGTATCCCCGAGGCCGAGCGCTCCTACCTGGCCGGCGTGGGCGCACAGTACGACTCCGAGCTCGTGTACCACAACATGCAGGACACGGCCGCCAAAATGGGCATCGTCTACTCCGGTATCGAGGAGGCGCTGGCCGACCCGACATGGGAGGCGATGATCCGCGACAAGTTCATGACGCTCATCCCGCCCACGGACCACAAGTTCGCAGCCCTGCACGGCGCCGTGTGGAGCGGCGGCAGCTTCGTCTACGTACCGGCCGGCGTGAAGCTCGACTTCCCGCTGCAGAGCTACTTCCGCCTGAACGCCAAGGGCGCCGGCCAGTTCGAGCACACGCTCATCATCGTGGAGGACGACGCCGACCTGCACTTCATCGAGGGCTGCTCGGCCCCCAAGTACAACGTGGCGAACCTGCACGCCGGCGCGGTCGAGCTGTTCGTGGGCAAGCGCGCCCACCTGCGGTACTCGACCATCGAGAACTGGTCGAAGAACATGTACAACCTGAACACCAAGCGCGCCCGCTGCGAGGAGGCCGGCGAGATCGAGTGGATCTCGGGCTCCTTCGGCAGCCACGTGGGCTACCTCTACCCCATGAGCGTGCTGGCCGGCCGCAAGAGCCGCTCGAGCTTCACCGGCATTACCTTTGCCGGCACCGGTCAAAACCTCGACACCGGCTGCAAGGTGGTTCTCGCCGCCCCCGAGACCTCGGCGAGCGTCGAGACCAAGTCCATCTCCAAGGGCGCGGCATCTCGACGTTTCGCAGCTCCATCGTGGCCACGCCGAACGCGGAGGGCTCGGCGGCGAGCGTTTCGTGCCAGTCGCTCATGCTCGACGACAGCTCCCGCTCCGACACCATCCCGGCCATGGACATCCGTGCCAAGAACGTCGACATCGGGCACGAGGCCACCATCGGCCGCATCGGCGACGACAAGATCTTCTACCTCATGAGCCGCGGCATCTCCGAGGAGGAGGCCCGCACCATGATCGTGAACGGTTTTGCGAACCCCGTCTCCAAGGAGCTGCCGCTCGAGTACGCGGTCGAGATGAACAACCTGATCAAGCTCGAGATGGAAGGGGCCATAGGGTAATGAATCACCGCGGTTGCGCGCAGCGCTCCTCACAGCGCTCGAGCTTCGGTCGCCGCCGTACGCGAAGGGGCGCGGTCCCCTTCATGGCGATCCGAGGCGCCGCAGACGCCGCGGGCACCCACACCCCTTGTTTGAACCTGAGTCGCGATCCGCATGAACCGGAATGCTGATGGAGATGCACATGGAAGCCTTAACGATACGGCACGCAAACGCCATGCCGGCGCCCACGTGGAGCTGGCTGAAGATGAACGATACCGACATCCGGATCCCAGACGGCCTCGAACGCCGCTGCCAAGTCCAGATCGAGGCGGGAGATGATCTGCTGGAAACCAACGCAAGCTTCGAGGGGGCCGTCGAGGCGCTCTCAGAGCACCTGGAGCTGGGTCCGCGCACGGCAGCAGATGATGGCCGCGCCGTGACGCTGGCGGCAACCGGGGCCGACGACGGGGCCACCGAGCTCGATATCCCGGCCCTGTCCGCCTACGAGCGCCGCGCCGTCCTCAGCGAGCTCGCCGGCAACGTCGGCGCCGACTTCGCCGGCGGCGTGGGCACCGACGCGCGCTCCTACCTCACCTTCCTCGCAGGCGGTGCCGCCGTGCTCGCCAGCGAGCCGAACGCGAAAGCTGCCGCCTCCGTGCGCGTCGAGGCGGCAGCGGGCACCGCGTCGTCGGCCTGTTTGGACCGTTGTGGCCGCAGCCGGCTCCGCCATCGAACTCGACCTCACCATCGATGCCGACACGGACGCCGCGGCGCTGGCCGGCTCCACCATGCGGGTGTTCGCCGGCGAGCGCGCGAGCGTGGATATCACCGTCTACGTCTGCGCCGGCCCGCAGACCACGGTCATCGAGGACGCCGGCCTGGTGCTGGCCGAAGACGCCCGCGTGCGCGTGCGGCACGTGGTGCTGGCCGGCCAGGTGAGCATCACCGGCCTTGCCGCCGACCTGCGCGGCGATCGCTCCCGCATCGATATCGACACCCGCTATGTGGCCGCCGGCAGCGAGCAGCGCGACTTCAACTACGTCATCCGCCATCGCGGGCGTAAAACGATCTCGAACATGGACGCCAACGGGGTGCTCGCCGGCCAGGCCCGCAAGTGCCTGCGCGGCACCATCGAGCTCATCCACGGTGCGAAGGGCGCCGAGGGCAACGAGCGTGAGACGGTGCTTCTGGCAAGCGAGGGCGTGGACAACAAGACCGTGCCCACCATCCTGTGCGACGAGGACGACGTGGCCGGCAACCACGGCGCCACCATCGGCCACGTCCGCCCTGAGCAGCTGTTCTATGCCGCCTGCCGCGGCCTTTCCGCCGAGCAGACCGAGGCGCTGTTCATGCGCTCCAAATTCGAGGACGCCTGGATGAGCGCACCCACCGATGCCGCGCGCGCCGCCGTGGCGCGCCTGGCCCGGACCCGCATTCCCGATTTCGAGGAGGAACTCGCATGATCGACACCGAGCGCGCATCCTGCGACACCTGCACCGCCCCATCCGCACCCGTACTCGACGCCTCCGACGCCGCCTCGCGTGCCTGGCCGCGCGTCGACATCGAGACGAACCCCTACAAGGGGCAGTTCCCGCTGTTCGCCGCACACCCCCAGATCGCGTTTTTGGACAGCGGCGCCACCGCGCAGCGCCCCGCCTGCGTGCTCGACGCGCAGCGGCGCTTCTACGAGACGATGAACGCAACCCCCTGCGCGGCCTGTACTCGCTCTCGGTTGAAGCCACCGAGGCCATCGCCCGGGTGCGCACCCAGATCGCCGAGCTTATCGGCGCCTCCTCGGCATCCGAAGTGGTGTTCACCCGCAACACGAGCGAGTCGCTGAACCTGGTGGCCAAAAGCTTCGCGCCCCACGTGCTGCAGGCCGGCGACGAGGTGGCCATCACCATCATGGAGCACCACTCCAATCTAATCCCCTGGCAGCAGGCCTGTGCCGCGGCCGGAGCGAAGCTCGTCTACCTCTACCCCACGCCCACCGGCCAGCTGACCGATGCCGAGATCAGCGCGAAGATCGGCCCCAGGACCAAGATCGTCGCCGCCGCGCACGTCTCCAACGTCCTGGGCGTCGAGCTGCCCATCGCGCGCCTGGCCGCGGCCGCACATGCCCATGGGGCCTATATGGTGGTCGATGCGGCGCAGTCCGTGCCGCACATGCCGCTCGATGTCGCTCGGCTCGGAGCCGATTTCCTTGCGTTTTCCGCCCATAAGGCCTTGGGTCCCATGGGCGTCGGCGTGCTGTGGGGGCGTGCGGAGCTGCTGGAGCGCACCGACCCCATGCTCACCGGCGGCGAGATGATCGATTCGGTCACCGAGCAGGGCGCGGTGTGGGCGCCGGTGCCCGAGAAGTTCGAGGCGGGTACCCAGGACGCGGCGGGCATCTACGCTACGGGCGTGGCGCTGGACTACCTGGTGAACACCGTGGGCTATCCGGCGATCCAGGCCCGTGAAGCCGCGCTGGTGCACTACGCCATGACGCGCCTGGTCGAGCTACCCTTTGTGGATATCATCGGTTCCATCTACTGGGACCAGCACCACGGCGCCATCAGCTTCAACGTCCGCGGCATCCACCCGCACGATGTCGCCAGCATTCTGGACATGGACGGCGTGTGCATCCGCGCGGGACACCACTGCGCCCAGCCGCTGCTCACGTGGCTCGGCGTGGAGAATCTCGCCTGCTGTCGCATGAGCTTGGCCTTCTACAACGACAAGCACGACATCGACGCCTTCATCGACGGCCTAGAGCGCGTCTGGGCGACCTTCAACAGCTAACCGCAGTTTGGGTGCAGTTTGGGGACGGGGTCATTTCGTTCGTCGCGCGCAGTTTGGGGACGGGGTCATTTCGTTCGTCGCGCGCAGTTTGGGGACGGGGTCGTTTCGTTCGTCGCAGCCCGCTGCGGCGCAAACAACCCCATCCCCTCATTCCCAAAGCGCAGCGAGCACATCGCCGGCAATACGAAACGACCCCGTCCCCGGCCGTCCGTCCCCGGCCGTCCGAAACTCCCTCTCCCAAACCATAAGGATCGGCTCGTCCTCAACCATGCAACCGTCAGCTAACCCTGAACACACCGCAAGTGATACGAATCGACCCCGTCCCCAAAGCGAGGCCCACGCCCGAATCGACCCCGTCCCCAAAAGCGAGGCCCACGCCCGAATCGACCCCGTCCCCAACCGTCCGTCCGAATCGACCCCGTCCCCAACCGCTGAAAGGACCTGCGATGGGAAACCTCTACAGCTCAACCACCTTCATGGAGCACAACAGCCATCCCGACTACAAGTACGCCATGGAAGGCGCCACCCACACCCACGACGGCGTCAACCCCAGCTGCGGCGATGAGCTCACCTTGTCGCTGCGCGTCGAGGGCGACGTGATCGAGGAGGCGGCATTCACCGGACACGGCTGCGCCATCTCCCAGGCCAGCGCCGACATCATGGCCGAGCTCATCACCGGCGAGACCCTTCAGGAAGCACGGCGCCTGTCGGAGCTCTTCCTCGCCATGATTCGCGGTGACAAGCTGTCCGAGACGGACTTCGAAGACCTGGATGAGGCCGCGCAGCTGCAGGACATCTCCCACATGCCCGCCCGCGTGAAATGCGCCGAGCTTGCCTGGCGCACGCTGAACAGCATCCTCGACGCCCAGTGATGCTCCAACAGGCCGTCTCGTACTTCACCGCCAACGGCGCGGACTGGCTCGCGCTCGCGATTCAGCATGTGTCCATCAGCGGCGCTGCCTTGATCTTGGCAACCGTCATCGCCGCGCCCGCCGGCGCCCTTGCATCACGCAGCCGAGTCGCAGGCATCATGGCAAGTGCTCTTGCCGGCGTGATGAGAGTCGTGCCGAGCCTGGCCGTCCTCATCCTATGCGTCCCCTACCTGGGGGTTGGCCCTATCCCGGCCATCGTGGCCCTCACCATGCTCGCCGTTCCCCCCATCCTCATCAACACGGCAACCGCCCTTCAGGGCGTACCCGCACCGGTGCTCGAAGCCGCCCGGGGCATGGGCATGAACCGTTGGCAGGTGTTTGCCCGCGTACATGCTCCCTTGGCCCTGCCCTTCGCCTTCACGGGCGTGCAGACAGCCGCGACAGAAGTCATCGCGTCGGCTACCCTGGCATCCTATATCGGAGCGGGCGGCCTGGGCGTGCTAATCCACACCGGCATCGGAGCGCTTCGATTCGACCTGCTGTGGATTGGAGGCCTCTCGGTTGCCATGCTCTCCCTCCTCGTCAACCGCCTGCTGGCGCATATCGGACGCCGCCTGCGGCACCATGAGCTCGCAGCGGCAACCCCTTCTCCCGCATCGACCGAAGCGGCCCTCTAACCGCTGACGAAAGGAACCGCCATGCACTCGACCCTTACACGCCGCGGCGCGCTCGCCGCTATCGGAGCAGGAACCATCGGCATGGGCCTGCTGTCGCTTTCCGGCTGCGCAGGCAGCGATGAGTCCGAGGCCGCGCGCGTCACCGTAGGCTCAAAAGCGTTCACCGAAGGCGTCATTCTCTCCGAACTCTACGCGCTCGCCCTCGAAGACGCCGGCATCCCCGTAAAGCGCTCCTTCGAGATCTCGGGCGCGCTCATCCACACCGCGCTCACCTCGGGCGATATCGACCTATATCCGGAGTACACCGGAACCGGCCTCATCTCCATTCTCAAACATGATCCCATCTCCGATCCGGACGAGGCCTTCGAGGCGGTTCGCGATGGCTACCGGCACGAATACGACCTCATCTGGCTCGACCGCTCCGAAGCAGCCGACGGTCAGGGACTCGTCATCACCACCAAGGTAGCGCAAGAGCTCAGCATCTCGACTATCAGCGACCTGCAGCTCCACGCCCACGAGCTCCGCTTTGCCAGTCAGGGACAGTTCGACGAACGCACCGACGGCCTCGCCGCACTCGAGCAGACGTACGGTCCATTCACCTGGGCCGAGCACGAGGTGTACGACGAGGGCCTCAAATACGAGGTCCTGAAAGCCGACAAAGCCGACGTCACGCCCGCCTATACCACCGAAGCCCAGCTCGTAGATGATGCCTTCACCCTTCTGGAAGATGACCTGCATGTCTGGCCACCCTATAACGTGGCCCCGGTGGTGCGATCTGAGGTGCTCGAGCGGACCCCGCAGATCGCCGAGGCGCTCAAGCGCGTAAACGATGCGCTCACCACCGAGGTGCTCACCACGCTGAACGCTCGTGTCGACCTCGATAAAGAAGACTATGAAGATGTTGCCTCCGATTTCTTCCGGTCCCTGTAAACACGATTTCGCCTCGAGCCGCTGAAAACAGCCACACGGAAAGCGACCACGCGCATGACCCCTGCCGTCACATTCAACAGCGTTACCAAACGATTCGGTGCATCCGGCCCACCGGCGCTCGATGGGATCAGCCTGTCCATCGACGCAGGCGAGCTCGTCTGCGTGCTGGGCACGTCGGGTGGCGGCAAAACCACCTTCATCAAGCTCATCAACCGACTCATCGAGCCCGACGAGGGGCAGGTGCTCGTGAACGGTCGCGATGTGTCCGACGTCGACCCGATCGAGCTGCGCCGCAGCATAGGGTATGTCATCCAGCAGTCCGGATTGTTCCCCCACATGACCGTCGCGCAGAATATCGGCTGCGTGCCGCATATCCTCGGATGGACACGGGCACGCATCGAAGCGCGTGTGGACGAGCTGCTCGAACTCGTGCATCTTGAACCCAATCGATTCCGCAATCGCTATCCCGCGCAACTATCCGGCGGGCAACAGCAGCGCGTGGGTCTGGCGCGCGGACTTGCCGCCGAACCGGCCCTGATGCTGCTCGATGAACCGTTCGGCGCCGTCGACGCCATCACGCGGACCGCACTCCAAGACGAGCTGCTCCACCTCCACCGCAACAGCGGCAAGACCTTCCTCTTCGTTACGCACGATATCGAGGAGGCGCGGCGTCTCGCCACGCGTGTGCTTGTGCTGGACGAAGGGCGCATCCAGCAGTACGGCACCTTTGAGGAGCTATACGAGCGCCCCGCGACGCCGTTTGTCGAACAGCTGATGCGAGGGGTCTCCGGACACGTGAGTCGGTGCGGGCGATGACGGGGACGAACGGCATCCACGAGCTGCTGCGCTATCTCGAGCGCCATGCCGACGACCTGCTAAGGGCCACGGCAGAGCACGCCGGGCTCGTGAGCACGACCCTTGTCATCTCATGCGTCGTGGCTGGTATGCTCATCTGCGCCTGCCTTGCGCGCCCTCGCCTTGCGCACGTAATCACCGAAGCTGCAGCCGCCCTCTACGCCATACCGAGCCTCGCCCTGTTCGCCCTGCTCATCCCCCTCACCGGTTTAGGAGCCACCACCGCGGTCGCGGTCATGACCATCTACTGCCAATTTATCCTCGTACGCAATGCGCTCGACGGTCTGCTCGGTGTCGACCGCGCGATTATCGAGGCGGCAACGGGCATGGGCATGAACCCGCGCCAGCTTCTGCTCCGCATTCAAATCCCCTTGGCACTGCCCTCTATCATTTCCGGCATCCGTCTTGCCGCCCTATCCTGCGTAGGCATCGCCACTGTCGCCGCAAGCATCAACGCCGGCGGCCTCGGTGCCCTGCTTTTCAGCGGCCTGAGAAGCCTTCATATGGAAAAGATCGTGGCCGCCACCGCCTGCTGCGTCCTACTTGCGCTTGCCTTCGATCTCATCTTGAGGCTGCTGGGACGTACGGTCGACTATCGCTCGTATCACCACATATTGAAGCGCTCCATTCCTGAAAATACATCGGTTCTGAGAAAACACCCGCTAAAATCGCGCTAAAATGGGGCTGCATGTCAGGTTTGTTCGGCTCCGCTCTCGCCTGGGCGCGTCGAACACCAACACGAAAGAGAGGAGAGGCATGCAGTACTCATCTGAAGTGGAGAACATGTGCCCCGTCGCCAAGGGCGCATACCACGGCCCCGCGCCCATCCCCGAGGAGGGCAAGTGGGTCCAGGCCAAGGAGGTCAAGGACATCTCCGGCCTCACCCACGGTGTGGGCTGGTGCGCTCCGCAGCAGGGCGCCTGCAAGCTCACGCTGAACGTCAAGGAGGGCATCATCGAGGAAGCTCTCGTTGAGACCATCGGCTGCTCGGGCATGACCCACTCCGCCGCCATGGCTTCCGAGATCCTTCCCGGCAAGACCATCCTCGAGGCCCTCAACACCGACCTCGTCTGCGACGCCATCAACGTGGCCATGCGCGAGATCTTCCTGCAGATCGTGTACGGCCGCAGCCAGACCGCGTTCTCCGAGGGCGGTCTGCCCGTGGGCGCCTCCCTCGACGACCTCGGCAAGGGCCTGCGCTCCCAGGTCGGCACCATGTTCGGCACGAAGGCCAAGGGTGCTCGCTACCTCGAGCTCGCCCAGGGCTATGTGACCCGCATGGCGCTCAACGCCAACAACGAGATCATCGCGTTCGAGTTCATGAACCTCGGCAAGTTCACCGACGCCCTTAAGGCCGGTAAGACCCCCGAGGAGGCCATCGCCGGCGCCATGGGCCACTACGGCCAGTGGGAGAACGCCGCCAAGTACATCGATCCGCGCACGGACGAGGAGACCCACTCCGTCGCCAACGTGTTCCCGGTTCACGAGTAGAAAGGGAGGGATATATCCATGGCTGTAACTTTCGAAGGGTACGAGCGCCGCGTTGAGAAGATCAACGCCTGCCTCGCTGAGAACGGCATTGCCTCCCTCGAGGAAGCCGAGCAGATCTGCCTCGACAAGGGCGTGAACGCCCGCGAGATCGTGCACGACACCCAGTCCATCGCGTTCCAGAACGCCGAGTGGGCCTACACCCTGGGTTGCGCGCTCGCCATCAAGAAGGGCGCTAAGAGCGCTTCCGAGGCCGCTTCCATCATCGGTGAGGGCATCCAGGCCTTCACCGTCCCCGGCTCCGTTGCCGAGGACCGCAAGGTCGGCTTGGGCCACGGCAACCTGGGCGCCATGCTGCTGTCCGATGACACCGAGTGCTTCGCGTTCCTGGCCGGTCACGAGTCCTTCGCTGCCGCCGAGGGCGCCATCAAGCTGGCCCTCAACGCCAACAAGGCCCGCAAGACGCCGCTGCGCGTCATCCTGAACGGTCTGGGCAAGGACGCCGCTCAGATCATCGCCCGCATCAACGGCTTCACCTATGTGAAGACCCAGTTCGACTACTTCACGGGCGAGCTCAAGGTCGTCGAGACCATCCCCTACTCCGATGGTCCCCGCGCTGCCGTCAACTGCTACGGCGCCGACGACGTCCGCGAGGGCGTTGCCATCATGTGGCACGAGAACGTGGACATCTCCATCACCGGTAACTCCACCAACCCCACGCGCTTCCAGCACCCCACCGCGGGCACCTACAAGAAGGAGCGCCTCGAGGCTGGCAAGAAGTACTTCTCTGTGGCTTCCGGTGGCGGCACTGGCCGTACCCTGCACCCGGACAACATGGGCGCCGGCCCCGCCTCCTACGGCATGACCGACACCATGGGCCGTATGCACTCCGACGCCCAGTTCGCCGGCTCCTCCTCGGTGCCTGCGCATGTTGACATGATGGGCCTCATCGGCATGGGCAACAACCCCATGGTCGGTGCCACCGTCGCCTGCGCCGTCGCCGTGAACGCCGCGATCAACGAGTAGCATCTGAACGCCGCTCGTGCGCGCCTCGGCACGCATGCACAAGCCGTCGATCCTTCCTCGGGTCGACGGCTTTTTTAGTTGAGACGCCATGCATAGGCTGATGCGCATCGCGGCACGCACCATGCACGGCCTCGGCAACCCGTGCTCACGCACAGCCAAACGCGACCGCGAGTCCGATCCATCCAGGGCACCAATACGTCCCTCGATGACCGCACGACGCGGTCGCGTTTGCGCTGGGCGTGCGCCTCACTCCGCAGTGTCTGCTTCGCCCCGCAGCGCCCACCAGCGCCTCACTCCGCAGCAGCATCAGCCCCACGCACGGGGATACGCTCTCGTAGCCGTGCCAGCCGGTCGAGCGCCGCATGCAGGGTCTCGTCGCGCTTCGCAAAATGCAGGCGCACGTAGCGGTTCTCGGGCTCCTTGAAAAAGCTCGAACCCGGCACGGCGCCCACACCCACCAGGCGCGCCAAGTCCTCGCAAAACGCCAGGTCGCTGGCGTATCCGAACTCCGAGATATCGACCATCACGTAATAGGCGCCCTCGGGCACGTTATGCGCGATCCCCAAGCGGTCGAGCCCCTCGCACAGCAGGTCCCGCTTGGATGCATACAGCTCCAGCAGCCCGTCGTAGTACGCCTGCGGGAACCGCAGCGCGGTCACAACCGCCTCCTGCAGCGGTGCCGCCGCGCCCACCGTCAAAAGTCATGCACCTTCTTGATGCGATCGGTGATCTCGGCAGGCGCGATGGTGTAGCCCAGGCGCACCCTGTCGATCGAATACGTCTTGGACAGCGAGCTGCACGAAACTGGTGCGCTCCCACATCCCAGGCAAGCTCGCCATCGTAGGTATGCACGTGCGGCGCGATACACAATATGCTCGTACACCTCATCGGTAATCACATAGGCATCGTACTCGATCACAATCGAGGCGATGGTCTCAAGCTCCGCCCGTGTGAAGACCTTGCCGCAGGGGTTGGACGGATTGCACAGCACGAGCGCCTTGGCGCCCTGGTCGCGAAACGCCGCCTCAAGCCGAGCGGGATCAAACGTATAGGCAGGCGGCACCAGCGGCACATAGACGGGCTCCGCACCCGACAGAATCGTATCGGCGCCGTAGTTCTCGTAAAACGGCGAGAAGATCGCCACCCGGTCCCCCGGATTCACCACCGTCATCATGGCAGCCATCATCGCCTCGGTGGAACCGCACGTGACCACGATATGCTCATCCGGATCGATGTCGACACCCATGCGCGCCGACTGCTTCTCCGCCAAGGCATCGCGGAACGCCTGCGCACCCCACGTGATCGAGTACTGGTGTCCCAGCACGTCACCGCGCGATGCCACGCGCTGCAGACTCGCCAAGAGCTCCGCCGGAGGCTCGAAATCGGGAAAGCCCTGCGACAGGTTGATAGCGTTGTAGGTATTCGAGATGCGCGTCATGCGCCGGATGACGGAATCGGTAAAAGTGGCGGTGCGATTCGAAAGCTGCTGCATGGCGGCTCGCCTTCTCGGTCGGGCGCGGGGCGCGTGTGTGATACGCGCCCTACGATACGCCCGCGTGCGGGCGCGGCAGCCCTGAGCCGCCTGGAGTTTGCAAACCTGCAACACGTCGGAAACAGGGCCGCGCTGCCCACGCGGCAACGCGGCCCCGCTCACATGCACCGGCATCCAATCTCCGCGCGTCAGCAGCACCGCCGCCATGCGACGCATGCGCCGGGCGCTGCCGATACGACCCCCGCTGAAAGCTCTACAGGAAGCCCCACGCACGCGCCGTCGCACCGGGGCGCGGGCCCCGTCGACGCACGTCTTCTTACAGCTCCGTAGGGCACTCCCCGGCCGCCATGGCCACCACGCCGCCGATGCTCTGCTCGACCATGCTGTGCACGTCCACGTCGGTATAGAACGCGATGTGCTGGGTGAGCACCACGTTGGGGAACTGACGCAGGTAGGCCATCTGGCGGTTCGGCAGGATGTCGTGCATGCGGTTCACGATGGTAGATGCCGT
>ENA-OQMN01000221-OQMN01000221.1-human-gut-metagenome-genome-assembly--contig:-NODE-221-length-14155-cov-3.595595_pt1 | contig 14155 bp, 14 predicted proteins | sample MGYA00242765_ERZ504861 | MGnify/ENA primary metagenome ERZ504861 (study PRJEB26092, sample SAMD00036417) | human gut metagenome | host: Homo sapiens | study: EMG produced TPA metagenomics assembly of... | reverse complement strand
GTGAACCCTTATGGATATTAAACCTCAATTACAGCGAGGACGACAGCCCCCCTTGCGCTGAAATCCGACTTTATCCTCTCCCTCTGCGAGCTTGTCATAGGCGGCAAGGAGGGCTTGCAGCCCGTCGATAAGACCGTCATTGACCGCGCTGTTAGGAACGTGTACCGCCCTTTCCTTGCAGACCCCGACCCGGAGAAAATGCCTATCTTGGGCGACCTCTACAACGAGCTTTTGAAGCAGCCGGAGCCGGAAGCGGCGCGTATCGCGGCGGCGTTGGAGCTTTATGTTTCCGGGAGCCTTAACGTCTTTAAACCACAGGACGAATGTAGAGCTTTCAAACCGCCTTGTCTGCTTTGACATCAAGCAGCTTGGGAAGCAGCTCAAAAAATTAGGTATGCTCATTGTGCAGGACCAGGTATGGAACCGCGTCACCGTCAACCGGGCAGAAAGGAAATCCACCCGGTATTTTATGGACGAATTTCATCTTCTCTTGAAAGAGGAACAGACCGCCGCCTATTCCGTTGAAATCTGGAAGCGTTTCAGAAAATGGGGCGGCATACCCACAGCAATCACGCAGAACGTCAAAGATTTGCTTGCTTCCCGCGAAGTGGAGAATATCTTTGAAAACTCTGATTTTGTCCTCATGCTCAATCAGGCGGCGGGCGACCGGGCTATCCTTGCAAAGCAGCTCAACATCTCCCCGCAGCAGATGAAGTATGTTACCCACACCGAAGCGGGCGAGGGGCTTATCTTCTACGGGAACGTGGTGCTGCCCTTTGTAGACCGCTTCCCGAAAGACACCGAGCTTTACCGGGTAATGACGACGAAGCCGGAGGAAGTGGGCGAAGCATGAACGGGCTGAAAACTGACACAATCATCAACCGGGACGCGCTCTATGCCTTGCGGGAGCTTCCAGAGGAAAGCGTACACTGTTGCGTCACAAGCCCGCCCTACTATGCGCTTAGGGATTACGGGCTTGATATGCAGATTGGGCGGGAGGACACGCCGGAGCAGTACATTGACAGGCTGACCGAGGTTTTCCGCGAGCTGCGCCGGGTACTGCGTTCTGACGGTACGCTCTGGCTGAATATCGCGGACACCTACTGCGGCACAGGAAATAAAGGCTACCATGCAGACCCGAAGAACCCGAAAGGCAGAAACGGACAGCAGATTGCAAGAAACAACCGCGTTTCCGGCTGCAAACAAAAGGACTTAATCGGTATCCCTTGGCTTTTAGCCTTTGCCCTACGCGCTGACGGGTGGTATTTACGGAGCGACATTATCTGGCAGAAAGAAAACCCCATGCCGGAAAGCTGCAAAGACCGCCCGACCCGCTGCTATGAACATATCTTTCTGCTTACGAAGTCAAAGAAGTATTTTTATGACGCAGCCGCCATAGCCGAGCCGTTAGCCCCCACAACGGCGGCGCGGTACCGCACCGGGCGCAGCGCGGGACAGAAATATGCGGACGAAGTACCCGGACAGGGGAACGTACAGGGGCTTAACCGGGCGCGAAGCGGCAGCTACTACGACGAAGCCCTCATGCCGACCATGCGGAACAGGCGGGACGTGTGGCTTATCAATACCGTTCCCTACAAGGGCGGGCATTTCGCCGCGTTCCCGCCAAAACTTGCCGAAACCTGTATCAAGGCGGGCTGTCCGAAAGGCGGAGTTGTGCTTGACCCCTTTTTCGGCAGCGGCACGACGGGGGCAGCCGCAAAGCAGCTTGACAGGCATTATATAGGCATTGAGATAAACGCCGAGTATTGCGCCCTTGCAAGGGCGCGGATTGGAGGGACAGACACATAAAACAATATAAGGCGCGTGAAAAAGTCACGCAGAAAATGACCCGCGAGGGGGCTGTCGAGGTAAACGCCGCTACCGGGAAAAAGAAACGTATCAGCAAGCGGATAAGGGACGCGGACTTTGCAAAGACCGAAGCCCCACCGCAGCCGGAACAGGCAGCGCAGCCCCTACCGGGCGGCGCAACTTCCCCGCCCTTAACCGACACGCCGCCGCTTCCCCCATGCGCCGGGGGCAGAACGGGAACAGGACACCGCAGCAGCCGAGCGCGTCTTGGAACGTATCGACGGGGCGCGTACCAGAAAGGCGAGCAAAAAGGCGGCGAGGAAAGCACAGGCAGAAGCCACAGCAAAAGAAAAATCTTCCCGCTTGCAGTTTACCGACGAGGAACGGGCAACGCCGGAGCTTGAAAGGTATATCCGAAAATCGGACAAAGCAGCCGACCGTCTGGACGCGGCAAAGGCGGCTATCCCCAAAGAAAAGAAACTTGTACGGGAGCGCACCTTTGATGAAGCCACCGGGAAAGGCAAGACCCGCCTACATTTTGAGGAACAGGAAAAGCCCATAGGAAAGAATAAGCCCCACAATAACCCGCTATCCCGCCCCGCACAGGAAGCGGGTATTTTCGTCCACAACAAGATACATTCCGTTGAAAAGGACAATTCCGGCGTTGAGGGGGCGCACAAATCCGAAGAACTGGCAGAGCGCGGCGCAAAGTACGGGGCGCGGAAAGTCAAGGAGGGCTACCACAGCCACAAGCTCAAACCCTACCGGGCGGCGGCAAAGGCAGAGAAAGCGGCGTTCAAGGCGAATGTGGATTTTCAGTACCATAAAGCCCTGCATGACAATCCGCAGATTGCGGGCAATCCCCTTTCCCGCTTCATGCAGAAGCAGCAAATCAAGCGGCAGTATGCAAAGTCGGCAAGGAAAGGCGGCGCAAAAACGGCGCAGAAAGCCGCAGAGAACACCCGCAAGGCGGCAAAAAAGACCGCCGAGGAAACAAAAAAGGCAATCGCTTTTGTAGGGCGGCACCCGGCGGGCGTATGTATCGCCGTTGCCGCGCTACTCTTATTCATCATGGTATCGGCGGGGCTTTCCTCTTGCGGTTCCATGTTCTCCGGCTTGATGAACGGCATACTTGGGACTTCCTACACGTCGGAGGACAGCGACCTTGTGGCGACGGAGAACAATTACGCCGCAAAGGAAAACGAGCTTCAGCAGCAGATTGACAATATCGAAAGCACCCACCCCGGCTATGACGAATACCGCTATGACCTTGACAGTATCGGGCATAACCCCCATGAGTTAGCGTCCTACCTCACCGCCCTTTTACAGACCTACACCCCGCAGAGCGCACAGGCAGAGCTAAATCGCGTCTTTGCCATGCAGTACACTTTGACGCTGACAGAAGAAACGGAAATCCGCTACCGCACAGAAACAAGCACAGACCCGGAAACAGGGGAAACGACCACCGAGGAAGTACCCTACGAGTACCATATCCTCAACGTGAAGCTGACGAACAAGCCCATTTCCGAGATTGCGGAGGAACTTCTAACGCCACAGCAGCTTGAAATGTACCGCGTCTATCTGGAAACAAGCGGAAACAAACCGCTGATTTTCGGCGGCGGCTCCCCCGATATGGGCGCGTCCGAGGATTTAAGCGGCGTACAGCTTGTAAACGGCACACGCCCCGGCAACACCGCCGTTGTAGACCTTGCGAAGCGGCAAGTCGGCAACGTGGGCGGGCGACCCTTTTGGAGCTGGTACGGATTTAACAGCCGCGTGGAATGGTGCGCCTGTTTCGTTTCATGGTGCTACAATCAAGCCGGAAAGAGCGAGCCGCGCTTTGCCGGGTGCCAGTCACAGGGCGTACCCTGGTTCCAGTCACGCGGGCAATGGGGCGCGAGGGGCTATGAGAATATCGCCCCCGGCGACGCTATCTTTTTCGACTGGGACGGGGACGGGAGCGCAGACCATGTGGGGCTTGTTATCGGAACGGACGGGGAGCGCGTCTATACCGTCGAGGGCAATTCCGGCGACGCCTGCAAGATAAAGAGCTACCCCGTCAATTACTCCTGTATCAAAGGCTATGGGCTGATGAACTGGAATTAACATATTTTTGAGCAAAGAAAGGAGAAATTTATTGATGGCTATGAACAAAATTGAACGTATCGACAAAGAGATTGCAAAGACCCGCGAGAAAATCACCGAGTACCAGAACAGATTAAGGGGGCTTGAAGCGCAGAAAACCGAAGCGGAAAACCTGCAAATCGTACAGCTTGTGCGCTCCATGCGCCTTTCCCCGCATGAGCTTTCCGCTATGCTTTCCGGCGGCGGTATTCCGGGCATGGAAGCCGCGCCGGGCTACCCCGCAGAACCCGCAGACCACGACACCGAAGAAATGGAGGACACCGAGAATGAATAAGAAAATCCTTAGAACCTTGACCGCACTCTGCGCCGCCCTCATGCTGACGGGCGGCTTTTCCGTCACCGCCTTTGCACAGACCCCGGAGGGACAGGACGCGACCGACGACAGCGGCGTTGTCTATGAGGAACCCGAAAAGGAAGAACCCCTTACCCCGGACGGGAACGCGACCCTTGTAGACGATTTCGGCGGCAACAAGCAGCTTATCACAGTGACGACCAAAAACGGCAATTACTTTTATATCCTTATCGACCGGGACGACGAGGGCGAGGACACCGTACATTTCCTTAATCAAGTGGACGAAGCCGACCTTATGGCACTCATGGAGGACGGAAGCACCGAAGCAGCCCCGCCCGCCGTTTGCAGTTGCACCGATAAATGCGAAGCCGGAAAGGTAAATGTGAGCTGCCCTGTCTGCAAGGACAACATGACCGCTTGCAGCGGCAAGGAAGCGGAGCCGGAAACCGAGAAACCAACAGAGCAGCCCAAAGAGAAAGGCAATACAGGCGGGCTTGTGCTTTTCCTTGTCGTGGCACTTCTTGGCGGCGGGGGCGCGTTCTATTATTTTAAGTTTATGAAGCCAAAGCAGAACGTCAAGGGCGACACCGACCTTGAAGATTTCGATTTTGACGATTACGACGAGGACGAGGGGGACGGGCTTTCTGATGAAGAACAGGAGGACGAGGAAGCATGACGCTTTTTACCGAAAACCCTTTAGAAAAAATGATGGTACAAAGACCCACCGGGCGGCGTGACAGTGCGCCGCCCGTTCCAAAATCCCCGGCGTGTATGCGTTGCCCTTATAAGGCGCAATCCCCCTGTATCGGCTATTGTCTGAAACAGGCACAGGAGAAGAAGCACACCGCGCCGGAACGCTGAAAGGAGGATTTTTTCATGGCATTTAGACTTGTGATTGCAGAAAAGCCGAGCGTGGCGCAGACTATCGCCGCCGCGCTTGGCATTAAGGGGAAACAGGACGGGTATATCGAGGGCGGCGGCTACCTCATTTCATGGTGCGTCGGGCATTTGGTACAGCTTGCGGAAGCTGCCGCCTATGGGGAACAGTACAAGAAATGGAGCTATGACAGCTTACCCATTCTGCCGGAGGAATGGCAGTACGCCGTTGACCCGGACAAGGGGAAGCAATTCAAAACCATTAAAGAGCTTATGCACCGCGCCGACGTTTCCGAAGTGGTAAATGCGTGTGACGCGGGGCGCGAGGGTGAATTGATTTTCCGCTTTGTCTACGAAGTGGCGGGCTGCAAGAAGCCCATGCGCCGCTTGTGGATTTCTTCAATGGAGGACGGGGCGATTAAGGCGGGCTTTGCTTCCCTCAAAGACGGGCGGGACTATGGCGCGCTCTTTGCGTCCGCCCTCTGCCGCGCAAAGGCTGACTGGCTTATCGGCATTAACGCCACCCGGCTTTTCTCCTGCCTGTATGGAAAGACCTTGAACGTGGGGCGCGTCCAGACCCCGACCTTAAAAATGCTCACCGACCGGGACGCGGCTATCTCCCATTTCCAGAAAGAAAAATATTATCATGTTCGCCTTGATTTATCCGGCGCGGACGCGGCAAGCGAAAGGATTTCGGACAAGGCAGAAGCCGACGCGCTGAAAGGGGCTTGCGAAGCGGGAAAGGCGGTATGCGTTTCCCTTACCAGAGAGAAGAAAACCGCAGCCCCGCCAAAGCTCTTTGACCTTACCTCTTTGCAGCGGGAAACGAACCGCATTTTCGGTTACACCGCAAAGCAGACCCTTGACCTTGCACAATCCCTTTATGAAAAGCGGCTCCTTACTTATCCGAGGACGGACAGCAGCTTTCTTACTGACGACATGGGCGGCACCGCAGCGGACATTATCGCGCTGCTTTGCGAAAAGCTCCCCTTTATGGCGGGCGCGGACTTCACGCCGGAGATTGCAAAGGTATTAGACAGCAAGAAAGTATCAGACCACCACGCAATCATTCCCACTATGGAGCTTGCAAAGGCTGACCCGGACGCGCTGCCGGAAAGCGAGAAGAATATCCTTACCCTTGCGGGGGCGCGTCTGCTTTTTGCCACCGCCGAGCCGCATATTTATGAAGCGGTTACGGCGGTTTTCTCATGCGCCGGGACAGACTTCACCGCAAGGGGAAAGACCGTACTTGCGGAGGGTTGGAAAGAGCTTGAACGCAGATACCGGGCGACGCTGAAAGATAAGCCCGAAGCAGAGGACGGGGAAAATGAGGGCGTGACGCTGCCGGAGCTTTCCGAGGGACAGAACTTTCCTAACCCCGCCGCAAAAGTAACGGAGCATACCACAACGCCGCCGAAGCCCCACAGCGAAGCGTCGCTTCTCTCTGCTATGGAGCGAGCCGGGAACGGGGACACCGACCCGGACGCGGAACGCCGGGGGCTTGGCACTCCCGCCACCCGCGCCGCCGTCATTGAAAAACTGGTAAAGGGCGGCTTTGCAGAGCGCAAGGGGAAGCAGCTTATCCCCACGCAGAACGGAGCCGCCCTTATATCAGTCTTGCCGGATATGCTCACTTCCCCGCAGCTTACCGCAGAATGGGAAAACAATCTGACGCAGATAGCAAAGGGAGCCGCAGACCCCGGCGAATTTCTGTCCGGCATTGAAGCTATGGCGCGGGAGCTTGTGCAGACACACGCCGCAGCACTGGACGGGAAAAAGGATTTGTTCCGGGAGGAAAAGCCCTCTGTCGGCAAATGCCCCCGTTGCGGTTCCCCCGTCCATGAGGGGAAGAAAAACTATTATTGCAGCAACAAAGAATGTGCCTTTGTCATGTGGAAGAATGACCGCTTTTTCGAGGAACGCAAGACCGCTTTTTCCGCGAAGATTGCCGCCGCGCTCCTTAAATCCGGCAAAGTGAATGTGAAGAAGCTCTATTCCCCGAAAACAGGCAAGACCTATGACGGAACTATCGTTCTGGCTGACACTGGCGGGAAATACGTCAACTACCGTATCGAAGTACAGAAGAACTAAAAACTTGAATAGCAAGCATAGGAAGCGGGTACCCACTTCCGTAAATCCCTGTCCTGCCGCTGACGCGCCGGACGGGGATTTTGCTTGTTGGGAAGTTTCCCAAACCCTCTAAAAAAATGAAAAAATTGTTGGCATAACGCACAGCCCACCGTAGTACGGGGCGAACCCCAAAAGCGCGGCGGTGCGCCGCCATTTCAGAAAGGAGCGAATGAATGGAAAAGAAAAAAGGTTACTCCATGTTTGAGCGTGACAAGTTAGACCCGGCTGACAGTATGCGGATAGAGCGAAATATTTATTTTGAGGAACAGACCGCTGACCTTTCCGGGCTTACCGCCCTGCCCTTAGAACAGTTACAGGCATTGCGGGAAGAATACGCGGCGGCTGAACAGGCAGCTTTTGAAGCCTTGCAAGAACAGGCGGCGGCATGGGACGAACAGGCGGGAAAGACCCTTGCCATTGACAAAGCCATTGAGTATGTGAGGACACCCGAAGCTACGCATACCGCGAACCAGTGGGAAGCTACGGACTACGGGAAGCACATCAGCAACCGCGTCTACCAAATGCGCTACCACATATCCGAGAATACCCGGTATGACAGGGAAAAAGAGAAATCCATTCCCTATTCGTGGACGCTTTCATGGAGTATTTACACCAACAGCCCCCACAATTACGGACAGGCAAAAATCGCCGGACAGGAAAGGAAAGTCTTTGCAGACAAGGCAGCTATGGAAAAATATCTGAATGGGCGTATCAAAGCCTATCAGCATTTATTCACCGAGGTATCGCCGCCTATCCCGCCAGAGTATGCAGAGCATTTCAAAGTAAACGGGCAGCTTTTACCGGGCTATGCTATCGAGGGCGAGGAACGGGCGCAGCCTACCGCTGAAAAAGCAGCCCCCACCACAGCAGAGCCGCCACAGGACACCGAACAGAGAAAGGAGCGTGAAACCATAAACGAGCAGTTTTCAATTCTTATCGACAGCCGCAGCCGCTTTGAAACAGGCAAACCGGGCGGCGTGTGGCTTCCCATGCCGACCACAACAGAGCAGCTTCATGCGGCTATGGAAAGCGTCGGCATTACCGCAGACAATCCGCAGGATTTTTTCATCAACGGGTATTCTTCTACGGAGGACTGCCCCTTTGACTTGCCGCTTTCCGTTATCCAAAGCGCAAGCATGGACGAGCTGAATTATTTTGGAAAACTTCTGGAAATGCAGAGTGACGGGGACAAGGATAAATTTGCGGCGGCGGTTACACATGGCGAGTATGCCGGAAGCATGAAAGACCTTATCAACCTTGCACAAAACCTTGACTGTTACTGGCTCTATCCCACTGTCCGCAGCGAAGAAGATTACGGTTATTATCTTATCGACGAACTGGACGAGCTGGAGCTTCCCGAAGAAGCAAAGAAATATTTCAAGTATGAAGAATACGGGCGGGACGCAGTTAGCAAGGATAAGGGGCAGTTTACCGAACAGGGCTATATCTATAACAATCAGAACACCTTTACCGAATGGTATCGGGGAACGGAAAACGAGATACCCAAAGAATACCGCGTTATGAGCTTCCCACAGCCGGAACGCGGCGGACAGGACAAGACCTTTATGGACGCAGCCGCCACAGAGCAGACCGCCCGAACCGCCGCAGAGCAGCCACAGGAGCCGCACCCGGTTATCCCTATCGTGCTGACAGCCGGGAAGCCCGCCGAGAAATTAAAAGAGATTACCGACCGTCTGGAACAGGGCATTACGGAACTCTTTGACAGCGAGCGTTACAAGGAATATCTGAAAGTCATGTCAAAATTCCATAATTACAGCTTCCGAAACACCGTCCTTATCGCCATGCAGAAGCCGGACGCTTCCCTTTTGGCGGGCTTTTCCGCTTGGAAGAACAACTTTGAGCGAAATGTGATGAGAGGGCAAAAGGGAATTAAAATCATTGCCCCGTCGCCCTATAAAATCAAACAGGAAATGCAGAAAATCGACCCGCACACGCAGAAGCCCATAATCGGCAAGGACGGAAAGCCCGTCACCGAGGAAAAGGAAATCACCATACCCGCCTACAAGGTGGTATCCGTCTTTGACGTTTCCCAGACCGAGGGAAAGGAACTGCCGGACATTGCCGTTGACGAACTGACAGGCGACGTTGACCGCTATAAGGACTTTTTCGCAGCCCTTGAAAAGACTTCCCCCGTTCCTATCGCCTTTGAGAATATCGAGGGCGGCTCTCATGGCTACTACCACTTGGAGGACAAGCGCATTGCTATCAACGAGGGCATGAGCGAATTACAGACCTTAAAGACCGCCATTCACGAAATCGCCCATGCGAAGCTGCACGACATTGACCTCAACGCGCCAAAGGACGAGCAACCCCGCGTTGACCGCCGCACCCGCGAAGTCGAAGCGGAAAGCGTCGCCTATACCGTCTGCCAACATTACGGGCTTGACACGTCGGACTATTCTTTCGGCTATGTCGCCGGGTGGAGCAGCGGGCGGGAGCTGTCCGAGCTGAAAAGCTCCCTTGAAACGATACGCAGCGCAGCCGCCGAGATTATCAATTCCATAGACGCGAATTTTGCGGAGCTGCAAAAGGCACAGGACAAGGAGCAGACCGCCGGACAGGAGCAGCCCACCAGAGAGGGACAAGAAGCCGCGCCACAGCCGGAAGCCCCGAAAAAAGCAGATACAGCCGGGAAAGAAAAGCCGGAAGCAGCCCCGAAAGAAGCCTTTACCCCGGAAACGATTTACAGAGTGCGCCGGAACCCTTACAGCGACAGCCGGGAAAACAGCCACCTCTTGCAAGCCTATGTGACACAGGAGAACGGGCGGGCGAAAATGGGCGACGTGCTTTATACGGGAACGCCGGAGAAATGCCGCGAGCTTATGGGGCAGCTCAAAAGCGGCGAGCTGACCGAGGGCGACGTAAAGCAGCTTTACGCAAAGGCACAGGAAACGGCGCAGACCACCGGACAGGACAAGGACACCTTTTCCATTTACCAGATAAAGGGCGGGGACGAAACAAGGGACTTCCGCTTTGAGCCTTACGACCGCCTGCAGGCGGCGGGAAATGTGGTTGATAAAGCGAACTATGAGCTTGTCTATTCCGCGCCCCTTGCGCCGGAAACTTCCCTTGAAGATATTTATACCCGCTTCAATATCGACCACCCAAAAGATTTTAAGGGACACAGCCTTTCCGTTTCGGACGTGGTAGTGCTTCATCAGAACGGACAGGACACCGCGCATTACGTTGACAGCGTAGGCTTCCGGCAAGTGCCGGAGTTTTTACAGGAGCAGAAGCAGCTTACCCCGGACGAGCTGACAACGGGCGAAACAATCCAGACACCGAGGGGGACTTTCCATGTGACCGCCATGAGCCGGGAGCAGATAGAAGCCGCCGGATATGGCTTTCACCACCAGTCGGACGACGGAAAGTATCTGATTATGGGGAACGGGACGCGGGCGTTTGCTGTTGCCGCAGAGCAGCCGGAAAAGGCAAACCCCTTGAAGCATATCGAGGACACCGTAGAGCAGAACGACAACAACTTTGACGGTATCATCAACAACACCCCTACCGTTGACGAACTGGAAGCAAAGGTTAAGGCGGGAGAAACAATTTCCCTTGTTGACCTGGCTAACGCGGTCAAAGCCGACAAAGAGCGCGGCAAGGAAGCGAAGCCGGAAAAGAAGCCCTCTATCCGGGCGCAGCTTAGGGCTGACAAGGAAAAGGCGCAGAAGAAAAACGCAAAGCAGAAATTACAGGATTTGGAAAGGAGCTGACCCATGCCGAAACAGAGTAAATTTGAGAACGTGGATTTGTTCGCTTCCCTCAATGCGGTTATGAAGCAGAACACAGGCTTTTACCAGAGCGACTTGGAGATTGACAAGGAGATTATCGCAAAGGCGGCGGCAAGCCCCCGCAAGGAGGACAAGACCCTTTTGTGGTTCTGCCGCCCGTCCGGGACGCATTGCTTCCGGGAGCGCGACGTTTTCCTCAAAGACACCGCGCCCCACAACACATGGCGTTTCTACATGGAGCAGACGAGCGACCGCGTCCTTGCCTATGCAATCGAGCTAACGGGGACGGAGCGCGGGAAAATCAAGGGCAATCTGTACGAACTGGACTACGCTAAACATTATGAGCGCGTCAAGGAAAAGGAGCTGCCCGCCGATACGGTGAAGCTGATTTATGAGCATGGGGAACGGGAGATACCCGCCGGACAGTTTTTCAACGGCAATCCCGATTATGAGCTTGGAAAGTTTGAACGCTTTGAAGCCGTACCCAACGACCCGGACGCGCTGCAATCGCTCTTACAGGAAGAACGGCGCAGCCGGGAGCAGCTTCCGCCGGGGGATTTCAAGGCGCATATCGCCGCATTGCGGGACGGGCTGATTGAAACGGAAGCGCGGCGCATTGTACGGGAAATGAAGCGGCACGACACGCCGAACAGCCCCAACAAGACCCATTTCATGGTAGAGCTTTCCCCGGCGTTCATGCAGCTTGCAGCCACAAAGGACACTGACCGCCTTTTCTCCATGCTGCCCTACAAGACCCTTGCCTTTTCCAAAATCGAGGGCAGACATGGGACGTATGCGCTGATTGACAAGGGGGAGAACCGGGACAGGAAGATAAGGAAGCCCCGCCCCTCTATCCGGGCGCAGCTTAAAGCAGACAAGGCAAAGACCGCCCCGAAAAAGGCGGCGGCAAAAACAAAAAATCACGATATGGAGGTATGAGCATGATTAGACTGACTGTTGAAGAAACAAACCTTTTGAGCATTTACAACGAGGGCGGCAAGCGGGCTTTGATTGAGAATGTCAACGCCGCGCTGCCCTACATGGACGCGGATATGCGGGAGCTTGCAAAGCGCACCCTTTCCAAAGTGGACGCTTTGACCGAAGCGGAATTTGCAGAGCTTCCCATTTACGCCGCTGATGAAGTATGAACGGGGTTAAGCGGCTGACGCCGCCCCAGAGCCGGAAAGTCAACGCCCTTGTGCGCCGGACGTGCTGCAATTATGATAACGGGAACTGTATCTTACTGGACGACGGGGACGAGTGCGTTTGTCCGCAGCTCATTTCCTATTCGCTTCTCTGCAAGTGGTTCCGGGCTGCGGTGCTTCCCGCCGACAGGCTACTCTATGCGGAGCTTTACCAGACAGGGGACAAGAAGAAGTGTACCGAGTGCGGCGCGTTCTTTGCGTCAACCTCTAACAGTGTCAAATACTGCCCCGTCTGCCGGAAGCGTATCACCCGCAGACAAGCTGCCGAGCGCATGAGGAAAAGACGCACCCCTGTTACGCAGTAGGTGCGGAAAATCCCTTGATTTACAGGGCTTTCCGGGCGTGAAAATCGGATAGGCGATACTTTATACCTTTACCCCCGAAAATGGCGTTCTACTGCGTAACATTCACGAAAACAGCACCCATAAAAAGACAGGGCGCGGAAGTCATATACTGGCTTCCGCGCCCTGTTCTTTTTTTGCCTATCTGACATTTCCCTTTTCCATTTCTTCAAGCGGGAACTGCGGGAGGGCTTCTATCAGCTTCTTTGTGATAGACTGGCGCATATCTTCGTTGATTTCCTGTTTCGTGCTTCCGTCTGGCTGTCTGACCGCTACCGTCGATAGCCTGTCGATTTCGTCCTTGTAGCAATCCACGACTTTCTCCACCGCCCATTTCTCCCCGGCAACGGCGGCGCGTATGGTTTCATATTCCGGCATTTTCTGGTTTTCCATGCTCAACGCTCCTCTGCTTTTTGATAGCCCTATCATAGCACAGCGGCGGGGATTTTGCTATCCTTATCCGCGTTCTGTTTCCTTTTCCCGTTCCGGCTGTCTGTCTGCCTGTAAAATGCTGTCAATGTTCTGCTTGATAATATCATATTCCCGGACTTTCTTTTTCAATTTTCCATAGTCGGCGTAAAGGGCTTCTTTCTGCGCTTGGAGGGCTTCATACTCCGATTGCAGCGCGGCGAGGTTCGGGAGCTTCGCAATGCCCGCCGCTTTCAGTGACCTTACGGCGGCTTCATGGAGGATAATTGCCTGTTCCTGTCCGGCGCGGTACTTCTCCCTGTTCCTTGCCTTGCGGTATGCGTCATAGACAGGCTTTGTCTTTTGATAGGTGGAAACATTCTTGATAAGCACCGCCATTTCCGCAAGCCGCTTTTCGGCGTTCTTCAATGCGTCTGCCGCCTGTCCGCTTTCCGCTGCCATTTCCTCAATCCGGCTGACTAAATCCGCGTACTGCTCAATCTTATGTTCCGTCAAGAAATTCATTGTTTTAGCTGCCTGTTTCAGATTGTGGATTTTCGCCCACTGTTCATAGCCCTTACTCTGCGCTGCCTTGATACTGTTCTCAATGTCGATAAGCAGCGACACGCCGCGCTGCTCTCTGGGAGCTTTCGCCACCTTTGTCCGTCTGCCCGCTATCCGTTCCCTTACGGCTTCCTCTGTATAGTCTGCGCCGAGGGTTTTAAGGCGGGTGAAGCGTTCCTGTCCGGGGGCGCGGCATGATACATATTTCCCCGGCTTTATCTCATAGCCCGCCGCCTGTAACCGCGTTAGCAATTCCTCAAAACTGGAAACTTGGGGGATAAGCGCGTCACAGTGGTTTTCAGCTTGCCTTTCCAACTTGTACCCGTCTTTTCTGCCTGGTACTCCGCATAGCTCTTTCCCTTGCTGCCCTTGCCGGGGACGACAACGGACAAGCCATTTTCCCGGCACAGCTTGTCGCTCATGTTCCGTATGCCGTAATAGCTCCTTTTGTTGGAATTGTATTTATGGTGGTCTACAAAGTTCACCGCGCAAAAAATGATATGGTTATGGACGTGTCCTTTGTCAATGTGCGTCGTGAGTACATACTCATGCTGCCCCTTTGTTACCGCGTCGGCAAGCTGCTTTCCGATTTCATGGGCTTTCTGATAATCGACTTCCCCCGGCTCAAAG
>ENA-OQMN01000219-OQMN01000219.1-human-gut-metagenome-genome-assembly--contig:-NODE-219-length-14258-cov-2.936452_pt1 | contig 14258 bp, 15 predicted proteins | sample MGYA00242765_ERZ504861 | MGnify/ENA primary metagenome ERZ504861 (study PRJEB26092, sample SAMD00036417) | human gut metagenome | host: Homo sapiens | study: EMG produced TPA metagenomics assembly of... | reverse complement strand
AACCGAACAGAAGCTCTCAGGGTCATTTGCCAAACATGCGCAATGGCCCTTTGTTTTGCGTATTCATGTTATACTTTTTGACCTTGTACGATGCCGGGCGGAAGATCTTTCCGCTCTGCACCATAAACTGCAATAATCGGGGCCGCTCATCCGTATACAGGGTGAATGTCCCCCATAAAAGATGATTTTTCCACCGGGTCCTGCTGTACACAGGACATCAAAGGAGCATAGAACTATGGGACAGCTGACCAAAAACGAGATTTTTGCGCTGGCCGTGCAGCGATACAGTGACACGGTGTTCCGAGCCGCCATGCACAACTGCAGCTGCACCGCCGATGCGGAAGATGTGGTGCAGGATGTTTTCGAAAAGCTGCTGTGCTACAATGGCCGCTTCGAGAGCGAGGAACACCTGAAAGCCTGGCTGCTGCGTGTGACCATCAACCGCTGCCACGATCTGACCCGCGCCGCCCGCCAGAAGGACACCGAGCTGGACGAGAATCTGCCCGCTCCGGACCAGATGGAAGACGGCAGCGTACTGGACGCCGTGCGCGCCCTGCCCGAGAACTACCGCAACGCGGTCTACCTCCACTACTACGAGGGGTACACCGCCGCCGAGGTGGGCCGGATGCTGGGCGCACCCACCAACACGGTGCTCAGCTGGCTTCGCCGCGCCCGCGCACAGTTACATACGATGCTGAAGGAGGAGATCGAAGATGAGGTGGTATGAGTACAAGATGGAGGTAGACGACCTTCACGCTTCGGACGACCTGAAAGCAAAGCTCCTCGCCATGCAGCCGGCGGAAGAGGCACCGAAACCCGCCAGGAAGCCCAAAAAAGCCATCCACTTTCCCCGCAAGACTCTGAGCATCGCCGCCTGCGGCCTGCTCTGCGGCGTTGGTCTGTATGCAGCAGTCCACTCCCCCATCAGCCTGCTGCCTGCGGGCGGCGCGGCCCTCAGCTCTGCCCCTGAGACGGCCTCCTACGCCGCCGCCTACTCGATGGACGACGTGAACAGCGCCCTTGCCGCACCCAAGATGGCCGTCCCGGCCGGTGGAAGCGCCGATGCCATGAGCGACCGCGATGCAGGCGGCACCGGCACCCTCAGCGCCGAGGCCGCGCAGACGAGCACAAAGCTCATCTACACCGCCAACCTCACCATCGAGAGCAAGGACTTTGACGCCGCCCGCACCGCCCTCACCGACGCCGTGAGCGCCGCCGGGGGCTATCTGGAATCCAGCAACGAATCCTCTTACACCGGCTCGAGCCGCACCCTCTCCCTCACCATCCGCGTCCCGCAGGACAACTACGCGAGCTTCCTCGAAGCCGCCGCGCAGGCGGGCAACCTCGTGGACAAGAGCGAGCAGGTGCAGGACGTCACCACCCAGTATATGGACATCGAGGCCCGGCTCTCCAACCTGACGGCCCAGCGCACACGTTTGCAGGAGCTTCAGGCCAGCGCCGAAAACCTCTCCGATCTGCTGGAGATCGAATCTTCCCTCAGCGACGTCCAGTACCAGATCGAGAGCTGGCAGTCGCAGCTGGACTGGTACAGCCAGCAGGTGTCCTGCTCCACGGTCTACCTCTCGCTGGACGAGGTGAAGGAATACACCCCCACCGAGGGATCCTACCTCTCCCAGTTGTCCAGCGCCCTCCGCAATGGCTGGACGGGCTTCGTCTCCGGCATCCAGCAGCTGACGGTCTGGGTCGTGGGCGTCTGGCCCGTGCTGGTCGTTCTGGCCGCAGCCGCCCTCGTCGTCCGCTTCGTGCGCCGCCGCACCCGCAAGTGATATTCGCTCTGTCGAAGCGCCCCGGAATGGGGCGCTTTTTGTTTCCGGCAGCGGCCTTTTCGAAAAAGTCATATTCTTTTTGAAAAAACGCTTGACAAGTCCCCCGCTTGTGGTATTATACTTGAGCAGTCAGCGAGAGGCCGACAGCGAAAAGTAAATATCGCGGGGTGGAGCAGTCTGGTAGCTCGTCGGGCTCATAACCCGAAGGTCGTTGGTTCAAATCCGGCCCCCGCAACCACCAAGCATCTTGATCTTATCAAGATGCTTTTTCTTTTTTGCATACAAAACGAGAGGCCGCACAGCTGTGCGGCCCCTCGTTTGCGTTTATATCTTTTACAGCATCCCGTGCCGACGCTGTTCGGCTTCCAGCTCCTGATTCAGGGCCGCCTTGCGGTGGTCGAGCAGGAGGTCTTTGTTGTACTGGAAATACCGCTCACAGCCGTTTTCGGCAATGAACGCATGGGCGGCGGGCGAGAGGGTCAGTTCGGTGACGAAGACTACCATCTCCTGACTCTCGGCGAATGCCTGCTCCATGAAGTCGAAGGCCGCTTCCAGCGCGGCGCTGGCCGTCTGCTGGGCGGTGTCCCGGGCATCCGACAGGGTGCCGAACTGGGTGCGCAGCACCTTGAAAGCGGTGTCCGCGTCCGGCGCGGCGGCGCGCAGAAGCTCTTTCTCCCAGCCGCGCAGGGTCTTGGCAGTCTGCAAGCGGGCTTCCAGCGTGGGCTTATCCAGCAGACCGGCGGTGCGCTTTTTCTGGGTCTCGGCCTCGTAGTCGGCGGTCATCTGGTCAAAGAGCTGCGCCCAGCAGTTCGGCTCCTGTGCCAGCTCTGCGGGCATCTCGGCAAAGGCTTTCTTCGTCTCCCGCAGGAAGGCATAGCAGCTGTCGGCCGCAGCGTCTGCCCGCCGGGAGGCAGAGAAGCGCGTCTCGAGGCCGGACAGGATCAGGCTCACGAGGCTCAGCTTCTCGTCGAAGGGGGCCTGCAGCAGCCGCGCAAAAGCGGCAGGCTTGGCCTGACCGGCCAGAATGTCCTCCACGCCGTAGTCGTCACGGTACTTATAGTAGAGGTCGAGGTAGGCCGAGAAGTCCTCGGCGATCTTCTGGTGCTGGATATACTGGCGGATGAGCTCTTCGTCGGCCTGCAGGCCCAGCGACTCATAGGTATTGAGCAGGTTGGAGAGGTCTTCCCAGCCGCGGGCGGTGACGAACTGGGTGCCGTCCACGTCGGCGTTTATCTGGTAGAAGTTCTGGGGGTGCAGTTCGAGATAGCTCAGGATCGCGCTGTGGATGTGGGCTGCACGGGCGTAGTCCTTCCAGACCGGCAGATCCGGCTCAATGTCCATCCGGCGGACGCGGTCGAGGGTGACGATATCGAAATCGCGGACGGATTTATTGTACTCCGGCGGGTTGCCTGCCGCCACGATGACCCAGCCCGCAGGCACGGCCTGATTGCCGAAGGTCTTGCACTGCAAAAACTGCAGCATGGTGGGGGCCAGCGTCTCGGAGACGCAGTTGATCTCGTCGATGAAGAGGATGCCCTCTTTCAGGCCGGTGGCCTCCATCTTGGCGTAGACGCTGGCGATGATCTCGCTCATGGTGTACTCCGTCACAGAGACGTCCCGGCCGCCGTAGTTGCGTTGACGGATGAAGGGCAGGCCCACGGCGCTCTGGCGGGTGTGATGGGTAATGGTATAAGCCACCAGCGCCACGCCGCACTCCCGCGCCGCCTGCTCCATGACCTGGGTCTTGCCGATGCCCGGAGGCCCCATCAGCAGGATGGGGCGCTGGCGGATGGCCGGGATGGCGTATTCGCCCAGAGCATCTTTGGCGAGGTACGCTTTGACGGTATGCTCGATCTCTTCTTTGGCTCGTTTGATGTTCATATTCTTTCCCTCGTTATCACGAATTGTTGAGGTCACGGTAGAGGTCATCTTCCTCCGCCAGCGCTTCGGACAGGGCCGAGGCGCTGCGGGCAGCCTCACCGGTAAATTCTTCTTCGTCCAGCACCACTTTCATTGCCCAGGGCGGCACATTGGCGTCGTCGAAGCGGTCGCCCAGAAACAGAAATGCCGTGTCGTAAGCCGGGCGTCGGGCCGGGTAAGTCCCCATACCGTCGGTAAAATAGAGCAGGCCCCGGAGGTTTGAGAACTTCTTCTCGGCGCAGAGCTGGCTGACGTACTCGAAGGCGGGCCGGAAATCGGTGCCGCCGCCGCCCCGCAGCTCGAAATGGTTCATGGCACGGATGAGGTCGTCTTCGTTTTTGACGGGAATATCCTGCCGCACCGCGTTGTCGGCCTGGATGAGGTGGAGATTCATCCGATGGAAGAAATTCTCCCTGCCCTTCAGCAGGGTGTACGTCTCAGCCAGAAAGGCCCGCACCAGCTCACCCGAGGTGGAGTAGCTGGTGTCGATGACGAGGGCCAGCTCTTCTATCTTCTTGCTCTCCCGGGTCTCCAGCGGCTCGATGAGGGGCAGGTTGCCGTAGACCGACAGGCCATAGGTGTAAAAGTTCAGATCGAACTCGTCCGGGTCGAGGTGGACTTCCTCCCGGGTGACGCAGAACCGGCGCAGAAAGTCGCCGTAGCTGCGGCGGCTGCGGTTTGCGGCTTTGATCTGCTCCCGCATGGCATCCGCGCCCTCACCGGCCTCTTTGTCCCGGAGCTCCAGCTCGGTCTGCATCCGCTCGCCGATTTTTTGCCAGGTCTTCTGAGGCAGCGGCGCAGGCATCTGCCGGGGCTGTTCGGGGGCATCTTTGGGCCAGAGGCGGTGGTCGTCGGTGTAGAATTCTTTTTCCAGCTGGCGGAGAACGCCGGGCGTCTGCCGCACCAGCCAGCGGTAGATGGGAGCTGCAGCAGCCACTTTTTCCTGCGCGATGATCTCCTCATAGGCGTGTTGGCGCACCCACGTCAGGGGGCGCTGGACGCTCTTGCGGCCAAGACCGTCGATGACGTTCTCCACCGCAATGTCACACGCAAGGTCCCACAGGCGTTTGTCCCGCTTGCCGCGCAGCCAGAGGTGGCGGAAGATGCAGTGGAACACCGTGTGGAGATAGAGCCGGTTGAGATATTTGGGGTTCTTCTGGTAGAGCCGCAGCAGGGCGCTTGGCTGGTAGCAGAGGATGGTCCCATCCGTCGCCAGCACCCCGCACCGCTCGTCGGCGGTGGGCGTCAGGGCCGAGAGGGCCTGGTCTAAAAAGCGGAAGTCCAGATACAGCCCGCTGCGCACCACGGCCAGCACCTCGCCGCCCATCCGGGCCTGCCACTCTTCGTGAGTCTCGGGCCGGGCCGACTGGAAGGGCTTGCGGGGGTCAAAAAACTTTTCCTTCTCAGAAATCAAAATCATACCTCTTCTTTTGGGGCGCAGCGGCACGCTTTTTGTGCTCTGCGTCGGCCAGCAGGGCGGCAGCTTCGGCATTGTCGGCCTTGGCCGCGAGGGCAGCACCCTCGGCAAAGGCATCCGTATCCATCACATCCAGCGCCAACAGGGCTTTGACGCCCTCGGTGTCCTGCGCCTTGAGCAGACGGGTCAGCACCCGCCCGGTGTTGGTCTTGAGGAAGTCCCGGTAGGCATCCCGGGCGGCATCGCTCAGCTGCCACGGCCAGCGCAGGCGGTCGAAGCAGAGCATCGCCATCACCGAAGCGTCGTCGGCGTCGTGGCCCTGCGGGAAGATGGCGTCGTACTCCGCCGGGAGAAGCTTATTTTCGAGGAAGCACTGCCGGTAGTGGTAGCCCTGCCCCGAAAAGGTGTGGAGCAGGATGTGGGCGGGCGTCTCCTCGATGTCCTCCCAGTAGGCGGGATACCACAGCCCCGCACGGGGTGCGGCCTCCCCCACCGGCCAGAACAGCGCCCGCACAGCCTCGGTGATGCTGTCCACGAGGGCAAACAGGCCGGTGGCCTGCTCGGGCGTAGCGCGGATGATGAGGTCTTCCAGCGCAAAGCAGTTGAGGAAGACATCGCTGCCCATGGTCAGCTCTCCTGTCCCGGCAGTCAGGCGGCGCAGCCTGCGGCAGTTGTAGAATGTGCAGCTGCCGATGACCCGCAGACTCTCCGGCAGGGTGACTTCTTCCAGGAAGTTCCCGCAGATGGGGTGGAGCTCGTCGTCCTGCGCCGGGGCGCGGGGGCGTCGAAGTCAAAGCTGTACCGCTCTTTGCCGCTCACATCCCGGCCAAAAGCACGGGTCAGACAGAGCTTGCCGTCCTCGGCCCGCTCATAGCGGCAGGTCTTTTCCGGCCCGGGCAGACCCCGGGGCTTTTCGGAAAAACAGTAATCTCCCAGTTCGGTGATGGGCCACTGGCCCTCCCCTTCCGGCGCAGGAACAGCCCCGGGCAGCTTTACGCAGGGCTCACCGCCGTACACCCGCACAAGGCGGGCCGTGCCGCCCGCCAGCGGCAGAATATCCAGTATCATAACGACTCCTATCCTCAAAAGCAAGGCCCGCCCTTTTGCGCTGCATTGCACCTTCAGCAGCCAGCATAGAGTTTCCCGGCTTGCCAAAGGCTCGCCCCCTTGGGGGAGCTGGCATCGCGTAAGCGATGACTGAGAGGGCTGCAAAAAAGCTGCCGCACAGACACGCCGTGCAGCAGCTCCGTTCAAAACTTCATCACTGTGCGGCCTGTGCAAGGCAATCGTTCATTGCCGCAAATACCGCGTCGCTGGTCATGGTGCTGCCGGAGACAGCATCCACTCCGACGGTCGAGCCAGCCGCCAGCAGGGAGGCCGACAGCGTCTCTGCCGCCTTGCCGCCCAGCTCCGGCGTCTCGCCGGAAGCGTCGATCACAACATTGGTCACCTTGCCGCCGGTGATGGTCACGGTAACGCCCACCTCGCTCAGACAGCCCTGCGCACTGGCGGTGTAGGTGCCGTCGGTGTAGGTGTCGGCATTATCGGCAGCCGGAACCGTGCCGGTGTTGGCGATATAGAGGGCCAGCACGATGCCGAGGATGACGTCCAGCACCAGCATGAGGATCATGTTGCGGGTCATGTGTTTTTTCATGGTCTGTGAAGTGCTCCTTTTGCGATGTTTGGGGTCCGCTCGTTACTTTGCGGGCTTGAAGCTGTCGCGCAGGGTCACGACACGATTGTACACGCCGGGGTTCTTCGAGTCGGGAGTGAAGAAACCGGTGCGCACGAACTGGAACTTATCGCCGGGCTTTGCGTCGGCCAGAGCCTCTTCCAGCTTGCAGCCCTTGCGGACGACAACGCTGTCGGGATTCAGATAATCCTTGTAGTCGCTGCCCTCGGGGATGGCATTCATGTTCGCCTCGGTGAAGAGCTTGTCGTACAGGCGTACCTCGGCATCCACGGCGTGGGCGGCGCTCACCCAGTGGATGGTACCCTTGACCTTGCGGCCATCGGCAGGGTTGCCGTTGCCGGGTCTCGAGGTCGGCAGTGCAGTGGATGACAGCGATGCTGCCGTCGGGGTTCTTCTCGACGCTCTCGCACTTGACGATATAGCCGCCCATCAGACGGACTTCGCCGCCGACGGTCAGGCGCTTGAACTTCGGAGGCGGCACCTCGGCGAAGTCCTCGTTCTCGATCCACAGCTCCTTCGTGAAGGCGACCTTGCGGGTGGTGGGGTCGTTGGCTTCCCGGTTGGGGTTGTTGGCGATGTCGAAATACTCGGTCTTGTCGGCGGGGTAGTTGTCCACCACCAGCTTGACCGGGTCCAGCACGGCGATGCGGCGCTGCGCAGTCAGGTCCAGCTCGCTGCGGATGCAGGCTTCCAGCTGGCGCATATCAATGAGGTTGTCGGACTTGGAGATGCCGGCCTCCCGCACGAAGGTGAAGATAGAAGAAGCGGTGTAGCCGCGGCGGCGCAGGCCGCAGAGGGTGGGCATCCGGGGGTCATCCCAGCCGTCCACGATGCCCATCTCCACCAGCTCACGCAGATAGCGCTTGCTCATGACGGTGTTGGTCATGTTCAGGCGGGCGAACTCGCGCTGCTTGGGGAACTCGGTGCCAAAAATGTTCTCGATGACCCAGTTGTACAGCGGGCGGTGGTTCTCGAACTCGAGGCTGCACATGCTGTGGGTGATGCCCTCGATGGCGTCCTGGATGGGGTGGGCGAAGTCGTACATCGGGTAGATGCACCACTTATTGCCCTGACGGTGATGCTCGGCGTACTTGATGCGGTAGATGGCCGGGTCACGCATGTTCATGTTGGGGCTGGCGAGGTCGATTTTAGCGCGGAGGGTCTTTTCGCCCTCCTTGAACTCGCCTGCACGCATCCGGCGGAAGAGGTCGAGGTTCTCTTCCGGGGTGCGGTCGCGCCACGGAGAGGGACGGGAGGGCTTGCCTGCGTCGCTGCCCCGGTACTCGCGCATCTCGTCGCGGGTCAGGTCATCGACGTATGCCTTGCCCTCGAGGATGAGCTTTTCGGCATACTCATAGCACTTGTCGAAGTAGTCGCTGCCGTAGAAGATGCCGCCGTTGGGGTCGGCACCCAGCCAGTGCAGGTCCTCGATGATGCTGTTGACATACTCTTCCCCTTCGCGGGCGGGGTTGGTGTCGTCGAGGCGGAGGTTGAACTTGCCGCCGTACTGGTTTGCGATGGACCAGTTGATATAGATGGCCTTGGCGCTGCCGATGTGCAGGTAGCCGTTGGGCTCCGGCGGGAAGCGGGTGTGGATCTCGCGGATCTGTCCTTCGGCGAGGTCGGCGTCAATGATCTCGGTCAAAAAGTTTTTATCTGCCATAGTGGCGTTCCCCCTGTCAGGGCATAGCAAGCCCGGAATTACACGTTTCATACCCCTTATAATACACTATTTCCCTCTTTCCTTCAAGGTGGAAAGCCGAAGTTCCACCTGTTTTCGGCGTCGTTTTGCGAAAAAGCTTTCCCTGTCTCCCGCTTTTTGCAAAAAAAGCGAAATTCATGCTTGACATTCCGCACAGAATCTTATATAATAATCAAGCATTCAGCGAATGCGACAGATAGATAGGGGTATAGCTCAGTTGGTAGAGCAGCGGTCTCCAAAACCGCGTGCCGTGAGTTCGAGACTTACTACCCCTGCCACAAGCGCACAGAGAGTACTCTGTGCGTTTTGTTTTGTATTTTTCCCGGAATGTCGGACTTTCCAAAACTTTTTTGACATTTTCTGAAATTCATGCTTGACAACCGCGCGTTTCTCAGGTATAATAACACACGTTCCGGCGGTTGACCGCCAGAAACGATGCACTTGAGCGATCATGGCCCGGTAGCTCAGTTGGTTAGAGCACCAGCCTGTCACGCTGGGGGTCTCGGTTCGAGCCCGATCCGGGTCGCCATTTGCTGCTATAGCTCAGTTGGTAGAGCGCATCCTTGGTAAGGATGAGGTCTCCAGTTCGAATCTGGATAGCAGCTCCATCGAGAAAAACCACTTGAATCCTTGCGGTTCAGGTGGTTTTTTGTATTTCCGGTCATTTTTACCACCCGTTTTTCTTTTTGCTGCGCAAAAAGGCCCCCCGGCACCATGCGGACGTGCCGGGGGGCTTTGCAATATGGAGGAAGCAGGGCGATGCGGTACGCCCCGCCGGGGTAAGTCAGTGGATCAGCTCGTTATGAGCTGCGCCGTCGATGGTGAGCTGGGCCTCGTTCTCTGTTTTGGCATCCTGCTTCTGCTCTTCCTGTTTCGCAGGGTCGTTGTTTTTATCCTTATTTTCGGTCTCGGTGTTCTGCTCAGGGTCAGCCGGATCTTCGGTGTCCTCCTGCTTTTGCTTCTCCGTTTCGAAATCGGCTCATTGAGAGTGCCGGAAGAGTGCCGGAAACTTCCATTCACAGCATATCGGACTGCCACCGGGCAGTCCGATATGCTGTGATGTGCTGATAGTTCCCTGCATGAGAACTGCCGGCCCCTTGCGTCCTATTTTTCAAACAGGTACAGCAGGTATCCGTAGCCCTCGGCCTCCATTTTTTCATAGGGGACGAAGCGCAGGGCCGCGCTGTTGATGCAGTAGCGCACGCCGTTGGGCGACTCCGGATCGCCGGTGAACACATGACCGAGATGGGAGTCTCCGGCGCGGCTTCTGACCTCCGTGCGGCGCATTCCGTGGCTCAGATCCTCTTTTTCCACCACAGCGGGGCCCTCGATAGGCTTTGTAAAGGCGGGCCAGCCGCAGCCGCTCCCGTACTTATCTGTGGAGGAAAAGAGAGGCTCGCCGGTCACGACATCCACATAGATGCCCTTTTCAAACTTGTCCCAGAACTCGCCCGTGAAGGCGCGTTCCGTGCCGCTCTCCTGCGTGACGCGGTACTGCTCCGCCGTCAGCTTGTCCCGGATGGACTCCGCCGCGGGCTTCTGATAGTCACCCGGGTCGATGCGCAGCCGGGAAAAGAGCTCCATCTCCGTGCGCGGAATGTGGCAGTAGCCGTTCGGGTTCTTTTCGAGGTAGTTCTGGTGGTATTCCTCGGCAGGATAGTAGTTCTTGAGCGGGCCGATCTCCACGAAGAATTTCTCGCTGCGGCCGCGCTCGATCTCCGCGATGCGCTTCACCGTTTCTCTCGCGCTTTCGTTGGTGTAGTAGACGCCGGTCTGGTACTGGCTGCCGCGGTCGTTGCCCTGCCGGTTTTGCACCGTGGGGTCGATGACATAGAAGTAGGCCAGCAGCAGCGCGTCAAGACTCACCTGCTCGGGGTCGTATTCCACCCGCACGGTCTCCCGAAAGCCCGTGTTGCCCGTGCAGACCGGTTTGGTAGTCGGCGTCCTCCTCGCAGGTGCCGTTGGCGTAGCCGCTCTCGACGTCGATAACGCCGGGGATGGACTGCATCAGCTGTTCCATGCCCCAGAAGCAGCCGCCCGCCAGATAGATGACATTGTCTTTGGTATCCATATAGGTGATCTCCTCGTCGGACCGGTCAAAAGCCGCTCCGTCCATCTTTGTTTTCTGTCCGCTCTTTTCCTTCGGCACAGTCTGCTGCCCGACAGCGCAGCCGCTGAGCAGCAGCACCAAGGCGAAAAGCAGTGCCAATACGCTTCGATACATCGCGTTTCCTCCTTTCAGGGGAATCAGAACTCACTCCGACCCTTCGAGCGCCATGGGCAATGCAGCGGCGCACAGCAGGCGCTTTTTATCTCGCGTCAGCCCATACCTGAGCCTTCTTCTTGTCGAGGATCTTTGCGATCTCAATGGCAAGGGTCTTGCTGTCGATGTTCTTATCCATAGATTTTTTCTCCTTATCATTGTCCGGCCGGCTGACCGTCGGTGGTGGTAGCGCCCGCCACGTCGGTGTTGCCGCTGAGGATGGCGTCGTCCGACTCCTTATCCAGCTGGCCCACGAACTGGACGTTGGCGCTGGTGGAGGCGGTGCCGTGGGGCCAGTCGTTGGTCACGAGGTTCAGCTCGCTGGCGCTCACCGGGCCGGTATAGCTGCGGAAATAGGTGTTGAGCAGCTCTGCGATGGAGCCGGCGTCCGGCACCACGCAGGAGTAGCCGTCAGAGGTATCGGTCACGCCCACGTTCGGCACACCCATGAAGACGGGGGTCTGTGCCAGCATGATGTTGGCGCTGTCGATGCGGGTGAAGGACACCAGCATCTTTGCGATGGTGGTCAGGTCCATATCCGTGTGGATATAGTTGTTGAAGACGAGGGGCAGCTGGTTGAGCACATCGGTGATGCCCATGCTGCGCACCCGCTTGAACAGACCGGCGTAGAAATAGCGCTGCATGTTCAGGCGGTCGATGTCGGAGTTGGAGTAGCCCTGACCGTGGCGGCAGCGGACGAAGAACTCCGCCGATGTGCCGTCCAGATTGCGGTAGCCCTGCTTGAGGGCGCTGCCCGCAAAGGACATATCGTGGGGGATATAGACCTCGATGCCGCCGAAGTTGTCCACCATCTCCACCAGAGCCTGCATATCCACCGTCACGTAGTAATCGACGGGCAGCTTGTACTGGTCGTAGATGACCTCCGCCAGAGCGGCAACGCTGCCGCCGTTGGAGAGAGCCACGGAGTTTATCTGGTAGTTGGTGGCGGCGTAGGTCTTGCCGTTGGAAAGGGTGACTTTGCGGCTCTTGGTGGTCACGAGGCTGTTGCGGGGGATCTGGAGCATCCGCAGCGCGCCGCCCTTGATGTCGAACTGGCAGTAGAGGATCATGTCCGTCATGCCGTCGTTGGAGGCGGGGTCGTTGGAGTAGTTGCGGCCTTCCTCATAGTCGATGCCGCAGACGAGGATGTTGACCACATCGCCCTTGTACTCCTCAAGGGTCTGGATCTCCTCGGTGATGGAGGGGGCGTCCTCCTCCGGACGGAGATTCTCTTCCACCCTGCCCACCATGCCGACGGCATACACCACCACGCCCGAGATGACGGCCAGCACCGCCAGCGTCACAGCCAGCGGGAGCCAGAGCGGGGTCTTTTTCTTCTTTTTGCGGCGGCGGGGCGGCTCATTGCCGCCCGCAGGGGCCGAACGGCGGGGCGGCTTTGCGCCGCCGCTGCCGCCCGCGCGGCGGGGAGGCTCTGCGGGGGCGGGCTTTTCCTCTGCAAAGAAGTCCGGCTGGGCAGGCTGCACGGGCCGGGATGCAGGAGCCTTTTCGGCCCGCCGCTCCGTCGGGCGGTTGAGTGAACGGTCTGTCTTGATATGACGCGGAGTCTGACTCATTCCATCTTATTCCTTCCAAGCGTTTTGGGGAGTCGGCTGTTGGCCGAAAAACTCCTGTTCAGGGTTTTGTACTCTTTAGTATACCATTCTTCCCCACGATTCGCAATCAGCATTCTTTCTTCTGATGGGACAGGATGTCCTCATAGGCGGCAGCGGACTGGGGGTCCAGCGGCTTGCCCTGAGAGAGGACGAAATCGTTGGTCTGTTTCAGCGCAGCCAGCATGGCGGCGTCGAGGTCTTTCATTTCCAGCTTCCGCAGCTTGCCGACGCCCGGCCAGTCCCGCTCTTTGCTGGTCATGTCGGCCAGATAGACCACCTTATCCAGCTTCGACATCCCGGCCTTGCCCGCCGTGTGGCAGGCGATGGCGGAAAGGATGGCCTCATCCTCCACGCCCCACCGGGTGCGGGCGAGGATGGCCGCGCAGATGCCGTGCCAGACAGGGGCAGGCCGCTCTTCCCCTCCCTCGGCATACTGGGGATACTGCCGCATCAGTTCCCGCATCTCATCCTTGGAGATCTCTTTGGCCGAGTCGTGGAGCAGGGCGGCCAGCGCAGCCTTGTCCTCATCGACACCGTAGCGCTTCGCCAGCCTGACGGCCATTTTTTTCACATTCAGGGTGTGCTCGTAGCGCTTGTCACTCAGCCGGCTGCGCACAAGCTCTTTTGCCTGTTTCTGATTCATTTGTGACTTCGTCTCCTTTGGTGTACAGCCCCTCGCGCCGGATGACCCGGCGCACCGAGGCCGGAAGCTCGTTTTCACATTCCTCACCGGCGGCGAGGCGGGTGCGGAGGACGCTGGACGCCATGGGCAGCGCCTCCACCGGCGCGAACAGGATGCGCGCACCGGAAGCGTCCAGCTGCCGGGCCTTGGCGTGGAGAGCCGGGTCGTCGCCGATATTCCGGCTCGTGACCACCAGATGGGCCAGACGAAGGATGTCCTCCCAGCGGTGCCACCCGTCGAAGCTCAGCAGCATATCGCTGCCGATGGCGAGGTACAGCTCATCGCCGGGGTTCTCCCGGGCCAGCTTTTCCAGCGTGAGGACGCTGTAATTTTTCCGGCCCTGCTCCGCCTGCTCCACCTCCCAGCCGCTGACCTCGAGGCCGAAGCCCATCTCCCGGGCCAGCTCCGCAAAGCAGCCGCACATCTCCACCCGGAGCGGGCCGGGGGCGGATGTCCCCTGCTTGAAGGGGGAGACGCCCGCCGGCATGACCACCACGCGGTCCGGGCAGACCCGGGCAGCGGCGGCGCGGAGGTTGTTCAGGTGGCCGTAGTGGGGCGGGTCGAAGGAGCCGCCGTAAAGCAGGATACGCATTACTTCAGCAGGTCGGCGTAGGCGCTGTCCTTCTTTTTCTGGAGGTAGAGCACGAACTTGGAGCCGATGACCTGCACGCAGTCGGCGCCGGTGGCCTCGGCCAGCTTGACGGAAGCCTCACGGGCATTATACATACTGCTCTCAAGCACCTTGAGCTTGATGAGCTCCCGGGCGTCGAGGCAGTCCTTCACGCCCTGGATCATGGTCTCGTCGATCTCACCCTTGCCCACGATAAAAACGGGGTCCATGGTGTTTGCCTTGCCGCGCAGAATGGCGCGCTGTTTGCTCGTCAGCATAATAGTTTCTCCTTTATGATTCGTTTTATTTTCGGTCAAATGGCTTTGCGCTCCGCGCGGGCCAGAGGCAGAGCTGGTTTTTTCTTTAAGCTGGTTCTCGCGCTGGTGGCGCGGGGCTGGTTTTTTCTTTTGGTCAAGCGGCTTGCGCTCCGCGCGGGCCAGAGGCAGGGAGGGGTGTTTCGAATCCCCCCTCCCTACCTCTGGACTCCACTCTCCCCGCAACGAGTTAAGGGCTGCTCGCCCTTAACAATTCCGAAGATGAGGTCGAAGCCCAAAAATGCTAGCCGCTTCGC
>ENA-OQMN01000218-OQMN01000218.1-human-gut-metagenome-genome-assembly--contig:-NODE-218-length-14269-cov-4.139796_pt1 | contig 14269 bp, 13 predicted proteins | sample MGYA00242765_ERZ504861 | MGnify/ENA primary metagenome ERZ504861 (study PRJEB26092, sample SAMD00036417) | human gut metagenome | host: Homo sapiens | study: EMG produced TPA metagenomics assembly of... | reverse complement strand
CGCATCCGGTCGTGCTTGCTGAACGTGGCCTTGCCCATCAACGACATGCGGTCGTGCTCGATGGCGTCGTTGTAGTCGTTCACCGAGAACGTCGTTCACGTACAGGTTGTTGCCCAAATACGTGATGCCGCCGCTGCCGATAGCGGGGTATTCCTCGTAATCAACCACGTACTCGTCGATCATCGCGCCCTCGCCCGCCGCGCCCGTGCCGCGCTTGTTGAACGTCCAGGCGCTGCCGTGTTCGAACAGCGGGTTCTCGCCGCCGGCCAGCACTTCGGAGATGATCTCGTAGAAGCGCTGCTCGCGCGCGTAATCAACCTTGCCCACGGTGCGAGCCAGCGAGCGCGCCACGCTGGGGCTGGCCATCAGCGGGTAGAACGTGGTCTGGCTCGTGCCGCTTTCCACCACGCGCTCGATGTCGCTGAACAGCACGTCCTCGGTCTGCGCCGGGAAGTTGAAGATCATGTCCACGTTGAGCGACGTGAAGTAGGGGCTGGCCTCGCCGATGCGCTCGAGGATCTCCTCGCCGCTGCCGTACTTGTCGTAGCGATCCATCTGCTTAAGCAGGTCGTTGTCGAAGCTCTGCACGCCAACGCTCAAACGCTGCACGCGGCCCTGCAGCTTGTCCAGGTAGCTGGGAATCAGGTGGTTCGGATTCGTCTCGCTGGACACCTCGCCGATGCTGAACGTCTCGCGCGCCATATCGATGATGTCGCACAGCTCGTCGATCATGATGGTGGGCGTGCCGCCGCCCACGTACAGACTTTCGAAGTCGTAGCCGAGGTCCTTCAACATGAGCATTTCCTTGCGCATGTTGGCGAAGTAGGGCTTCGCGCGATCCTCGGCGAACGGGAAGCGGTTGAACGAGCAGTAGGGGCACAGCCGCTCGCAGAACGGCACGTGCATGTACAGCATGTACTTCTGGCCGGGCTTCGGCCCGGGCACGCGTCGCTCTTGCGTCGGTTCGAGGCGTAGGTAATTCTTCGTGCATTCGCGAACACGGACGTGAGCAAGCGTTCTGAAAGCATTTAGTTCTCCCAAGCGGCACGACCGGCCGCAGCGCGTTTGCCGATGTCGCTGCGGTACTGCTTGCCTTCGAAGTTGATAAGATCGCACGCTTCGTACGCCTTCTCGCGCGCGTCGTCGAACGAGTCGCCCAGCGCCACCACGTTCAGCACGCGGCCGCCCGCAGTGACCAGCTCGTCGTCGAAATTCTTGGCGGTGCCGGCATGGAACACCGTGACGCCCTCGATCTGCTCGGCCTCGTCGATTCCGAGGATGACCTTGCCCTTCTCGTACGATCCGGGATAGCCTTCGCTGGCCAGCACCACGCACACGGCCCACTGCTCGGACCAGCGCAGGTCGATGTCGTCGGGGCGTCCTTCGGCCACGGCCAGCATGATATCCGCCAGGTCGGACTCGAGACGCGGCAGTACCACCTGCGTCTCAGGGTCGCCGAAGCGAGCGTTGAACTCGATGATCTTCGGACCTTCGGGCGTCAGCATGAAGCCGCCGTACAGGCAGCCGCGGTAGTCGATGCCCTCGGCGGCGAGCTGCGCCACCGTGCGCTCCATCACGGTGCACATGGCGGCATGCTCCTCATCGGTCACGATGGGCACGGGGCTGTAGACGCCCATGCCGCCGGTGTTCGGGCCCCGGTCGCCCTCAAGCGCGCGCCTTGTGGTCCTGCGAGGTTGCCATGGGGCGCACGCAGCGGCCGTCGGTGAACGCCAGCAGCGAGCACTCAGGACCAGTGAGCATCTCCTCGATCACCACGGTCGAGCCCGCCGCGCCGAACGTGCCGCCGAAGCACTCGCGCACGGCCTCCTCGGCCTGCGCGAGCTCGGTTGCCACGATCACGCCCTTGCCGGCGGCCAGACCATCGGCCTTCACCACGAGCGGCGCGCCCTGCTCGCGCACGTAGGCAAGCGCCGAGGCCTCATCGGTAAAGCTGCCGTAGGCGGCCGTGGGAATACCCGCGCGGTCCATGAGCTGCTTGGAGAAGAGCTTGGAGCCCTCCATCTGCGCGCCGGCGGCGCCGGGGCCGAAGCACGGGATGCCCGCTGCGCGCACCGCGTCGGCCACGCCCGCCACCAGCGGAGCCTCCGGACCGATCACCACCAGCCCGCAGCCGGACTCACGCGCGAACTCGGCAACCGCCGCCGGATCCTCCGCGTCAAGCGCCACGTTCTCGCCCACCGCCAGCGTGCCGCCGTTGCCCGGGGCAATGTACAGAGAGCCGCAGCGCGGCGACTGCGCCAGCTTCACCGCCAGCGCGTGCTCGCGGCCGCCGCTACCCAGCAGCAGGATGTCGATGGTGTTCTCACATGCGCTCATGCGTCCTCCTTTTCAGCGGGGCCCCGGTCGACGGCCCCGGATATACCTTCACCCGCGCTTGCGCGCGAAGCCGCCCGCCATCGCGAGCGGCCCCTATGAACAAGAAGGCCGCAACGGGTACGGCCTTCGTTCGGTTTCAGCCGGCAGATACGCTACCAGCTGCGCATGATGGTCTGCTCGCGATCGGGACCCACGGCCACGATCGACACGCGCGTGTGCGCCAGCTCCTCGATGCGCGCCACGTACGTCTGCGCCTCGGCGGGCAGCTCCTCGAACGTGCGGCATCCGGTGATGTCGACCTTCCAGCCCGGCAGCTCCTCGTACACGGGCACGGCATGATGGAACACGCTCTGGTGCTCGGGAACCGTGGTATAGCGCACCCCGTCGCACTCGTAGGCAACGCACACCTTGATGGTGTCGAATTCGGAGAGCACGTCGAGCTTGGTGAGCGCGATGTCGGTGAGGCCGTTGACGCGCGCGGCGTAGTTGGCGATCACGCCGTCGAACCAGCCGCAGCGACGGCGGCGACCGGTGGTGACGCCATACTCGTAGCCCACCTCGGTCAGCGTGCGGCCGGCCTCGCTCGTGTCGTAGTCCAGCTCGGTGGGCATGGGACCCGAACCAACGCGGGTGATGTAGGCCTTCATGATGCCCAGCACCCGGTCGATGTTCTTCATGCCCACGCCCGAGCCAGTCACCGCGCCACCGGCGGTGCAGTTGGACGAGGTCACGAACGGATAGGTGCCGTGATCGATGTCGAGCAGCGTGGCCTGGGCACCCTCGAACAGGATCGACTTGCCCTGCTCAACCAGGTCGTTCAGCAGAATGCCCGTTTCGCAGATGTAGGGGAGCAGGCGCTCGGCCATGGGCAGGTACTGCTCGCAGATCTGATCCACGGTGTAGGTGGGCAGGCCGAAGATGAGCTCGAGCTGCGGGTTCACGCGGTCGAGCGCGCAGGCGAGCTTCTCGCGGAAGATCTTCTCGTCGAGCAGATCCTGCATGCGCAGGCCGATGCGCGCCATCTTGTCCTGGTAGCACGGGCCGATGCCGCGCTTGGTGGTGCCGATAAGGTTCTTGCCCAGGCGGCTTTCGAAGGCACCGTCCAGGTCGATGTGGTACGGCATGATGATGTGTGCGTTGCCCGACACCTTGAGATTGGCGGTGGAGATGCCGTCGCGCTCGAACATGTCGATTTCCTCGAGCAGCACCGCGGGGTTCACCACGCAGCCGTTGCCCACCACCGAGATGCACTCCGGATACATGATGCCCGAGGGGATCTGGTGCAGGCCGTACTTCTTGTCGCCCACCACGATGGTGTGCCCGGCGTTGTTTCCGCCCTGGTAGCGCACTACGCAGTCGAACTCAGGGGCAATCAGATCGCAGATCTTTCCTTTGCCCTCGTCGCCCCACTGGGTACCCACCAACACTGCTGACGGCATGGCTACTCCTCGTCTGTGCGCGCGAAGCTCCGACGCCTCGCGCAGATCGCCTGTCGAACGGGCCAAAAGGCCCAACATTCTCCATTATACGGCCGGCGCGGCGTCACGGGCGCGCGGGGGCGCACATCGTCAAGGCCATAGATTTTCACGCGCCTTGACGATGGCCGGCGCCGGGGCATCGATGCTGCACCCGCGGACGCCCCGGCAGCGGCGGGCCAACACTGCGACACCGCTGCGACATTGCTGCGACAAAATGTCGCAGTTCTGTCGCAGCATTGTCGGAGCTCTGTCGCAGTCGTGTCGCAGCGGTGTCGCAGTCGTGTCGCAGCAACATCCAAACGACACGTCCGCGCATCTTCGACAACGCATCCAGGCCTAAGCCTTCACGTATCGCCGCACCGAGCTTGACCTGCCCGCTGTCGGCACCACGAGCCCCTTATCGATCAGCTCACGAAGATATCGTTGCACGGTCCGCACGCTCTTACCCAGCTTCCGTGACAGATCCTGAGCGTCCATCGGCTCATCTTTGCTCAGCATCAGATACACACTCCGCACAATGGGACGCAGCGATTCAAGTCGCTCGTCCTGTACCGGCGCATCAACCGCCGCAAACTCCACGATATCGTTGGTGCAGCTGAGCGGCACGCCGCGCTCCTGCAAACCTTTCACCAGCCTGCGCACATCATCCGAATCAATTCCCAACGCTTCATGCGCTTCCCGCACCGACACGCTCGCATGCTCGCGCAGAAGCAGCATCAGGGCCTCTGCGTCCTTCTCAACCGCCTCGCCCGTCATCGTCGCAAGCCAGGCGCGGTTTTCCACAATTTCAGTCCCGTGCCTGCCCAGGCAAAGCACCACGCGATCGAGCCCCACCCGAAACTTCGGACTTTCGAGGGCCCGCGAACGCAACTCCCTAATCATGAAGGGTATGCCCGTGCCGTTGCCCTCGGCAACCTTCGTATCGTCATCCGAGAGAGGGACGCCATCTATCAGCGACATCAGAAGGTCATTTCGGCACTCCGACACCCCCGCAGCAAGGTTGTCGCGCGTCCTCGTCCCCCACAAGCCGCCCGGATTTGAAATCTCGATGCGGTTCGGATATACATCGACACTTACCGACTGCCCGATAAACCGATCATCGTACTCACGATGCACGATCGCATTCGCAATCGCTTCGCGTAGCACCTCGCGCGGTATCTCGAGCTCGTCACGGCGGCCGGTCCCGCTCACAATCGACACGCTTCTCAAATTGCGCGCAACAGCCCCGACAGCCGTGTCGATCATCTCCACCACACCGCCATCGCAGCGCGCGCGGTCGACAAACCGCACGGCACCAGGTGCGCCCTTCTCATTGTCTGGGAAAACCGCAACGTCTACGATCAGCTTGGGGTAGTACTGCTGAGGATAGGACCCCAAAACGAGAAGGCCCGCCATCGTGACCGCACCGTCGGCATCCACCACCCCAAGCCGCCTGAGCTTCTCTTCCCTGTCCTGCGCCCCTCGCAGGGCACGACTTTGGCGACGCCTTTGCAGAAGATCGGCCACCAGGTCGTCATCCAGGTCCTCTAGCCGCGCCACCGGTTTTCTGTCCGCCCCGCTGCGCACCATCGCGTTCTGCAGCTCGAACAGCTCCGTAGCGGAAAGCAGCACATCCTTATCGCACACACGCTTAAAGCTGCCCGATCGAACCCCGCGCGCCTCGATATAGCACGGCTTCTGCGCCAGCTCATTCTCGAATACCTCAACAACGAGCAGCTGTCCGCCTTCAAAGTCAATGAACTCTGCCTCATACCGAGGTGGGTTAGCGAGCTTGACGCCGTCTTTACCGCCATCGCCGATACCGCTCATGAATTGACCGAGCGTTCTTTGCGCATCGAACTCAGAATCGAGCACGAACCCATGCGGCTCGCTCAGACCCAGCACCAACACACCGCCGCGCGTGTTTGCAAACGCACTCACACTCTCCCAAACGTCGGAGCTCAATTTGCGACCGCACGTCTTCGCTTCATATCGCTCGTCGTCTGAACCGTGCCGCCTCATGGCGTCAATCGCCGTCGCAAGCTGTTCTGGTGTGATCATGGCGCCCCACAGCCTCCGTGTATGATATCTGGACTTTACCCAGTATACATGTACTGCGACAGAACTGCGACATTGCCGCGACATTTTGTCGCGGCAATGTCGCAGTTCTGTCGCAGCGGTGTCGCAGTCGTGTCGCAGCGATACCCAGCGGCGCCGGAGCGCCCCGCCACAACCCCGCGCACGCATCACGCGCAGAGCCGCCGCCGGTTGAATGCAAGGCCCATCGCATCCAACGCGCCGAGCCCGCACCCTCATCGCAAGCAGCCGAGGCATCACCCGCCCGCGTTACTCCATTGCGTGCTCATCCAGCTCGTAGAACTTGGTAGACGCCGGCAGGAACATGAGGTCCACGTCGCCAATCGGGCCCGAACGGTTCTTTGCCACGATCACGCGCGTTACGCCCTCGCCCGGACGGTCGTCGCGCGCCGCCTCCTCCTCGGTGGTCGAGCGGTCAAGCAGCAAGATGATGTCGGCGTCCTGCTCGATGGAGCCCGATTCACGCAGGTCGCTCATCTGCGGACGCTTGCCGGTACGGCCCTCCAGCGAACGGTTGAGCTGCGACAGCATGATCACCGGCACGCCCAGCTCCTTCGCCATGATCTTCAAGCCACGGCTCATCTCCGACACCTCGACGGCGCGGTTGCCGTTGTAATTCTTGCCCGCCGGCGGATTCACCAGCTGCAGGTAGTCCAGCACGATAACGGCCTTCTCCTTGTTGTGCAGCATGCGGCGGCTCTTGGCGCGAATCTCGGTCACCGTCGTGCCGGGCGTGTCGTCGATGAGGATGTCCAGGCGCGACAGCTCCTTGGTCGCCTCGTTGATGTTGGCCCAGTCCTGCGGCGAGATGCGACCGGTACGGAAATTCGACATGCTCACCATGGCCTGGGCGCAGATGAAGCGCTGGGCGATTTCCTTGCCGGACATCTCAAGCGAGAAGAAGCCCACGGTGTAGCCGTCTGCCGCCGCGTTCAGCGCCAGGTTCAGCGCGAACGAGGTCTTACCCACGGCAGGTCGGGCACCGAGAACCACCAACTGGCCCTCGCGCAGGCCCATGAGCATGCGATCAAGGCTCGGATAGCCCGTCGGCGCGCCGTGCACCTCGCCACCTGCGGCCGCAACCGCCTCGGCCTCGTTGTAGGCCTCGACCATGAAGTCCGACAGCGTCTTGTAGGAGCTGCGGACTTCGCGCTCGGTCACCGACAGCAGCATGCTCTCCGCACGCTCGATGACCTCTTTGGTATCCTGCGGCGCATCGTAGGCGAGCGCGTTGATCTGATTCGTGGCGCCGATGATCTCGCGCAGCATGGCGTCGCGTCGCACGATCGACGCATGGTGCTGCCAGTTCACCAGCGACATCGTGTTGCCCATGAGCTCGAGGATATACGCCTCGCCGCCCACCGCCTCAAGCTTGTCGATCGAGGTCAGGTAGTCGATCAGCGAGATGGTGTCGATGGGCGTGTTGCTCTCATACATCCCGTGCATGGCAGTGAAGATCGTCTTGTGCGACGGACGGTAGAAGTCATCGGGCAACAGCTCTACCAGCGCCTCTTCCACCACCTCGTTCGACAGCATCATGGCGGCGAGTACGTTGGCCTCCGCCTCGGTGTTGTTCGGGAGCCCTCCGCGCGCACCGCGATCGGACTGCGATGCCGGCGACCACGCGTAATCGGCTGGGCCGTTCGTGGGCATGGAGCCCTCCCCTCCGCGCCGCGGCATCCGGGCGCACGTAGAATTTGCTTGGACCATCTATATTAGGCCATCAGGTGATCGGACACGCGCTCGTTCAAAGCGGCGCACCCAACAACGCATGTGTCGAACGCCGTGCCATCTCGATACAGCGCGCAGCCATCACGCGCTGTCAAGACGCAATATCGACCAGTCAGCAATCCACATCCGCGTGAGGAAAACTGCCTTGCGCGCACCTGCTGAAACATCAGTTATCAACGTTTTCCACAATTTTGTTCGCTTCTTCAGGTGAGTTTTCCACATGTATATCGGGCTTACCGATGTCTTACATTTCAGCAGGTCATACCCCATTTCTTCACAATACGCATCTATGAAGAATTAGAGTATTCGCAGGTAGATGACACTGTTTCAACAAACAGGCAGGTCAGGTGCGCGAAGCAAAGCCTCAACAGAATGTAATGCCGCGCCGCCAAAAACCGCATACCCCTTCTCGGGAAGAACAGCTTTCGCGCAACCCCCTGTGGAATTCTCCTTGCAATTTCCCACAGGCCACACGCCGCCCGCCAACATGCCCGATGCGGAGCAAAGGGACAGCACGTCCACGCTGCATCGAGTAGCACGGACGACCTTTCACACGACCCCAGGACGCAGAAAAAGGCCCCGCGCATAGCACGCGGGGCCTTCGATCACAGGCGATGTGATGACAAGCGCGAAACGCTACTCAGCGGCAGCCTCGGTCTCAGCAACCTCAGCCTCGGCCTCGACCTCAGCGGCCTCCTCAGCCTCGGTCTCCTCCTCGGCCTGAACGCCAACGAGCACAACCACGGTGGCCTGAATCTCGCGGTACAGCGAGATGGCGACCTCGTGGGCACCGGCAACCTTGATCGGCTTGCCGAGCTCGATGCGCTTGCGGTCGATCTCGACGTCGAGCTGAGCCTTGAGGGCATCGGCGATCATCGAGGACGTGACGGAGCCGAACAGGATGCCCTCGTCGCCAACCTTGGCGTCAACGGCAACCTTCTGGCCATCCAGCTTCGCCTTGAGCGCGTTCGCGTTCTCCAGGCGGACAGCCTCGCGCTTCGCGATGTTGTTGCGACGCTGCTCGAGCTGCTTGAGCTCGCCCTTGGTAGCCGCAACCGCGAGCTTCTGGGGGATCAGGTAGTTCTCGGCGAAGCCCTGGGCCACGTCGACAACGTCACCCTCGCCGCCCTTGCCCTTGACCTCATCAAGCAGAACAACTTTCATGGGTGACCTCCCTACTTCTTCTCGCGAGGACCGCGGGTGGAAACCACGGGCACGGCGTACGGCAGAAGTGCCATCTCGCGGGCGCGCTTGATGGCGTTCGCGATGTCGTGCTGATGCTGCGTGCAAGCGCCAGTGACGCGGCGCGGCTTGATCTTGCCGCGATCGGTCATGTACTTACGGAGAAGCTGAGTATCCTTGTAGTCGATGTACTCGACGTTCTCCTTGCAGAACTGGCAGTACTTACGACGCGGCTGACGTGCAGAATAATCATTAGCCATGTCTCAAATACCTTTCGTTCGGCGGTTCGGAACACAAGGTTACCCAACCGCCCCTGTTGAATCCCTTAGAACGGGATGTCCTCATCGTAGACGTCGACCGCCGGGGGTACCGGAGCGGGCGCCGGCGCGGCGGCGGGCTGTGCCTGCGCCGGAGCGTAGCCGCCCTGCTGGGCCCCGTAGGGCTCCTGCCCGTAGGACTGGCCGTCGCCCTGCTGCCCGCGGCTCATGAACTCGATCTCGTCCACGATAACCTCGAGCTTGCTGCGGCGCTGGCCGTCGCGCTCCCAGGAGCTGTAGCGCAGCTTGCCCTCGATCGCGACCTTGGACCCCTTGGAGAGGTAGCGGGACACCGCCGCGGCGCGGGTGCCGAACATCGTGCAGTCCACGAAGTTCGGGTAGTCCTCCCACTCCCCGCTCTGGGGGTTGCGGCGGCGATCGTTGACCGCGACGCCGAAGGACAGCACCTGGGTGCCGCCCGCGGTGGCGCGCATCTCGGGATCGCGGGTGAGGTTACCTGAGATATTGACTCGGTTGATGCTCATACGTGTTCACTACCTCTCATATGCAGCGTGTGTCGCCGCCTTCAATCCAGATTCCTTACTCCATGTCGTCACGACGGACGATGCGGTGGCGAATCACAGCGTCGGTGATGCGCAGCACGCGATCGAGCTCGGCGATCGAAGCGGGGTCTGCATGGAAGTTGATGAGGGTGTAGTCACCTTCGGTGAGCTTGTCGATAGCGTACGCGAGCTTGCGCTTGCCCCACTCATCGACGTTGTCGACCTTGCCATTGCCCTCGGCGATCGTGGTATCGATGCGCTTCATCACCGCAAGACGGGTCTCGGGATCGAGGCTGGGGTCAACAAAGAACAGCAGTTCATAGGCCTTCATTTGGTCACCTCCTCTGGACAAACGGCTCCGGGTCGTGAAGGTGCGCCCGAAGCAGGAAAAGACCTGTTAACTATAGACGAGTCAACAGCGTTTGTCCGGTTGCGCCCACATCACCCATGAGCTCCACACATCCCGCTCGGACCAAAGCCCTGAATAATAGCTTGATCTCCTCGGGTGCGATTCGCCGACATCATCATGGCAGGAGCTTCTTGCCCATATTCCCACCTGCATCCCTATAAACCTTACCCGCAGGCGGCCCCGGACTTGCAGCAATCCCGTTCAGGCAGGTAGCCGGCGCGCACGGCATCCATAGCAAAGCGCCCCACCTGCATGCTCTCCATCGAACATACGCAGATGAGGCGCTTTGCCTTCATGCGACCTTCATATCGTGCCTGCCCAAACCGCGCCATCCCCAACCTGGTAACAGGCGAACGGGCACGTCCCTACATCCTCTGGACCGGACCATCCTCGGCAGAAGCATCGTCCGCGCCATCGGAGGCGAGGACAGCAAAGGCATCGTCTGCCTCCTGCACCACGGGGCCCTCTTCCTCCTCAGTGGTAATGGGGCCCAGCGCAATCGGCTCACGGGGCCGCTCCGGAACGCGGGCAGGCTCACCTGCGGCCTCATCGCCAGGCTCATCGCCGTCCGCAGCGCCATCTCCCGTCACGTCCCCAGCGGATGCCGACATCACACCGGTCTCGGCCGCCGATGAAGCTGCCGCAGAAGCCGAAGCCTCATCAGCCCCCACGCCATCACCGGCAACATCCTTCGGAGCCGTCGCGGCGCCTGTGCCAGCGCCACCGGCACTCGCCGCATCCGCAACGTCCCCCGAAGCAGCCGCGCGCACGCCATCCCCCGCCGCACCGGGAGCCGAGCCCGCAGCAGCGCCGGCATCAGCCGCCGGGCTTACGGGCGACACCGGAGCCGAATCCCGCGGCGGCCACTCAGCAGCCGTAGCAGCACGCGCACCCTGGGCATGAATCGGCACGCCGTCCGGCAGCGGGGCGCTCGAAACGCCCCAGCGATTCACATCAAACCGGTTAAACCACTGGCCCACCGCGTTGATGCTCACCAGGCTCATCGCCGTGGAAAGGACGCTGCCAGCGAAACCCGCTGCCACCACGAGCACCACCAGTATCAGCAACGGCGCCGCGCCAAACGAAAGCAGCTGGTTCACCGCCTGGGCGGCGTCGTAGTAATAAGCTCCGTGCACGCCGAGCACCGACACCGCACCCAGCACACCGCCGAACGTGGCGATTGCCGCAACGATGGCAACCAGGCTCCGATACACCCATTGGCACACCGCGCCCACCAGCGCAACGCCAACCACCCGCGCGAATCCACCGAAGTCGCGCGCGATCATCTGGCACAGGCGATCCAGGCGCCACCCGGCAGCAAAACTGTCATACAGGGTGGCACGCAGCGCCGCGGCCATGATGAAAGTGTTCAGCACCACGCCAACCAGTCCGGCAACCAGAGAGAAGGACGCGATGTGGTGGCTGCCGTACTCGAATAGCTCGCCCAGCACGCCCATTACCAGGCCCATGTCGAACCACACGACGTGAGGAAATAGCAGGCCGAGCACCGAGTACGCCACAAAGCCCATGCTCAAGCACACCAAAAACGCCTTGCCGCCGGTGGTGAGCAACTTGCCGTAGTCAACCCCGCGCTGCTTGGGCGCCGCGTCCACACCCCATGCGGTCAGCCGCGCCCATTCAAGGGCGTAACCCAGCAGCACAATCTGCCCCAGAATGGGGATCCACCCAACCAGCGTCAACACCAGCACCGGTTTGATCCAGCCCTTGTCGCGCGTCATCATCTTCCACGACGACATGAACCCCAGGTCCTGCGATAGCATCCAGCTCCCTGCCTTCCGTCCTTATCCCGCCTGCCGTCCATCTGCGCGATCGACATCGCGCGCAGGGGCGGCAGCCTCATCTGCACCGCAACCCACAGGGGCCACGGCATCCTCGACCTCCACTTCGGGTCCGGCAGCCGCCTCGGTTGCCGCGCGCTCATGGCGCTCAACCAGCGCAGCCAGGCCCGGCGAGAGCGGGCGCGCCTCGCGTGGATACAGCTGGCCTGTTGTTCCGGCAGATAGATATGACGAGCTGAAATCAATCCCGTCAACCGTCCGCACATACGGCATTGCCAGCAGGTACGCCAACGCATCGCCGCGCTTCGCCGCCTCGCAGAGCACCGCGTCGCTTCTCCCGGCGTCCGTTTCCACGAATCCGTCGTAAGCGAGCACGTACGACTCAGGAACCTCGCGCTCAAGAACATCGGTCACCGAATCGTGCACCTCGTCCGCCGTCTCGCCATCATGTTCAACGGCCCGTAGGCCATCCGCACAGCACAGCACGGTAAACGGCACGAATCCGCCTTCGGAGCGAACGCGCGCCCGAGCCTGGTCGAATGCGTAGTCTATCGCCTGGCGCATCGGCTCGGTCAGCTCGAGCTCGGCGGTCGCGCCGAACCCTGGGTTCTCAACCATGGGACCCCCTTTATCGTTATAGGCAGTGTAGCCCCCAATGGATTCCGTCATACCCATCCCGCGCGCAGCTTAAGCGAATCGCAAGCGATCGCTAAGCGGCGCTTTCGAATTGAGGGGGCGAGAGGCCGCATTGTGGCTCTATGGAGCAAGGGGTTTCGCGATCCGCGTCGAACAGGAGCTGTCGCGAGCCGCTCGGGGCAAGAGACGCTCTGAGCCGCGCGGGGCGTGGGGCATCGTGATCCACACGGGGCAAAGGGTACTGCCAGCCGCTCGGACCAAGGGATATCGCGAGCCGCTCGGGCCAGGGAACATCCTGAACAACATAGGACAAGGGGCATCGCAGCGCGGCCGGCGCGCGAATCCGACGGCGGCGGCGTCGACACGCTGCGGCGCCGCCGCCCGAGACGCTTCATCTGCGAACGCATCGCTCTCGCAAACGAAACGACCCCTTCCCCAAACTGCGCCGCAAACGAAACGACCCCGTCCCCAAATTGAAAGCTGTTAGCTGTTGTGGGGGTGGCGGTGGCGGGTTCGCTTTCCCGCCGGACGTGAAGCTGAGACGGTCCGCATGCTTTTCACCGTTCGCATGCCCACGCGCTTGATCGGCCGCGCGATGCGCGCCACCTGGCTCAAGTTCACCTCGGTGGGGCTCATGATGTTGAAGCGCAGCGACACCCAGCGGATCGCCATGGTCAGCGCCACGCTCACCGCCGCGGCGGCGATGTTCCACACCCCAACGGTTTCCACAAGCAGCACGTAGACCGCACATCCGGCGATGGCAGCGATGGCATACAGGTTGCTGCGCCTGAAGATGTAGGGCACCTGCGCCAGGCAGATGTCGCGCAGCATGCCGCCGCCCACGGCCGTGAAGAACCCCATCATGATGCAGGCAACCGGGCTGTAGCCGTAGACCATCGTCTTGTCGGCGCCCATGACGGCGAACAGGCCCACCGAGAAGATGTCGAGCACTGCCACCAGGCGGTCGGGCTTTTCCACCATGCGCGGGAAGGTGAAGGTCGCTGCCGCCGTGACGATCGAAACGGGCAGCGCCAGGGGCTGCTGCAAGATATAGACGTTGTGCTCCTGCAGGATGATGTCGCGCAGCAGACCGCCGCCGAGCGCACACAGCACGGCCAGGCAGATGGCCCCGATCAGATCGAGCTTGTGCTGACGGGCCGTAAGCACACCCGAGGCGGATGCCACCACCACGGCAATCATCTCGAACGCGATGGGAATGGCAACCTGGCGGCTCGCCACCGTGGATGATGCAGCCACTGCAGCCATCGCTGTCAACACAACCGGATGCATCGCTCCCCCGTTCCTTGCGCCGGGGACGCCTGACCCGACACCGTTCATCTTAGCGAACTCGGAGGGCGCAGGCATCGCAAAGTCCCGCGAACCGCCATCGGCACCATGGCCGCATGATCGCGCCGGCGACCGCGCTGTGCCCGCGGGGCGGTCCCGCCACACTGCCACCCACCCCGCAAGGCGGTGCCGCCACACTGCCACCCACCCCGCAAGGCGGTGCCGCCACACTGCCACCTGCCGCACGCAGGCCCGCTCCCCAGCCCGCAACAGGCCCGCATCACACAGCCCCCACCGCCCCGACGGCAAGAGCTCGCAACACAGCGCGGGCGCGCCGACCGAACAGACCGGTCGGCACCGGATCACCCGGGGCCGCAAAATGCGCACGGTTGATTTCCAACCTTAGCGAAACACTTCAGCCGTCTTCGGCGTCTCCGCACTCAGCGCAACGGGAGGGGCGGGCCGCGAGGCCCGCCCCTCCGCCGTATCCGCAGGTGTAGGATGTGTGGAGGGG
>ENA-OQMN01000216-OQMN01000216.1-human-gut-metagenome-genome-assembly--contig:-NODE-216-length-14374-cov-3.333404_pt1 | contig 14374 bp, 15 predicted proteins | sample MGYA00242765_ERZ504861 | MGnify/ENA primary metagenome ERZ504861 (study PRJEB26092, sample SAMD00036417) | human gut metagenome | host: Homo sapiens | study: EMG produced TPA metagenomics assembly of... | reverse complement strand
TTGGCCATATCCCACCTCCGGTGGCGTCGGGGCGGGCCGCTCCCGCCCTCAACCACCGTCTTCCCAGACTCAGCGATACATGTCGCGCTGAGTGTTGGAAGTGTTTCGCTAAGGTTGGAAATCAACGCGGGGGCGACGGTGACGTATGGCCGCTGAGTTGTGCGGGCGTGCGGCTGCGCCTGACGGTAGAATGTATGAGATGCCGCACGCACGGCATGCGCGAGGGACTGTCGAGAGAAGGGGCGCGAACAGATGGCACAGGCGGAGTTGCTTCCTGCGTATCTCATCGTGGGCGCCGATGAGTTCAAGCGCTCGAACGCGCTCGACCGCATGCGGGCCCGTCTCGAGGAGAGCGGCATGTCGGCATTCAACCTCGATGAGCGCGACATGACCAAGGACCCGCAGATCGATGACATCATCGCATCGCTCAACACCTTCCCCATGGGCGCCCCGTTCAGGCTCGTGATCCTGCATGGGTGCGACAAGCTTCCCAAGGCGGTAAGCGAGCCGCTTGTGAGCTACCTGGCGAATCCGGCTCCCTCGACGGTGTGCCTGCTGGAGGCAGGTAGCCTGGCCAAGAACACGCGGCTGTACAAGGCCGTGGCGAAGATCGGGCCCAAAGCCGTGGTGGATTGCGCACCGAAAAAGGCATGGGAGATGCCCCGGCAGGTCGTGGCGATGGCGCGTGCGCACGGCAAGGCCATGGACCTGCCTGCCGCCGAGGAGCTCGTCTCGCGCGCGGGCGATAACAGCCGCATGCTCGATAACGAATTGAAGAAGCTCGCCGCCATGGTGGCCGGTCCTGCGATTTCGCTGGCAGATGTCGAGCGCCTGGTGATGCGCACCGCCGAGGTGAAGCCGTGGGATCTGCTGAACGCGGTGGCGGCGCGGGACCTTCCGCGTGCGCTCGAGCTGCTGGAGCTGCAGCCTGAGCGCAGCGAGATCCGCCTGTGGTCGCTGCTGGTGGGGCGTATCCGCGAGCTGATCGTGGCCAAGGCGCTCGACGCGCGCGGGCAGGGTCGCGAGCTCGCCGCGACCCTCGGCGTGCAGTCCTGGCAGGTTAAAAACCATCTGGGATGGGCACGCCGCTGGTCGATGCCGGCGCTGGTCGATGCCCTGGGCGCCGCCGCCGAGGTCGAGCTCGCCCTCAAGGGCTCGCGCGACAGCCAGCTTGCCTTGCGCATGTGGATCACCGAGATGCTGCGCGCTGCATCGTAGCCGGCCGGTGTGGAATTTCGTGCGCGGCCAGCGAATAAATGCTGCTCGTCAGTTGCGCTTGCAGAGCCGCATGATATACTTTCCGGCTGTATGACCTCAACAACCGTGTCTCAGAGGCCGGATAGTAAGACTTTCTCAGTATCTGAAAGGAACACCACCAGTGGCAAACATCAAGTCTCAGAAGAAGCGTATCCGCACCAATGAGATCGCTCGTGTCCGCAACCGCGCGATTCGTTCCGAGCTCAAGACCGTGATCAAGCACGTTCGCGCCGCCGTCGAGGCTGGCGACAAGGCCGCTGCCGCCGCCGCTGCGACCACCGCGTACCGCAAGCTCGACAAGGCTGCCGCCAAGGGCGTTATCCACAAGAACCAGGCTGCCAACCGTAAGTCGGGCGTTCAGTCGCTGGTCAACACGCTGAACTAGCACGAACTGCTCAAATTCGAGCGATTCTTACGGGTCCTGCGCAAGCGGGACCCGTTTTGTTTTGGAGCTCGTTGGGATGGGATGGGCTAGTTACCCGGGCCGGGCTGGCTGCTTCGCGGGTGCGACGTCAGATGCCAGCCGTCGCAGTAGGGGCAGCGGTAGATGGACAGACCCGTTTGACCGTGAGCGGCGCAGGCGGCGACTGCGTCCTGCGCCTCCCTGCGGGACCGGTAGCGCTGCTTGGATTCGCACGCCCGACGACGGCGGGCGGCTTCGACGGCCGCCCGATCGTGTTCACTGCGTACGCGCTCCCGCTCAAAGAGCTCGCTGAAGCCCGTGGGGTCAAGCCGCTCCTCGAACGCGGCGCGCTGCTTGGCCCGCGCCGATCGCTTGTGGCTCGACATGGGCACACCTTCCTTCGGATCGCGGTTTGCGCGGCTTGACGTTAGCGCTCCTCGAGCAGCGTCTGGCCGAATGCGTCGGCGGCGATGATGGCGGCGGTGAACGCCTCGGGCGAAAACGCCTGCGGATTGCCCAGCTTCCATTCGTTGGTTTGCTGGGCGAGCTCGACGAGCTGGGGGAGATGCGAGCGGTCCAGATCGAGCTCGGCCAAGGTAACCGGTAGGCCCAGCTGCTTGTTGAAGCGCGCATAGCGCTCGAGTTCGGCGTCATCGCCCCGATAGGCATGCAGGACCAGGACGCCGAAGCTCACGACCTCGCCGTGCAGGTGGTGCGCACCGCTGCGTGTGACACCGCAGCTGGCGTTGTAGAAGGCGTGCGCGAGCGAGGAGTTGTAGTAGAAGTCGGGCTGGTTGGTGAGGTTCGAGACGTATCCGGTGTTCACCACGATGTCGAGGGCGATCTGCTTTACGGCCTCGCTCGCATGCCCGGCGCGGACATCGGCCAGGCCCTCCGCGCCCCATTCCATGAGCGGCTCGGTGCAGGTGTGGGCCAGGGTGAGGCCGAGCGCGGCGGTGTGGGAAAGGTCCTTGCCGCTCGTGGCGTATTCGACCTCGGGTTGCTTGGAGAGCGCGTCTCCGATGCCGGCCCAGAAGTACTCGGCGGGAGCCTCGGCGATGATGGCGGGGTTGATGAAGATGTGCACCGGGGCGTCCGGGTAGGCGTATTCCTTGAAGGAGCCGTCGTCGTGGTAGATCACGGCGATGGCTGTGGCGCTCGAGCAGTTCGAGCAGATGGTGGGCACCGAGAACACGGGCAGGTCATGCTGTTTCGCCGCGGTCTTTACGGTGTCGATGGCCTTGCCGCCGCCGATGGCGAATACGGCGTCGGCGGCAGTTTGCGCGAGCACGTCGGCGATCGCGTCGACGTTGCGCTGCGTAGAGTCGGTGCCGTAGACCACCTCGGCCTCGATGCTGATGCCCGTGTCCTCGAGCGCGGCGCGGATGCCGGGCGCTGCGGCGGCGAGGGCGCGCGCCCCGCCCGCAAGCACGATGCGCGTGGCGCGGTAGCCGGCCAAGACGGCAGGAATCGTCTCGAAGCAATCTTCGCCGACGGTGTAGTTGCTCATCTGGATAGTTCGCATGGTGCCTCCTCGCGCGCGGTGTAGATAGTCCCACATTGTATCGTGAGCCCCGAGGGATGCCGCTTGGATCGGCTTTTGTATACGCTTCGGTAACATTGCCGGCTGTCGGGCGGGGAGCATCACGTGGTCCTTTGGAGCCGCGATCTCGCGCGGAGGCCGGGATGCGATCCGAGGCCGGGAGCCTGCGGCCGGGGTTGGCTGTGCGGAAAGGCCGAGAGCCGGCAGGAGCATGTGGAGTGTGTGGCCGCCGGCATCGTTCGCAACGTCGCGCCGCGCTTCCCGTGACCGTGCTATCATGCTGAACACAGGCGTTGAAGGGGACGAGTAAATCGGACCCGCACGGCACAGAGAGCCCGGGGTGCTGCGATCCGGGTGCGTGCGGCCCATTGAATATCACCCCGGAGCCGCGGTCCGAACAGCTGCTTGGGTGGGCTTGTGGCGTTTCGTATGATGTGGGCGTGCGCGCTTTGAGGGCGCCGCGGCCGCGAAAACGAAACGACCCCGTCCCCAGATTGCAGCTCAGTAGATGCCGCCGGGATGGCCGTCGTGACAGGCCAGCCGAGTACGAGGGGAGTGCGCAGGCACGAACCTTTGAGCTGGGTGGTAGAGCGAAACGCACGCGCAGGCCTGCTTCCTGCGCATTCATCGAGCGCTTCGTCCCAGCTTGCAGGACGGGCGCTTTTTTCATGTCGGAGGAGGCCTGCGGCCGTGTACGGTCGCGCGGCCGAGCACCGAGGGCGCCCACAACGAGAAGGGGGTATTCGTGGCAAACGAGTACAAGCAGACCATGAACCTGCCCAAGACCAAGTTCCCCATGCGGGCGGCCTTGGCGCAGCGCGAGCCGGAGCGCCTGAAGCGCTGGCAGCAGAACCGCGTGTACGAGCTTATGCTCAAGAAAAACGAGAGGCATGAGAAGTTCGTGCTCCACGACGGCCCTCCGTATGCCAACGGCCCCATCCATCTGGGCCACGCGATGAACAAGATCGCCAAGGACATGATCAACCGCTATAAGGCGATGCAGGGCTTCGAGACCCCGTACGTGCCCGGCTGGGACTGTCACGGGCAGCCCATCGAGCACAAGGTTGAGACCAAGCTCGGTACCGAGAAGTTCAACAGCACGCCGACGGCCGAGATCCGCAAGCTGTGCAACCAGTTCGCCGTCGAGAACATCGACCTGCAGCGCGAGGGCTTCAAGCGCCTGGGCGTCCTGGGCGACTGGGACAACCCCTACCTCACGCTCTATCATCAGCACGACGCCGCCGACATCGAGGTCTTCAAGGCGATGTTCGACGCCGGCATGATCTACCGCGGCCACAAGCCGGTCCACTGGTGCAAGCATTGCCACACCGCGCTCGCCGAGGCCGAGATCGAGTATGCCGACGAGACGAGCCCGTCCATCTACGTGCGCTTCGAGCTTACGGAAAAGCCCGCCGGCCTGGAGTCCTTCGACGGCCCGGTCGACTTCGTGATCTGGACCACCACGCCCTGGACCATCCCGTCCGACCAGGCTGTGTCGCTCAAGCCCGAGGCGATCTACTGCGCCATCGAGCACGACGGCCGCGCCGAGATCATGCTGAAGGACCTGGCCGAGAAGGTCTGCGGCGTCGCCGGCTGGGACGTCACGCCCGTGATGGTCGACGGAGCGCCCTACGAGGTGCCCGCCGAGGTTCTCGACCACCTGCACTACAAGCAGCCCGTGTTCGACGGCGTCGAGGGCGTGGCCCTGCTCGCCGACTACGTGGGCACCGAGGACGGCACCGGCATCGTCCACAACTCGCCCGGCCACGGCGTGGACGACTACTACGTCTGCATGAAGGAGGGCATGGAGATCTGCATGCCCGTCGACGACGACGGCCGTTTCTACACCGGCGGGGGCTTCGGCACGGGCGGTCCGTTCTCCGGCATGGATACCGACGAGGCCAACCCGCACATCATCCAGTTCCTGCGCGATCGCGGCATGCTCGTCGCCGAAGTCAAGATCACCCACAGCTACCCGCATTGCTGGCGCTGCAAGCACCCGGTGCTGTTCCGCGCCACCGACCAGTGGTTCGTCTCCATGGACAAGACCGGCCTGCGCGAGGCGGCGCTCGACCAGGTGCGCAACCACGTGGCCTGGTATCCCGAGCACGCCGTCAACCGCATCGGCGCCATGGTCGAGCAGCGCCCCGACTGGTGCATCTCGCGCCAGCGCAACTGGGGTGTGCCGATCCCGTCGTTCACCTGTGCCGATTGCGGCGAGAAGGTCATGAATGACGATACCCTCGACGCCGTCATCGCGCTGTTCCACGAGAAGGGCTCCGACGCTTGGTTCACCGATGCGCCCGAGAGCTATCTGGGAGACGCCTGCGTGTGCCCCGCGTGCGGCGGCCATCACCTCAAGGCCGACCGTGACATCCTCGATGTGTGGTGGGACTCCGGCGTGTCCTGGAAGGCCGTGTGCGAGCACCGCGAGGAGCTCACGTACCCGGCCGACGTGTACCTTGAGGGTTCCGACCAGCATCGCGGCTGGTTCCAGTCATCGCTGCTCACAAGCGTGGGCGCCAACGGCGTGGCTCCGTACAAGGCGGTCATTTCCCAGGGCTTCACGCTCGACGGCCAGGGCCGCAAGATGTCGAAATCGCTCGGCAACGTGATCGACCCCAACAAGATCTGCGACGAGATGGGCGCCGACATCGTCCGCCTGTCGGGTGGCCTCCGTGGACACCTCCACCGATGTCGCCTGCGACCACGAGATCCCTGCCCCGCACCTCCGATGCGTACCGCCGGTTCCGCAACACGCTGCGGTTCTTGCTGTCCGTGCTCGAGGGTCAGTTCGAGCCTGAAACCGACGGCGTGACGTTCGACGAGCTCATGCCGCTCGACAAGCTCATGCTCGCGCGCCTCACCCAGGTGCAGGCTGAGGTGGATGCGGCGTATGCGGGCTACGAGTTCAACCGCGCCTACCGCACGCTGTACGATTTCGTGGTCACCGAGCTCTCCAACGTCTACCTCGATGCGCTGAAGGACCGCCTGTACTGCGAGAAGCCCGGCAGCCTCGAGATGCGCAGCGCCCAGACCGTCGTGGCCGAGCTGCTCTCCATGCTCATGCGCGACCTGCAGCCGATCCTCGCCTACACGGTGGACGAGGCCATGGAGTACGCGCCTGCGGGCTGCCGCGACAACCAGGAGTGCGCGGCGCTGCTCGACTGGTATGCGAGCCCCATCACGCTCGAGGCGGCCAACGAGTTCGCCGGCGTGCTGGAGGCCTCGCTTGAGCTGCGCGGCGTGGTCACCAAGGCCATCGAGGAGGCCCGTGCGGCGGGCACCTTCACCAAGAGCCAGCAGGTTCGCGTGAAGGCCACCGCGCCCGACGAGGCCTACGCGCTGCTCACGGGCGACAAAGCCGTCGACTTGGCTGAGTTCTACATCGTCTCTGAAGTCGAGCTCGCACCGGGCGACGCCTTCACGGCCGAGGTCGAGGCGGCGCACGGCGAGGCCTGCGATCGCTGCTGGAACTTCCGCGAGAGCACCGGCGCCCATGGCGAGCACGCGCACATCTGCGACCGCTGCGCCGCGGCGCTGAGCGCGTAGGGCCTGCCCATCGGACGTCGTCGCGTGGCGGCGGCGGGCGTTCCTTCGGGCGCGGCTTTGCACAAGCCCCCCCCGGAGCGCCTGCCGCCTCTTGAGGTTATCCGGTGCAGACACCCAAAGATGTTGCGCCGTTTGTTCAAACTGGGGCCTAGCTCTGAGAAGATGAGTGGCTACCGGGGGGTGCCGGCGTTTTCACGGGACGTTTCGCGAAGCCACGCCCCGTGAAACCGCCGGCACCCCTAGACTGACACCGCGTTCAGGTAGACGGGAGTTGCTGTGGAACAGAGCGGACCGAAGCAGACGATGCGAGGCAGGACGCTTGAGCCGTCGCTGGCGTGGCGCGTCTGTGTGGGACTCGTCGCGGCGGTGACGCTGTATGCGCTCGACCGCATCACCAAGGCGTTCGTCATGAACACGATCATGGTGACCGGGGAGAGCGTCAGCGTGCTGCCGGGTATCGTGAGCTTCCGCTTCGTGGCGAACACCGGGGCGGCGTTTAGCCTCGGCGAGGGGATGGGCGCTGCCTTCGCGCTGCTGGCGGCCGCCGTCGTGGTAGCGATTGCGGTCTATGTGGTCCGGACGCCGCAGGTCTCCCGCATCGAGGTCTGGGTTTGGGCCTGGTGCGGGGGGCGCGGTGGGCAATGCGCTCGATCGGGTCGCGTTGGGCTACGTGGTCGACTTCATCGCTACCGACTTCATCGATTTCCCGGTGTTCAACGTGGCCGATATCGGCATCTGCGTCGGCGTGGTGCTCGCGTTTGTCGGCTTCATGTTCCTCTCGCCGGCAGCGAAGGTGGATGCGACCGCCGAGCTGAACGCCCGCGATGAGCGTGCAGCCGCCCGCCGCGCCCAGCGGCGCGCAGACCGTGCGCGCACGTGGCGTGAGCGCTCCGGCTCGTCTGAGGCCCCCGACGCCCGCGATGCGGACGGCCGGGCCGACCGGGATGCATCGAAGCGAGGCGATGCGTGATATGGCGGCCGACTTGAACCTGCTCGTCGATGGGAGCTCGGCGGGGGAGCGCCTCGATTCCTACCTGGGCGCGCAGCCCTCCTGTCCGTCTCGCTCCGCGTGCGCCAACCTTATCGAGGCGGGTGCGGTTGCGGTGAACGGCGAGGTCTGCCTGTCGAAAAAGCAGGCGGTCGCCGCCGGCGATCGCATATCGATCGAGCTGCCCGAGCCCGTCGAGACCGGCCCCGTGGTGCCCCAGGCGATTCCGCTCGACATTCGCTATGAGGATGACTATCTGCTGGTGCTCTCCAAGCAGCGCGGCCTGGTGTGTCATCCGGCACATGGGCACGTGGACGGGACGCTTGCCAACGCGCTCGTGTACCACTGCGGGATCGACCATCTGGGCACCGTGCAGGGCGAGGACCGCCCGGGGATCGTGCACCGCCTGGACCGGGACACCTCCGGCCTCATGCTCGCCGCGAAAGACGACGACACCCAGCGCGCGCTGCAGAACCTCATCCGCACCCGGACCCTCGATCGGCGCTATATCGCCCTGGTGCAGGGCCATATTGCCATGGACGAGGGAACGATCAGCACCGGCATCGCCCGTTCCACGCGCGACCGCGTGAAGATGGCCGTCTCCGACGACCCGCTCGCCCGTCAGGCCATCACGACGTTCAGGGTCCTCGAGCGCTTCGAGGCGACGCGTGCCGATGAGGGCTACACGCTGGTCGAATGCCATCTGTATACCGGGCGCACACATCAGATCCGCGTGCACATGCGCCATATCGCGCACCCGCTCGTGGGCGATCCGCTCTACGGCCGGGGCAGCGCACGGGCGAACCTCGAGCTCGACCGCCAGTTCCTGCATTCCTGGCATGTGGCCTTCGAGCATCCGGTGACCGGCGAGCCGATCGTCTGCGCCGATGAGCTGCCCTGGGATTTGGCCGCCGCGCTCGAGGAGCTTGCCGACCGCTCGCTCGGCCGGACGGCGGCCGGAAGCGAGATCGTGCCCCGGATCGGGCTCTTGGACGCATAGCGCCCTGCTGGCACAGTTGAAGATTGCGTGCCGTCCGTGCGCGTATCGTACACTTATCAACACTGCACATCACGTTCAGGGGGCTGCCGTGACGCCGATCGTCGCCTTCAATACCATCGTCGGGCTGCTGTTCAGCCTGTGCTTCCTCTATCAGGTCGTGTTCTTCTTCATCGGGCTCATCCGCGGGCAGGTCAAGCTTACCCCCCGCGAAAAAGCAGCACACCTACGCCTTTTTCATCGCCGCCCACAACGAGGAGGCGGTGATCGCCAACCTCGTGAAGTCGATCAAGGAGCAGGACTATCCTTCCGAGCTCATCGACGTGTTCGTGGTGGCTGATGCCTGCACCGACGCCACGGCGGAGCGGGCCCGCGAGGCCGGCGCGATCGTGTACGAGCGCAACGACCTGTCGCGTAAGGGCAAAAGCTGGGTCATGGACTTCGGGTTCGAGCGCATCTTGCGGGAGTACCCCGGCAAGCACGAGGCGTTCTTCATCTTCGATGCGGACAACCTGCTGTCACGCAACTACGTCTCGGTGATGAACGACGCGTTCGACCAGGGCTATATGGCCCTCACCAGCTACCGCAACTCCAAGAACTTCGGCAGCAGCTGGATCTCGGCGGCATATGCAATTTGGTTCATCCGCGAGGCGCGCTTCCTGAACAACGCGCGCATGATCTGCCACACCTCCTGCGCCGTCTCGGGTTCGGGGTACCTGGTTTCCGCCAAGATCGTGGAGGGCATGCGCGGCTGGGATTTCCACACGCTCACCGAGGACATCCAGTTCTCGACGTTCTGCGCCATCCACGGGATCCGGATCGGGTATGCGCCGGCTGAGTTCTACGATGAGCAGCCGGTGACGCTCAAGGCCTCGATCAGGCAGCGCATGCGCTGGACGAAGGGCTTCTACCAGGTCTTTTTCACCTATGGGCGGCATATGCTCACATCCATCACCAAGTTCAGGCGCTTTGCCGCCTACGACATGCTGATGGTGGTGGGCCCGGCGATGCTGCTGACGCTCATGTGCCTCATGGTGAACGCGACCTTCATCGTGGTGGGCAGCTTGAGTCACGGGTTTTTGGCCACCGATGCCGAAATCGAGATGGCCTTCGGCTCGGTGATGATGATCTTCGGGTACATGTACCTGACGTTTTTCATGATGGGGTTCATGACGACCGTCGTGGAGTGGAAGCATATCCATTGCCCCAAGCGGTGGCGGATCTTCGCGAACCTGTTCACGTTCCCGCTGTTCATGTTCACCTACGTGCCGCTGACCGTGGCCGCGCTGTTCCTCAAGGTGGACTGGGTGCCCACGCCGCATGACGTGAGCGTGACGCTCGACGAGGTGCTTGAGGGCGCTCGGTAGGAGCCACCGCGCCCGCTTGCCTCGCCTGTTCGCCTGGGTTAGCCGAACAGGCTGTCCAGATCCTCTTCCCAGCCCTCGTCCAGCGGCAGGCGGTCGTCGCGCCATTCATACCGGTAGGCGTCATCGCCGTTGTAGCCCCAGGTGTCGGTTGCGCTGTTCCAGTTGACGGACAGCACGCCGATGACCAGGTAGACGAGGCCGAGCAGCAACAGCACGCCGGCGCTCAGGACGCCTGCTGTCAGGATGTAGGCGAAATGCGAGCTGTTCGTCTGACAGGCGGTGGAGGCGCTCGCGCTTTCGACGACGCGCGGCGTGCAGCTCGAAGCGGGTTCGGTATCGACGTTCATAACATGCTCCCTATCAGTGGGCGGACGCGCGGGGCGCGGATGAATCTTGTGACGCGCCTATTATAGCCATCGGACGGGTATAACGCCGAGAACCGATGGGCAAGGGGGTTCAATGGGGGCTGGAAGCGGGCTGTTTGGCTATATGGATGCAGACTGCGTTGCGTTTTCTGTGCTGGGTATACTGATACTTGTTGCGGCCGTTGCCGATGCGCGAACCAGGACCTATCCGGCCCTGCTCGCCATGGCGGTTGCGGCCGCTGGCGCCTGGTGCGCCCTGGCCCGCGGTGGTGCGGACACGCTTGGCGCGCACTGCCTTGCAGCCTGCGCGGTCTCGGGCTTGCTCGTCGTGTTCGAGATCGCATGGCGCCGACACCATGATGGGACAGCTGGCTTGGGCATGGGCGATGTGAAGTACCTGTTCGGCACCATGCTGGCCGACCCGGCCTATGCGTTGACGGGGTTCTCGGTGGGCTTGGCGCTGCTCGCGCTGGCAGGAACGATCTGCCGGCGCCCGTCGCTGCCGCTGCTGCCCTTTGTAGCTGCCGCCACGGCGCTTGTCGTGGCGCCGAGCGTGCTTGCCGGCTGACGGGCGCTTGGGCGAGATCGGCCCTTGCAAGCGAACACATGTTTCGTATAGAATACTCGCATGGATACTTTGTTTTCTGACACCGAGCGCGTCAAGCGCCTCAAGAACGCCCCGTTGGCTGTGCGTATGCGTCCCGCGTCACTCGAGGAGTACGTGGGTCAGCAGCGCGCGGTTGGCCCTGGCTCGTGGCTCCGCTCCGCGATCGAGCACGATGTCATGTCGAGCGTCATTCTCTACGGTCCTGCGGGAACCGGCAAAACCACCCTCGCTCACATCATCGCCTCGACCACCAAAAGCGAATTCGTCGAGGTCTCGGCGGTTACGGGGACGGTTAAGGACCTGCGGCGGGAGATCGATGAGGCGCAGCGCCGCCTCATGATGTTCGACCGCCGCACGATCCTGTTCATCGATGAGATCCACCGCTTCTCGCGCTCCCAGCAAGATGCCCTGCTGCACGCGGTCGAGAACCGCACCGTGGTGATGATCGGCGCCACGACCGAGAACCCATATTTCGAGGTCAACTCGGCCCTGCTGTCGCGCAGCCGGGTGGTTGAGCTGGAGCATCTCGCCAATGAGGACGTGGCGCAGCTGGTGAGGCGCGCCCTTCGCGCCCCTCAAGGGCTGGACGGGCGATTCCTCGCCTCCGACGAGGTTGTCGATGCTATCTGCACGCTGGCGGCCGGAGACGCCCGCAGCGCGCTCACCACCCTCGAGCTCGCCTCCGAGATTGCGCTGACGCGTCCGGATGCCGCTTCGGCGCTAGAGGGTCCGATCGCGATCGGGCTCGACGATGTGCGTCAGGCCAACCCGCGGCGTGGGCTGTCCTACGACAAATCCGGCGACATGCACTACGACATCATCTCCGCGTTCATCAAGTCCATGCGCGGCTCGGACCCCGATGCCGCCGTGTACTGGCTCGCCCGCATGATCGATGCGGGGGAGGACCCCAAGTTCATCGCGCGCCGCATCATGATCGCTGCCTCGGAGGACATCGGTAACGCCGACCCGAATGCCCTGCTGGTGGCCGAGGCCGCGTTCAAGGCAGCGGAGGTGATCGGGTACCCGGAGTGCCGGATCAACCTGGCGCAGGCCGCCATCTACAACGCGCTTGCCCCGAAGTCGAACGCCTGCGAGGCCGCAATCGACGCCGCGCTTGCCGATGTGCACACCAGCGGTCAGCGCGAGGTGCCGTCCTATCTGCGCGACCGGCACCGTCCGGGATCCGATGAGTACGGCGAGTACCGGTATCCGCACGATTACCCCGCCGGCTGGGTGGCGCAGCGCTATCTGCCCGAGGGGCTGGAGGCGGGCGCGTTTTGGCACTCCGACGGGCGCGGCTGGGAGCAGTGGCGCGACGAGCACCGCCCTCGGGCCTAAGCTGCGCCCGGGCGGGGATTACCTGCTGTCGGCGCCGCGCTGACCGGCCCTCACGGGGGTGCGTGTGCCTTATCCACCCGTTTGCGCTCCTGGCGGCACCGGTGATGCGCACCGCGAGCGTCCTATGGCGTTCGCATGCGATGGCGCCAAGTGGGGTACCATCAACCGTATCTGTCATCTGTCCGTTATGCCGGCACGCGTCGGCGTTGAGGAGGAACCATGGATCTGCTGCACATCGCATTGATCGTGCTGGCGCTTGGCGGCGCCTGGGCTTTGGCGGAGCTCGCGCTCGTCTTTCGCCGCAGCCGCAAGGTCGTCGATTCGCTTGACACCACGGTCGCCGAGCTCAACCGCACTGTTGAGGAGGCCCGTCCCATCGTGAGCAAGCTCGACGGCATGGTCGATGAGCTGCAGCCGGCGATCGCCCAGGTTGAGCCGTTGCTGCGCAATGCGAACCAGAGCGTTGAGGCGCTTACCTCCGATCTGGTCGAGGTGAACGGGGTCCTGCGCGACGTGTCGGCGGTGAGCGGCGCGGCCGGGGCCGCCTCGAACGCCGTGTCGGGCATCGCCGATGCCGCCAGCGAGAAGGTTGGAAAGCTGTTCGGCCGCTCGAAAAAGCAGGAGGCACCAACCCCCGCCCTAAAGACCGCCGAGGACTCCGAGCCTGCCGCCGCCGACACCGCCGACGATGAGCCCGCCGCCGGCGCGTATTACACCTATACGACCACAGAGGAGCCCACCGATGAGTAACCCCACCAGCGTTTCTCTGGGCGTCACCTGCGACGCCCACCTCGCACGCCTGGTGCGCATGACCGCTGCCAACGTCGCGACCCTGTCGAACATGTCGGTCGAGCGCGTCGAGGATATCCGCATGGCGGCTGAGGAGGCCTTCATCTATGCCTGCTCCGCCACGCCGGGCCGCGCGCTCGCCGTTGAGTTCGACGTTGACCCCGCGCGTGTGTCCATGACGTTTCGCCTGGATGCGCTTGTCTTTTCGGAGCCGGATGACGATGAGACGGCAGCGGTCTACATGGATCTGATCTTGGGCAGCGTGTGCGACACCTTCGAGAAGCGCTCCGAGCCCGCGACCCTATTCCTCGAGCTCAAGGCGGACCTCTAATGGCATCGCGCACCTCGGGCAAGACTGCCTGGGATAAGGAAAAGACCCACGAGCTGTTTCGCCGGTACAAAGAGCACGGCGATATGGACGCCCGCGAGAAGCTCGTGATGTCCCACCTCAACCTGGTCAGATTTCTTGCAAACAAATTCAAGAACCGCGGCGAGCCGCTTGACGACCTGATGCAGGTGGGCTACCTCGGCCTGCTCAAGGCCATCGACCGGTTCGACCCCTCGCGCGGGCTGGAGTTCACCACCTTCGCGACCCCCACCATCCTGGGCGAGATCAAGCGCCATTTCCGCGACAAGGGCTGGAGCGTGCGGGTGCCCCGCCGCCTGCAGGAGCTTTCCGCCAAGGTCAATCAGGCAACCGATCTGCTCACCACCCAGCTGCAGCGCTCGCCCACGATCGCCGAGATCGCCGAGTACCTCGACGCGACGGTTGACGAGGTGCTCGAGGCCATGGAGTCCTCCTCGGCCTACAGCTCGGTGTCTCTGGAGGCGCCCGCGGGCCCGACGCGGAGGACACGCCTTCGATCATCGACCGCTACGCAACCGAGGATAGCGACCTCGCCCTCACCGATGACCGCCTGGTGATCGAGGAGGCGCTCGAAGGGTTCTCCCCGCGCGAGCGCGAGGTCATCGAGCTGCGCTTCATCAAGGGCATGACGCAGATCGAGATCGCCGAGCAGCTCGGCATCTCCCAGGTGCAGGTATCGCGTCTGCTGCGTCGCACCCTGAAAAAGATCCAGGACAAAATCGATCCGGAGGGGGTCATGGCCGCACAATGAGCGCTCCCGACGTAGAACGTCCGCGCGCCGCCCGGCGCCGGGCTGCCGCC
>ENA-OQMN01000211-OQMN01000211.1-human-gut-metagenome-genome-assembly--contig:-NODE-211-length-14561-cov-2.775530_pt1 | contig 14561 bp, 12 predicted proteins | sample MGYA00242765_ERZ504861 | MGnify/ENA primary metagenome ERZ504861 (study PRJEB26092, sample SAMD00036417) | human gut metagenome | host: Homo sapiens | study: EMG produced TPA metagenomics assembly of... | reverse complement strand
CCCCAACGCGGCCGATCGGCACCCGCTGCCCTGCCCCTAACGCGGTCCCGGCGCGCCTGCCCAACGCGGCCCGATGGCGACCGCGCCTGCCCCAGCGCAGCCCGGCGCGCCTGCCCGCGCGCCTACCGCGCGCGGGCGCGCTTGGCCTCGCGGTCGTTGAACATGAGGAAGAACGCCCCGAGCAGCAGCAGTGAGCACAGCGCGATCGACGTGAGCCCGAAGCGGTCGAGACACCAGTTGCCCAGCACTGCGCCCGCCACGAAGCACATGATGACGCCGAAATACAGCAGGCCGTTCTCCAAAAACCCGCGCTTGCGCGTGATCATGTAGTCGTCGACGCTTTGCAGGGCGGAACGCAGGTTGCCGATGCACATGGTGGTGGCGATGCCGTGGCCGTGGATCTTACGGAAGCTCTCCACCTGCATTCCGCAGGCCAGCGAGGTCAGGCAGTTGGCAGGAACGTTGAGGTCGGAGCCGATCAGGCTCACGCACAGCAAGATCACCGCCTCGGCGAACACCGTCACCTGCCGCCAGTGCATCAGGCTGGAGAAGCGCTCGTGCACAAGGTCGCTCGCCATGATGCCCACCGCGAAGCACAGCACCGGGAACAGAAAGCGCGCCGCCAGGTCGAAGTTCCCTTCGGAGATATGAACACCCACCAGAAGGATGTTGCCCGTCTGCGCGTTGGCGAACACGCCGCCGCGCCCCATGTAGGAATACACGTCCATGAACCCGCCCACCAGGGCGAGAATGACGCCGACCTCGATCGACTCCGAAACCTGCTTCGCCCGCTTCATACCCTGCGGTCACGCCTCCTCGCGTCCATGGGCCATATCCGCTCCATCGTAGCGTATCATAGACAAAAACGCCCCTGCGGCTCGCGCACGCGAGCACATGTAACAGTCTGCGAGGTGCTCCATGGCGCGTATCACCGCCGCCCGCAACCGCACGCAAGCAACCATCGTCCTCGTTGGCTGCGTGTTTCTGTTCGCCGCGTTCGGCCTCATGGTCTACGGGCGCTTCTGCACGAGCGTCGGGATGGCGGGGCTGTACAACCGTGCCTCCCTCGGTGTGGCGTTCATCCTGTTCGGCATCTCCCTTGCCCTGTTCACGCCCTGCGTCTTCATGCAGCGGATGTACCGCAAGCGCATCGACGGCGGCCAGCTCGCCCGCGAGTTCGCCGGGCTCGCCCTCGGCTTCTGCTGCTATGTGGTACCGTTCTTTTTGGCCATGGGCGCGCTTTCCGCCGCCGACCAAATCGGCGTCATGGGCCTTGTCCTCATGGTCGCCTTCGGCGCCATCCCCTTCCTCTACCGGCGCTATCGCAAGAAGCGCCCCATCCGCTACGAGCACACCGGCTCGGCGGCGCTCGTGCTGTTCTGCGGCGCGCTCGGCCTCGTGTCCCTGGTAGGCGGCTCGTATGCCTGCTCCGAGATGCTCGATGACCTGAACGGCGGCTGGAAGCAGGACACCTTCGCCTTCTACGAGGTCAGCATCGACCGCCCGAGCGGGCGCAGCGCCTGGCTCACCCCCACCACCTACGAGGTGGACCTCTATCGGAATGGCGCGGCGGCCAAGGCGCGACATGCCACGGCGCACCTATCCGTGAATGAATCGGACTGGCCCGCCGTGGCGCTCGTCCTCGAGGAGCCCTTGGCCGAGGTCCGCTGGTACCCGCAGACGCGCACGCTCGTGGGCGCGCGCGACGTCGACAGTACCCTTGCGGTGGGAGATGCGATCGACTAGACAGGCGCTACGGGCACTTCGGGCTGACGGCAACATGCCCGGCCGAGCAGGTGGCGCGCTTCGGCAAGGGGCCAGCAAGCAACCGGAGAGGCGCTTCGGGCCTGTCGGTGCGGGCCGTGAGCAGCTGCACCAGCAGGCACCGCCTCGACGCGAGTCCCTCGCTGCCATTTGCGACAACACGGCGGCCCCGGCGGCCCCGGTGCGCAAACGGGCACCCATGGCGTATCCTTATGTGCATCGAAGCGACCCGAAGGAACAGCCCGTGGCACGACATCCCAAACGCACCAAGCCCCGCACCTCCGCCGCGCACGCGCACGCCGCCGAGCCGAAGACGCCGCAGCCGAGCGACCGCGCGTGCCGCGTGGGCGCGCGACCGCAGCCGTCTCGTCCGTCCCGCCCGCCGCGCGAGGCCTTCCTGCCCGTCTCGCGCGCCGACATGGACGCCCGCGGCTGGGATGTATGCGACTTCGTCTACATCTGCGGTGACGCCTACGTCGACCACCCCTCCTTCGGCATGGCCATCATCACCCGCGTCCTCGAGGCCCACGGCTACCGCGTGGGCATCATCTGCCAGCCCGACTGGCGCGACCCGAACAGCATCGCGGCGCTTGGCGAGCCCCGGCTGGGCTTTCTGGTCTCGGCCGGCAACATGGATTCCATGGTGAACCACTACACCGTGAACAAAAAACGCCGCCATGAGGACGCCTACACGCCAGGCGGCGCGGCGGGCGCGCGGCCCAACCACGCCGTCGTCGTCTACGGCAACCTCATCCGCCGCACATTCAAACACACGCCCATCCTCATCGGCGGCATCGAGGCGAGCCTGCGCCGTCTGGCCCACTACGACTACTGGTCCGATGCCCTCAAGCGCTCGATCCTGCTCGACTCCGGCGCCGACCTGCTACTGTACGGCATGGGCGAGCACGCCATCGTGGAGGTGGCCGACGCCCTGGCCGGCGGCCTGCCGGCAAGCCAGATCACCTACGTGAACGGCACCGCCTACCGCACAAGCGGGGCCGACGCGCTCGCGCAGGTGTACGACTACGGCCTGCTGCCCAGCTGGGACGAGCTGGAGCACGACCGCCTCGCCTACGCGCGCTCGTTCAACATCCAGCAGCAGAACATGGACCCCATCACCGGCCGTCGCCTGGTGGAACCCTACCCCAACGGCGTCTACGTGGTGCAGAACCCGCCCGCCTCGCCGCTCACCACGCGCGAGATGGACGAGGTGGCCGAACTCCCCTACACGCGCGCCTGGCACCCCGACTACGACGCCGTCGGCGGCGTGCCAGCGTTTTCCGAGGTCAAGTTCTCCATTTCCAGCAACCGCGGCTGCTTCGGCGAGTGCTCCTTCTGCGCGCTCACCTTCCATCAGGGCCGCATGCTGCAGGTGCGCAGCCGCGAGAGCATCGTCCGCGAGGCGCGCGCCCTCACGCGCGACCCCGAGTTCAAGGGCTATATCAACGACGTGGGCGGCCCCACGGCGAACTTCTTCAAGCCCGCCTGCAGCAAGCAGCTCACGCACGGCGTCTGCAAGAACCGCCGCTGCCTGTGGCCGCACGTGTGCCGCAACATGGACGTGGACGAGGACGCCTACGCCGACCTGCTGCGAGAACTGCGCGAGCTGCCCGGGGTGAAGAAGGTGTTCGTCCGCAGCGGCATCCGCTTCGACTACACCATGGCCGATGCGAGCGACAAGTTCCTGCTCGAGCTGCTCCAGCACCACGTGAGCGGCCAGCTGCGCCTGGCGCCCGAGCACGTGAGCGACGCGGTGCTGTCGGTGATGGGCAAGCCGAGCCGTGCGGTGTACGACGCGTTCGTGGAGCGCTTCGAGCGGCTCTCGGCACAATTCGGGCTCAAGCAGTACGTGGTGCCGTATCTGATCTCGAGCCACCCGGGGTCCACCATGAAGGAGGCCGTGGAGCTGGCCGAGGCGGTGCGCGACATGGGATACATGCCCGAACAGGTGCAGGACTTCTACCCCACGCCCTCCACCATGAGCACCTGCATGTACTACACCGGCGTGGACCCGCGCACGATGCGACCCATCTACGTGGCGCGCGACCCCCACGAGAAGGCCATGCAGCGCGCGCTCATCCAATATCGCAAGCCGGAGAACTACAAGCTGGTGAAGGAGGCCCTGCGCAAGGCGGGTCGCGAGGACCTGATCGGCTACGGTGAGCGGTGCCTGATCAGGCCCGTACCGCCCAAGCCGGGCCGCGGATCCGGTGACGGTTCGGGGAAGGCGGCGCGCGGCGGCCGCGGTGGCGGGCCGGCGGCAGGCGGCTGCGGGCGGCAGCCGAGACGAGGCGACGGCAAGGGCGTGCGAGCCGGACGAGGCGACGGCAAGGGCAAGCCCGCGGGGCACGCCGGCGGCAAGGGCATGCGTGCGGGGCACGTCGGCAAGCAGACGGGGCGCGGCGGCAACAAGGGCAAGCCAGCCGGACGGAACAACAGCAAGAAAGGGCCGCTCGGCGCGCCCAACAAGGCCGCGAACGCGCACGCCCGCAACCGCGCCGCCCAAGGTAGGCAGGGCGCCAACCGGCATTAACGGGCAGAATCCGACGCTCGGCTACGGAAGCGCAGCGCCAATGTAGCTGCCGGCGCGAGGGTCAGCGCAAAAGCCGGCACAGAGCGCGCACACGCAGCGTACGCACACAGAGCCTCCCCGCGCTAGGCAGACAGGGCGCGCAGGCTGTCAAGACCCGCGCACAGATCCGATACCGAGGTGCGGCGCACGACCCAGACTGCAGCCGGCCGCCGAGTTGAGGAGCTGTGCGCACGTTTTCACCCCGCGGCAACGGGCTGGGTGTGGGTGGCGAACAGACGGATGCCTCCCGCCAGCAGCGCTGCCGACAACACGACCGCCTGCACGGTGCCGAAGCTACCCAACAGCGCCGTGACGGGTTCCACGAAAAACGAGGAGAAGTTGATGACCAGGTGCACCCCGATGCTGGCGCGCACGCTGCCGGTGCGCCAGGCCACCCAGCCGAGCAGCAACCCGATGCCGAAGGCGTAGCACCCTTGGACGATGTTCATATGCAAAATGCCGAATAGCAGCGCCTGAAGCACGTTGGCCGTCCAGAAGCTGCGCGACGGCACGGTAACGCGCGGGGCGACCGGCACCGATGCAACCGGCGCGCCCGCCTCCTCGAACGTTTGGCGCCGCGGCGCCGGCACATGCTGCGGGCAGAATGCGCGGATGGCGAACTCGAGCATCACGCCGCGACATGCCAGCTCCTCGGTCACCGGCGCGCCGATCGCCACGATGACCATCGACAGCACCGTCAGCTCGTTCAGCACCGGCGAGTCCATGACCTCGGCATAATCCGCCTCGAGCGCTGGAAACAGCGGCAGGATGAACGTGAGTGCATAGGCGATCACGAGCTGCATGCCCAGCCCGATCATCGCCACCGCCAGGATGCGCACGGCGCGCGAACCGCGGGACTGGCGCGCGGCGAGCGCGGACGTTTTGCGCAGGTGCCACCACCAGGGATAGAACACCGCAAGCGTGACCAGCTGGGCTGCAAGCGTCAAGGGACCCATGAACGCATCGGCATCGAGCGGGTCGTGACCGGTAGCGAGAAACGCAGCGACGACCGCGACCGAGCCCACGATTGCGGAGCCGAACTGGATGCCGAACACGGAGAAAAACGCACCGACGGCCGCCAGCAGCCAGCGCAGACGGAAGCCGAATGCACCCGGCTCGGCCGATGTGGTCGAGACGGGCCTCGGCACTTCGACAGGCGGCAGGCCCGCCGCCTCGAACGGGGTGAGCTCACGGGAGCGCTCGGGCGTGCGCTCGGTCTGATCGGCCACCGTGCGCCTCCTTTCTCATGCCGCGCTGCAGACGCCGGACGTAGGTCCGCGCACGTGGAGCGCGACGGGATTCTCGATATATTGGCAGCAAGCATACCAGAACAACGAAGGCGGCCGCCGAACGAGCCGATGCCCGTTCTGCGGCCGCCTGCCAGCGGTCTCTCTATGTCCATGCACCGTGGCGCATGCAGCAACCGAGGTCGAATCGCCTACCAGCGTCCGCCGCGGTCCCCCGGGCGACGCGAGGAGTCATACGAGCCGCCGGAGCGCCCGCGACCCGACCGCGGCCCACGGAACCGATCCTGCGAGCCCCCGCGCCCGCCGCGCCCGCCGCGGCCGCGACGCTCGTTGGGCTCGTCGTAGTTGCGCCACGCCTCGCGGCCGTTGCCGCGGTTGCCCCCGCGCCCGCTGCCGTGGCCCGCGCGCTGCCCGCCACGGCTATCGCGCCCGCCGTCGAAGCGGTCGCTGTCGAACCGACGTGAGCGACCCTGGCTGCGGCGGTCGTCGCGGTTGCCGTCGAAGCGGTCGCTGCGGTCACGGCGCCCGCCGCGGTCCTCGCGGTCCCGACGGTCGCCCCGGCCTCCGCGGTCATCACGGTTCCACGCGCCCGCCCCGGCCTCCGCGGTCCTCGCGATCCCAGCGCCCGCTGTCCTCGAAGCGGTCCCGGCCACCACGGCCGCCACGGTCGCTGTCGCCCTCATGGCGATCCCGTCGGCTCCAGCCGTCCTCGAAGTCACGGCGCCCGCCACGGTTGCCCCGACGGTCTCCGCGCTCGTTGTCGAAGCGGTCGTCAGCAAACCGGTCGCGGCGCGAACCGCCGTCGCGACCTGCGCGCCCGCTGCGGCCGCGGTACCCGTCGCGGTCCTCGCGGCCCGCACGTCCGTCGTCCTCGAAGCGGTCACGGCCACCACGGCCGCCGCGCCCGGCGCGCTCATCGCGCTCGAGCGATCCGCTTCTCGCCACGGCCGCCGCGGCCGCCGCGGTCAAACGATCCCTGCCGCGCGCGTCCGGCGCGCTCCGAAGCGCTCCTCGCGCACGTCCCCGGACTCGACCGCATCCTCGGCATGCACGCGCGTCTTGCCGCCGCGCTTGCGACGGGACGGCTTGGCGGCGCCCTCCTCACCGCGCGCGGTACGCGACGCGCGGTCCTCGCCGTTGCGCTGACGCGAACGGGCGGCACGAGCGGCGCGCACACGACGGCGCTTCTTCTCCCGCTTGTCGGCCGGCTTGCTCGCCGGCACGCGCTCGGGATCGATCTCGGGCACCGCCTCGCCCAGATCAAGCCCCTCGGCGTCAAACTCGTCCACGGTCTTGCCCATGAGCGCCTCGATATCGAAGAACTCGAACAGGTCTTCCGAGGTCACAAAGGTGAGCGACCAGCCCGCCTCGCCAGCGCGGCCCGTGCGGCCGATGCGGTGGATGTAGTCCACCGGGTCCTCCGGCACGTCGAAGTTGATCACGTAGCGCACGTCGGAGATGTCGATGCCGCGGGCGAGCACGTCGGTGGCCACCAGCACGTCGCACTGGCCGGTGCGGAACGCCTTGAGGGCACGCTGGCGCTGGGCCTGCGTGCGGTCGCCGTGGATGGCCGCGCAGCTGATGCCGGCGCGCGCCAGGCGGCGGCAGCAGGTCTCGGCGCGGTGCTTGGTGCGGGTGAAGACGATGGCGCGCTCGGTGCCCTCGCGGCGAAGCACCTGCTGGAGCAGGTCATTCTTGGCATCGAGAGCCACCGGGAGCACGTACTGCTCGACCGTGTCGGCCGTCGAGGTCACCGGGGCGATCTCCACGCGGGCGGGATCGTGCACGAGGTCGGTGATGGAGCCCACGGCCTTCTCGTCCAGCGTGGCCGAGAACAGCAGCGTCTGGCGGTCGGCGGGCATGTAGCCCACGATGCGGCGCACAGCCGGCAGAAAGCCCATGTCGAGCATACGGTCGGCCTCGTCGAGCACCAGGACCTGCACCTGGTCGAGGCTGCAGGCGCCCTGGTCGATGAGGTCCTGCAGGCGGCCCGGCGTGGCGATCAGCACGTCGCAGCCGCGGCGGAGTGCATCCTTCTGCGGGTTGTAGCTCAGGCCGCCCACAACCGTCACGCTCGTGTGACGCGTGCGGCGGGCAACGGCGCGGCAGACCTTCTCGATCTGCTGGGCGAGCTCGCGGGTGGGCGTGATGACGAGCATGAGCGGGCCCTGGGCCTCGGCGCGGCGACGACCGCGTGTGTGGGGCACATGCCCCAGACGGTCCATGGTGGGCAGCAGGAAGGCCGCGGTCTTGCCGGTGCCGGTCTGGGCGGCGGCGAGCACATCGCGGCCGGCGAGGGCCTCGGGGATCGCGGCGGCCTGCACGGGCGTGGGGTTCTCATAGCCCATGTCGGCGACGGCGGAGAGGACCGCGTCGGACAGACCGAGGTCGGCGAAGGTCACGGGCTCGGTAGCCTCAACGGGGTCGGCGGGGTCCATTGCTTCGGTAGCCTCGACAGACTCGAGGTCGGCGAGGTCCATGGCTTCAGCAGCCTCGACGGGCTCGAGGTCGGTACGGTCGTGTTCAGTTGTGTTCATAGATAAAACGCTAGCTTTCTGGTTTTGCGCACGGAGCAGCAGCGATGTGCGAGCACCGCCGAAAGAAGATCCGCGCAGGGGTATCGTTGCGTGCGCGGGCCACATCCGCGCGGTGGATTGCGCTTGCACTAGGCACGCCCGATACGAGGGCCGCCGCTGGCGGGCCCGGGCACATGCAAACGCAGGGAGCAGATTCCACGCAGGCAAGTATAGGGGGTCGCGGGGCAAGCTCGACGCGCGAACGCGCCGTGTGCACGTAAACCCCACGTGTGGACCGGGCGGGGCGAGCGGGAGGCGGGCTGGGCGGACGGCGGAACCGGCGGTTGCGGCGAGCGACGGGTGCCGGGCGGGCGTCGAGCGGATAGTTGCGGCGGACGGCGGGCTCGCGGCGCGCGTCTCATTGAGTGCCGGCGGGCGGGCGGCTGCGGCGAGCGGCGAGCTGGCGGGCTCGTGCAGGCGCTGGGGACGGGCTTTCGGCACGCATCATGTTGGGTCTCGTGCTGAAAAACGGATCGAGCACGGAAAGGGTGCTGTACGAGCGTCTTCTTCTCGCCAATTTCGTCTGCCGGCTGGCATACCTGACTGTCAGCTATGTACGACTGTCAGCTATGTACGGTTTGATAGCGCTATCAAGAGATCTTGATACATAGGAGTATCAGCGACGGGCTCTCTACCTGCAGCTACTTTAGTGACCCATCGAAAAACATGGATGCGATTTGACACAGCTGACAATCGTACACAGCTGACAGAGCCATCGTGCACGGCTGACAGTCGTACACAGCTGACAGCCGTACACAGCTGACAGTGACATCGTGCGCAGCCGTCCCGCTCGTGCTTGAAGACCGACCGCGACTCACCTGCGCGTGCCACCCTTCCCTCTCTAATTCCACATCCCACTTGACACCCCCCGGGGGTATAGGGGTAGGATAAGCACATCCGGATGATAGGCAAGTCCACGGAGCCAGACCACGGGCGCCCGGCGATGTACCGTCAGAGTCGTTGATCGCGATACATGCGGTGCGCGCCTGCCGGGCGCTCCGGCTGCAACCAGCAGGCGAGCTTCCGGGTTCGGATTTCCGCCATCGGAAGGCTCCGGGTTCGCCTCATGGACATCCAGGGGGCGAAAAACGGCGCCGGATGGACAGGAGACGAACCCTCGTCGTTCGGACAGCCGAGAGACGAACCCTCGTTAATCGGATGGCCGGAGAGCGAACCCTCATCGGATGGATGGACGGGAGACAAACCCTATCCGCACCCAACCCGGCGCCCACTGAGCGCGCCGGCACAACCAGTAAGGAGCCGTACATGGCACGAGAAACATTCGAGGTGGGAGGCATGACCTGCGCCTCCTGCCAAGCGCACGTCGAACGGGCCGTCCGCAAGCTCGACGGCGTCCAAGACGTCGCGGTGAACCTGCTCGCCGGGTCCATGGCCGTCACCTATGACGACCGCGCCCTCGCCTCAGACGACATCTGCCGCGCCGTCGACCGCGCGGGCTATTCGGCCGCCCCGACCGCCACTGCCCCTGCCCCGGCCTCCGCCGCCAACACCGACGCGGCCGTGTCCCCCACCGGCGCGAGGCCCGCACGCGCCCGACCGGCCTCCCCCACCAAAAAGCTCGAAGCCGCCGCGGCCTCAATGCGCAGCCGGCTCGCGGTCTCGATCATCTTCCTCATTCCGCTGTTCTACCTGGGCATGGGCCACATGTTCGGCTGGCCGCTGCCGGCCTTTTTCGCCGGCCACCGCAACGTCTTGAACCTCGCCCTCACCGAGCTTTTGCTGCTTGCCCCCATCCTCTACATCAACGACAGCTACTTCATCGGCGGCTTCAAGTCGCTCCTGCGCGGCGCGCCCACCATGGACGCCCTCATCGCGATCGGCGCCACGGCGAGCGTGGCGTGGTCGGTCTACAGCGTCTACCGCATCGCCGGGGCCCTGGCCGCAGGCGACGCCATGGCAGCCCACGCGATCGCGATGGACAACCTCTACCTGGAGAGCGCCGGCACCATCCTTACCCTGGTCACCGTAGGCAAATACCTCGAAACGCGCAGCAAGTCGAAGACCGGCGGCGCCATCGAGCGCCTGCTCGATCTGGCACCCGCGCGCGCCACCGTCGTGGACGAGGACGGACGCGAGACCACCGTCGATGCGAGCACGCTGCAGCCCGGGCAGACCGTCCGCGTCAAGCCCGGTGAGTCGGTCCCAGTGGACGGCGTGGTGCTCTCCGGCAGCTCGTCGGTGGACGAAAGCGCTCTGACCGGCGAGTCGATTCCCGTGGAGAAGACCGTCGGCGACACCGTGATGGCTGCCACCGTCAACCGCACCGGCTCCTTCACCTTCCGCGCCACGCGCACCGGCGCCGACACGAGCCTGGCCAAGATCGTCCAGCTCGTCGAGGACGCCAACGCCACCAAGGCGCCCATCGCGCGCATCGCCGACAAGGTGGCCGGCGTGTTCGTGCCCGCAGTGCTCGCCATCGCGGCGGTCACCTTCGTCGCCTGGCTCGCCGTGGGCGGCAGCATCAACGAGGCGCTCACGGCCTCCGTCGCGGTCGTGGTGATCAGCTGCCCATGCGCGCTCGGTCTCGCCACACCGGTCGCCATCATGGTGGGACCGCCGCGGCGCGGAGATGGGCGTGCTGTTCAAGAGCGCCGAGGGCCTGGAGGCGCTGCAGAAAATCGACACCGTGGTGTTCGACAAAACCGGCACAATCACCCAGGGGAAACCCGCCGTCACCGACATCCTGCCCGCCCGCACGGAAAGCGGCAAGCCGGTCATGACCGAAAAGGCCCTGCTTAAACTGGCGGCCGCCCTTGAGGCCTCCAGCGAGCACCCCCTGGCCGAGGCCATCATGGCCGAGGCGGATGCGCGCGGCATCGTGGCGCGGCAGGTCGAGGACTTCCAGGCCATCCCGGGACGGGGCGTGACGGCGCGCGAGGGCGCGAACGCCATCGCCGCCGGCAACGCCGCACTCATGGAGGAGCTCGGTATCCCCCGCGGGGACCTGCAGGTCGAGCACCTCGCCCGCGCGGGCAAAACCGCGCTGTTCTTCGCCAAAAACGGCGCGCTCATGGGCACCATTGCCGTGGCCGACCAACTCAAGGAGACGAGTGCCGCAGCCGTGCGGGCGCTGGACGCGCTCGGGATCGAGAGCATCATGCTCACTGGAGACCACGAGCTCACCGCGCAGGCGATCGCGGTGCGCGCCGGTATCGACCGCGTGGTGGCCGACGTGCTGCCCGCCGATAAGGAGCAGCAGATTCGTCAGCTCCAGGCCGAGGGGCACCGCGTCGCCATGGTCGGCGACGGCATCAACGACTCCCCCGCGCTCGCCTGCGCCGATGTGGGCCTGGCGATCGGGGCCGGGGCCGACGTGGCCAAGGAGGGTGCCGACGTGGTCCTCATGCACAGCGACCCGGTGGACGTGGCGCGTGCGGTCGAACTCTCACGGGCCACGATGCGCAACATCAAGCAGGACCTGTTCTGGGCGCTCATCTACAACACGCTGGGGATCCCGCTGGCAGCCGGCGTGTTCTACCCGCTGCTGGGCTGGCAGCTCTCGCCGATGTTCGGCGCGGCAGCCATGAGCCTGTCGAGCGTATGCGTGGTGGCAAACGCCCTGCGCCTACGCCGATTCAAGCCGCGCGTGGCCGAGCGATAGCTCGGCGGGCGGCACCGGGCCGTTCCGCGGGTGATACGGGGCCGGATCGCGGGCGCGACGGGCTGCGTTGCGAACAGAGCGAGCCGCTTCCGGGTAACACCTGGTTATATCCGGGCGGCGCCGGGCTACATCCGGGCGGAACAGGACCGGCACCGGGAGGGCCGCATCGCCTGCGGCACGGGGTTCACGCCGCAGGCGATCCACTCATGCCGCCGGGCGCACCACTTTGGTACCATCGGGCGCATGCGCCCGTCATCTTCAACAGAAAGGACGAACCATGCAGTATGTGATCAAGACAGAGGGCCTGCACTGCGGGCACTGCGACGCGTCGGTTGAGTCGGCCCTGCTCGCGGTCGCCGGCGTGACGGATGCCGATTCCGACCACGAGACGCAAACCGTGCAGGTGACCTGCGCCACGGGGTGAGCCAGCCGCGCTTGCCGCCGCTGTGGAACAGGCGGGCAACTTCAAGGCCTTGTCAGTCGAGCGGGCGTAGCGCAGAAGCGTCGCGAGGGAGCGCCGGGAACGAGCGATCGAGAGCAGGCCAACTCTCGGCCGGCACCGGGATCGGGAGGTCGAGAACAGCCCACTCCCAGCAGTCGCCCGGGATGGGCGGTCGAGAACGACCCGACCCCGCGCCAGCGGGGAGCAGCCACCGGAAACACCCTGGCCCGGCAGGCTCGGGCAGGAGCTGATCCACAGGACACTCCCGCCCAAGCCCCGCATACCATGAAGGCTGAGGGGGCGCTGTGCCCGCATGCGCGCCGTGCCCCTTCCGGCGCCGTCAACCCACCAGCTCATGCAGCGCGCCCGCGAGCGGATCGGCTCCGCCCGCGGGCGCGCTGGGACGAAAGGAACATCATGCAAGCAGATCGCGCCAAGGTCCTGCGCCTGCTCAAAACCGCACGCGGGCAGATGGATGGCATTATCAAGATGGTCGAGGACGACCGCTACTGCATCGATATCTCGAACCAGCTCATGGCGACGCAGTCGCTGATCGGCCGTGTCAACGCCGACGTGCTCAAAGCGCATATCGACGGCTGCGTCCGCCAGGCCGCCAGCTGCGGATCGGAATCCGAGAAAGCCGAGAAGCTCGCCGAGATCGAAGCCGTCATCGATAAGCTCGCCCGCTGATTCCCCAAGGTCAGATTCCGCCCCATATTGGGCGCACACATGCCGCAGCGCGGCTTGCCGGCGAACCATGTAATGCACCGCAAAAAACACCGACACCCCGTCCTTTTCGCGCGGCAGCCGGCAGCCCGTCGCCGAGCATCTCCACATCCCCACCGAGATACGGAGATGCGCCGGTCGTTGGCCGGTCGGCTTTTATAAGCCGCGCGCATCTGGGTACCATCAGCTTCAGGCAACGTACGACAAGGATGGGACCATGCAGAATTTCATGAAAGACCGCTACGGAGCAGACGAGCTCACCACCACCCTCGGCCTGGCAGGCATGCTGCTGGCGCTCATCGGCACGCTGGCGCGCTGGCAGCCGCTCTCCTGGATCGCGCTGGCGGCGGTCGTCATCGCGCTGCTGCGCGCGTTCTCCAAAAACGCCGCTGCGCGCCAGAGGGAAAACGACAGCTTCATCGCCTTTGCCGGCCGCGTGCCGGGCCTGCGCTCGTTCGTGGCCTCGATGGGCGGCGGTGCCGCGAGCAGCGGCCCGCGCACCGGCAGCGCATCATCCGGCGCCGCATCTCGCGCCAACTTCGAGCGCACCAAGCGCACCGCGCAGAAGATGTGGCGCGAGCGCAAGACCACACGCTTCCTCAAGTGCCCGAACTGCGGGCAGATGCTGTCGGTCCCCAAGGGCAAGGGCAAGATCCGCGTGACCTGCCCCAAGTGCCACGCCAAAATGGAGACCAAGTCCTGAGCAAAACCGCCCAATCAAGGGCGGTTTTGCTTTGAGTAGTGCATTGAGGCACGGATGCAGCATCCCATCGTCAAAAAAGCTACCTGGACGATGGATGGCTTTTCATCAACCCAAGGGTGCAAGAAACGACATACAGCCGCCCGATTGGTATGTGCCGAATGCACGGACCCGCAAATTGGAAAGGCAGAGGGAGGACAGAGTTGAACGGAGTGCCCTCCCTCCATCGCGAGAAGGCTTGGGCTACCTCAAGGTTGCATACATCACGGCCTTAATGGTGTGCATGCGATTCTCCGCTTCCTGAAAAACGCGCGATTGCTTGGATTCAAATACTTCGTCGGACACTTCCATCTCAGCCACGTCGAACTTCTCAGCAATCTCAGCACCAATGGTCGTCTTCGTATCATGGAAGCTAGGCAGGCAATGCATGAAGATGGCGCCCGGGTTTGCCTTCGCCATGACCTCGGCAGTCACACGATATGGGAAGAGCAACTCAATGCGGCTCTTCCACAACTCCTCTGCCTGGCCCATACCCACCCACACATCGGTATAAATGACGTCAGCGCCTTTTACGCCCTCATCGATGTCATCAGTCAGCTGGATTGTGCAGCCGTTTTCTGCCGCGGCCTTCTGACAAGCGGCAAGCAACTCAGGATCGAAATGCGTCGCACCTTCGACATCACCCTTTGGCCCACACGAGCAGAAGTTGATGCCAAGCTTGGAACAAATGACCATCAACGAGTCGCTGACATTTCCCTGCTCCTTACCCAGATACGTAAGCTTCAAGATAGTCCGCACCATCGGTGATCTGGGTCGAAAGATCGCCCGCCCAGTAGATTTTCATGTTGGTGCCGGGGGTGGGCAGCTCCAGCGTGTGGCCGTTTACATCGTACACATCCTTGACCCAGACCT
>ENA-OQMN01000210-OQMN01000210.1-human-gut-metagenome-genome-assembly--contig:-NODE-210-length-14666-cov-3.524727_pt1 | contig 14666 bp, 17 predicted proteins | sample MGYA00242765_ERZ504861 | MGnify/ENA primary metagenome ERZ504861 (study PRJEB26092, sample SAMD00036417) | human gut metagenome | host: Homo sapiens | study: EMG produced TPA metagenomics assembly of... | reverse complement strand
AGACGCCTGCCTGCGCTCGACGCCATGCCGGGATGTGCCCCTCCGTTTTTCCGACCTACACCTGGATGATCGCCAGCGCGCGGCGTTCGATGCGTTTGCGCGTGACTTCGAGGCGCCGACGAGCTTGCGATCGGGTGCGTGGTCAGGCTCGATCGCGGGTTTCCGCTGATCGCCTGCGCGGACGCAGTGTTCAGGGCCGAGCACGCCGTGGAGTTCGCCAAAGGCCGCCGGATGGCCGACGACAGCGAGCGACTGCTGCCGGCCGTGGGCGATTGGGTGGCGGTGCGCCGCGCCCCTGGGCATGAGCACGGCGTGATCGTGCAGGTGCTGCCGCGTCGCACGTCGTTCGTGCGGTGGCGTGGGAAGAGCCGCGGGGAGCGTCAGGTGCTCGCAGCCAACGTCGACGTGATTTTCATCGTGCAGCCGCTGGGAGCCGACCGCGATACGCCGGGGCTCATGCGCGACCGCGTGGCGCGTTCCATGGTGCTGACGCGCGATTGCGGCGCTGAGCCGGTGGTGGTGCTTACCAAGGTGGACCGCGTGGAGCCGGACGCGCTGGCAGCTGCTGTGGCGAATGTCCGCGCGCTGGTGGGCGAGCAGGTGCCGGTGATCGCCACCTCATCGAAGGAGGGGCGCGGCCTCGAGGCGGTGCGTGCCTGCGTGCCGAGCGGTTCGTGCGCCATGATCTTGGGGGAGTCGGGCGCGGGGAAGTCGACGCTGCTCAACGCCCTGTTGGGGCACGAGGCCCTGGCAACGGGTGCGGTGCGTACGCGCGATGACGCGGGGCGGCACACCACGGTCGCACGCGTGATGGTGGCGCTGCCTGCACCCTGTGGGGTGGTGGCGGACGCGCCGGGGCTGCGCAGCCTGCCGCTGATGGGGCATGAGCGCGGTCTGGCCCTGGCGTTCCCGGAGGTAATCGAGGCGGCACGCGCATGCCGTTTCAACGACTGCACCCATACGCATGAGCCGGGTTGCGCGGTGCGCGACGGCGTGGCGCGCGGCGAGATCGCCGAGGTGCGCGTGGAGGCGTTTTTGTCGCTTGCACGCGAGATGCGCGTGAGCGCTCAGAGTTTGGACCCCGACATCCATCTGTAGGATCGCGTGCTGGTTGCGCCCGGGTCGGCGCGATGCCGCTGCGTGATCGGAGCGGCTTACAGCGCCGGCTCTAGGATCTCGTGCTGGTTGCACCTGGGTCAATGCAATGCCATCGCGTCGTCGGGGCGGCTCGCGGAAACGATGCCGACGGTCGCGCTGGCGGCCGAGGCAGGGTCGTTTTGACAGAAACGCTTGCTGGCCGTGGTCGGATGAGGCGGGATGCTCCGACGACAGGACCGCATGGTGCGTTTGCAGCTGGACGATGGTAATTCTGGCGAGGAGGCCTGGCACGCTTTGCGGCCGGAGTGATGAGGCGGGCTGCTCCGGCGACAGGACCGCATGGTGCGTTTGCAGCTGGACGACGACTATCCTGGCAAAGAGGCCTGGCGCATTTCGCGACCGGAGTGCGGTCGTTCTGGTGGTGGGTCCGTGCGTCGTATGTGGCGGCGGGGAGCATCGCTTGGGCGGCAAGGACGGCTAACACGTTTTAATTGAAGCGGGGCTGTTTTGACGGCATAGTGTGTTCGCGCTTGCGAGCGCGCGTGTGCGGTGCAGCTTTCGCATCCGTGCGGCGGGCCGATGTGTTCGGGCGTCGACATGTCCCATATGGTGCGGGATATATGAGTAAACAAGCAGGTCAGATGGTTGTCTGGTGCATGTGCGCGGAGGCTGCCGCCGTGTGCGTGCGAATGACGGGCGCGGGCTTCGCGTGCCGCTCGGCTCAAGAATTGTGATGAGCGTGTGTGCTCGCAGGGGCTGATGGGGCAGAAAGTTTTCCCGGCATGGGGGCATCGAGAGCTCGTGCCTTTGGCGAAATAGGGTGTTTGTATATCCGAATATGTGGATAAGCCGGCCGTTTCTTGCCGCGTGCGGTGCGGACCCTTTCCAGGTCCTGACACGGGCGGAAAGGTTTGGGTAGGCATCTCGTAAGATTGCGGTTTGCGAATCCGTCCTGAATCGATTGCGCGCTCGTTGCGCCCTGAGAATGGGGGTGCGGTTCGAAGGCGAGCGAGAGGAGGGCCGGATGAAGCGGAGAACGCGGCTCATGCTGAGCGCGCTTTCGGGTGTTGCCGCGGCGGCGCTGTTCATGCTGTACGCATTGGGTGTGCGGGTGGAAGCGGAGCAGCAGCGGCGGGAGACGCTCGAGCGTTTTGGAGGCGAGCTGGTTTCTGTATGCGTGGCCCTGCGCGATATCGAACCGGGAGAGGAGATCGACGAGGGCAACGTGGCGGTGGAGGAGTGGGCGTCGAGCCTGCTGCCCGCGGATGCGTTGACCTCGCTCTCCGCTTCAGTGGGCAAGACGGCGACATCGCGGATACCGAGGCACGCTCCGCTGAGCGGGGCCTACTTCGAGCGGCGTGAAGATGCCGCATCGGTTCCCAAGGGCAAGGTGGCCGTGTCGGTGCCCAGCGGTGCGGAGCGCGCAGTTGGTGGCGCTTTGGAGCGCGGCGACAGCGTTGACGTGTACGTGACGAACGGAACGGTTGCCGATCGGCTGACGTCGGCAGAGGTGCTCGATACCAGTGTGCTGGCGGAAGGCGGAGGCGACTTGGCGTGGGTGACGTTGGCGGTCGATCCGAGCGCGGTGAGGGAGCTTTTGGCAGCGACCTCGGCCGGGGCGGTGTCGCTCGTGGCGCCTGGCGATGGCGTTGATGCGTCGGCGCCCGAGAGCGCCGAGGCCACGGCGCCTGTAGGCGATGGGGGCGATGCGCAATGAGCCGGGTTTGGCTGCTGCATGGATGCGACGAGGAGCTGGCTGCCCTGCGCCGCGAGGTGGCGCTGAGGGAGCCTGATGCGTGCCTGGTGTGCGTGCGGCGCGCGGGTGAGATGGTGCTGGTCGCCGGCGCGCTTGATGGCGCCGGCGTGGCGGCGCTCATCGGGACGACGGGCATGGACCCGTCTGCGCTCGAGGGGCTGATTGCCGCCTTGCGCGGTATTGAGGGTGTAACGGATATTCTCGTGCGGGCGGACGGGCTCGATGCGGGGGTGCTGGCCCGCTGCTTCTATGCGGGCGCAACGGAGGTCATCGCGGCAGGGGGCGCCGAGGCGTCTGGTGCTGCCGATAACGAGGCAGTGTGCGGGAAAGAGCTGACAGACCGTGCCGGCCAGGTGGATTCTGCGGGCGATGACGACGGGGAGGCGGATGCCGCGCCTGCGACTGCAGGCGTCGGCACGCCTTCGCGAGGCCAAGAGACAGCGGGGCGCACGGGGTCTTTGAGAATCGCGGTGGATGATCTGGAGACGCCGCCCTGGGAGCCCATCGACGACGGATGCGCGGCGGTGGGCGAGGCGGCGAGTGCTGCGTCCGCACCGCTGGGGTCGGAGCCTGCGGTGGCCGAAGAGGTGCCGGATGCGCTGCGCGAACGGTTTGCACGGTCGGCGGCAGGGGCGTGCGATTACGGCGCTGCTGCGGGCGGGGCGCCGCTTATCGCGGTTGTCTCGGGGCGCGGGGGATGCGGTAAGACCACGATCACGGCGGCGATGGCCGCTTGCGCCGCGCGTGCGGGCCTGCGTTGCGCGGTGTTGGATTTCGATTTGATGCTCGGCAATATGGCTGCGGTCATGGGCATCGATGCGCCGATAGGACTCGATCGGTTGGGTGCATATGGGAGCAGCGAGCCGATAGCGGAGGCGGATGTGGAGACCACCGCCATGCGCATCGGGCCGGGCCTAACGCTGCGGGGGCCGTGCTTGGAGCCGGAACGGGCCGACCTGATCGCGGGCCCGGCCGAGCAGATGATTGAGATGCTGCGCGGGCTTGCCGACGTGCTGTTCGTGGACACATCGGGGTATTGGGGAGACGCCGTTGCGATGGCGGTCGGCGCGTGCGACCGATGCCTGGTGGTGGGCGGCTCCGGGGCGCCGGACGTGGCATCGGCCCAGCGCGCGATGAAGATCGCAATGCGCTTGGGGGTACCTGCGACGCGTATGACCAGCGTGTTCAATCGGCTGGGAGCACCTGGCTGCGGGGAGGACCGGGCGCTTCGGTTCGAGATGGGCGTATCGCTGCGCTCCCGTGTCCGCATAGCGGACGGAGGGGACGAGGTGGCGTCGATGCTGTCGTTCGGGCATATCGATCGGGTCGTGGCCGGGTCGGGGCCGTTTGCAGACAGCGTGCGGTCGGCGACGGCCCAGATCTTGCGAGAACTCGGGTGTGACGTGGGGGCGCTGTCTGTGGAGCGACCCGACAACGAGCGGGATGCGCGCCCGCGCGTGCGCCTGCCGTGGGGCAAGAAGGCAGGTGAGCGAAGATGAGCCTGTATAGCCGGATGCGGGCGGTGCAGGAGGCCGTAGGGGGCGTTGAGACGGCTGAGCGGCACCGTGCATGGTCGCCGCGTCTGCGGCAGGCACGCGCCCGCGTGAAGCGCGCGATGATGGAGCGCGTGGGGTTCAGCGAGGTGGCGCGCATCGTGGAGGGGGCGGACGCCGCGCGGGCGCGTGAGGAGTTGAGGCCGGCTGCCGAGGCGGTCCTGAATGCGGACGCCGATCTTGTGCTCTCGACGGACGAGCGCGACGAGCTGCTCGATGAGGTGCTGAACGACGTGGCGGGCTTGGGGCCCTTGCAGCCGCTGCTGGAGGACGACGCGGTGACCGAGATCATGGTCAACGGGAGCTCGTCGACCTTCATCGAACGTGCGGGCAGGCTGTGCGGCCTTGGCGCCCTGTTCGACGATGACGAGCAGATCAGAATCGCGATCGACCGCATCATTTCGCCCTTGGGCCGTCGGATCGATGAGCGGAGCCCTACGGTGAACGCTCGCCTGCCGAACGGATACCGTGTCAATGCGGTGATCCCGCCGATTGCGCTCGACGGCCCGGTGCTGACGATTCGCAAGTTTTCCGATCGCATCAGCTCCCTTGCGCATCTTGAGCGTTTGGGCGCTCTGCCCGCCTGGTATGCCTGGCTGCTGTCGCGCGCGGTGGAGCTGCGGCAGGATCTGGCGGTGGCGGGAGGCACCGGCTCGGGCAAGACGACCCTGTTGAATGCGCTATCGTGCGAGATTCCCGCCGGTGAGCGCATCGTGACGATCGAGGACTCAGCTGAGTTGAAATTCTCCCATCACCCTCATGTGGTGCGTCTCGAGGCGCGCGAGGCGTCCATCGAAGGCGAGGGCGCGGTGAGCATCCGCGATCTGGTGGCGAATGCGCTGCGCATGCGTCCCGATCGGATCGTGGTGGGCGAGGTGCGCGGGGCCGAGGCGATCGACATGCTGCAGTCCATGAACACCGGGCACGACGGGTCGCTGACGACGCTGCATGCGGGCAGCGCGGAGGAGACCGTGGTGCGTCTGACGTTGCTGGCGCGCTACGGCATCGATCTGCCGGGCGATCTCATCGAGGAGCAGATCGCCATGGCGCTCGACGGCATCGTGATGTCGGTGCGTACGCCGGCGGGCAAGCGGCATGTGTCGTCGTATACCGGCGTCTCGCGTGCGGAGGGCGGCGGCGTGGCTCTGAGGGAGTACGTCTCGTTCGACGCGGCGACGGTGAGCTGGAAGCTGCTTGAAGAGCCGCCGTTTGTGGAAGAGGGCCTGCGCAGCGGGGCGCTCGAACTCAAGGAGGTAAAGCGATGGAGGCAGTCGTGTCCTGCTGCATAGGGGTTCTGGTTGCGGGAGGCGTGAGCGGAGCCCTCTCGGTGCAGGTTTCTCGAGAAGAAACCGTGCGTTTGCACGGCAAGGCGACAGCGGTCTACCTGATACGCAAGACGGGCGAGGGTGTGCTGCGAAGCGGGCTGCTGCCGGCCTCCATGCGGGATGCGGCGCTTTGTGAGCTGAGGGCATGTGAGGTGCGCGGAAGGAAGCCGTGGGAGTATGCCGGCGAGGTGGATGCGGCGGGCGCGCTTGTTGCGACGACGGCGGGGTGCGCTGTCTTGTTGGCGGCTGCTTCGGGCTCTTTAGTCGGCGGCGTGTTGGGTCTTTTGGCGGTGCCGACAGCTGTGATGGGGCGCGCCTCGGCGCGTGCGCGCGCCGAGCGCACGCGCATCGAGACGCAGATGCCCGAGGCGTTCGGGGCACTTGCCGTGTCGCTGGGTTCGGGGCTGTCGATCGCGCAGGCGTTGCGCTATGTGGGGTCGCATGCCGAGGAGCCGATCCGCGGCGAGCTTGTGCGGACATCGGGGGCGATCATGTGCGGCGTGCCGGTTGCGCGGGCGCTCGATGAGCTGATCGAGCGCCTTGAGGCTCCAGGGCTCGAGCTCGTGGCGCTCGCCTTGAAGGTGTCGCAGAAAACCGGTGCGCCGTTGGGTTCCCTGCTGGCGGATGCAGCTCGCCTGGCGGGAGACCGTATCGAGCTGCTGCGACAGCTCGATGTCAAGACCTCGCAAGCGCGTATGTCGGCCCGGCTGGTGGCGGCCATGCCGGTGGCGATGGTGGGGTTTCTGGCGCTGTTCTCCACGGATTTCCGCGCCGGCCTCATGACGGTTCCAGGGACGGTGTCGGTGCTGGTGGCACTGGGGCTGAACGGGATCGCCCTGGCGGCGATCAGGCGAATCATGAAGGTGAGGATGTAATGGATGATCTGGTTGGTCTTATGCCCGCCGCCGCGGCATGCGCGGGGCTGGCGGCTGCATGCAGCGCGTTGCTGACGGGTTGGGAGCGCGAAGATCGCCAACAGGCGATGCGGGCATGGCGGGCGCGGGGAGCGGTGCTTGCTGCGACGGCGATGCGGATGGCACATGGTTTTGAGCGGCGTGTGCACGCCCGCGGGGCACCGGCGGACGCTGTGGGTTTGGGGGAGGTGTCGGAGATGATCGACATCGTGCGTCTGGGTCTTTCGGCGGGCTTGTCGTTCGACGCGGCGCTGGGCCTGTATTGCGAGGGACGCGACGGCGCGCTGGCGGCGCGGCTGGCGCGCGCCAAACTGCTGTGGCAAACGGGGGCGGGTGCGCGCGAGGAGGAGTTGATGTTGGCAGCGCGCGATCTGGGCGTGCGGGCGCTCGAGTCGTTTTCTGTGGCGGTTGGGCAGGCCCTGCTGCTGGGGGCGCCTCTCGCCGAGACCTTGGCTGGACAGAGCGCTGAGATTCGTGCCGCCCACCGTGCCGAGGTGGAGCGCCAGATCGAGCGCGCTCCAGTGAAGCTGCTGATACCGACGGGCACGTTGATTCTGCCTGCGTTGCTGTTGTCCATATTGGGCCCGCTGCTTGCTGCTGGCGGGATGTTGTGAGGAGGGCCGTATGGTTCTGTTGCGAGAGTACGTGCGAGAGGCGATCGAGGCGGCGCGCGATGCCGCCGATGCAATGCGGCGGGAGGCGCGGCGTACGGGCTGCGAACTTGCGCACCTGGCTCGTGAGGGCAAGGCGCAGGGCACCACGGAGTACGCCATCCTGGTCGGTGTACTCGTGGTGATCGCGATCTTGGCAATCATCGCGTTCCGCGACAAGGTGAGCGAGCTGTGGGACGCCATATCCTCGGGCATCAACGGGTTGTGAGATGGCCGATGCGCGCACGGCTACCGGGACGGGGACGTGGATTGGCGGCGCTTGCGGTTTGCGTGGTGACGGTGCTATGCGCGCTGCTGCTCGCGGGGCTCCTGCCCGCCGGTCCGGGCGATTCCGATGAAAGCGGGGATGCGGATGCCGGGCTCGCCGGAACGCCGGTGAGCCCGGGCGCGGAGATCGAGACGACGGGGTCGGCGTTTTTGAAGGACCTGGAGGGCGCTGCGACCAAGGCGGAGGCGGCACCCGCAGCCGCCTGCACGGCGTGTTGGGAGGAGCCCCGTGCACTGCCTGCTGTGGCGAGCGACCTGCTTGAGGCGTATCGGGAGGCTGGGGTGGCATCGCCGGTGGTGAGCGGTTATCTCGACTTGAAGGGCAACGCGTGGGCCGCGGTGATGCAGGGCGCTGCGGGATGGTCGGATGTGGTGCTCGTTCGAACCGAGGACGACTCGGCGAGCAGCGTGCGTGTGACGCGGCTGCTGCCGACACATGAGGGGTGATCGATGGGATGCGAAAGGATGCGGGGGCGGCAGAGGTCGCCGCGATACGGTCGAGGGGTGAACGCGGTGCGGATTGCTGCACGGCGGCGGGGGCCGCTGTGGCTGGCGCGAGGCCCGAGCGTAAGACGGGGTGCCGTGCGGACGCCTCGGGTGGCGGAGATAGCGGAAGGGAGGGCCTTTGTGGCACGAGGGCGCGTTCGCCCCGGACGGCGAAATCGTATGCCGACCTGCTGCGCGAGGCGCGTGCCCAAGGTACGGTCGAGTATGCCCTCACCACGGTGGTGTTCCTGTCGATCATGGTTGCATGCGCTGCGTTGTGGCGAGCGGCGGCGGATGGGACGCTGGGTCGCATCGCGGCCCAGGCGGCCTCGCATGTGCTCGACGGATCCGGGGCAATCGACATCGCGCTGTATTGACGTGGTGCGCGAGGTGTCCGCGCAGGCGACCGTGGAGGCGGCGGTGCTGCTGCTGCCGTGCTTTTTGACGGTGCTGCTCGTGATGATGCAGCCGGTCTGCTTGCTCTATACACGCTGCGTCATGGAGTCGGCCGCCACCCAGACGGCTCGTCTGATGGTGACGGCACTGCCGTCGGAGGACGGGGGCGCCGATGCCTATCGGGCATTCGCCCTGCGGCGGCTGGCGGCCGTGCCTGACCTTGCTATCTTCCATGCGGGCGGACCGAACGCTTGGACGATCGATGCCCGGCATGCAGAGGACACCGGGGGCGAGGTGTCCGTGTCAATAGAGGGGGCGGTGCAGCCCCTGCCGGTGATTGGGGTGTTTGCCGGCGCATTCGCCGACCTCAACGCGCAGGGTGATGCGGTGCTGCGCGTTGAGGTCTCATTCGAGGGGAGGCCGGAATGGCTGGAGGGGAACTACGATGCGTGGGTTGAAGCGTGGGGGCAGCAGTCGCTGGGGAATTGACCTGTTTATCGAGGATGGTGCCTACACGACGGTGGGGTCGGCGGTGGCCATCTTGATGGTGCTGGCGTTGCTGCTGTCTGCCTCGCTGGCAGTGTGGACGTCCTCGCGCGCAAGCGATGTGCAGCCGAGCGCCGACGCGACGGCGCTTGCGGGTGCCAATGTCGTCGCGTCCTACCATACGGCGGCAACGGTGGTCGATGCCAGCGTGCTGAGTATGGGTCTGGCGGGGTTCACAATGGCGGGTGTGGGCTTGGTGGGCCTGCTTGTGCCCGGCGCGCATGCTGCAGCCGCCAAGACGATCGACGCGGGCGTGCGCATGATCAAGCTGAGAAATCAGTTCGCCGCTTCGGCATCGAAGGGATTGAAGCAGTTCGAGACCTCGTTGCCCTATCTCGTCGCGGCGAACGCGACGAGGACGTCGTGTCGGCGTCAGGATACCGAGCGCGTAGTCCGTATGCCGGCACGGCGCTCGCCGTTCCTCGAACGAGCGCCTCGGAGTTTCCGGCGCTTGAGGGCGACGGGCATAGCAACCCCCGACGCGCTCGAAGGCGCCTCGGGTGAGCTCGATCAGGCGGCTCAAGACCTGGCCGAGGCAGCCCAGCGGACCGCGCAGGCAAAGGAGCGTGCCTGGCTGGCCGACTGCGGGCAGGAAGGGGTGAATATGCAGGAGCGGGCGGGAAAGCTCTCGGGGATATCGGATGTCGACAATCCTGACTTCGCCTCCAGCCTTACTTGGAATCCGCAGGTTGCCCTTGCGCGGACGCGCGCCTATTACCGCTGGCGTCTCGAGCACAACGCTGCCGAAGGAAGCGGCGTGGAGGCGCAGGCGGACGCTGCCGCGCGTCGTGCGTTCTACGCGTATGCGCTCGATCGGTTCGAGCGCGCGTCGGTGGCCGAGGTTGACGGGCGCATCGTCTCGACCGTCGAATTGCTGCCCAAAAACACCGAGGAGGTGCGCGCAACGGCGCTCTATACCGACGCCGTGTGGCCATCAACGGCCGAGCCAGACGGCCTGACCCTGCATTATGGCGCCGATTGCCCGGGGGCCACGGGAGGTGCCGGTCCGATGCTCGCGGTGTCGTCCATCGAGACCGGGCAGGCGCGTGAATGCTCGACCTGCCGCTTCGGTGTGGGGGATTTGGGAAAGGCGCCGGCGGCCTCGACCTCGATCGACAACGGCTTCGAGTACCATCTGCGCGCCTTCACGTTGGCTTTGAACGAGTATGTGGATGCGCGCAACGCGGAGCTCGAGCTCGAGCGGGCTGCCCAGGGAAAGGCGGAGCAGGCGGGCGATGCGTTCGACGAGGCGATCTCGGCGCTCGCCAACAAGCGTCCGCGAATCGCGCCTCCTGGGCGGTACGGCTGCGTGGCGATCGTGACCGCAGGAGAGCTCGCCCCCTCCGGAGAGCTCGACACGCCGTTTGCCGCCGGCGAGGAGGTGCCTGCCCGTGGAGCGGTGTCTGCCGCCGCGCTCGCCCCCGATGCCGCGACGCGGGAGAACAACGTGCTGGCGAGTTTTTTCTCATCGGTCGAGGAGCGGGTGGGAACGGATGGGCCGGCCGGTTTGGTCGATAGCGTCATGGACCTTTGGGGCGACCTGCTCGTGTCGTATGGCGATGCGGCGGAGGGGCTTGGCGGCGTGACGGATGGGTTGCTGGAGGGTCTTGATTCAATCGGGGCGGGTCCGGTGGCGCGGTGGCTGGGCGACCGCATCACGGGCGTCATGAAGGGCTTGGGGCTGGAGCCGGTCGACTTGAGCCTGCGCAAACCGGTGTTGACCGACACCTCCTGCGTGCTGTCGCGTTCAGGTGCCGATGGGCTGGCGAGCGTGCAGGACATGCTGCGATCGATTCCCGCTGGCGCGACCGATCCGGCTGCCATTCTCGAGGCGGTGGGGTATGAGGTGGGCAACTACCTCACGGGCCTCGAGTTCACGGTTGCCGAGATTCCGTTGCCAACGGGCGGCTCGATTCCGCTGACGATACGGTTGCGTGATCTTGTGGGGGCGGGAGGCGACGGGCAATGAGGGCGTGCGTTCGGTTGCGGGAAGCGCGGGCGCAGGCGACCGTGGAGATGGCGGTGGTGACACCGGTGCTCATCGTGCTCGCGCTCATCGTATACAACCTCATGGTGTTCATGGCGGCAACCGCCCGATTCGATCGCGTTGCCCCGGATGCGGTGCTCGCCCATGCGGTTTCGCCTGTATCCGATGGGGAGGCTGCCGCCTCGGGCGCCGACGCCGTGCGGCTCCAGCTCGAGCGCGCCATGGAGGGGTATGCGGTTGAAATCGAGGTCGTTGAGGAGACGGGTGACGCGGAAAGCGATGCGCTGTTGAGCTTGGTGGGAGCGCAGCGCACCTATCGGTGCGCTATGGTGTATCGACCCTGGCCGCAAGGGCTGAGCATTGCGGGGGTGTCGATGGGGGCGCCGCTATCCTTGCGGCATGAGCGACCCGTAACTGTCGATCCATGGAGGCCGGGGGTGGTTATGTGAGGGGATGGTCGGTGAGGGGTATGGAGGCGTTGCTGCGTCTTGGCACGCGGGTGCCGGAGCGCATGCGGGCATGGTGGCGCGCACATGATGGGAGGCGTGGCCGCGATGAGAGATGCACTTGCGATGAGGAATGTGCCCGCAGCGAGAGGCGCGTTTGCAAAGGGCGCGCGGAGCTTGCGGGGAAGCGACGGCGCGCCGAGAGGCCTGGGCACACGGAGCTGCCGTCTCGCACGGTGGCCGTTGGTCAAGCCTTGAAGGAGCTGGGGTGGAAGGGGGAGCCGGAGTTTGCAGATTCGTTTTCCGCCCGGTTGGTCGGCTTGATGCCCGGAGTGCGCGCGGGCGAGCTGGCGGGGGCGCGCATCATGGTGTTTTGGGGGTGCGGATCGGTCCACACGTGCTTCATGCATGACGCGATCGACGTTGCCTTCATCGACGGGGAGGGCTGTGTGCTGCGGCTGTGCCGACGCATGGTGCCGTGGCGCATCGTGGCGTGTCCGGGTGCCGTTGCGGTAATTGAGCGCTTGGCAATCGGAGGAGGTGAGGGGGCGGATGGAGCGCGGACGGCTGGCATATAGAAGAAAAAGCGCGCAACAGCTTTTCGGGCAATCGCTTCTCGACCGGGACGCGCTATCCGATGCAGCTCGGGGAGCAACGGGGTTTCGGCCGCCGGGGCCCGGCGGCCGGGGTCCCGAAGGGCCATGGGGCGACATGCGGGTTATAGGAGGGTTGTAAGACAGCATGTGCCTTGTAGGGCAACATGCGCGTTCGGCTACTGCTGCCCATCCGGCGGGGCTTTGAAGGCGGGCGCCGGCTTCGCCGGGCAGAAGCGAAGCGTCTTCGCAGGATGGGAGCGAAGCGCTATGCCGGGAAATGAAAAGGCCTCCCGAAGGAGGCCCGTACATACACGAGGGTGGCTAGAGAGGGAGTCGAACCCCCGACACGAGGATTTTCAGTCCTCTGCTCTACCAACTGAGCTATCTAGCCACGTGTCAGGCTGTCAAAGACAGCTCGATTACTATACCAAATTGAGCGGAGGGGTCAAGAGAAAAGTTTCCAATTCCTTTTCTGCGTTCGCGTGCGGCGGTGTCCCTTCGTATATCCTTGGGTACCAGAAGGGTACCGTTCGCGTGCGAGAGGGGATAACCATGGAAGGCAGAATTCGCGGCGTGAACCTGTCCGGATGGTTCATTCTTGAGCCCTGGGTCACACCTTCGCTCTTTGCGGCGACCGGCGCCTCGAACGACGCCGAGCTGCAGCAGGTGCTGGGTCCCGGTGCGTATAATGAGCACCTGCGCCAGCACTACGAGACGTTTGTGGGCGAGGATGACTTTCGCCGCATGTCCGTCATGGGCCTGAACGCCGTGCGCATCCCGGTGCCGTGGTATGCGTTCGGTTCGCAAAACGAGCGCGAGTCCTATATCTCGTGCATCGACTATCTCGACCGGGCGAATGAGTGGGCCGCGAAGTACGGCATGCGCGTGCTGCTTGACCTGGCAACGGTGCCGGGAGGGCAGGGGGACTCCAACAGTTCGACCACCACGCCGGAGACCACGGCAGACTGGCACTCCTCGGCAAGCGGTCGCGACGCGGCGCTCGACGTGCTCGGGCGTCTGGCCGAACGCTACGGAACCTCCGATGCGCTGCTTGGCCTTGAGCTGCTGGATTCCCCCATGATGAGCGTCCGGCGCAACCTGTTCAGCGTTACGCCGGGCATCCCCGGGCATTACCTGCGCAATTACTACCGCGATGCCTACGTGCGCGTGCGCCGGCATATGCCGGCCGACCGTTTGGTGGTGTTTTCGGCGTCGGGCCATCCCGATGCGTGGCGCCATTTCATGCGGGGCAACCAGTATGAGAACGTGGTGATGGATCTGCATCTGTATCACTATCGTGACGAGATGGCGCAGGATATCGCCACGCCGCACGGGCTCGCCACCGCCATCGCGCGCAACAAGCGCCTGATTCGCGAGGCGAAGTCGGCGGGGTTCCCGGTGCTGGTAGGCGAGTGGTCGGGGGCGGCGGTGATCGCGGGCTCGTCGGTGACGCCCGAGGGGCGTCGTGCGTACGAGCGGGTATTCGTATCGAATCAGCTTGCCACGTTCGACCAAGCCGCCGGCTGGTTCTTCCAGACCTGGAAAACCGAGCGCCGCATCGCCGCGTGGGATGCGCGCGTGGCGCTGGCGCCGCTCGAGCGCGCGATGATGGAGTAGCCCATGGCAGGAGAGAAGCTGACGCATGCCGGAGCGGGCGAGGGGTGCCTGTATGTGATCGGGACGCCGATCGGCAACTTGGGCGACCTGACGCCGCGCGCGGCTGAGGCGTTTCGGGCCGCCACGGTTGTGTGCTGCGAGGACACGCGGGTGACGGCAAAGCTGTTGGCGCATCTGGACATCTCGAAGCCGCTGGTGCGCTGCGATGAGAACGTGATCGCCGCCCGGGCTTGCGAGCTGGTGGGGCGGATGCTGGCGGGAGAGCGCGTGGCCTTCGCCTCCGATGCGGGCATGCCCGGGGTGTCCGACCCCGGCCAGGTCCTGGTGCAGCAGGCGCGCGCGGCGGGCGTGCGCGTTGAGGCGCTGCCGGGCCCTACGGCCTGCATCACCGCGCTTGTGGCCTGCGGCATCCCGTGCGAACACTCTTTTTCGAGGGCTTCTTGCCGCGCAAGCACGGGGAGCGCGTGCGTCGTCTGCGCCGTTTGGCGGCGGTGCCGGGAGCGCTTTTGTTCTACGAGTCACCGCACCGCACGGCGGATTCCCTGGCGGCGATCGCCGAGGTGTTCCCGCAGCGCGACGCGGCGGTGGCGCGTGAGCTGACCAAGCTGCATGAGGAGGTGCTGCGCGCCCCGGCGCCCGAGCTCGCTACGCTCATGCGCGAGCGTGGCGAGCTCAAAGGCGAGGTGGTGATCGTGGTGGCCCCGCCGGGCGATGAGGAGCTCGAACAGTACGAGGCGGCGCTCGCGGCGGCCTCGTCGCGTGCCGTCGAGGCCGCCGATCCCGATGAGCTGCTGCGCGCCGACATCGCCGATGCTCTGGCGGCCGGCGAGGCGGCGAATGCCATCGCCAAGCGCCTGTCGCAGAAGTACTCACGCAGGAAGCGCGATGTCTATGGCTTGGTCCTCGAGATGAGTGCAACCGCCTAGCGGTGGAGGCCACCGCGGTCCCCGCACTTGCCGCACGTTGCCGCTGTTGTCCGATACGGCCAGCACCGTCCCCAGCGGCCCG
>ENA-OQMN01000208-OQMN01000208.1-human-gut-metagenome-genome-assembly--contig:-NODE-208-length-14751-cov-2.822073_pt1 | contig 14751 bp, 11 predicted proteins | sample MGYA00242765_ERZ504861 | MGnify/ENA primary metagenome ERZ504861 (study PRJEB26092, sample SAMD00036417) | human gut metagenome | host: Homo sapiens | study: EMG produced TPA metagenomics assembly of... | reverse complement strand
CGGGCATCAGCATCGGGACGATGACCTTGTACAGGGTCTGGAAGGAGGAGCAGCCGTCGATGGCGGCAGCCTCGTCCAGGTCGCGGGGGACGTTGCGCATGAACTGCACCAGCTGGTAGACGAAGTAGGTCTCAGTTGCGAATGCGCAGTGGACCCAGATGGCCAGATAGAACGGGCTGTTGACCCAGCCGAACTTGGTGTACAGCAGGAACTGAGGCACGTTCAGGACGACCTGAGGCAGGAACAGGGTGGCCAGCATGATGCTGAACAGGATCTTCCGGCCCGGGAAGTCGAAGCGGCCAAAGCCGTAAGCTGCAATGCAGGAGGAGACCACGGTGCAGATGACCTTGGGCAGGACGTAGCTGTAAGTGTTCAGCATGGCCTGCAGGATGTTGATGGAACCGCCGAAGTTGTTCAGCGCGTTCTTGTAGCCCTCCAGAGTGGGGTTCTTGATCCACAGGCCGATGCCTGCAAAGATCTCGCTGTTGTCCTTAAAGGTGGCGCTGATCATCCACAGCAGGGGATAGATCATGATGAGGCCCACCAGGATCAGGACGAGGTACTTGAAAAACGTCGCGATGGCATTAGAAGCTTTCATTCCCATACTGTCACACCTTACCTTTCATCCGAGTAGTAGACCCACTTCTTCTGGCTGGTAAAGGCGATGATCGTCAGGATGCAGACGATGACGAACATGATCCATGCCAGTGCGGAAGCCATGCCCATCTGGTTGGACTTGAATGCGTAGTTGTAGACCAGAATGGAGATGAGGGTGGTGGAACCGCGGGGACCGCCGTTGGTGATGATGAACGGGCCATTGAACTCCTGGAAAGCCTGGCAGATCTGAGTGACCAGGTTGTAGAAGATGATGGGGGTGATCATCGGGACGGTGATGGAGAAGAACTGACGCCACTTGCCTGCGCCGTCGATGGTGGCGGCCTCGTACAGGTCGGCCGGCACGCCCTTCAGAGCGGCGAGGAACAGCACCATGGCGGAGCCGAACTGCCAGATACGCAGGAAGCAGATGATCCACAGTGCGTAGCTGGGGTCGCTCAGCCAGGAAGGACCCTGGAAGTGGCCGAAGGTCAGCATGCGGATGAGGGTGTTGACCAGACCGTCATCACGGAACACGGCCTTCCACAGCACGGCGATAGCAACAGAGCCGCCGAGGATGGAGGGGATGTAGTAGACGGTGCGGAACACGTTCACGCAGGCGATCTTGAAGTTCAGGATGTAGGCGATGAACAGTGCGAAGACCAGCTTCAGAGGCACAGTGATGAAGCTGTACTTGAAGGTGGTGATGAGCGCCTTGGTGATCTTGGGAGTGGTAAAGGCGTCCACATAGTTCATGATGCCATACTGATGGATGCCGTTGAAGAAGTCCATATCCGTAAAGCTGTAGTACAGAGACTGGCCGAACGGAATGGCCTTGAAGACGACGAAGCCGATGATCCAGGGGATCAGGTAGAACAGGCCCTGCCATTTGTCAAAAAACTTCTGGGCCGGGGTACGCCCGAGAGAGGGCGCTTTGCTTTCTTTCATCCAGGGGTTCTCCTTTTATGCGGAAATCAGACGGTGTAGCCGACAGACTCCATGCCGTCCAGCAGGGTATCGACCAGGTCAGCGCCGGAAACATTGTCGTAATCCAGAGTGTCGAACACCTCCTGATAGACGCCGGTGCCGGTAGCCTTCAGGTCGTTGGACTCGAACAGGGGGTCGAGCTGGTTGGAAACGAAGGCCATGACCTTGCCGTTTGCCTCAGCCACCAGCTCTTTGATCTTGCCGGCGCTCTGAGCAGCAGCCAGACCAGCCTTGGAGGCGGGGATACCGCACTCGGAGCCCATGATCTCGGCACCTGCGGTCTCGTTCAGCAGGAAGTTGATGAGGGTAGCTGCCTCTGCGGGATGCTCGCAGGTCTTGGTGATGGCCAGACCCATGGAGACCTTGGAGAAGCCGCCGTTGTAATCGCCGAACTTGATCTCCTCGCCCACGGTGAAGCCGGCCTTGTTCTCCTCGTCCAGAGCGTCAGCGTACTTGGTAGCGGAGGAGTCCCACTCGAAGCAGCCGGCCAGCTTGCCGGTGATCCACTCGGTGGACTGATGAGCGGCGTTGTCGCCGTTGGAGCCGTAGTAGGTGGGCAGGCTCATGATGACGTGGCCCTCGACCAGGCTCTTGATGAAGTCGATGCCCTCAGCGATCTGGTCGGCATCGTAGTTCAGGGTGGAGGTGGCGGGGTCTGCCCAATCCTTGCCGTACTTGCTCTCGAGGTAGAACACCATCAGGATCATACGGTCGTATGCGCCCAGGTGCAGGGGATAATAGTCATCGCCCAGCTTCTCCTGGAAGGTCTTGCCGGCAGCCATCAGCTCGTCCAGAGTGGTGGGGAAGGAGATGCCGGCCTTGTCGAAGGTGGTCTTGTTCCAGTAGAAGATACGGCCGGTCATAGACACGGGTACGCACTGCTGAGAGTTTGCCACGTTGCAGGCAGCCAGCTTGGCCTCATCCCACTGGGTCAGGTCGAGGTACTCGGAGACGCTGTTCAGGTCGATGAAGGTCTGGCCGTTCTTGGAGTAGTTGTACAGCCAGTTCCAGTTGATCTGGCAGACATCCTCAGCGACGCCGCCTGCGAACTTGGTGGACATGGTGTCCTCCCAGCCGGACCATGCAGCGAAGGTGGGGTTGACGGTGATGGTGCTGTGCTCAGCAGAGAAAGCCTTGATGGCCTCCTGGTAAGCGTTGTGACGGGACTCGCCGCCCCACCAGCTCATGGTCAGGGTGACGGGGTCAGAAGACAGACCAGCCACGGAAGCTGCTGCGGAAGAAGCAGCGGTGGAAGCGGCGGTAGAACCAGCGTTGCTGGAGCCGCCGCAGGCGGCCAGCAGGCCGGCAGCACCCACAGCGCCAGAGACCTTCAGAAAGTCACGACGAGAAATTGCCTTGCTCATTTTCGTTCTCCTCCTATGTAGAAAACATCTTCTTGCATGGACGCCTCTGCAAAGCATCCGTTGTATACAAATATGATACCAAAGGCAAGAAAAAAAAGAAAGATGCAAATTGTAGTGATAGCGGCAGAAAACGTACAAATATTGCGCTTATTTTTTTGCCCGGTTTTGACGTCATTGCCAGAATGAATAAACTTGGACCGAAAAACTGTGCAACTTGTATACTTCAACGATTTGCATAGAAAACTGGGATGCAACAGGGGAAGATTGGCCTGAATTGCAAGAATTTTGTAGCCGAGGCAGAATTTGTTGAAAGAGCGTTGTATACATTAAAAGCAACGATAACAGAAAGTTCCGGCCCTGAGCTGATATATCAATAGCGCAAAAAAACGCGCGAATCAGGGCGCGACTGATATATCACGGATGCAGAAAAGATACAAAAATGCCGCCCGGCGCGCGGACGGCATAAGATCAGGAAAAAGAGTCACCGGCGGGCGGCGTAGAAGGCGCTGCGCTCCCGGAAGTAGCACTGGGGGCACATGCTGACGTACTGGACGTCGTTCTCAAGGTCGATGGCTACCTGTTCGCCCTCAAAGACGAAGCGGCCGTTGACCTTGCGGCAGTTGCAGGTGGCCTTGCGGCCGCAGGTGCAGATGGTCTTCATCTCCTCGATGGTGTGGGCCAGCTCCAGAAGCCGGGTGGAGCCGGGGAAGCCCTTGAGGGAGAAGTCGGAGCGCAGGCCGTAGCAGATGACGGGGATGTTCAGCTCTACCGTCACCATGAACAGCTGCTCAGCCTGCTCGGCGGTGAGGAACTGGCTCTCGTCACAGAGCACACAGGCCAGAGGCCGGCCCTCGCTGCTGGCGGCCCGGACGGCCTCCACCAGGTCCATGTCCGGCGGCACCAGCAGATCGGCAGGGCGGCGGACGCCCAGACGGCTCACGAGGTCGCCGCTGCCCTTGGTGTCCACCCTCGGCTTGAGGATGAGCACCCGCATCCCCTGCTCCTCGTAGTTGTGAGCCACCTGCATCAGCGCGGTGCTCTTGCCGCTGTTCATTGCGCCGTAACGGAAATAAAGCTTTGCCATGTCGAAAAAGTCTCCTCATGAAAGGACTCTCTCAGCCAAAGCCTGACGGAGAGGGCCGGTATTATCGATAGTATCTGCTCAGTCCTGATTGCGCAGCCGGTAGCCCAGGCTCATCAGGCTGTCGCCAAGGTGGACGTTCTCCACCACCACGTCGGGGTAGGAGACAGACAGATCGTAGTGGGAGAAGTTCCAGAAGCCCTGGATGCCCAGAGCCACCAGACGGCCGCTGATCTCCTCTGCGCCGCTGCGGGGCAGACAGAGCACAGCCACCTCGGGGTGGTGCTCGGCGCAGAAAGCTTCCAGCTCGTCGATGTGTAAGATCCGGATGCCGTTGATCTCTTTGCCCACCTCGTCGGGGGCGTTGTCGAAGGCGGCGATGAGCTTGTAGCCGTTGGTGTCGGTGGTGATGAAGCGGCTCACAGCCTTGCCCAGACGGCCGCAGCCGATGAGGATGGTGGGCAGGAGGTCGCCGTTGCCAAAGAGCAGCTGCTCAAGGATGCTCAGCAGGTTCTCCACCGAATAGCCGATGCCCTGACGGCCATTCACGTCGCCGATGCAGTTGAAGTCCTGCCGCACCTGAGAGGCAGTGGTACCCATCTGGGCGGCCAGCTCACGGGACGAGATGCTGGTGATGCCGTCGTTCTTCAGGGTGCGCAGGTAGCGATAGTATTTGGGCAGGCGCTTGATGACGGGCAGAGAAGCTTTGCCGGGAGTGTTCATAGGGGGTCTCCTTTCTTTTTATCCGCAGCATTGCCGGGGAGAAGTGCGCAGCGGCAGGGTGCTCCGGCAAAAGATTTGTACTTTCTTGTACAATAATGATACATATTTGACAAACTTATCTCTAGTATAAAGTATACAGCGCGAAGACAGAATGTCAAACCATTTGGCACATTTTTTTGAGAAAGAAAAGAAATCTTTACCGAAGTATAACCGGCAGGAATGCCGGACAAGCTGAAATGAAGCAAAAAGGAGGATGCGCAGAATGTCACAGGAAGAGAAGAACATCCCCGTGGAGCAGCAGCGGCTGGAAAAAGAGCAGATCGAGGATATGGGCAGCGTCTACCGCACCCGGGGAGCTCACGCCATCCATTGCCTGACGGTCATCGGGCAGGTGGAGGGCCATGTGGAAGCGCCCCAGGGCCAGAAGACCACCAAGTATGAGCACGTCATCCCCCAGCTGGTGGCCGTGCAGGAGGACCCCGCCATCGAGGGCCTGCTGGTCCTGCTCAACACCGTGGGCGGGGATGTGGAGGCGGGGCTTGCGCTGGCGGAGCTCATCGCCAGCATCTCCAAGCCCAGTGCGGCGGTGGTGTTGGGCGGCGGCCACTCCATCGGCATCCCGCTGGCCGTCAGCGCCCAGCGGAGCTTCATCGTGCCTACCGCCACCATGACGGTCCACCCCGTCCGCCATTCCGGTATGATCCTGGGCGTGCCGCAGACCATGCGCTGGTTCGAGCAGATGCAGGAGCGCATCACCGGCTTCGTGGCGTCCCACAGCGGCATCTCGGAGAAGCGGTACACCGAGCTGATGATGCGCACGGGCGAGCTGGTCATGGACGTGGGCACCGTGCTGGATGGCCGAAAAGCCGTGCGGGAAAAGCTCATCGACGAGCTGGGCGGGCTGTCGGATGCGCTGGCATGGCTCTACCGAGAAATCGAGGGGAAATAAATTGCCATTTGACTTTTCCCGTGGTACAATGAAAGAATCGAGTAGTATCGGAATTCTTCCATCGTCACCGACAGAGCCGCCCTGGGCGCGCCCTGCTTCATGATATAAAATAAGGAACGGGTTTTAGGAAACATGGCAAAGAGAAAACGCAAGACCTCCGGGCGCAGCACAGCCTCGCGCCGCAAGAACCGGACACAGGACCGGATGCCCGCGGGGCTCATCACCCTGTTTGCGGGGCTGGTGCTCATGGCGCTGGCTTTCGTGCCGGGCAGCTCGGCCTGGCGCACGATGCACGATGTCCTGTTCGGCGTGTTCGGCTGCGGAAGCTTCGTGCTGGGTGCAGCGCTGTGCTATCTGGCCATCCTCTACACCCGGGGCGAAGACCTGCTGCCCCACATCGCAAAGCTGGCGCTGGGGCTCATCTTCGCCAGCGGCACGGTCATCGTCTTTTCTGACATCCCCACCGACCAGACCGCCGCGCAGATGACCGCCGCCTGTTATCAGAATGGGATGAGCGCATGGCTCTCGGGCGGTGCGCTGGGCGCTGTGCTGGGCGGGACGCTCCTGCTGCTCTGCGGCAGACCCGCCGCCAATCTGGTCATGGCGGCGCTGGCGGCCTGCGCCAGCCTGTACATTTTTGACGTTACGCCCGCCGAGTGCTGGCAGTGGCTCTGCAACGTGGGCGGCAGCGTCCACGAAAAGGGCCTTGCCGTCCACGAGCAGAATGCCGCCCGCCGGGCCGAGCGTCTGGCAGAACGCGCCGCCGAGGAGGCCGAGGCGGAGGAATACGAGGCCTATGACGACGACCTGCCGGAAGACGAAGCGGGCGAAGGCGGGGACTGCTGCGGCGGCGAAGAGCCTGCCGCGCCCGCCTTCCATATCCAGCCTCCCGGCTGGCTGGCTGGCGTCTTCCACTGGGGCCATCAGGTGATGCAGGGCGGCGAACAGGCGGAGCCTGCCCCTGCGCCCGCACCGGAAGCGCAGACCCCGCCTCAGCCCGAGCCGGCCCCCGTACAGGTGGAAAAGCCCCGGCCCCGTGCGCCCTTTGATATTGATCTGGGCCCTGACCATACCACCGTCACCAAGGGCGGCAGTGAGCCCATCGAGCCCATCATCCTCGGCCCCGGCGGCACCTTCGGCATGGACCCGCTCCGCCGTGCGCCCATCCGCCCCACCGTGACGCCCATCGTCCCGGACGCTGTGGATACCGCCGCCGAGGACTTCTTTACGGCCCAGCCCGAGCCGACGGTGACGCCCACCGTCACGCCCGCTGCCCCGGCAGAAGAGCCGGAACAGCAGCCCGCGCCTGAGCCGCCGCTCTCCTTCGGCATCCCGCTCTATGATTTGACCCCGACTCCGGAACCGGCCCCGCAGCCGGTCAGCGCCGAGAATGCGGTGGCGTTCCGCTCTGAGCCGGACGAGGACGGCTGGATCAGCATCACCAGCGACCCGGTGGAGGAAAAAGACCTCAACACGCTGGTGGCAGCCGCCATGGAAAAGCCTGCTGTCTCCGAGGAGCAGGCCGCGAACGCCCCCGCCGAAGAGGCGGAGACGGAGGAGAGCTTCCAGTATCAGTACCCCTCCATCGAGCTGTTCGAGCGCGCCCCGGAGGAAAGCGACTCCGGCGCGGAAGACGAGCTGAAAGCCAACGCCCAGAAGCTGGTGGACACGCTGGAAAGCTTCGGCGTCCGCACCCGTGTGCTGGATATTTCCCGCGGCCCGTCGGTCACCCGGTATGAAGTCCAGCCCATGGCGGGCGTCAAGATAAGCCGCATCACTTCGCTGGCGGACGACATCGCCCTGAACCTGGCGGTGGCCGATGTCCGCATGGAGGCACCCATCCCCGGCAAGCCTGCCGTGGGCATCGAGGTGCCGAACCATAAGAAAACGCCGGTCTACATCCGCAGCGTCTTCGAGAGCCAGAGCTTTTTGCGGATGACCTCGCCGATGGGCATTGCGCTGGGCAAGGACATCGCCGGCGTGGCCCAGGTGGCCGACCTGTGCAAGATGCCCCATCTGCTCATCGCGGGCAGCACCGGCAGCGGTAAATCGGTCTGTGTCAACAGCATCATCATGAGCCTGCTGTTCCGCTCCAGCCCCGAGGACGTCAAGCTCCTGCTCATCGACCCCAAGGTCGTCGAGCTGGCTGAGTACAACGGCATCCCCCACCTGCTGATGCCCGTCGTCACCGAGCCCCGCAAGGCGGCCGGCGCACTGGGCGGCGCAGTGCAGGAGATGGAGCGCCGCTACCACCTCTTCGCGGAGAACAACGTCCGCGACATCAAGTCCTTCAATAAGCTGGCGGCAGCGGACCCGGACCTCGAGAAGATGCCCTATATCGCCATCATCATCGACGAGCTGGCCGATTTGATGATGGTCGTCGGCAAGGATGTCGAGGACTCCATCTGCCGCATCGCCCAGAAGGCCCGCGCCGCCGGTATGCACCTCATCGTGGCGACCCAGCGCCCCAGCGTGGACGTCATCACCGGCCTCATCAAGGCCAACATCCCCAGCCGCATCGCCTTCGCCGTGTCCAGTCAGGTGGACAGCCGCACCATCCTCGACGGTGCCGGTGCCGAAAAGCTGCTGGGCATGGGCGATATGCTCTTCATGCCCGTGGGCGCACCCAAGCCCACCCGTATCCAGGGTACCTTTGTGCGGGATGAGGAGATCAGCCGTGTGCTGGACTTCATCAAGAAGAGCGCCACCGTCCAGTACGACGAGGCCATGATAGAGGCCATGGAAAAACACGCCATTCAGGACGGCAAGAAGGGCAGCAGCTCTGCCGACTCCGACGAGGAGGGCGGCAGTGACCCGATGCTCAAGCAGGCCGTGGAGGTGGTCATCGACGCCGGTCAGGCGTCCACCAGCCTGCTGCAGCGCCGCTGCAAGCTGGGTTATGCCCGCGCCGCCCGCATCATGGACGAGATGGAAGAAAAGGGCATCATCGGCCCCTACGAGGGCGCAAAGCCCCGCGCTGTCCTCATCAGCCGCCAGCAATGGCTGGAAATGCAGATGAATCAGCCGGATGAATAAACCTCTCAGTCAAAGCCGGACGGCTTTGACGGCTCCCCTGATAGGGAAGCCGCTGGCGTACCGGACAGGCTCACGCCGGATGAATGGAATGTTTGATCTCGGAAGCAATAGAGCCCTGCTGCATAGGGCAGGCATCATGAAAGAAAAAGGATAGCTATGGAACATTACACCGAATTTCTCCCCATCAGCCGGGCCGACATGGAGGCCCGGGGATGGGACCAGCTGGACTTCGTGGTGGTGGGCGGCGACGCCTATGTGGACCACCCCAGCTTTGGCACCGCCATCATCAGCCGCCTGCTGGAAGCCGAGGGCTACAAGGTGGGCGTGCTGGCCCAGCCCCGCTACACCGACTGCGAGGACTTCAAGCGGTTCGGAAAGCCGAAGTACGGCTTCTTCATCGGCGGCGGCAACGTGGACAGCATGGTGAGTCACTATTCCGTCGCAAAGATCCCCCGCGCGGAGGACGAGTATTCGCCCGGCGGCAAGGGCGGCGCACGGCCCGACCGCAGCGCCACCGTCTACACCAGGTTTGCCAAGCAGGCATATCCCGACCTGCCCGTCATTCTGGGCGGTCTGGAAGCATCGCTCCGCCGCTTTGCCCACTACGACTACTGGCTGGACACCGTCCTGCCCAGCATCGCCGAGGACTCCGGTGCGGACATCATCAGCTTCGGCATGGGTGAACACCAGACTGTGGAGATCGCCCGCCGTCTGGCGGCAGGGGAGCCGGTGGAGAGCATCACCGATGTGGACGGCACCTGCTACCTGACCGACTTCGACCACCTGCCCGAGCGGTATGTGGAATGCGCGGGCTTCAGGAAGGTCGCCTCCGATAAGGTGGCCTATGCGAAAGCCTGCCGCATCCAGATGGACAATCAGGACGTCGTCAGCGGCAATATCATCGTCCAGAAGCAGAGCGAGAGGTACCTCGTGCAGAACATCCCCGCAAAGCCCCTCGTCCGCTGGGAGCTGGATAAGGTCTACGCCCTGCCCTACACCCGCCGCTGCCACCCCATCTACGAGGCCATGGGCGGTGTGCCTGCCATCCGCGAGGTGCAGTTCTCCATCATCCAGAACCGCGGCTGCTTCGGCGGCTGCAATTTCTGCGCCATCCAGCTGCATCAGGGCCGACGCGTCACCAGCCGCAGCGCCGACAGCATCGTGGCCGAAGCAGAGCGGATGACCCACGAGCCGGATTTCAAGGGCTACATCCACGACGTCGGCGGCCCCACCGCCAACTTCCGTTTCCCATCCTGCCGCGAGCAGATGCTGCGGGGTATGTGCAACGGCGGCAAGCACTGCCTCGCCCCCACCACCTGTTCCCACATGATCGTGGACCACAGCGATTACCTGAAAATCCTCCGCCGCGTCCGGGAGCTGCCCGGCGTCAAGAAGGTGTTCATCCGCAGCGGCATCCGTTTCGATTACCTGATGGCCGACCCCGATGACACTTTCTTTAAGGAGCTGGTGGAGTACCACGTTTCCGGCCAGCTGAAAGTCGCGCCGGAGCACTGCGCCCCCAACACCCTCGCCTACATGGGCAAGCCGCCTATCGAGACCTTCAACAGGTTCAAGGATAAGTTCTACGAGCTGAGCAGGAAGGCAGGAAAAAAAGCAGTACCTCGTGCCGTACCTCATGTCCAGCCACCCGGGCAGCACCCTCAAGGATGCCGTCTATCTGGCCGAATACCTCTACAAGAACCATATGCGCCCCGAGCAGGTGCAGGATTTTTATCCCACGCCCGGCACCGTGAGCACCTGTATGTTCTACACCGGCCTCGACCCCTACACCTTGAAGCCGGTGTTTGTGGAAAAGACCGCTGAGGGCAAGGCACTTCAGCGCGCCCTGCTCCAGTATTATGAGCCCCGCAACGCCGAAAAGGTCATCAAAGCGCTGAAAATGACCCACCGCGAAGACCTCATCCCCCTGCTGGTTCCCGCTGAGGGCCGCATTGCGGTCCAGCGTTCGGTCCGCAGAGCCGAGGCCGCCGATGTGACCATCCACGGCGACGGCACCTACACCGTCCGGCCCAGAGGCAAGGGCGGCAAGCCCCAGAGCCGCTCCGCCGCCCCGGCGGGCCGCAGCCCGGCAGGCCGTCAGCCCAGCCCCGGCGCACGTTTTGCGCCCCATTCGGCTCCTGCGCATAAACCGAAAAGCAATCAACAGAAAGAGAATACATCGTGGAAAAATTCAAAAAAGAAAAGTGACCGCTCAAACGCTCATGAGCCGCCTCGCTGCGCTGGCACTGGCCGCAGCCCTTGCGCTGGGCCTCGTGGGCTGTGATACCTCTTCCATCGTCCCGGGAGGCAGCGGCGACGTCATGCCGAACCCGGCAGCTTCTCAGACCGGAACGACGCCTTCCGACGGGCAGGACGCCGCCTTCCAGATGCACTTCATCGACGTAGGGCAGGCGTTGAGCGTGCTGGTGGAGTGCGACGGACAGTTCATGCTCTACGACGGCGGCAATGTGGATGACGGCAGTCTGGTAGTCTCCTACTTGCAGAGTCAGGGGGTCGAGCAGCTGGAGTATGTCTTCTGCTCCCATGCTCACGAAGACCATGTGGGCGGTCTGGCCGCTGCGCTGGCCTATTTCCCGGCCTGCCACGTCTACAGCCCCGTGACGGAAGCCTCTACCAAGTGCTTCAAGGATTTCGTCAAGTACACCCAGCAGCAGAACTTACAGGTTGAAGTACCTGCCGTAGGCACCCAGTGGGCGCTGGGCAGCGCCACGGTGACCATGCTTGGCCCTGTGGCGCAGTACGAGGACACCAACGATACCTCCATTGTCCTGCGCATCGACTACGGTGCGACCAGCTTCCTGCTCACCGGTGATATGGAGGCCGACGCCGAGCGCGACCTCGTGAACAGCGGCGCGAACCTCAAGGTGGATGTCTTACAGGTGGGCCACCACGGCTCCAGCACCTCCACCAGCTACGTCTTCCTGAACGCTGTCCTGCCCGAAATGGGCATCATCTCCTGCGGGGTCAACAACAAGTACGGCCACCCCCACGAGGAGACCCTGAGCATCCTGCGGGACGCCGGTGTGGACGTCTACCGCACCGACCTGCTGGGGACGATCACCGTTTCCAGTGACGGCCAGAACTACACGGTGGCAACGGAACACTTCGCCACCGACGCTGAGCTGAATCCCACCGACCCGGCAGCGTCCAGCACGGCCCAGCAGGCCTACATCGGCAACGTGAACAGCAAAAAGTTCCATCTGCCCAGCTGCCCGAACCTCCCGGCAGAGAAGAACCAGATCCTCTTCTCCAGCTATGATGAGGCCGTGGCCGCAGGCTACAGCCCCTGCTCGAGCTGCATCAAATAACAAATAGACAAAAGGGAAGCCCCACCGTCAGATGGGGCTTCCCTTTTGTCATAATATCAGCGTCCGCGTCCGGCTCCGCCGCCGTGGCTGCTGCCGCCGCCCATGCCGCCAAAGCTGCCGCCGCGCCCGGCTCCGCCAAAACCGGAGCCCGCCGCCCATACCGCCAAAGCCACCGAAGCCGCCGCCCCGGGGAGGACGAGGCCCCCGGGGGCCTCTCGGGCCGCGAGGGCCGCCATAGAAACCACCGCCGGGGCCGAAGTCATCGTAAGGGCCGCGGGGAGGGCGCGGGCCTCTGTGCCAACGCCGTGCGCCGAACCAGCCAAACGGCCCCCAGAACCAGCCGAAGGAGTGGCCGAGAGGGGTGATAAAGATAAAGAAAACTGTGATAAACAGGATGATATAAGCAAGCATGGAGAAAATGCCGCCGATAAAGCTTTCCCAGATGGAGTAGTGCTTCTGGGGCGGGACAGGCTCGACGGAGGGCCGGGTGGTCTGGGTGTCAGAGCCGTCGGAATAGATGGTCCCGCCGCTCAGAGTGACCCCGTACACCTCTGCGATGGTATTGGCCACATTGGTGGCGCAGGTGAGGACGGCGGCGTCGTACTTCTTGGCGGCGAAATCGTCCTCCATGGTCTGCACGAGGGAGCTTGCCTGATCAGCCAGCAGGGTGCTGCGGAAGCCGTCGCCGTAGGTCAGATAGTAGTCGCCGTCGGCGTACTGGTCCGACTGCATCACCAGCAGGATGAGCACGCCGTTGTTCTTGCTGGAACTGCCGATGCCCCAGGTGTTGAAGGCTTCAGTGGCGTAGTCCTCGGTGGTGGCGCTGCCGGTGTAGTCCACGGTCAGTACGACGATCTGTGCGCCGTCGCAGCTGGAAGAGAGCTGTGCGTTGAGGGTCTCGAGCTCCGAGGTGGTGCTGTCGCTCAGCACACCGGCGTCGTCCACCACGCATTGATCTTTCGGCAGGCGGGGCAGTTGGATGTTGGCAGCCGAAGCCGCCGGTGCCAGCGCCGTGATGCCGACGGTCACGACAAGAAGCAGTGCCGCAATGCGGCGGGAGAATGTTTTCATCGTCTTCATGCGAAAAGTTCCACCTCCTGTATGCCGAACAGCTTGCCCAGCACGCTGGCCGGGAAGCCGCCGACGTCTTTCTGGTAGCCCTGGACCGCATCGTTATAATGCAGGTTGCTGATGATGGTCTGCGCACCGTTGAACTGGCTGTACTGCCCCTGCACCGCGCCCATCTTCATGGGGTCTGCGGCCTGCTCCTGCAATTTGGCGTAGAGCTGGCCGATGGCTGTGCCAAGCGTCTCGTTCGACTGGTAGAGCATATGCATCCTGCCGCCGGTGTAAACACTCAGAGAGTCCGGTGCGTGGATCCTGCCATCGGACTGCACCGCCCCGAGGCAGGCGGAAAAAGAGTCCAGCGCAGCCTGTGCCGTCTGCACTTCGGCGCTGTCTGCACCCAGTGTGTTGGACGCGGTGGTGATGATGTTGGCGGCCGTGTTGAGCCGTGTGGTCAATTCCTCATTCAGGGCATAGCCGCTGTCTGCGGCCACGCCAGTGGTGAACCCGTTCTTCACCGTGTCGTACTTTGCCCGGAGCTTCGCCCCGCCAAAGCCGAAAAAGCAGGCCAGCATCACCACGATGCAAAGCGCCACGGCCACGGCCTGCTTGCCCAGCGCGGCAGGCAGGGCCTTTTCGAGGCCTGACAGCTTCTGCTGGAAGGGCGTCAGCCGCACTTCCTCCTCGGCGGGCGCTGCGGCGCGATAGCTGGAAGCGTCAAAGCCGCCGGTGGGTCGATTCTGTTGTCTGGAAAAATCTGCGTTTGCCATTTCAGCTCCGGATCTCCATCATCTTCTGTTTCAGCTCGTCTTCGATGCGGGTGAGCTCCTGCTCGGCGGCGGCACGCTTTGCGCGGCCCTCGCTCTGGATCTTGTTCAGCTCGTCCAGCGTCTCGATGAGGCTCTTGTTGGTCTGCTGCAGGGTCTCGATGTCCACGACACCGCGCTGGGACTCCCTGGCCGTCTCGATGGTGCCCATCTTGAGGGCGTCGGCGTTCTTTTTCAGCAGCTCGTTGGTCATGTCGGTGACGGCACGCTCGGCCTGCATGGCCTGCTGGCTGTGGGCCAGACCCAGTGCCAGCACCATCTGGTTCTTCCACAGGGGGATGGTGTTGACGATGGTGGACTGGATCTTCTCGGCCATCATGGAGTTGTTGTTCTGCAAAAGCCGGATCTGAGGACCCATCTGCAGGCTGATGGTGCGGGTCAGCTCGAGGTCGTAGAGCTTTTTCTCAAAGCGCTCGCACTGGTCGGCCAGATCGCGTGCGGCCTGTGCGTCCTCAGGCAGGCCGGAAGCCTTTGCCTTGTCCATTGCCTGCTGCAGCTCGTGGGCGCGGAAGTCGGCCAGCTTCTTCTTGCCCGCGAGGATATACATGCTCAGCTCTTTGAAATAGGCCATGTTCAGCTCGTACATCTTGTCCAGCATCGCAATATCCTTGAGCAGCTGCACCTGATGCTTTTCGAGGGCGGACTGGATGGTCTCGACGTTCGTTTCCGCTTTGCTGTACTTGGTCTTCATGTTGTCGAGCTGGTTACTCTTTTTCCTGAAGAAGCCGAGGATGCCCTTTTCCTCTTCGGCGGCGTCAAAGCTCTTCAGCTCCCCGATAAGGTCGGTGATCATGCC
>ENA-OQMN01000206-OQMN01000206.1-human-gut-metagenome-genome-assembly--contig:-NODE-206-length-14828-cov-2.587511_pt1 | contig 14828 bp, 16 predicted proteins | sample MGYA00242765_ERZ504861 | MGnify/ENA primary metagenome ERZ504861 (study PRJEB26092, sample SAMD00036417) | human gut metagenome | host: Homo sapiens | study: EMG produced TPA metagenomics assembly of... | reverse complement strand
GCAACCCAGGCAAGTCTCCCGGATAGCGCGCAGGGTTCGTTGACGAGTAGGGCAAACGAACGTGCGTCTGGTCGATCTGCGCCATGACTATATAATTCGAGAACTGGAACAACACGACTGGTCCATGTGGCTCGTATCACCGGTATGGAGATCCGGTCTTTACAATTGCATTTTGCCCAGTATCTGCCGAACGGAAGAGCTGGCCCCAAGCATAGTGAGAAGTCCGGGGACATCGATGAGTTCAAGCTGTGGAAGATTTTGCAGGCGGAAAAAGACACTCCTGCCGGCTTGGTACTCTGGCTTACTTGGAGCATGGGGCTGACCGCTAAAAACATTGTGTCCTTGACTTGGGATCAGGTGGATCTGGAGAAGAATCTGATTCACCTGCCGGAAGGAGAGGTACCGCTGACAGCGGCAGCCAAAAGAATATTGGCAAAGCGGCTCCAGAAGCGGACGGAGGATCTCCATGTCCTGCTCTCCGCCGAGTCAAAAAAAACCCATGGACGTTTCGCGGGTGTCTAGGATCACAAGAACCGCCCTGATCCGCGGCGGCATGGAGAACTGGACGTTGCGAGATCTCTGGACCAGATACGAAAAGAGCAATTGGGAACAAAAGATCACAGAGGCGATTCGCCGCAGTGGCCCTATCACACGCAGCCAGATCATGGAATTATATGGCCAGACCAAATCCGCTGCGTATCAGCGGCTGCGTGCCATGCTGGATAAGGGTCTCCTGGTCCGCGTGGGCTATAAATACTACTTACCGGATTCCGTAGTTCCGCCGGAACGACAGCAGGAAGCCCTCTACGAATATCTGAAGAAGGAGGGCTTTGCCTGTCGGAAGGACATCACCACCGCCCTGCAGATTGAAACCGAGCAATGCTCCGCGCTGCTCAAGCATGAAGTAGATTCTGGAAACCTGATTAAAGTCGGCCAGAAATACTATCTGAAAGAATCGTAGCCTGTTGGGCAATGCATCCCACATAGCAGAAGAAAGATGCCGTGGCAGCAGAGAATCTGTTTTCACGGCATCTTTCTTTTTGCCCCTATGAGGAGACCTGCCGGAATCGCCCCTTTGTTTGGGAACTTTTTCATCGGTTACACTTGCTTTTCATGGCAAGCGCAAGAAATCCAGTAATTATTTCACTTTTTTAACAAAACCCGGCAAATCGTAGACAGCAGCATTCTCCTGGGGTAAAGTGAACGCGCAGAAAGGAACTTCTGTGGTCCGCTCTGGGCCGGAGCAACGGGAAGAGACACCCCTGCGCATATGAAGCCGGTCCGGAGATTGGACCTCAAAAGCTCTCTGCAAATCTTTTAAAGGAGGAGAAATCCGAATGAAGAAATTTCTTTCACTGGTGCTTGCTCTGGTGATGACCATGTCTCTGGTCACCGTCAGCGCCGGCGCCAAGGACTTCAGTGATGACGGCAGCATCACCTACAAGGAAGCTGTCGACGTCATCAGCGGCATCGGCGTTGTCGACGGTTATTCCGGCGGCGACTTCAAGCCCACTGATGTCCTGACCCGCGGTGCCGCCGCCAAGATCATCTGCAACCTGATCCTGGGGCCCACCACCGCTTCCTACCTGAGCGCTGACACCGCTCCCTTCAAGGATGTGCCCGTGACTAACGTGTTCGCAGGCTACATCACCTACTGCTCTCAGCAGGGCATCATCAACGGCTACGCCGACGGCACCTTCCGTCCCACCGCCACCCTGAGCGGCAATGCGTTCATGAAGATGCTGCTGGGCGCTCTGGGCTATGACAGCGCCATTGAGGGCTACACCGGTGCCAACTGGACCGTGGCCGTCATCAAGCAGGCTGCCGGTATCGGCCTGGACGACGGCAACGACGAGTTCGTCGGCTCCAAGGCCGTGACCCGTGAGGAGGCTGCCCTGTACGCCTTCAACATGCTGCAGGCCACCATGGTCGAGTACGACGCCAAGACCTCTGTTGACATCAACGGCGCTACCGTGACCATCGCCGGACGACAAGGCCAAGGAGATCGAGAACACCTCTCGTACCACGGGCTACATCGACGACGACACAAGATGCAGTTCGCTCGAGAGATACCTTCACCGACCTGCGCCTGACCACCGACACCACCGATGACTTCGGCCGTCCCGCCACACCTGGCGCTTCAAGGGCGTTGAGGTTGGCACCTTCGCCAAGACCGCTGACGCCACCTACACCGCCGACGTGAAGCTGGGCCAGATCTACTCTGACCTGGGCATGTCCGACAAGGTACGAGGCTTGCTCCCGTCTTCGTGGACGGCGTTGAGGCCAGCGAGTCCGCCAAGGTCTCCAAGGGCAACGATCTGAAGGTCAGCGAGCTGAAGTTCACCAACTCTCCCGCTGCGAAGTGCAACGTCGGCAACGGCACTCTGGTCGAGGCCTATCTGGATGAGGATACCAACGATGTCACCATCGTGGCTATCAACACCTACGTGGCTGAGGTCAACAAGGTTGTGGCCAAGACCAACTCCAAGGATGCTTACATCACCCTGTCCGAGCTGGCTGCTGAGAACGGCGCCACCTCCGGCCTGCGTGCGGGGGCCGAAGGCGGCTGCCAGGCCGAGGTGGGATCGGCCGCCGCGATGGCCGCAGCCGCCCTGGTGCAGATGCTGGGCGGCACGCCCGCCCAAGCGCTCGACGCGGCGTCGATCGCGCTGGGAAACCTGCTCGGCCTGGTCTGCGACCCGGTGGGCGGCCTGGTGGAGGTCCCTTGCCAGAACCGCAACTCCATCGGCGTGGGCGCCGCCTTCTCGGCCGCGCAGCTGGCGCTCTCCGGCATCGGCAGCCTCGTGCCCTTCGACGAGATGGCCCGCGTGATGCTTGAGGTGGGCCATGCGCTGCCCGCCAGCCTGCGCGAGACCGCGCGCGCCGGCATCGCGGCCGCCCCCAGCGCGCGACGCGCCTGCGCGGGCTGCCACGCCTGCTCCTAGCGGGCAGCCCGACGGGGTGCACGCACCCGCGCGCATCGGCGGTTCTCCGCGCGGGGCACGCCGTCGACGCCGCACGAACCGTCGACGCTGTCCATGCCAACTGCCTTCCGGCCGCCAACACGCGGCCATCCCGGCTTTGACACCCGGTACAAAGCCGGATATACGTGACGATGCCGTCACAGGGACGCCCATATCCCCCGTGCGGCCGATTGTGTCCGCGCGGGCAGGTATAATCGCTGCGAAGCGAAAACCACCGGCCGCCGGCGCGCGGCCCTGCATCCAGGAAGCCCACACGCGTATGAACAACGAGACCACCTCCTCCGGTACCGATTCGACGCAACAGATCCCCTCCCTCGCGGACCTGCCCCGTATCGGCGCGGCGGCACCCGCCCCCGCGCACGCCCGCGGCGCCCACAGCGCACCCGCCGCCCATGGCAAGCGCGGCGCCCGCACCGGCGGTTCACGCAAGCCGCGGCGCGGTGCCCTCATCGCCCTCGGTGTCATCGTCGCGCTGCTGGCTATCGTCTACGCAGGCGGCGTGGTAGCGTTCTCCAACCTATGCTACCCGCGCACCTCCATCGCCGACATCGACGTCTCCTGGAAGAGCCGTGCCGACGCCGTCTCCCAGGTGAAGACCGCCGTCAAGGACTACACCTTGACCGTCGAGGGCGACGGCTTCTCCTGGACCTTCACCCCCGGCTCCAGCCAGATCGTCGACGCCGAGGCGGCCGTGGATGCCGTCATCGGCGCCAACGAGCCCTTCGCCTGGCCCGTGCGCCTCATTCAGGCGCTCACCGCCGGTGCCCGGCACGCCGCCGGCACCACCTCCCTGCCCGACGACTTCGACCAGGACGCCTTCACCGCCGACCTGGGCGCCGCGATCGACGCCTTCAACGCCAACCGCACCGGCACCTTCGACGCCGCCGGCGCCTACGACGAGTCCACCGGATCGTTCACCGTCGAGCGCGCCCGCTCGAACCAGAAGCTCGACCGCGACACCATCGTCGCCGACGCGCTGGAAGCCGTCGCGTCCTTGAGCCACACCCTCACCCTGGACGAGGACAGCTTTACCCCGCTGGCCGGCGGCGCCACCGACGAGCAGCTCCAGGCGGCCTGCGATGCGGCCAACGCGCTGATCGGCACCAACGTGAACCTCACCATGGGCGGCACGAGCGTGGCGACCCTCGATGGCGCCCAGCTCGCGCAATGGATCACCTTCGACGCCGCGCTGAACCCCACCCTGAGCACCGACCCGGTCACCGCCTGGGTGCGCCAGCTCGCCACCACCCTCGACACCGCCGGCACCACGCGCACCTACACGCGTCCGGACGGCAAGCAGATCAGCGTCTCCGGCGGCAGCTACGGCTGGATCACCGACGAGGCGGCGCTCGTCCAGAAGCTACAGGAGGCGGTGGCGAACAAGCAGGTGGGCGACATCGAGATCCCCACCAAGCAGACCGCCGACGCTTTCCGCGGCGCGGGAGCGGCCGACTGGGGCGCCTACATCGACATCGACCTCAGCGAGCAGCACGCCCGCTACTACGACGCCTCGGGCAACCTGCTGTGGGAGTCCGGCATCATCTCGGGCAACCCCACAAGGGCAACGGACCCTACCGGCGTCTATGCCATCCGCTCCAACAGCGGCGGCTCCACGCTCATCGGCAAGACCGACCCGTCCACCGGAGAGCCCGAGTACAAAACGCCCGTCAACTACTGGATGCCGTTCGTGGGCAACGCCATCGGCTTGCACGACGCCAGCTGGCAGGCGTCCTCGTCCTTCTCCAACCCCAGCGCCTACCTGTCCGTGGGCAGCCACGGCTGCGTGAACCTGCCGCCCGCCAAAGCCCAGGAGCTCCATAACCTCATCAGCGTGGGGCTCTGCGTCGTCGTGCACAACTAAGGAGACCCCATGCCTGCGCGCATCCTGCTGGTCGAAGACGACCCGCTCATCATCGAGGCCCTCACCGAGCTGCTCGCCCAAGGTGGCCATAGCGTCGAGCACGCGGCCACCCAAAACGCCGCCATCGCCGCCGCGGTGCCGGCGCAGGGCCCCTGCCCCTTCCAGCTCGTCCTGCTCGACATCTCGCTGGCGCAGGGCAACGGGTTCGCGGTGTGCGCCGCCATAAAGCAGGCTTCGCCCGCCACCCCGGTCATCTTCCTCACCGCCTCCGATGACGAGTTCAACACCGTCACCGGCCTGCGCATGGGCGCCGACGACTACATCGCCAAACCCTTCCGGCCCCGCGAACTGCTCGCGCGCGTCGACGCCGCGATCAGGCGCTCGCAGCCCTCGGCGCGCACCGTCTGCCTCGGGCCCTTGCGCGTCGACACCGAGCGCGCCCATGTGGAGCGCCATGGCGAGGAGATCGCGCTGTCGGCCCTCGAGTACCGCCTGCTGCTGCTGTTCGCCACCAACCCCGGCAAGCTGATCACGCGCGACATGATCCGCGACGCCCTCTGGGACGACGCCGGCACCTATATCGAGGAGAACACCCTTTCGGTCTACATCAAGCGCCTGCGCGACAAGATCGAGGACGACCCTTCCCATCCGCAGCTCATCACCACGGTCCGCGGGTTGGGCTACAAGACGCGGGAGTAGCCGATGGTATTCCGCAACCCCGAGGTCCGGCGCGCAAGCGCGATCGCCGTGCTGCTGGGCGGGGCGTGCGCCGCCCTCACCGGGTTCTTGGTTGCGCGCGCCGACGCCTCCGCCGCACCCACCGTCGCCGCCGCCGGCTGCGTCGCGGCCGCCGTCTGCGCTCTCGTCCCGCTGCTTGTTGCCACCCGCGCCCGCTACCGAGCCATCTCCCGCATGTCCGACCGCCTCGACGCCGTGCTCAACGGCGGCCGCTCGCTCGACTTCCGCTCCATCGGCGAAGGCGAGCTGTCCATCCTGTCCAGCGAGCTCGACCGCGTCATCACCCGGCTCGACGCCACCGTGGAGGAGCTCGAGCGCGAGAAGCGCGCGCTTGCCGATGCGCTCGCCGACATCTCCCACCAGCTCAAAACACCGCTCACCTCGATCGCTCTGTCCACCGAGCTCATCCGCACGCGCCTGGCGGAAGCCGAGGCCTCACCCGACCTCATCGAGCGCGTGCGGCTCGTCCAGCGCCTGCAGGGGCGCGTCGAGGAGCTCGTGGCCACGCTGCTGAAGCTCGCCCGCATCGACGCCGGCGTGGTGAAGCTCACCCGCATCCCCGTGCGGGCCGGCGCGCTCGTCGACGCTGCCACCGAGGCGCTCGCCATCGCCTTCGATATCGCCGGCGTCCAGCTCGAGCTCGACGTCGACCAAAAGGCTTCGTTCACCGGCGATCCGAACTGGAGCGCCGAGGCGTTGGGCAACGTGCTCAAGAACTGCTTGGAGCACACCGGCGCGGGCGGACAGGTGCGCATCCGCGCCTGGGAGGATGCCCTGGCCTGCCGCCTGCGCGTCACCGACACCGGCGGAGGCATCGCCGATGCGGACCTGCCGCATATCTTCGAGCGCTTCTACCGCGCCGACGAGGCCCGCAGCAGCGCAACCGGCGGCTCGGGCATCGGCCTGTCGGCCGTGCGCGCCATCGCCGAGGCGCATCGGGGCCGCGCCCGCATCGAAACCCCCGATGCGCACACGTTCATCTGCATCATCGAGCTGTAACGGGGTCGCCTATGCGTACGGCGGATGCGAGCACCGACCGGCCCGAGCATCCGCAGACGCAGCAGAAGGCCGCGGCACGAAAACACCTCCCAGCAGGCAGGAGCGCGCATCGCGGCCCCCGGTGCTGGGAGGTGTGTTGTATCCGCCGGCGCCATGCGAAGCGGCACCATACGAACCGCGCCGGCGGGCTCGCCTGACGCCAAACCCTACGACGCGGCGCCCTCCGTCGTCGCATCGGTCTTTCCGGCCGCTGTACCGGTCTCCTTAGCCGTCGCGTCGGCTGGCGGCTGGGGCAGCACCAGGTTGAGCAAGATGCCCACGAGCGTGGAGGTGGCCATGCCGGGCAGCGTGTAATCGCCCAACGGGATGGAGATGCCCGAGGTCTCCATGCCCACGCCCAAGATGATGACGACCGAGGCGATCATGAGGTTGCGGTTGATGTCGAAATCGACCTTGTTCGACACGAGCATGCGCAGGCCGTTCGAGGCGATGAGGCCGAACAGCAGCAGGCACACGCCGCCCATGACCGGGCTGGGAATCGAGTTGATGAGCGCCGCGAGCTTCGGGCAGAAACCGCCCACCACCAGCGCGAAGGCGCCGGCATACCAGAAGATCTGGGTGGCGTACACGCGCGTCACGCTCATCACGCCGATGTTCTCGGCGTACGTGGTGGTGGGAGGGCCGCCGAGGAAGCCGGAAATCACGCAGGACAGGCCGTCGCCGGCAAGCGAGCGCGGCAGTAGGGCGCGGTAATCGCGGTCCACGATCTCGCCGACGGCGAGCAGATGGCCGATATGCTCGATCACTACCACGATCGCCACCGGCGCCACGAGCGCGATGGCACCCGCGTCGAACACCGGCATGCTGATGCTGGGCAGGCCAATCCAAGCCGCCTGGGCGACCGGCTCGAAATCGACCATGTTGAGGGCCACCGACACCGCTTAGCCCACGATGATGGCCAACAGCACCGGCACCGTTCCCACGATGCCGCGCCGGCCGGAAAACACCACGGCCGAGAACAGGGTGAATAGCCGCCACGAGCGCGCCTACACCCGAGAACACCGAGGCCCCGGACGCGTCGGTTTCCATGAACGCCATGTTGGCCGCCGTTGCCGACAGTCCGACGCCGATCACGACCATGACCGACGCCACGAGCACCGGCGGCGGCAGCCGGTCGAGCCAACCGGTGCCCACGAGCTTGACGATACCCGCGACCGCGAGGAACACCAGGCCCGCCACGATCACGCCCGACATCGCCGCCGCCAGGCCGCGGGTTGCGCCCACGGCGATGATGGGGCTGATGAAGGCGAACGAGCTGCCCAGATAGCTGGGGATCTTGTTGCCGGTCACCAGCAGGTAGCAGATGGTGCCGATGCCCGAGCACATGATGGCCACGTTGGGGTCGAGGCCGGTCAAGACGGGCACGAGCACCGTGGAGCCGAACATGCTCATCATGTGCTGGATGCCCAGCGGGATGGCGCGCGCCGGCGGCACGCGGTCGTCGACGCCGATGACCGCTTGAGCGGGTTGATTCATACCGTCACCTTTCAGATGGAAAATCTGCCAATCCCATCTATGGTAGCGTGTCCGGCACCCGCAGGCCCCGAGGAGCGCGAATCAGATGGTGACGGGGCGCCGGGAGCCGGCTTCCGGCGCAGGTCGAACGCGGGTGCGAAGACGCCGGCGCACGCACGTCGGCGCACACGCGGCGGCACGCCCGTACAGCGGCGCTGCCGCGCAGCGGCTCTGCGCGCGAGCCGGCGCGCACGCGCCGAGGGCCGCGCCCGCCCGGCACCCGGCCCTATCGGCTGCGCTCGATCTCCACCGCCACGGTGCGCAGCGGCAGGCCGACCGGCGCCCAGGGCTTCTCCAGGCGCACGCGCACCGCCAGCAGGCGCTCGTGGCGATCAAGCAGCTCGGACGCCACGCCTTCGGCGGCCGCCTCGATCAGCTTGAAGGTGCGCTGACGCAACAGCCGCTCGACCTCATGGCACACCGCCCCATAGTCGATCGAGGCGTCCAGGTCGTCATGGGCGCCGGCGGCGGCGAGGTCGGCGAACAGCGTCAGCGAGACGATGAACTTCTGCCCGAGCGCGTTCTCCTCCGGGTAGACCCCGTGGTTGGCGAACACCTCGAGCCCCTCGATCACGATGCGGTCCACGCCGGAAAGGTCGAGCGCATCCGCGCGGACGATTCGGCGGCGCGCATCCGGCACCGCGGCGGAGCAGCGCGCCAAGGCAGCGCCCTCGGTGGGCGTAGCCTGCTGAGGCAAGTGTTTCATATCGGACATGGGAACATCCTTTCGATCGAAAGACAGTTCAGGGCGCACAAGGGGGGGTGCCGGGCGCTAGACGCGCAACGCCTCGTTCATCTTCTCGGGCGGCCAGCAACAGGTTGCGCGCGCCGGGCAGGACCAGCACGCGCGCGCCGCCTTGTCGGATACGCGCAGCAGGTCTGCAAGCGTCGCGACGGCAGGGGCCGCTGCGGCGTGCGCGCCACCCGAACGGTGCGCTCCGACGGCGCACGCGATCGCATCGGTCTCTGAAGCCGTGAAGCGCACCGGGCCGGCAAGCGCACCGAGCAGCTCGCGCGCATAGCGCTGGCCTGCCGCATGATGCGGCTCGCCGGTCTCGTACTGCGCGACGCGCCCCATGTCATGCAGCAGCGCCGTGGCGTAGACCACATCGCGCGCGAACGGGGGCGCAGCCGCGCCGCCTGCGCACAAGGCGGCCGCGGTGGCGCACGCGGCGCGCGCATCGGTTGTGGCACCGGCGTGCGATGCGGGAGCGCCGGCAGCAGCGGTCGACGGCGCGCAGCCTCCGGCAGGGATATCGCGCACTCCGCAGCCCGCCGATACGGCCCAGCCGTGCTCCAGGGCGGCGATCCACATGATGCGCGCCACGTCGAGCAGATGCGGCAAGCCGTGCCGGCACCATGGGCGGTCGCGCTCGAGCTCCTCCAGGCGCGCCAGGTCCCGCGCAAAGCGCGGGTGGCGCACCAAGGCGTCCACCCGCGGCATGGCCTCGAATACTCCCCGCACCTCAGGCAGGGCCATTACGCCCGCCCCAGCATCTGGAAGAAGCGCGCCTCGAGAGCCGGATCGGCTGCAAGCACGCCGCGGCGCGCGAGCGTGGCCGTCTTGGTCCCGGGCTTCTGCACGCCGCGCATGGTCATGCACATATGCTCCGCCTCGATATAGACGATGGCGCCGGCGCATGCGAGCTCATCCATGAGCGCGTCGGCGATCTGCGCCGTCAGCTGCTCCTGCAGCTGCAGGCGACGGGCGAACACCTCCACGGTGCGCGCCAGCTTGGACAGACCCGCCACGCGCCCGCACGGGACGTAGCCCACCGCCACCGTGCCGTAGAAGGGCAGCAGATGATGCTCGCACAGCGAATAAAAGGTGATGTCGCGCTCGATCACCAGGTCATCGGCGATGCAGGGAAAGGTCTTGGCGAGATGGTCGGACGCACGCTCGTCCATGCCGGCGCATAGCTCGGTATACATGCGCGCCACGCGATCGGGCGTCTCGAGCAACCCCGCGCGCGCCGGGTCCTCGCCGATGCCCTCGAGCAGCAGGCGAATCCCCTCGCGCACCTTGTCCTGATCGACCATGTTCCACTCACTTTCCGCAGATAACATCGACCCATCGTACCACGCGCGGCGAGCGCTCCGGCCGACCCCAGATAAGCCCATCACACCCAATGCTGCGGATAGCGCTCCCAATAGCCCGGATAGGTCGGCACGTCCTGTGCAAAGTCGATTTGGTACAGCTTGAACACCACGTCGAGGTCCTTGGGTTGCCAGCGCTCCCGATACGAGTAGCGATACGTCATCCCGCAGCGCTCCATCACGCGCCCCGACGCCGCATTGAGTTCATCGTACGTCGCCGTCACGAACGGATACCCCACACGGCGCGCCTCCACAAGCATCGCGGCCACAGCCTCGGTCGCGTAACCGTGGCCCTGTGCGTCGCCCGCCAGGGCATATCCCATGTCGTACGCCTCGCCTTGCGCATCGATGCTTACAAACCCAAGCAGCTCGCCCGCCGTGCCATCCTCGCGTTTGCGGCAAATCGCGCAATGCATATCGAGCGGCAGCCCATCCGCACGGCGCTCGCCGGCGTCGGCGGCGCGATACCATCGCAGGTAGTTCTGCTCGAGATAGGACCGTGTGTCCTCCACGCACGCATGCGCGAAGTACGGCAGGAAGCGGTTCACCTGCGCATCGCTCATCATGGGAAAGAGTGCCGGTGCGTCCGCCTCGGTAAAGCGCCGCAGTACGAGCCTGTCCGTTACCACCGTGTCCATTGCCTATCCGCCCTTTCTGCGTTCGTCCGCCCCTTCTGTGTAACACGCCCCAACAAGTCCGTTGCATTCGTGTATCCGTTGCATGCGCGCGCCCGCTGCATTCGCGTGCCCGCCGCGCTCGCATACCTGTCGCATTCGTACGCACCTCGGTGCACCGGGCAACCGCGCGCACCTTCTACATCGAATGCGTCGCGTACACCTCGGCATCACGCCACAGGCGCACGGCATCCGCCGGGGCCTCCCCCGCCGCCAGCGCCGCCAGCGTGGCCGGCATATCGATCAGGCGTTGATTGGACGAGCCGCGGAAGCGCAGCGATATGTCGTGAAGACGCTGCACGAACGGACCGTCCACCAGCACATCCACGCACGCGAGCAGCCGATCGGTCACCTCGGTGTGATGCCGGCCGCCCGCCACGAGCTCGATATCCCACACGTCGCCTGTGAAGCACCAGATGGTCTTGCCGCGTCCACGCGGGAACTCCTCGCGCACCCACTCGAGAAAGTCCACGAGCCCCGCCTGGTTCTCCGGCTCCATGGGTTCGCCGCCCAGCAGCGTGAGGCCGTCTATATAATCGGGCCGCAAGCTCTCGATAATCCGCTCCTCGACCTCGCGCGTGAAGGGCGTGCCCGCCGCGAAATTCCACGCGAGCTCGTTGAAGCACCCCGGACACCCGCGCCGGCAGCCGGACACGAACAGCGTCGTGCGCACCCCCTCGCCGTTGGCGATATCGAAGCTCTTGATCTCTGCGTAGTTCATGCCTGCGGCTTCCTCTCACGCATTACTCGGCGCTCCGCTGAGCAACCAAGTCGAGCATATACACGGTATCTACGTCGACATCGTAGTCGTACACGATGTCGAACGGGCCCGCAGCGCACTTCCGCACCGTGTGCCCGAACTCTCGCTCAATCGAGCGGGGCAGCGACCGCGAGCCGGATTCGGGGAACTGCTCGATCATGGAAAGCACCCGGCGCACCCGATCATATCCGCGCGGCGACCAAACCTCGTCGAGGTCGTCCACGAACTGATCAGCAAACACCAACTCCGGGCGCCGCCTAGCGCAAACCAAAGCAAACATTCCGCAGGGGAGTCGCCAAGGCGACCCCCCGAGGACGTTTGCGTGGTTTACGCCAGGCGGCGCCAATGGGACCGTACCTTACAGATGCAGCACGCGATCGCGAATCTCCTCGGTGCGCCCCTGGTTCCAGAACTGCGTACCGATGTAGCCGCAGGTGCGCCGCGCCACGTTCAGCTTCTCCTGGTCGCGGTTGCCGCACTTGGGGCACTCCCACACCAGCTTGCCGTCGTCCTCCACGATGCGAATCTCGCCGTCGTAGCCGCACTCCTGGCAGTAGTCGCTTTTGGTGTTGAGCTCCGCGTACATGATGTTGTCGTAGATGTACTGCATCACGCGGATAACGGCCTTGAGGTTGTCCTGCATGTTGGGCACCTCGACGTAGGAGATGGCGCCGCCCGGGGACAGACGCTGGAACTGGCTTTCGAACTTGAGCTTGTCGAAGGCGTCGATCTCCTCGGTGACGTGCACGTGGTAGCTGTTGGTGATGTAGCCCTTGTCCGTCACGCCCGGCACCACGCCGAAGCGGCGCTGCAGGCATTTGGCGAACTTGTAGGTGGTGGACTCCAGCGGCGTGCCGTAGATCGAGTAGTCGATGTCCTCGGCGGCCTTCCACTCGTTGCATTTGTCGTTCATGCGCTGCATCACGGCCATGGCGAACGGCGTGCCGGCCTCATCGGTGTGCGAGGCGCCGGTCATGTACTTCACGCACTCGTACAGGCCCGCGTACCCCAGGCTGATGGTGGAGTAGCCGCCGTAGAGCAGCTTGTCGATCGTCTCGCCCTTGTCCAGGCGCGCCAGCGCACCGTACTGCCACAGAATCGGCGCGGCGTCGGACAGGGTGCCCAGCAGGCGCTCGTGGCGGCAGCGCAGGGCGCGGTGGCACAGCTCCAGGCGCTCGTCGAAGATCTTCCAGAACTCATCCATGTCCTGATGCGAGGACAGGGCCACGTCGGGCAGGTTGATGGTCACGACGCCCTGGTTGAAGCGGCCGTAGTACTTGGGGCGCCCCGGCTCGTAGTTCTTGGCGCGGGCAACGTTGCCGTAGCCGTTGCCGGAGCGGTCGGGCGTGAGGAAGCTGCGGCAGCCCATGCAGGTGTAGCAGTCGCCGTTGCCCTCCGTCTCCCCCTTCGAGAGCTTGAGCTCGCGCATCTTCTTCTCGGAGATGTAGTCGGGCACCATCCGCTTGGCGGTGCACTTGGCGGCAAGCTGCGTGAGGTAGAAGTACTCGGAGTCCTCGCGGACGTTGTCCTCCTCCAGCACGTAGATCAGCTTGGGAAACGCCGGGGTGATCCACACGCCCGCCTCGTTCTTCACACCTTCGTAGCGCTGACGCAGGGTCTCCTCGATGATCATGGCCAAATCGCGCTTCTCGGCGGCGTCGCGCGCCTCGTTGAGGTACATGAACACCGTGACGAACGGCGCCTGGCCGTTGGTGGTCATAAGGGTCACGACCTGGTACTGGATGGTCTGCACGCCGCGGCGGATCTCGTCGCGCAGGCGGGTCTCAACAACCTCGGCCACCTTCTCCTCGGGCGCGGTGAAACCCAGCTCGGCGAGCTCGGCCTCGACCTGACGGCGGATCTTTTGGCGGCTCACGTCCACGAACGGGGCCAGGTGCGTCAGCGAGATGGACTGGCCGCCGTACTGGCAGCTGGCCACCTGCGCGATAATCTGGGTGGCGATGTTGCAGGCGGTGGAGAAGCTATGCGGGCGCTCGATCAAGGTGCCCGAGATGACGGTGCCGTTCTGCAGCATGTCGTCGAGGTTCACCAGGTCGCAGTTGTGCATGTGCTGAGCGAAGTAGTCCGAGTCATGGAAGTGGATGATGCCCTCGTTGTGGGCCTTGACCACCTCGGCGGGCAGCAGGACGCGCTGCGTGAGGTCCTTGGAAACCTCGCCGGCCATGTAGTCGCGCTGCACCGAGTTGACCGTGGGGTTCTTGTTGGAGTTCTCCTGCTTGACCTCCTCGTTGTTGCACTCGATGAGGGACAAGATCTTGTCGTCAGTGGTGTTCTTGGTGCGCTTCAGGCCCTGGACGTAGCGGTAGATGATGTAGCGGCGGGCCACCTCGTAGCGGTCGAGCGCCATGAGCTCGTCTTCCACCATGTCCTGGATCTCCTCGACCGACACGGTGTGGCCGGCGGCGGAGCACTTGTCCTCGACGTTCTGCGCGGCGTAGACCACCTGGCGCTCGGTCAGGCGGTCGGCGGCCTTGACCTCGGTGTTGGCCGCCTTGATGGCGTGGATGATCTTCTGGAGGTCGAAGGTGACCTCAGAACCGCTCCGCTTGATGATCTTCATGACCGCGCTCCCTTTCCTCTTTCACGCACCGCGCCCGACGGCTGCAACCCGGGCGCATATCGCACCGAAGGCCCCGGGACCGCGCCGTGCTACACCGCGCCCCGGGGCCTTACGCTTTCAGCTGTCTCTATGATACGCCATCCGACTCACAATATCTGGTGGAGTTTTCTGACTTCAACACTACAGGTTGTGTTCTTGCAGGTCATCGCAATGTGCTGATTTCGATTCACATTAACCGAGCGTTGGAGACAGGTGTCGCACAGGCGCTCAACCTGCAGCGATGCGGAACCGGGCGCAGACCGCCCGCGCCCGAAACTTCACAACATCTCCCCTGCCGTCGCCAATCCAGCGCGTACGGGGGTGTCGGACCTAGATGTTGTGCGTCGGGGCGGGCGCGGCAGGGGGGCCGGCGGGAGCCGGGTGGGTGGGTCGCGGCAGGGGCGCGGCGGGAAGCGAGCAGGCCTGCCGCGGCGGGGGCCCGATCGCCGGTGCCGCCGCGGCGGCCCTACGGCCGGCACCGCCACGGCTCTGCGGCCAGCGTCGGCTTCGCCACCGTTAC
>ENA-OQMN01000205-OQMN01000205.1-human-gut-metagenome-genome-assembly--contig:-NODE-205-length-14921-cov-3.585846_pt1 | contig 14921 bp, 11 predicted proteins | sample MGYA00242765_ERZ504861 | MGnify/ENA primary metagenome ERZ504861 (study PRJEB26092, sample SAMD00036417) | human gut metagenome | host: Homo sapiens | study: EMG produced TPA metagenomics assembly of... | reverse complement strand
CTTGATGGAGATGCGCTTGCCGGTGCCGTTCCAGCCGGTGTTGACCAGGTAAGCCTTGGCGCCGGACTTCTGCATCTTCTTGACCAATTCCTCAGCGTACTTGGTGGGATGCAGCTCCAGGAAGGCCCGCCCAAATGACATTTTCCGGAGAAATGTCGCGATGGATGACCCCGCATGCATGCAAGGCCTCAGCCGCCTCGCACACATCGAGCGCTACCTGCACGGCCTCATCGGCCGCAAGCGCGCCGCGCGCGGCAACTGCCTGCTGCAACGTGTCGCCCGGAACGGCATCGTAAACCGCGACAAAACAATCGGGCATTTCGTACGTTGCCGCAATCTGCGGCAGGCGAGGGCACGGGCTCGAGGCGATGGCCGCCCACACGCCGCGATCGGCTCGAGCCGAGGGCATCTTCTTGCGAATGAACGGACCCGCGCCATCAATGGTTACGCGCTCCGTCACACCGCCGATTCCACGAGCAAGCACGCGCTCCACCCGATAGGCATCATCGATGCCCATGGCATGCATGACCTGCTCTTCGTTCAATCCGGCGATCCTTTGTCTTGACCTACCCACGGAGGACCACCTCCCCCGCGATGCATGCGACAGGCTCCGCCGGCCACCAGGGCAGGCGCAAACCGCTCGCAAGCGCAGGTCGATTGTAGAAAAGGCGTCCGGTCAATTCCTCAGTTGGCAACTGAGCAGGCAAAGGAAAACTGGTTGCTTTGCAGCCAGGACCGTCCGCGCCCACTAGGAAAGCACCCCCGTTGAGCGGAAGAGCGTCTTTTCCTTGAGACGCCACAGCTCATCATCGCATTGTTCGCAGGTCAATCCCCGCTCGATGCACCAGATGATGATGGCATCCCGGCGCTGCTTGGGCCACAGTTCGGCAACGCCCGCCAAGCGCAGCAATCGCTGCGTCTCACGCAGGGAGCAGCCCATGCCGAGTGAAAGCATGATGGCCTTGTCGCGGCCCGGCTTGCACTTGCCGGTAAACATGTCGTACACGAATGTGGCATTGATGCGAGCGCGGCGCGCCAGCTCGGCACGCTTCATACCACGCGAGACGAGCAGGTCATGCAGATAGTCCGGCAGCTCCCGATCTATCGTCTCGCCTTGCGCCAGATAGCTCTCCGGACTTTCGGACGCCAGCAGACGTGCAAGCAGGTCCTCGGTCAGGCGTTCTTTCGGCATTTCCTTGGGCATAGCTCTCCCCTGCTGCGGTCGTCCGGGTTGTCCCATTATATCGCCCGACTTCCGCGCGGATTCGCCGCCCCAATTCCTTGCCATCATTTTGTCTCCCTTCTCGAAGGTGCGGCACCCCATGCACCGCTCAAGAAAGGAGTTGTTTTCTTCGCGAGCGGGCCGCGCCGCACGTTGCGCACGACCACCCCATCGCGTGTAGTCCGCTTCGTACCCCGTCCTCTTCCGCGCTCGCTGGCACCTGGGGTCGTTCGGCCGCCTGCGCCCGACCCTCTTCGCATCCCACCCCATCGAGTCCGGACCTTTTGCGCACGGGCTCTCTTCGCGCCTGGCCACGGCCGCGCGTCGCGCATGACCGCCCCATCGCGCACGGGCCCTCTTCGCACCCCGTTCAATCACGCCGCATTGCACGCCGACCCCTGGGGCCGCGAAGACATCCCCACCGCAGCGGGCCTCGCCCCAGCAGGGGGCGCCCTTCGGCAGGAGTTGCTGCAAAATCGAGGTTTTGCGAAATGACATCGCTTCGGTCACATGCCCCAGGCCATGCGGCATCAGCAAAACCGCAGGTCGCGCTCAGCCGAAAACGGATGCGAAACGGCACCTGGGAGACGCATTTCGCAAAACCTCGATTTTGCAGCAGGGGGCCGCCGCGACACGGCAAACGGAGCGGCAGGCAGCCTCTGCCGGCCGGCGGCGCCACCATCTCCACGGCAGAAAAGCCCGACTCGCAGCCCAGACCAACAGGCTCAGCACCGCAACCCGGGGTCTTGCGGCCAACGTCACGCCTCGCCCGCCACGCGCCTCAACACAAAACCGGCCGGCGCGCCCTCAAGCGCACCGGCCGGGCACCCGCGCGAGGCCCACCGTCCGGCACCCACCTGCACAGGCGCGCCTATCGCGCCCGTGCCAACACGGCGCGAACCGCCTCGGCAAGGGCAGAAGCGGTCAGACCGTACTCTTCCTGTAAAAATGCCGCAGGTCCAACCTGGCCAAACCGTTCGTTGACACCGTGGCGCACCAGCGGAATCCCAGCGCCGGCCTCCGCCAGCACAGCCGCCACCGCATCCCCCCATGCCCCCCGACAACGCCGTGGTTCTCAAACACCGCAACGGCCCGCTTCCCCATAGACTCGCGCACGACCAAGTCGCTATCAAGCGGCTTGACGCAGAACATGTCGATCACCTCTGCAGACACGCCGCTTTCGGCAAGCAGCTCAGCAGCATCGAGGGCGTCCGAAACCAGTTGGCCAGACGAGACTGATGAGCACGTCCGAACCGTCCGCAGCACGTTCCCCCGACCCATCTCAAACGTCGACCCAGGCTGATACGACGCAGCGCACGGCCTTGCGGTTAGCCCGCAGGTAGTGCACCCCTTCTCCCATCTGGGAAAATGCGCGCACAATCCACTCCATTTGAACCGCGTCCGCCGCATCGCATATCACAGCCCCCGGAACGGTGCGCATCAGCGCCACATCCTCGTAGCTGGTGTGCGTGCCTCCGTTTGTTGCAACGCAAAAACCCGGGTCCGAACCAAACACATTCAAGGTGTTTCCCGCATAGGCGCCTGACAGATATACCTGGTCGAACACCCGCCGGGTAGCGAACGGCGCGAACGTGTGGAGATACGGAACAAATCCCTCACTCGACAGGCCTGCCGCCACACCGACCATATTGGCCTCGGAGATGCCGCACTGAATGAACTGGTCGGGATGGCTGTGCTCCAATGCAGTCGTCCCGCTCGCCCCACCCAAATCCGCCTCCAGGCACACAACCCGCGACGAATCGTCCATCAGGGACTGCAGCGTGCGCACGAACACGCGTCGAAGCTCTTCCCCCATCTGCGCGCGGTCGTTGGCAAGCGCGATCATTGAGCACCTCCTTCTATCATTGCATTCAGCCCGTCGATAGCCCGGCGAGCCGCCCGCTCGGCCTCAGCATTGAACTTCACGGAATGATTGTCTTTCAGCTGCTCGAAATACGGCACGCCGGCGCCCTTGACGGTTTCGAGAACGATCGCGCTCGCCCGACCATCGGTGCGCTGCGCAATCTCGAGAGCGGCATCAACGGCAACCACATCCTGGCCGTTGACACACTGGGTCGCAAATCCGAAGGCCCGCATCTTATCAGCAATGCTGAACGGATTCATCACATCGGCCGTGTACCCATCAAGCTGCTTTTTGTTCTCATCGATGATGACAATGCAGTTCTCAAGGCGCCGCGCTGCTATATATTGAAACGCCTCCCAGCACTGCCCCTCGTTGAGCTCTCCATCGCCCACAATCACGTACACCCGGGCCTCGCTGCCCTTGAGCCTCAAGGCGGTGGCGATGCCCGCTGCGGTCGAGGTCCCCTGGCCCAGCGACCCCGTCGTCATGTCGACGCCGGGAGTCTTCAGGCGATCGGGATGACTGGGCAGGTTGGTGTGCGGACGGTTGAGGGTGAAAAGCTCCTCACGATCGATAAACTCGCACTCTGCCAACGCCGCATACAACGCCGGGCCGGCATGCCCCTTGGACAGCACCACGCGGTCCCGCTCATCCCACAGCGGATCGCTCGCATGGTACCGAAGCCGCTTGCCATACAGCACCGCCAGCACATCGGCGATCGAAAACGATCCGCCCAAATGTCCCGAACCCAACGGCAGCAGCATCTCGAGCACATCGCGACGAATCTTTGCCGCGAGCACCTCTATGGCAGTTCGCTGCTCGTCGTTCATCCCAGCTTCTCCTGCAACTTCGCGCGCAACTCGTCCTTGTCGACAATATTCGTCAGCACGATGCGCTGCTCCTCGGGAATACCGCTGACGAAGCTCTCCAGGTCGCGCCCGATGACGAACAGGTCGGCCGCGCCGGGCTGCACATCCGAAATCGTGGTGTGATCGACAGAAATGTCACTACGGCCGAGCTCCGCAAGCACGTCGTCGATGTTCATCTGAACCATGAGACTCGATCCCAGACCGGACCCGCACGCGCACATGATCTTTTTAACAGCCATTGCAAACTCCTTTCAGGCGCGCTCCGCGAGGTGCGCGCAACCCAAATACAACGAGGTGTCTTAGCTCTCCGTCGAAGCGGTCTTCGGCCGCGGCGCAACGTAGTTGTAGACGATCGGCACCAGGAACAGCAGCACGCAGATAATCAGCAACGGCATACCCACCGCCACCTGAGCCAGGTTGCCGAACAGGATGCCCATGACCGAGAAGTCGAAATCGGAAAACGTTGCGCTGCTGAAGCCGAGGGCGTCGAACACGGGCATGCAGGCAGCAGGTAGGAACGTGATGAGCAGGCCGTGGGCGAACGCTCCGGCGATGCAGCCCTTGATGCCGCCGCGCGCGTTCCCGAACACGCCGGCCGTTGCACCGCAGAAGAAGTGCGGAACCACACCGGGCAGGATAAGCGCAACCGGGATGAGTGCAGAATTGATCGCACCGAGGATAAACAGTCCGACGATGCCTGCGCAGAATGAGACCAAAAAGCCGATGATGACCGCATTGGGGGCATAGGGGAAGGCGACCGGGCAGTCGATGGCGGGGATGGCTCCGGGGACGAGCTTGGTGGCGATGCCCTTGAACGCTGGGACGATCTCGCCCACGACCAGGCGAACGCCCGACAGGATGATGTAGACGCCACCCGCAAACGACATACCGCTCGTGATGGCCCACACGATCCAGTTCGTACGTGTCTCGGTCCCCACATTCAGCAGGCTGTTGAGATATTGGAATTGCGCAGGATCTGCCCCCAGAATACCGCGGCCCACCGCAACGCCCGTCACGATGATGAAGAAGATCATCATCGTCAGCGAGATGGAGACAACCGTATCGCGCAGAAACGCCAACCTCTTGGGGAAGTTGATGTTCTCGGTGGACGTTGAGCCCTCAAACAGAGAGCCGACCTTACCCGCGAACGCATAGGCAATCCCGCCGAAGTGGCCGAGCGCGATGGAATCGCTCTTGGTGACCTGGCGGAAGGTCGTTTGGCACAGGGCGGGCGACACGACCATGATCAGCGCGAGCAAACACCCGCCGGCAACGTAGAGGCCCCAACCCTCAAGACCGCCAATGGACAGCACGACCGCAAGCATGCAAGCCATGTACAGTGTGTGATGGCCCGTCAGGAAGATATAGCGCAGCCGAGAAAACCGCGCGAGCACGATATTGAACGCCATGCCCAGGCACATGATGACTGCCGAAGCCTGGCCGAAGTCGGTCAGCGCCATGGACACAACAGCTTCGTTGTTCGGCACAACGCCATGCATGTTGAAGGCGTAGTTAAACACCTCGCCGAACGCCAAGAGCGAACCGCTCTGCAAAAACGCCGCGCCCGCCGACAGAACCAAGAAACCCACAATCGTCTTGATCGTACCGGACACCACGTCCTCAACCGGCTTCTTCTGGAGAACAAGCCCGATGAGGGATAGCAGGCCGACGAGAATCGCCGGCGTCGAGAGAATGTTGACGACAAAATCAAGCACCGCCAAGGTTCTCTCCTTTCACAATCTGGCCCAAAGGCCGTTGATATAACCGCATGTCATCCTGCCGCGTGACCGAACGCGGGCAGTTTCTGCCGACTGCACGCGAGCCCATAGCCCCGCTGCGCGCCCAGCATCAGTCTCGCTTCGTGCCCGAGGTGAACTCATGAAACGCCTCTTCGGCCGTGGCCGCCGTCGCAAGGCGCTCGATGCGCGCCGCATCGGAGAACATCTCCGCGAGCTCGCGCATGACCTCAAGATGAGAATTTGCATCCGTTGCAGAAAGCGTGACCAGCACGCGAACGCCCGGACCCTCTGGCTTGAAGAACACCGGTTCGCGCACGACGGTCAAAGCGAGCTGCGTTTCAAGAGCTCCCTGCTCAGGGCGTGCGTGAAGCAACGCCAAGTCCGGACAGATCACAAAATACGGGCCGTATTCGTTTGCGTTGTCGATGATGCCCTGAATATACGCAGGCTCAACGTAGCCGCTCTTCACCAGTGGAGAGACTGCACCGCGCACCGCCTCCTGCCACGTTTCGAACCGTTCCGCTATCTGAACGTTCTCCCGCGCGATCTTCGACAGAATCGCCTTTGCCATCGCACTCCAATCTCTTGTTCTTTCCTGTTCTCATCAGTAATGTACATTTAGTTTCCTGTTTTTTCCTGTTTGAACTTTGAACGGTCGCTTTTCTTCGGTAAACGGTAGGCGAGCGCTTGCGACGTTGGCATCGCAGCTCTTGCTGTAATTTATTTTCGTTTTCATTACATGCAAATGAACATGTATATCTGTACTTTTTTCTCATTTTTAGATGAGTGAGCAAGCATCGAGAGAAGACGCCACTTCTTCGAAGCAGCAACGGTGCATCAAGGTCACCAAGCAACCGAACCACATCATGAAAAAGTTGGAAAAGGAGCGTCATGCCGGTACAATAAGCCTAGCATCAGCAAAAAACGACGCATCTGCAGCACCGACTGCATGGGCACATCGGATTGGAGCCCCCTTGTTTCCACGCGAACGAAAGCGAGCAATTGCCCGGCTCATTGAGGAGCAAGGCAGCGTCCGTGTTGACGAACTCGCCGAACGTTTTTCGATTAGCGCGGACAGCATCCGCAAGGATCTGAAATCGCTTGCCGATGAAGGGCTGTGCCGACGCGAATACGGCGGCGCCGTCCGTGTGTCGCCGCCTGGTGCCGCACACGATGCATCAGCAGCGCCGACGGACGCCGTCCAGGAAGCGCCCAGCCCCACGGCAACGCAGCAGGATGCCCGTCGCGAGAACAGCCGGCGCACCATCGCCGCCCGCGCCTACATGGAGATCGCCGACGGTGATGCCGTCTTCCTTGACGTAAGCCGGACGTCGCTCTATATCGCCGAGTTGCTTGCGCGCGGCGACAAGCGCTGCATCGTCACCACCAACATGATGGACATCTCCACCGTGCTCGCCAAAAACCCCAAAGTGACCGCCCTCATCACCGGTGGCTACCTCACCCCCGACATGCGCGGCTTCACCGGCCCGACCACCATCAGCCTGCTTGAACCGCTCCTGTTCGAAAAGGCGTTCATCGCCTGCAGCGGCGTCAACGTCGCCAACCGCGCCGTCATGACCGACCTGATGGACGACGGCATGGTTAAGCAGCGCACCATCGAGAACGCCACCTACCGTTTCCTGCTTGCCGAGGACTGGAAGTTCTCGGTCCGCAGTGGCTATCGATTCTCCTCCACCACGGATTTCACCGGCGTCATCACCGATTGCGCAAACACTGAGACCTTGCGCGCCATCAGCTCTGACGGCGTAGCCACGCTCTGCTAAGCAGTCCATGTGCGCATCGCACGCGCCGGCCTCCTCCGCGCGCACGACCGCCCCATCGCGCACGGGCCCTCTTCGCATCCTGTTCAATCGTGCCGCGCTCCGTTGAGGTTCACCAGAAAGCGGCCCGATTGATCGCGCCGCTTTGCACGCCGGCCCCTGGGGCCGCGGAGACATCCCCGCCGCAGCGGGCCTCGCCCCAGCAGGGGGCGTCCCTCGACAGGAGTTGCTGCAAAATCGAGGTTTTGCGAAATGGCACCGCGCCGGTCACATGTCCCAGGCCGTTCGGCATCAGCAAAACCGCAGGTCGCGCTCAGCCGAAAACGGACGCGAAACGGCACCTGGGAGACGCATTTCGCAAAACCTCGATTTTGCAGCAGGGGCCGCCGCGGCACGGCGCGGAGAACGGGGCGACCCGGTCCCGACAGGTCGTCGGCGCGGCCATCGCCACCACCTCAACGACGAAGCTGCGCTGCCGCGCAAGCCTGCCGCCGAGCCCGGCACCGAAAACCTGGGTGTATCTACCGGGATGACCTCTTCCTTCCGATTGGCTTAAACGGAGTTATTGGGGTCGAAATAAAAAGGGGCACCCAACGTATCAGGTGCCCAGGCACGTCAGCTGCAAGCCAACGCATCTCTTTTCATTGCACACTATATGAGCAATTGAACGCGTGGGCGATCAAGCAGATAGATTTAGAAAAAACGCATGATGCGATGCGCTAAGCTCATTCAGGTCAGTTTGATAGCGCGTGAGCTTGCCAACGCAATTGCTCATACAAAAGGAGCCTCGCATGCATCGCATCCTGTAAATGCAGCACGGCCCCACCCGCGCATGCAGATGGGGCCGCTCCTTCACCTCCGCAAGACCGTTCGCCTCAAAAAGGGCCTTCCGCTCATTTGAGGCGAGGGCCGAGGCGAGGGCCGACCCGCGGACCAACCCGCAGGTCAACCCGCGCGCCTGCAGCGCCTATCGCTTCGCCCGCACGCCGCGGCTCAGGCGCCGCACCGCGGCGTCCACCTCGCCGGCGGCAACCGGGTGGTGCGGCTTCATGCGGCTCGTCACCGAATCCCGGCGCTCCATGGCGATCGGCTCCATGGTGAAGCCCTTGCCGGCGCGCAGGTTCTCCTTCGCCACCGAGATCATGAGCTTGATGCGGTTGAGCTGGTTGACCTCCGACGCTCCGGGGTCGTAATCCACCGCCACGATGTTGCTCTCGGGATGCTGGCGCCGCAGCTCCTTGATCACCGCCTTGCCCACCACGTGGTTCGGCAGGCACGCAAACGGCTGGGTGCAGATGATGTTCGGCGCCCCGTGGTCAATCAGGTCGAGCATCTCGGCCGTCAGCAGCCAACCCTCGCCCATGTTGTTGCACAGCGACAGCACCTGGCTCGCCTTTTCGGCCATGACCGAAATCGGCTCGGGCCGCTCGAAACGCTCCGAGCGCTCCAGCAGCTCATCCACCGGCTTGCGCATCCAGTCAACCAGGCCGATCGCCGCATCCATGGCCGCCCGCGTGCTGCGGGAACTGCCCAGCTCGTCCTTCTGCAGCTGCGCGTTACTCATCGAATACAGGAAGAAGTCGAGCAGCCCGGGCACCACGGCCTCGCAGCCCTCGCTCTCAATCACGTCGACCACGTGGTTGTTGGCCGTGGGATGGAACTTGACCAGGATCTCGCCCACCACGCCCACGCGCGGCTTGGTGCCCTCGCCCGTGAGCGGCATGGTGTCGAACGCACCGATGGCCTCGCGTGCCAGCTTGGTGAATGATCGGCGCGTGAAGTTCGGCGCCAGGCGACGCGCCCGCTCCATGTAGTCCTCGAACAGCTCGTTGGCGGCCCCCGCCTCGGCCTCGTAGGGTCGGCACCGATAGAGCATCTGCATCATGAGGTCGCCGAACAGCACGGAATACACCGCCGCCTTCAGCAGCGGCACCGTGAGCTTGAAGCCCGGGTTCTGCTCGTCGAGCTTCACCGCGGACAGGCTGATCACCGGGATCTCGGGGTGCCCGCTCTCGCGCAGCGCCTTGCGGATGAGCGCGATGTAGTTGGTGGCACGGCACCCGCCGCCGGTCTGCGAGATCACCACCGCCGTGCGCGACAGGTCGTAGCGCCCGCTCTCGATGGCCTCCATGATCTGGCCCGTCACCAAAATCGACGGATAGCAGATGTCGTTGTTGACGTAGCGCAGGCCCGCCTCCACGGCGCCGCGATCGGTGGAGGGCAGCAGCTCCAAGTTGTAGCCACCGGCCCGGAACACCTCTTTCACCAAGTCGAAGTGGATCGGCGCCATCTGCGGGCACAGGATGGTGTAGCCGGCGTCCTTCATCTCCTGCGTGAACGGCACCTTCTCCCACGCGGCGCTCTTGCTGGCACGCTGGGCCGCAAGCGCGTATTTGCGGGTGGCGAACACCGGCGCCTCGATCGATGGGGCCACCGGGGCGGCGTCGCCTGTCTCGTAGGCCTCGCCGGCCGCCGCGGCCTCGGCAGCGCGTTCGGCTTCCTGATCCTTCAGCGCCGCCATGAGCGAGCGGATGCGGATGCGCGCCGCGCCCAGGTTGGAGACCTCGTCGATCTTGAGCACCGTGTAGATCTTGCCGGAGGCCTCCAAGATCTCCTGCACCTGGTCGGTGGTGAGCGCGTCCAGGCCGCAGCCGAAAGAGTTGAGCTGGATGAGATCGAGGTCGTTGCGCATGGTCACGAACCGTGCCGCCGCGTACAGGCGGCTGTGGTACATCCACTGGTCCACCACGCGGATGGGCCGCTCGGGCTTCACCAGGTGCGCCACCGAGTCCTCGGTGAGTACCGCGAAGCCGAAGCTGGCAATGAGCTCGGGCAGCGCATGGTTGATCTCGGGGTCGTTGTGGTAGGGGCGCCCGCCAGCACGATACCGTGTCCGCCGTGCTCCTCGATCCAGCGCATGGCCTCCTCGCCCATGGTCTGAATGTCCTCGTGGAAGCGCGCGTCGGCCTCGTAGGCAGCATTGACCGCGGCGTCGATCTCGGTGCGGGTGAGCTTGGGCCCGCGCACGCGCCCGCGGCCCGCCTCGGCGTCGGCCACGCGCTCAACGGCCAGCAGCTCGTACAGGCGGCGCTTGAGCTCGATCTTGTCATGGTAGGGCACGAACGGGTACATGAACTCCACGTGCTTCTCGCCCAGCTCGTCGATGTTCAGGCCGAGCGCAGTGGGGTAGCTCATCACGATCGGGCAGTTGTAGCAGTTGCCCGCCGACGGATCCTCCTTGCGCTCCCAGCGCACGCACGGCATCCAGATGAAATCCGGATCCTTCTCGATCAGGTTCATCACGTGCCCGTGGGAGAGCTTGGCCGGATAGCACACGCTCTCGCTCGGCATGGACTCGATGCCGGCCTCGTAGGTTTTCTTGCTCGAGTTGTCCGACAGCACCACCGAGAAGCCCAGCCGCGTGAAGAACGCATGCCAGAAGGGGTAGTTCTCGTACATGTTGAGCGCGCGCGGAATGCCCACCGTGCCGCGCGGGGCGTCCTTGGGATTCAGCACCTCGCGATCGAAAATCAGGCTGTTTTTCCGGGCGAAGAGGTTGGGTACCTCAGAGCGGCGGCGCGAGCCGCCGGCGCCCTTCTCGCAGCGGTTGCCGGTGATGAAGCGCCGGCCCGCACCGAAATCGTTGATGGTGAGCTGGCAGTTGTTGGAGCACCGGCCGCAGCGCGCGTGGCGCTGGGTGACCGTAAGCGCCTCGATCTCGGCGGCGCCGAGCACGCCCGAGACACCCGTGGCGCCGGCTCGATCGCGGGCGAGCAGGGCCGCTCCGTAGGCACCCATGCAGCCGGCGATATCGGGACGGATGGCGTGCACGCCGGTGAGCTGCTCGAACGCGCGCAGGGTGGCGTCGGACATGAAGGTGCCGCCCTGGACGATCACCTGGGTGCCGATCTCTTTGGGGTCGCGCAGCTTGATGACCTTGAACAGCGCGTTCTTGATCACGGAGTAGGACAGGCCCGCGGCGATGTCGCCCACCGTGGCGCCTTCCTTCTGCGCCTGCTTCACCCGCGAGTTCATGAACACCGTGCAGCGGCTGCCCAGATCGACGGGGCCGCGAGCGCGCATGGCCTCGGCCGCAAACGCGCGCACGTCCATGTTCATGGACACCGCGAAGCTCTCGATGAAGCTGCCGCAGCCGCTGGAGCACGCTTCGTTCAGCATGATGTGCTCGATCACCCCGTCGCGCACACGCAGGCACTTCATGTCCTGGCCGCCGATGTCCAGGATGAACTCCACGCCGGGCAGAAACGCGCGAGCGCCCCGCAGGTGGGCGACCGTCTCGATCTCGCCCGAATCGGCCTTGATGGCCTCGATGAGCAGCGCCTCGCCGTAGCCGGTCGTGGTCACGTGCCCGATGGTGCAACCCGCCGGGATATGCGCGTAGAAGTCGGCCATGATCGTTTTGGCGGTGCCGAGGATATCGCCGTTGTTGTTGCCATACCAGGTGTGGAGGAGCTGCCCGTCCTCGCCCACCATGGCGGCCTTCATCGTGGTGGAACCGGCGTCCAGGCCGATGAACACGCGCCCCGTGTAGCCCGCAAGCTCCCCGCGCGGAACAACCTCGCGGGCGTGGCGGGCGCGGAACTCCTCCAGATCGGCCTCGGTGGCAAACAGCGGCTCCAAGCGCGCCACCTCGGCGCCCTGGGTGTCGCCCAGCGCGTCGATGGACTCGATGAGCTGCGTGAATGTGGCGAGCTTGCTGGATTCGTGCGCCATCGCGGCGCCGGAGGCCACGAACAGGTGCGCATTGTCGGGCACCAGGCGGTGCTCCTCATCCAGCTCCAGCGTGATGTAGAAACGACGGCGCAGCTCGGAGAGGTACTGCAGCGGGCCGCCCAGGAAAGCCACGTATCCGCGGATGGGGCGGCCGCACGCCAGGCCCGAGATAGTTTGGGTCACCACCGCCTGGAAAATGGACGCGGCCACGTCCTCAGGGGCGGCGCCCTCGTTCAGCAGCGGCTGCACGTCGGTTTTGGCGAACACGCCGCAACGGCTGGCGATGGGGTAGATCGTGGTGGCGCGGCTGGCGAGCTCGTTCAAGCCCGCGGCGTCGGTGTGGAGCAGCGCGGCCATCTGGTCGATGAACGCGCCGGTGCCGCCGGCGCACGTGCCGTTCATGCGCTGCTCGATACCGGTATCGAAGTAGATGATCTTGGCGTCCTCGCCGCCCAGCTCGATGGCGACATCCGTGTTGGGGATGAGGGTTTCCACGGCGCGCTTGCTGGCGATGACCTCCTGCACGAACTCCAAGCCGAGCCACTGCGAAAGCAACAGTCCGCCCGAGCCCGTGATGGCGCAGGTCATCTGCGCCTCGGGCAGCAGCGCCGCCGCGCCCACGAACAAATCGCGCGCGCAAGCGCGCACATCGGTGTGATGACGCTGGTACTTTGCGTACACGAGCTGGTTGGCATCATCCAGCACGGCGAGCTTGACGGTGGTGGAGCCCACGTCGATGCCCAGGTGCAGCGCGCCGGTCGCGCGCTCCGGATGCCAGATGGCGCCGCCCGCAAGCGCCTGCGCGACGGCGTCCTGCGCTGCGGGCTCCGATGCGGCAGCGGGCTCCGGCGCGGCAGCAGGCTCCGGCGCGGCAGCGGGCTCCGGCGCCTGCGCAACACGGTCTGTCGCCGCCTGCGCAACCCCAGACGCCTGCGGCGCGACGGCCTGTGCGGACGCTTCACCCGCCGGCGCGGCCGCCTCGTTCAGCGACGCTTCGATCGTATCCTCTGCCATGGTTAGTTCCCCTCCACGGTGTTTTTGTCGTCTCCCAGCTGCATGCTCATGAGCTTCAAGCCGTACGCCGGCACGTTGATATCGATGGGCAGCCCGTACAGGTCGCCCGGACGCACGAACGCGATCACGGTCATGATCCGCGCCATCGTCTCCGGGCTCTCCTCCAGGCCGCGCTCGAACCAACGGCGCAGCACACCCACCTCGGCGTTTACCACATAGGTGAGGTAGTAGTCGAAAAACGCGCCCAGGGCGCCGGGGAAGATGCCCGTCTGCATGCGCTCGGACACCTCCGCGCGCACCAGGTCGATGAGCTTCTTCATGGAACGGCGGGGTCGCCGCCCGGACCCAGCAGCGAGCCGATCAGCTCGCCGTTGTTCCGCAGGTAGCCCAGCAGCTCCACCGAACCCGGCGCCGGCTCGAGCGCATCGATGTTCTGGTAGAGGTCGGGCAAGGTGGCCGAGATGGTCGAGCGCAGGCGCTGGGCGATTCCGTCCAGCAGGCTCGCCTCGATCTGCTCCACGAAGTCGGGAATATCGCGATAGTGCGTGTAGAACGTGCGGCGCGTGAGGCCGGCGCGCTCGGTGAGTGCGGCCACGCTGATGCGCGAGAGCTCTTCACCCTGCGCAAGCTCGGCCGCGAGTGCCTGGCGCAGGGCCGTTTGCGAACGGCGCGAGCGGCGATCCGTTACCGGTGCCATCGGGCTCCTCTCAGGTTTGCTATTGCACACTATGCGCATTATTGCACACGATGTGCATCATCAAACCGATGTCGCAAAACCCTTACAGAACGGGGTGGCAGGCCCGTGCAGCCCGCCACCCCGTAGCGCCTCTCTCTGCCGCCGCGCCATCGTCGGCGCGCGGCCGGTATCGTCGGCGTATGGCCGCCGTCCTCGGCGCGCGGACAGCATTATGCGAGCGCGGTCGCCCATTGCCATCCGCTGCCGTCCGCTATCGCCCGCCCGTCGGTGCCCGAAAATGCCCCTACAGGTCGGCGATCTTCTCAGCGAGAAACTCCCTGACGTGCGGCATCTCGAACGCAACGACCCCGCGGCCGCGTGTGCCGATGATGCCCTGCTCGATCAGGCGCGCTCGGTACTTCGATGCGTAGTTGCTCGTGACCCCCATGCGCTCGGCGATCTCGCCGATTCTGCTCGATTGGTCGTCGGGGAGCATGGCCTGCAGAAACGCCCGGTCCCCGTCGGACAGCTCAAAGAACGTTGGCTCGAGCACACGCTGGTCGAGGTCGGCCTGCGCCAGGCGGATGCCTCGCACCGCATCCTCGACAGCCAGCATGCGCTCGTCCGGTCGCACATCCCACGACCGAAAGCCCACCAGCTGCATCATGAACGGGAAGCCCCCGATAGCCCGCACCATGCGTTCGAGCGCCTCGTCCGCAACGCAGCGTCCCTCGCTCTCGATCGTCTGCACAAGTGCATCGGCCACTTCGCTGTCGCTCACGCCGACTCAACCGATGCTGCACCGACCGGCGCAAAAACGACACGGACTCGTCTCTCAGCAGCATCGAAATCTGATGCGGCAGCCCCGCCATCAGCAAACCGCGCGTTTGTTCTCGCGCACGAACAGCTGATACGTCGATGCGAACGCGATCATCTCGTCGAGGGATGCCGACACCTCGTCCACCGTTATGAGCAGACCGATGCCGTGGGCATCCAGCGCTTTGAACAGGCCGTTCATGCGA
>ENA-OQMN01000204-OQMN01000204.1-human-gut-metagenome-genome-assembly--contig:-NODE-204-length-15035-cov-2.505970_pt1 | contig 15035 bp, 19 predicted proteins | sample MGYA00242765_ERZ504861 | MGnify/ENA primary metagenome ERZ504861 (study PRJEB26092, sample SAMD00036417) | human gut metagenome | host: Homo sapiens | study: EMG produced TPA metagenomics assembly of... | reverse complement strand
CTCCTTTTCGGTCAGGACAGCGAAGATGCCGCTGGGCATATCATCCCGGCCGAACAGCAGGTTGAGCGGAAACTGCGGGACCATCTTGACACCGAGCAGCAGTGGCGTTCCGAGTGAATCCATCACTCCGAGCATCCAGTAGCCGCCGGTGTCATTCCATGTGAATCGCAGTTGATACAGCCTGCTTTGGAGGGAAACTTTGACAACGCTGTCATTCATGTCCGGGACTTCGATGACGAAGTAGTCCACGAACGCCCTCCTTATCCCAGCAAGCCGAAACTGCTGGCAGCGTTATAGAGAACGGAACCTCTGCTAGAGCTGGACGAAGAACCTGATGCAGAGGAGCCGCCGGACGAGCTGCTTCCTGCCGTACTTGAGGCGGTGGTGCTTGCTTTTCCAGCGGCTTTTGCTGTTTTGCCCGACTTGCCGTAGCTGGCCGGGATTTCTGCGGTGGCTGTTTCCGTCACCTCGATCTTCTTGAAGGCTATCGGAATCTCACGGGCGTAGCCGACCTCCACAGACTTCTTGATGTTCATGCTTGTAATCACCATGTTGGAATACACGCAGTCAGTGGTCGTGACTTCGAGAATCTTCTTGGCGAAATACAAGTCCTTCAGCCGACGAACAACGCCCTCCGTCTTTCCGGGGCCGGAGCCTGTACGCTCCCTCCATGTCACCGGCGTATCGGTCACATAGAGCGTCATATTCAGGGTGTCGGCCTTCAGCACGATGGTGTCGCTTACACTGAAGCCCTTTTCGGTCGGGTACTCAGGCACATCCGCTTCATAGCCTTCTTCGGAGTCAATCAGGGCATCAAACTCGATGTCATCGACGCTGACGGGCTGTTTTGCTCTTGCCATGTACTCTCACCTACTTTGCAAATGCCAGCGCGCGGGCCATCTCGCCGGTAGCATCGCCTGCGGCCTTATCCATAGCCTCAGAACTCTTTTGCTGCCCGGCGCGGTCGCCGTTGAACTGGTTGTTGATGTTTACGTTCTGGGTCACAGTGCCTCCACCGGTCGTTCTGCCGGTTGCGCCCCGCCCGGTAGCTTTGGAAACCACATTGGCCTTGGCGATGACCGACATTTCGCCGGTCATGCCTTCCAGTGCATCCTTCACCTTCTTCTTGCCGGAAGTGATGCCCGATGCCATCAGGTCGATCATGTCCGGCATATAGGTGTGGAAGTCGCTCAGGGGGCCTTCCTCCGGCTCCGAGAAGCCGAGGAACGACTTGATCTTATCGGCTACGCCTTTTACAGCCTCGCCTACACGACCTACCGCAGACTGGATGCCTGATACGATGCCGTCGATGATGTCGGAGCCCCACTTCAGGGCTTCAGCCGGGAGAGATGTTATCCAGTCGATGGCCGCTTGGATGCCCGTCACAATGGCATCGCGGACGTTGCCAATCGTAGTCTTGATGCCTTCCAGCAGATTGCCTGCTGCCTCACGAATCTTGTCCCAGTTCTTCCACAGCAAAACGCCGATTGCGATTGCAGCGGCGATTGCCAGAATGACCGGGCCGAAGGCGCTGGCAAGAACAGAGATTACCGCACCGACCACCTTGATAACGGTGATGATGCTCTTTACAACAACAAAGGCCAGCTTAATAACGGAAATGACCGCTTTCACAACAGAAATAACGGTTGTAATCACGCCAAAGATAGCTGAGATGCCCTTGACAGCGGCTATGACAGCCACCACGCCCACGGCAATTCTGCCGATGGATTCACCGATGTCTGTCCATTTTTTCTTATCAACCTTCCCGCTCGACAATTCCTTGAAGAACTGAGCGATACCGGGGGCTACCTTGGCTACGGCTTGCTGTATCTCCTCAAACGCCACCACCGCCGCAGTTCGGATGCCCTCAAATATGGGAACAACCACATTACGGATGCCTTCGCCGATGTAGCCGATGGCCTGCTTGATCTTCGTCCATACTCCGACGATGTTCTGGCGCAGCTTTTCGCAGTCTACGCCAGCTCGTTCGAGCATGGTTCCGAGCAGGCTTTTGTCGCCCCGCATGAACGAGATAAAGTCCTCAATCACGAGGGCCAGCAACAGGAAGACCGCAAAAAAGGCCAGCGCCTTTCCGTGGCCCAGCCCTATTGCCCGCGCCAGCTTCGTAAAGCCGGTTATGGCCGCTCCGATTTTCTTGAGGTTCATCGCCACGAGCATGGCAGTGAACGCAGCGGTCAGAATAGCAAGGACACGCTGTGAGCCGCCCAGCTTATCCGTAAGGTCGGTGAGCTTCTGGAGCCAGTCACGAATCATCGTCAGGCCCTTTGCTCCAATGCTCAGAATCTTCTGATAGGTCGGCAGGAAGAACTGGCCGACTATCGTTTTGATTTCCTTCAGCTTGGCGATGTACCGCTTTTTGGTGCTTTCGTAGCTGTCGAGGCTGCGCTGGCAGTCGCCAATGGCATCCGGGCTTTGCTGGAGAATAGCCTGATAGTTGACCTGCATCTTTGTGAGCTGGTCTAGCTTATCGTAGGTTCCCTTCAGGCCCAGCGCAGCCATCGCCTGCGCTCTAGTGCTGTCGTTCAGGACCGCACCCAGCGTCTTGGCGGCTTCAGACTCGCCCATGACAGCTTTCGTCATGGCATTTACGGACGCTGTTTCGTCCATGTTACCAAACGAGGCAAGGTCGAGGGCCAGCGAGGTCATCTGCTCGGCCATTTTAGCGCCAGCTTGGCGGGTCATGCCAAAGCCGACCAGCAAGTTCTGCTGATTGGCAAGGTAGGTCTTGATGTCGTTTTTGTGCGGCCAATGGCATCGGAGTATTCCTGCGCCCATTTATCGACTTCATTCCGCATATTGCCGAAGACAACACCGAACTTGTTCTGCATCTCTTTAATGGAGGATGCCACCTCAACGCAGCCATCAATGGCGCTCTTGATGCCCGCGACGGACAGTGTAATACCGACCGCGCCGAGAACTTTGGAGGCCATCGACTTCAGCGACTTGATGCTGCCCTCTACCTTCTGCTCGGAGGCTTGATCGACTTTGTAGCCAAACAGGATACCGATGTCGCGTATGGTCATACCGGTCAGCTCACCTCTTAGCCATATCCTCTACTCGGCCGGCTTCCACGTCCTGCTCCATGCGGTACAGTGCATAGAGCTTCAGAGCTTCGTCCAGTGTATAGCAGTTCTTCAGCTCCCACATGGATGCTAGCCGGGCCTTGATGAGGATATACATTCTCAGCTCAAGCTCTGTGAAACCGCTGAGGTCGAGGTCGCCGTAGCGCTCCGGGCCTGAGCCATCGTCCTCTCCGCCCACTCGGCGACTTTGCCAAATCGGTCGCCGAGCTTCTTGAAAAAACCGTTGTAGTTGGTGCGGATGACCTCAAACGCCAGAATAAACATATCCTGCACATCGGTGCAGAACACCTCGTTGGCAAGGTCTTCCGTAAGCAGGCGCACCTTTTCGCCCGGCTGCTCCACCGAGATGTTGCTGCCCGCAATCAGCAGGTGCTTCAGGATTTTCTCGACCTTATCGCCATCGAGCGAAGAGAAAGCCCCCGCAATCGCGGGAGCTGCATCTTCTACCTTGATGTCGAGCAGACCGTCACCCTCCTTTTCCGTATCCACGTCAGACAGCAGCGGTGCAAGGCCAGATACGAGCGGCAGAACGAGCGCTGCCAGCTCGCCAGTCATGTTTGCCGCTTTGAACGCCGGAAGCGGACGGATGTAGAAGATGTTTTCACCACGGTTACTTCGCGGGTTTCGAGCTGCTTCAGGTTATTCATCGGTGTCCTCCTTACTCGTTCATGGCAGCATCGCCGGTGTCAAGCTCCCACGTCACGGTTGTTGGTCTCTTTGCCGCGAGTGACGGGAGCTTTCTTCACGCACCATGCAGCTTCCGTGCTGAACACCAGACCGCCCTTCAGGTCCTTAATCAGAATCGGGAACAGACCGTTGCCGGTGTCGCGGTCGAGATCGACCATACCGGAGAAGTACGAGTTGCTGTCGCTGGTCTGCAACAGGGTGAGCTTGACCTTGTAGGTGTTATCCGGCGAGATTGAACGGGCAATTTCGCCGTCACAGCCGGTCTTTTTGGTAATACCGTCGCCGTTCGGCTCAATGCTGATGAAGCTATCATCTGCATAGCCGGTGACAATGTGCGTACCACAGGTGACGATAACTTCCTTCGGGTTGTAGGTCTTGATCTTGCTGGACATTTACTTTCCTCCCTTACAGATTCTCGTAGGTCAGGCAACCCTTGATTTCCACCACATGGATAGCACCAGCAATGCGGGCAGAGAACTTGCAGTCCTTCAGGATACGGGATGCCTTCTGGGTGCTGGTCAGGTCTGCTGCCAGCGGCACAGACGTGGTGTAGCCCGGAATAGCATTACCGTCTGCATCATACTCCGTAGGAGCAATGCCGCCGTACTTCTGGCCGTCCTTCAGGGATGCAAGCATCTGGTTCTCAACAAGGCCGATGCCGTTGTCGGTGTAGGGAATCTTCGGGTTGACGATGAGCAGGTTCACGACACGAACCTGCATATCGTTCTGGAGCCAGTCGCGGAAGCGGATAACATCGATCCACTCCCCACCGCTGGTCTTGCCGCCCTGCGTGATATTCTTAGATGCAACGGTGATGACGTAGTTGAAGTTTGCGGCCTCCAGTTTCTTGATGAACGTGCTGGTCAGCTTTGCAGGAGAAACGGTCGCAAGCGGCATCAGCGCCCACGTTTCTTGACCGGCGTGGTAGTTCATCGCCTTGACGGCCGCAGCTACAGCCATGCCGTACAGGTTCTCAGCCGGGATATCGTTCTCCAACTGGTCTGCCGTTTCTTTCGGGAAGAACGGGAAGCTGCGCAGATAAAGGCCGGCATCCACAATGGGTTTATCCGGATCCTTGTCGATGTAGCCGCACAGCTTGTTCTGGGTTTCGGTCCACTGGATGATTTCCTTGACCTTTTCATCCGCCAGGCCGACCGGGCAGATGCAGTACCAGCCATTGACGGCCAGCGCATTCTCCAGAACAGCACTTACGGTCTGCAATGCGGGGTCTTCGCTCTCCTTGTCCACGATGTTGTCCATGAAGGCGACGTACACCTCATGGGGTCTGGGGGATTGCGAAAAAGCCACCCGTGCAGCCACGCCAACAGGGTCGGTGCGTTCACCGGTGGCAGCGATGCCCAGCGCCGTCAGCTCCTCCAGACTGTTGTACACGCCGATGGCAGGTACATCCCCAGTCGGATTTGCAGGGGCAGGACCCAGAATCAGGATATTGTCGAAGTTGGCATCGTTGGAGATGGGGGACGCCAGCGAGATGTCAACGGTACAAATCCTATCGAGGCTATTGCTCATATATCTTTTTCCTCCTTTGCAGGTCGGTTATTTATCTCGGCATTCGTGAAATATTCGCCCTCATGGGCAGTCATCTCCGAACTGCCGCCGCCGCTGGGTGTCGGGGTTACCTGCGGCTCAATGTTGATGACATCATCAGCTTGGATGTCATCTTCGCCATTGGAATGCTTCACGCTGTCGATGTCCAGCGTTCCGGTAATGCCGATGGCCGTCATGGTGAAATAAACCGCGATTTCCAGCATTGCCCGGAACTCGTAGTTGGTATCATGCACCAAATCGGTCAAATCCTGAACTGCCGTAGGAACGACAATGGCGATGTCATGCTGGTGACACCACTGTGTTACGAACGGGGAGTTCAGGAAACTCTCAAAGGCCAGCATATCATCTTCAGCCGTGTTTTCGGCAATGGGGGTGAAGCCCGGTGCCACTTCTTCCTGCCTGCCATGCGTGAACAGATCAATCTGCACAGGAACAGATGCAGGATAAAAGGCTACCGGTGTGCCTTCAATGATTTTGACCGGCGGGTTTCTCGACCGGTTGACGGAGCCGGTGGTCAGCGTGACCATCGGACTGCCGGGCTTTGCTACAAAGCTCTGCTTGGCATACGTCACGGTTGCTCCAGCAAAGTACGTTTGGGCGAGCTGCACAAGCAGCTTCTTCAGTTCAGAAAGCGTCATACGCAGCAATACCCACCTTTCCCATCTGCTCGGATTTCAGGGCGCGGCATACGGTTGGCCTCTGCTGCTGAAACCTGAACAAACTCGCTGCGGCAGTGACCCACCATCGTGTGGTCCCACCCCAGCGAGCTGACACATTCATACCAGTGTCCTTCCGGGTCCATCCGTCCCTGATAGAAAAGCCAGTCGGCTCTGCGGCCGGCAGAGCGGTCTGCGGTATGGAAAACGAGATCACCGAAAGCTTTCATGCGCTTTACGGTGTTCTCACCTTCCGGGAGCGCCTGAAGCTCATCTTTGGAGAGCGGCTGAACATTCAGGGACGTGATGAAGTCTTTATACCCGGAAACCCCATAACCATCGACAATGTTCTCCTCACCGAAGCGACGCACAACAAATGCTCTGCGAAAAATGCCCAGCCCCATATCAACCACTTCCTTTCTTGCGAATGACGTATTTGACGGACTGCCGCATTCTGCCGGTGTCGATCAGCGGTTTGTCCGATTTCTTCTTGCGGATGGTGGAGGGCGCGTTCGGTTCATAGCTGCCGCTCTCGATTTTCTCTTGAACTAAGCCCACGCCGAATACACCAATTTGCTTCAGGCTTTGCTCGGCCGTTCCGCCAGCAGTAATAGCCTTTAGCTGCTGTGCGCACATGGCATTGATGGGGGTCAGCATTCTCATCAACGCTCTTGCGCAGAAATGGCCGGACGGCGCGGTCGAAGTTCCCAGTTCGTTCCACATAGCAATTTGAGCCATATCAACGCCCCGGTCGTCTGTGACCTTGCCAGCCTGAAATCCAACAAAAACTTCCTTGTCCTGAAGCTCATCAATTTGGCGGAAGAACTTTTCGCCTTCCGGGGTCAGCCGGTCCCACCCGCCAGTCATCGGCACTCACCCGCTGAGTGAATCGAGATCACGACCAGCCGCCGCAGCGTCAAATACTCCAGACCATAGGGAGTCAGCGCCAGTTCGGCATCTGCCATCAGGTTGGTTCCCTGATTTACGTTGAAGCTGACAGACGTTTCGCCTTCAGTGTAGCTTCCAACGCGCAGAGCATCGCCTACGCTTCCGTACTGGTTGTCGCCATAGCCGGCCATTTTCAGGCGATGTGCCGTCAGGAGTGCGATGGCTTGGTCATACAGCTTCCCGAACACCTTATTGCTGATGAGCGGCGCTGTGAGGTTCAGCCATGCCTCAACGGTCTCATCGTTCAGCACGTCGAACTCGGTGGCAACCAGCCTGAAAATTCTGACGGCATCTTCCATGACTTATTTCTCCTTCGCAGCAGTGCGGCTCTTGACCTCGGACAGGTTTCCCTGCCCGATGAAGAACTTCACGATCTCGTTGTCATCATAGCCGGTGACTTCCTTGGTTTCACCCGGCAGGATCACGGTAGCGCCGACGCTGATGATTTTGTTTCCGATATTCTTCAGTTTCATATCATGGCTCCTTTACAAAAAGATAGGAGCCGCCGCACAAACGTACGGCAGCTCCACGGGTGAATCAGCAGATGCCAGTAGCAATCAGCATGGACATGGGGTAGTAGATGATAGCGCCTGCGGTGCGGGCCTCGCAGGGAACGACCATCTCCAGACCTTCAGGCTGCACGGGATACTGCATGAAGGACAGCGGGTTCTCGATGGTGAACTTGCGGGGGTCGTTCTTGAACAGCAGCGCAACGCCCTTGCCATCGCTTTCTGCCGCATACGGGTTGGTGTCCACGCTGTCGGGGTCCAGCTCCGGGCAGGAGACGATGCGGGCAATATCCGTGATATTATCCTGAATGTACTTCAGCACGGTGGTCGCAGTGCTTTCGATGCGGCGGTTCTGAATCTCGATATACGCCTCGGACGGCAGGGCCAGAGTGTCCGGCTTCTCCACCTTCTTGGTGGTGCGGGCGACCTGCTTCAGCATACCGGTGATGTCGGCCAGAATCTCGTCCTCGGTCTTGTCGGCCCACTTGGTAGAACCCTTTGCGCCGGTTGCAGGGACGTACAGCGGCACATCGTTGTCCTTGGACAGAACGCCGCGCAGGCCGGTCTCGGCATCGCCATTCCACGCGATCTTGTTGTTCAGGTAGTCGATCTGGTAGCGGGCAGACTCTGCCTTGCGGGCATCCAGCGACTTGCCTGCCATAGCAGAGGCACGCATTTCCTGAATGGAGTAGCCGTAGCTGTCGCCCAGAGACTTGATGATGGCGGTGGTGGGCTTACCCTTCACATCAGCACGGGGCAGGTCGGTGGCGTAGTTGCTGATAATCTTCGCCATGCCGGTCTTGTCGTAGCTGTAGTAAGTGACGGTCTCGGCGCCGGGGTTGATTTCGCTGGAGACCGGGAACAGCTTCAGCGCGGTGAACTCCGGGTACTCCACATCGTAGGACTGAGACTTGACGTAATCCAGCTCGCGGGCGAAGAACACGGAGGCATCGCCGGCATCATCGAAGTTCATCTGCGGAGTTTCGACCAGAGCGGCCGGAATCTTGGAGTGCAGCAGAGCGTCGTAGTCGTTCTGGTCGTATCTCATGGATTTCTGGTTAGTGTTCATCTGATTTTGTCCTCCTTCTCTCAGACAGTAGGCTTTGCATCATCGGTGGATGCAGCGTGACCGTCAGCGCCGCTCGCGGCAGGAACGCCGTACAGCTCCACCGGCGCAACGCCATTGCTGGCCGCACCGATGAAACGACCGGGAATTGCGATGCCGCCCTCCTTTGCGAAGCAGCCTGCCTCATCGCCTTCCACGATCATGTGCAGGGCATCACCATAGGCGGGTGCAGCGCCGGTCGCCAGACGTACCCAAACGCGGCCACGGCGCATGACACCGACGTTCTGGTTGTTCAGGACGTAGAGCTTGCCCTCCAAATCCTGCTGGCGGTCGAAACCGTTGATGACAACACCCTCGAAGTTATCAGCGGTGCTCGCGCTGGTCGGCAGCGCAACGCTGCTACCCGGAACCTTGCCGGTGACAACGCCAACGCCGAAATGCAGCTTGCCGGTCGCCTCCTCGTTGAAACGGGAGTCCACCGGGTAGTGGAACATATCGTAGATGCCGCCTGCAACGCCCTTGCTGGTTGCATAGCTGTAGGTTTTCTGAACACCCATCTTACTTTTCCTCCTTCTTCATTCTGCGGTCGATCATGCGCTGGCGGGCCTCGGAAGCGGAGCTGGTCTGCTTCACAGGGGGCTTGCCATCGCCGTGCATCATCTGGGAACGCTGATAGTTGGTATCCTTGCGCTCGTTCATCTCGGAAACGGCCATGTCAAACGCTGCGTTGACGTAGGCGGCGCTCTTGCCGTCCAGATGCAGGGTGGGCTTCAGCTTGCCCAGAACGGCCTTCTTGGCATCCTTGACGCTCATGGCTTCCAGACCATCCATGTTCAGGCGGTCGCCGACACGGACAACGCGCAGCAGCTCGCGGAAGTCGTTGGCGGAGTCTGTGTGGTCTTTCTTATCCTGCGCGGCGTCGCCGCCCTCATCGGCGTTGCCTTCATCGCCGTCTCCATCGGTCTGAGTACCGCCGCAGTCGCCCTCAGCGCCATCAGTGGTCGTGCCAGCAGCTTTCAGAACGTCGATAACTCCCAGCAGGGTGTCGATGTCCTCGTCCTGCTGCGCGATCACGCCCATTGCGCCGGGCATATCTGCCGGGTCGCCCTCAGAATCGCGGCGGTCACGGCGGTCTTTGACCTGCTGAACTGCATCCGGCTGTTCGCCCTCAGCAGCACCAGCAGTCTGTGCGGGCGGCTCTGCGGTAATGCCGCCATCAGCCGCAGCGCCAGAGCGCTCTGCGCGGCGTTTCTTGAACGCCTCCACAGCAGCGGCCAGCTCCTCCGGGGTGGGAGCGCCATCAGTTCTCTTGGTGGGGTTTTCCATATTCAGTTTTTCTCCTTTCATGCAGTCGTGGCCCTGCCCATCAATGTTGAGCCGGGCCTGTTCACCAGCCCTCGCCTTATCGACAAGGGCAAGATGGTTGATTTCGATGTCCCGCTGAATGGCATCATAGGGTTGCCCCTCCCAGATACCGGGCGTTTCGTCCAGACGCAGGTTGTAGCCGCAGGACAGCTCACGCATTTTGTACTTCTTCAGGCTGTCGGTGTCGTGGATGATGATTTCTGCACGGACATCATCGCCGTCCCGGTAGCCCTCCGACAAAATCGTGCCGATGCTCTCCTCTTTCACGTTGTCGGTGTCAACGTAGCCAGCATCATGCGTTACGATGATGGGCTTCCCCTTGTAGGACGCAAGGCTCTTTTCAGCAAAGACTTCTTCAGGCAACCGCAGCTCCCGGCGCTCGGAACCGTCCGGGTTGTGATAAACAAAAATGCCCACCGATGTCACGATGGGGTGGTCTACAAGGTAGCCCTCATCTGTGAAATAGGTAGCATCCAGCGGCAGGCTGTCAAAGCGCTGAACCTTCATATCGTTTTCCATGTTGAACAACTCCCCTCTCAGGTCTTACAGGATGGTTTCATCCACGGTCATCGCCCCCTTTCGTGACCGGCAGGTCAACGGTTTTGATGTTGAAGACCGGCAGTGCGCAGCAGCGGCACTGGTAGTCTTTGCCGGGGTGACAGCGCCGCCCGGTCTTTTCATCGACCACCGGCGGGTCATCCCAGCGGAACCGCTTATGGTTCAGCGCAGCATGGCTTGGGCGGACGCGGCTATCGCCAGAGGTTGACCAGACGTACTCCACCACGCCTGCGTCCTGCTGTTGCTGCTGGGTGATGTCACCGTTCAGCTTGGCGATCTGGTCGCGGGCAAGCAGTTGGGCGTGCCGCCGGTCTACGCTGTACGTCCGCTGAATCTGCTTGACGATGGCCGTCGTGGTTTCGCCGTTCCGATAGCCCTCCAGCACGATCTGGCGCATACGCCCCAGACTTTCCTGCGGGATGGTCTTGATGAGCGCCACGTTGTCCTCGACCCAGCGTTCCATCATCGTTCTGTACAGCTCGCCGGTGTAGTAGTCATCCATCAGGTCGATGCCCAGCGTGGACTTGACGGCTTTCTTCCACTCACGGATGCTCAACTTCCGCGTGAGCTTTGCCATAGACTCGATCTTGCTGTGCAGACCAAACATAGAGGTGCGCCGCTCCAGCTCCACAGTCATCTTGGAGAAAACCGTTTTGACCTTTGCAATCAGGTCTGAAGCGTCATCATGGCGCTGACCAGCTTCACGCTCTGCGCGGGCCGCGTCCCTGATCTCCGGCAGATACTCCTTCAGCAGTTCGTTCAAGATACGGATGTAGGCATTGGTGAGCCGCTGGAACTCGCGTTCCGCCTGAACGGGGTACTTTTGTGAATATTTGCATATCAGATTATCGTGACTGCCGAAGCGGTGGCGGAGCAGGTCTTGTACCATGTGTCCGTGGACAGTATCATTCTACTGTTTTTCGCCTCCTTTTCTGGTTCCGAACAGCAAAAAAGCGGCGATTTGTACCGCCGCAGTTGAGATTATGGCTTAATGCCCTCTGAGAACTTCTGATGAGTGCCGGGAAACGTCCAAATGTGCTTGTGGGTAATTTTGTGTCCGAGGTTTGAAAGCCGCTAGATGGCTTTATTTGCGGCAGTTGCGAAAAGCCCCTGCCTGACGCTCGGTCCCGCGCCTGCACCGTTGGCAAATTTGAATGAAGTGAAAATTTGACAACAGGTTACGGTTTGGTTGGGTAAGGTACGGTTATAGTCGGACGCTCCGCCGGATTGTCCGGTGGACGTTCCTGCGGATTTTGGCCTGTTTTCGGCCATTTTTGAATATTTATCCAAAAACAGGTGGATATATTCCCAAAACAGCCAATTTCGGGCTTTGCGTTTTCCGACCATTTCGGTGATTGCGGTGGAAAAACGGTTCTTTTCTGGTTTACAATCGCTCTGATGTCGGTTTACAATGCGGTGAACTGCGGTAAAACAGGCGGTTCCTTACACAGCAGGCGGAAGGTTTCCCGGCCCTTCGGGGTGATGAGCGTCTGGGTTCCGGCCCAGTCGTTGTGCCGGCCCTTGCCCTCTTTCACCTCGAACAGGCCGTTGTTCTTTGCCGCATACGGCATCAGCTTGTTCTTCTGGTCGCGGTAGACGTACTTATGGTCGAGCAGCCAGCCGATGAAGTCCTTCTCCTTGATGCCCAGCTCCTTGGCGGTTTCGCGGAAGTTGGTCAGCAGGTTCCGGGCCACCAGCTCGTCAAAATACTCGGCCTTCGGCTGCATGATCTGGTTCTGCGCTGTCAGCTCATTGATGCGGGCATCGCGGTCAGTCAGGGTCTTCTGCGCGACCAGCAGGGCCTTTGCCATAAGCTCCTGCGGGGAAAGCTCCTCCTGCCTGGCAATGTAGCCGCCGTTCTTGCGGATGCTGGGCAGCACCACAGATGTGACCCACTTGCGGAAGGGTTTGGCCTCCGGCTTATCGCTGCGCAGGATGACGTTGTACAGGCTGGACTCGCTGATGATGGTCATTTCCTGACTGCGGCCCATGCTGTCGATGAGGTGAGCCTGACTCACTTCATCGGAATCAAGCCGTTCGGCCACCCTCGCCGGGGTGCTGAGGCCCAGCACATCGCACACGTCCTTCAGGACAAACCACGGCTCGCCGCTGACATTCATGGTGCGCACCAGTTTGCTTTCTTCGTATTTGAAAATCGTGACCTTGTTCATAATCAATCTCCGTTCCGTTTTTGAGATAGGAAATTCGGGCAAAGAAAAAGAGCGGTGGTTTCCCATCGCTCTTTGCTGGATAATATTCTGTTTCTCAGTTGCTATCAGCAGGGGTAACAAATTCCACCCTCTCGAAGTGCGAGAGGTTTAGGAGAACCGTGCGGTCGGAGTCCGCAACATTATCAATCAGAACCGTTCCATCGTCATCCAAAAACTGATAGTTCCGAAGCAATACAATCGGCTCTCGGCTATAATTTTCCATCGCCGCAAGCTGACCATAGTAGCTCCGCCCGGAGTCAGGCAACCAGATGCGCAACCACTGGCCCTGTTCGATGATGTCATCCCAGATGTTAGAGTTCACAGTTCTGGTGATGCCGAGCTTCTTGAAAAATCCCGCTGCACATTTTCCTACGACCAGCTTGGCCGAACCAAAGCCAGCGAGGATACTCAACAGGATAATACCGATCAGGTAGAGAGTTTCGTGCTTCGGCTGGAGCCATGCGGCTATCAAATCATACAGTGTCTTCAGAACAAAGCTGATGATAACGCTGTTGAGCAGCAGGCTCGAAGTCTTATCTGCCGAATCCTCATCCTTGAACAGCATATACCGATAAACAGCCAGAAACAAATACCCCGGCACGACGTACGTCAAGAATGCCGGAATGTTTGAAGCAAGTTCAAGAACCCAACTCATATTATTTTCCACGTTTCTTCCGGGTGTCCTGTGCAGGAGGCGGTGGAGGAGCGGAGTTGGAGGCTTCTTTATAATCGTGCTTTCTTGGGAATCAACTTTGAGTCGTACCTCATCTCTCTCGCCATGCCGTCAAATCCTCCTCAACCTACTTTCTGCCCAGCAGCCCACGCTGCACGAGCCTCATTGAGGCTCATGCGGTTGGCCCCGCCTTCTTCATCCGGGTCATCAAGCTGGACGAGATCATCTTCCCAGTTGCACACCGGGCAAATGTCAAACTCGCCTGCGCTTTCAAACGTATATTTGCCACAGACCGGGCAGATATAGCTTTCACCAGATTTGACCGTAGACATCTTACACACCGTCCTTTTCCTTGAACTTGTTGTAGTAGGCCATCGCCATGTCAGGCTTGGCTACGCCACCGCTACCGCATTTGGGCTTCATGTAGGTGCAGATGTTCTGGCCCGGAAATCCAGAGGCATATTCCGTTGTCTTTACGTTGAAACGGACGATTTTGCCTTTGGGAGTGCTATAGCCGATCACATCGCCTCCGCATGGTTGCTGCAAGAATTTATCTGCAGCCGCTTCGTATTCATCTTCTGTCGAGAATCCGAACTCAGCGCCATGCTTGGTGAAATGAACGGTTTTCTTTTCGGGGGCTGCAAACCCTTTGCACGAAGCATTTTCGCCTTCGGGATATACCGCAGGCCCGCTTTCGGTGGAGCCAGAGCTGCTACCCTGCTCTCTGCGAACTGCCCGTTTTCATCCCGTGGGTGGTCGGCTTCGTTGAAGTCCATCCTATCTTTCATCTTAGCATTTTGTGCATCCGATGTCAAACCGGGATTTGACGATAAAACGTTGAGCAGCGCGGTGATGCTCTGGGCAAACGGCGGGAACAGACGTTCCGGATTCTGAGTGGACAGCTCGGCCACCTTTTCGGCGGTGATGAACCCCGGAGAGGTCATCTCGCCATCAGCGCACCGGATGCTGCCGTCAAAATCCGTGCAGAGAAACACATGGGACGGGCAGTACGGCGGTTTCAGGTCACTCAGGAAGGCTACCGGCATGAGGTCTTTCGGCGTGATGCCAAACTCCTCCCTCGTTTCGCGGATGGCTGAATCTTCCGGGGACTCCCCGCCTCGATATGCCCACCCGGTCCACCAACAGAGCCGTCCTTCAGGCGAGTGCCGCAGAGAAACCGGCCATCCTGCACAACAAGAACGCCGACACCACAACTTGTATCTGCATCTTCTTGTGCTGAGACTCCAATCACCTCGAAACCATCGTCATCATCAAGCCATCTCTGGACCAAATTGTTATTCCGACTCAACGTAGACATACATAGTTCCATCCTTTTCTTCAGCTTTTACTGGCTTGAATTTTGCGGTTCCGCTGTACAGTACTTCATTTTGAATCATGAACCCCGTGCTAGAATAAGGATACGGCATAGCATTTCGTTCCTTGTTTCCTTCCTCAATGAATACGACATGTTTCGCAGAAGCACTGCCTTTGAGAGAGTTATCGCAAAAATCTTTGGCAATATATTCTTGCGTTGTCCAACTGCTACACCCACGCATATCTATTGTTCCGCCGGATTCAAGCGCTTTCTGAATCTGTTTGACCTGAGAAGCGTTTGACTTTACTCCACGATAAAGTGTTCCGCCGCTATAATGAATGTCCGGGTTATCATCAATAAACTTGCTTAAGCCAT
>ENA-OQMN01000203-OQMN01000203.1-human-gut-metagenome-genome-assembly--contig:-NODE-203-length-15048-cov-3.019704_pt1 | contig 15048 bp, 15 predicted proteins | sample MGYA00242765_ERZ504861 | MGnify/ENA primary metagenome ERZ504861 (study PRJEB26092, sample SAMD00036417) | human gut metagenome | host: Homo sapiens | study: EMG produced TPA metagenomics assembly of... | reverse complement strand
ACGGTTCTCTACGAGCACGGAAAGCGTATGGCGCTTGGAACCCGGCTGAGATGCAGGATACATTGGTAGACCCTTCCTTACTACTTACTCGTTTACTCGTTGTCGGCAGCGGCCTTCGGGCGCTGCACTTATTCTATTGTTCGTGGGGGTAAGCCTGCCCTTTCTGCTTGCCGCCCAGCAGAAAAATTCCGTCAGCATTACCAAAAGGGTACTACGTATTCCGGAGGTTACGGTGGTGGGCAAACGACCTATGAAGGATATAGGCGTGCAACGAACCCGTTTCGATTCCATCGCCATGAAAGAGAACATCGCCTTATCTATGGCCGATGTGCTGACATTCAACTCATCCGTTTTTGTCAAGAACTACGGACGCGCCACGTTATCCACCGTGGCTTTCCGGGGTACCTCTCCCTCGCATACCCAAGTGACGTGGAATGGTATGCGCATTAACAACCCGATGCTGGGCATGACGGACTTCTCGATGATCCCCTCCTACTTCATCGACGACGCCTCGCTGCTGCACGGCACCTCGTCGGTCAACGAGACGGGCGGCGGCCTGGGAGGTGCGGTCAAGCTCTCGACGCGGCCGGCCGACCGGCGGGGATTCGGATTGCAGTACGTCCAGGGCGTCGGGTCGTTCTCGACCTTCGACGAGTTCCTGCGCCTGACCTACGGCGGCGACCATTGGCACGTCTCCACCCGTGCGGTCTACTCCTCGTCGCCCAACGACTACAAGTACACCAACCACGACAAGAAAATCAACATCTACGACGACGACATCCGGCTGCTGCAACGCCGCTTCGTCAGCCCCATCGGTCGCGGAGCCATCAGCTTCTACAAGTACTATCTGATGGACACACTCATGGTGGACAAGCAGGAGTGCGTGCATCTGACTTTCGTTCCGCAGAACCCGCAGGACTTCGGTTTCACGGGGCACCTCTACGTGGTGAAGGACTCCACCTATGCCGTGAAGAAATGTACCATGAACCTACCCAAGAAGACGGGTGTCAACTTCGTGGAAAACCTCGACATCGTGCAGCAGTTCGAACAACTGCCCGACGGAAACTGGGTGCTGACCGATGACGACATGACCGTGGAACTGCACTTTGTGAAAGGCATCCAAGGCCTGGAAGTACAGCGGACCACCAAGTACAGCGACTATCAGTTCACAGAGATAGAACCCCGCCTCTTCCGCCTGAAAGGAAATGTCATCAAGGAGGCGAACATGCTTGCCAAGAGCGACGAGTATTGGGCGAAAGTGCGCCAAGTGCCTCTCACCAAGAAGGAGAGCACGATGGACGTATTCATGAACCGTATCGAACAGATTCCCGGCTTCAAGTACGTCATCTTCGGAGCGAAAGCCTTGATTGAGAACTTCGTGGAAACGGGCAGCAAGAAACATCCCAGTAAGTTCGACTTCGGTCCTATCAATACAATGATAACCAGCAACTACGTCAACGGCACCCGTTTCCGTCTGAGCGGTATGACAACCGGTAACCTCGACCCGCATTGGAGCCTGAGCGGTTACGGCGCCTACGGAACCAAGGACAAGAAATGGTTCTACTCCGGACAGGTGGCCTACTCCTTCAACAAGCGCGAATACGTATTGTGGGAGTTCCCGAAGCACTACATCGCCTTCAAGTACACCTACGACGTGATGTCTCCTATGGACAAGTACCTCGCCACGGACAAGGACAACTTGTTTGTCGGCTGGAAATGGACGACGGTAGACCAGATGTCCTACATGCGCGATGCCACCCTGACCTACGAACTGGAGACCAATACCGGCTTCTCCGTCCAGGCCATGGCACGCCATCGTAACGACCAACCTGCCGGACAACTGCAATACTGGAAGAACAACGGAGAGACCCCCGGACAATGGGATGAAAAGAATACGCTGGTGCACGACATCACCACCACCGAGCTGGGTGCGACCCTGCGTTACGCTCCCGGCGAGACCTTCGTCAACACCAAGCAACGCCGTGTGCCCGTGTCGCTGGATGCGCCCACCTTCACCCTCTCCCACACCGCCGGATTCAAGGGTGTGCTGGGTGGAGAGTACAACTTCAACCTGACGGAAGCCAGCATCCGGAAGCGCTTCTGGCTCGGCTCGTGGGGCAAGCTGGACGTAACGGCACGTGCCGGTGCGCAATGGAACACCGTTCCTTCCCCCTGCTGAACCTACCGATGGCAAACCTCTCGTACATCACGCAGAACAACGAGTCCTTCAACCTCATCAACAACATGGAGTTCCTGAACGACCGTTACGCCTCCCTCAACCTAAGCTACGACATGAACGGAAAACTCTTCAACCGCATCCCGCTCATCAAGAAGCTGAAGTGGCGTGAGATGTTCCGCATCCGTGGTCTGTGGGGCACGCTGACGGACAAGAACAACCCATACAAGAGCAACAATCCCGACTTGTTCCTCTTCCCCATGCGCGACGGTGTACCCACCAGCCACGTCATGGGCAAGACTCCCTATGTGGAAGCCAGTGTAGGTATCTACAATATCTTCAAGCTGCTCCACATAGAATATGTACGCCGACTGACCTATACGGATATACCGGGAGTGAAGAAGGGCGGTATACGCTTCATGATATTAATGATTTTTTAAGAGTTACATACTATGCAACCATTAGCAGAACGGCTTAGACCAAGAACATTAGATGAATATATCGGTCAGAAACATTTAGTGGGACCGGGTGCAGTGCTGCGTAAGATGATTGATGCAGGACGTATCTCTTCGTTTATCTTATGGGGCCCTCCGGGAGTGGGAAAGACAACCCTGGCACAGATTATCGCCAACAAGCTGGAAACCCCTTTCTATACACTTAGTGCCGTGACCAGCGGTGTGAAGGATGTACGCGACGTGATAGAGCGTGCCAAGAGCAACCGCTTCTTCTCGCAAGCCAGTCCCATCCTCTTCATCGACGAGATACACCGTTTCAGCAAGTCGCAGCAAGACTCGCTGTTGGGAGCCGTGGAGCAAGGCACCGTGACGCTGATAGGCGCCACCACGGAGAACCCTTCGTTCGAGGTCATCCGCCCGCTACTATCCCGCTGCCAGCTCTATACCCTGAAGTCACTGGAGAAGGACGACCTGCTGGAACTGCTGCAACGCGCCATCACCACGGACACCGTGCTGAAGGAACGGAAAATGAACTGAAAGAAACCACTGCCATGCTCCGCTTCAGCGGAGGAGACGCCCGCAAGCTGCTCAACATCCTCGAACTGGTGATAGATTCCGAAGCCACCGACCCTGTCCTCATCACGGATGACATGGTGACCGAACGCCTTCAACAGAACCCTCTTGCTTACGATAAGGATGGCGAGATGCACTACGACATCATCTCCGCCTTCATCAAATCCATTCGCGGCAGCGACCCGGATGGCGCCATTTACTGGCTGGCACGCATGGTAGAAGGCGGTGAAGACCCTGCCTTCATAGCTCGCCGCCTCGTCATCTCCGCTTCCGAAGACATCGGACTGGCCAACCCCAACGCGCTGCTGCTTGCCAACGCCTGCTTCGACACGTTGATGAAAGTGGGATGGCCCGAAGGACGTATCCCCCTGGCAGAAGCCACCATATACCTTGCCACCAGCCCCAAGAGTAATTCAGCCTATATGGCCATCAACAATGCCCTGGAACTGGTACGCGAAACGGGCAACCTCCCCGTCCCCCTGCACCTGCGCAATGCGCCCACCAAGCTGATGAAGCAGTTGGGCTACGGCGAGAAGTACAAGTACGCCCACGACTACCCCGGCAACTTCGTCAAGCAGCAATTCCTGCCCGACGAATTGAAAGACCGCCGTATCTGGGAGCCACAACTCAACCCTGCCGAGCAAAAGCATAAGGAACGGATGCAGCAACTCTGGGGAGAGGAAAAGAAATGGTAAACTATCAATTCAAATTAAAAATTGAAAATTAGAGATTAAAAGTCGGATACAGAAAATCCCCACAACAAATAACTCATAACTCATAACTCCATGAATATAGTAGTATTAGACGGCTATGCCGCCAACCCCGGCGACCTCTGCTGGGACGAATTGCAAGCCTTGGGCGAGTGCACCATCTACGACCGCACCGCCCCTGCGGAAGTATTGGAACGCGCCGCTGGTGCAGAAATCCTGCTGACCAACAAAACCGTGCTCACCGCCGAGCACATGGCGGCACTGCCCGAACTGAAATACATCGGTGTGCTGGCTACCGGATACAACATCGTAGACACCGCCGCTGCCAAAGAACGCGGCATCATTGTCACCAATATTCCCGCCTACAGCACCGACTCCGTTGCCCAGATGGTCTTTGCCCATATTCTGAACATCACCCAGCAAGTGCAACACCACTCTGAAGAGGTGCACCGGGGCCGCTGGACAGCAAGCAAGGACTTCTGCTTCTGGGACACGCCTCTCATCGAACTGCGCGAAAAGAAGCTTGGAATCGTAGGCCTGGGCCACACCGGCTTCACCACCGCCCGCATCGCCATCGGCTTCGGTATGAAGGTATGTGCCTACACCTCCAAGACCAACTTCCAGCTTCCTCCCGAAATCCGCAAGATGGAGCTGGACGAGTTGTTCCGCGAATGTGACATCATCAGTCTGCACTGTCCCCTCACCGACTCCACCCGCGAGATGGTGAATGCAGAACGGCTTCGGTTGATGAAGCCCACGCCATTCTCATCAATACCGGACGCGGCCCTCTCATCAACGAACAAGACCTTGCCAATGCACTTAACAACGGTACCATCTATGCCGCCGGCGTAGACGTACTCTCGCAAGAACCTCCCCGTGCCGACAATCCGTTGCTCTCCGCCCGCAACTGCTACATCACTCCGCACATTGCCTGGGCAAGCACCGCCGCGCGCGAACGCCTCATGCAGATTATGCTCGAGAACATCAAGGCCTACCAAGACGGCAAGCCGGTGAACGTAGTGAATAAATAAGCAAACAACATGGGAAAGTCCGCCGTAAAAGGTCTGTTCTACATCTGTCATTGATGTCCTGATCGCCACGGATTGCATTTCCGAAGGTCAGAACCTGCAGGACTGCGATTTCCTCATCAACTTCGATATCCATTGGAATCCGGTGCGCGTGGTGCAGCGTTTTGGGCGCGTGGACCGCATCGGATCCAAGAACGCACGCATCCAGCTGGTCAACTTCTGGCCCAACGTTGAGCTCGACAAATATCTCAACCTCAAGGAACGCGTTGAGAACCGCATGCACATCACCGTGGCCACCTCCACGGGCGATGACGACTACCTCAACGAGAACGAGAAGGGCGATCTTGAGTACCGTCGCGCGCAGCTTGAGCAGATGCAAAGCGAGGTGGTTGACCTAGAGGACGTCTCGGGCGGCGTGTCCATCACGGACCTCGGCCTCAACGACTTCCGCATGGACCTCGTGGCGTATCGCGAGGCCAATCCGGACATCGAGCGCGTGCCCTCGGGCATCAACGCCGTGGTGGCGGGCGAGCAGCCTGGCATCATATTCGTGCTGCGCAACGTGAGCCAGGAGCTCGATGCCGCCGCTCAGAACCCCGTGCACCCGTTCTACCTGGTGTACGTAGCAGATTCAGGCGAGGTGCTCCACGGCTACCTCGAGCCCAAGGAAACGCTCGACGTCATGCGCCGTTTGTGTCGTGGGAAGTCCGAGCCCGACGCCAAGCTCTGCCGTGCGTACAACCGCGCCACGAAAGACGGGCGCAACATGGCGCACGCCTCCGAGCTGCTCGACGCTGCGGTGCTTTCAATCGTGGACGAGAAGCGCGAGGCTGATGTAGATAGCTTTTTCAGCTCTGGCACCACGAGCTTTTTGGAAAACGACGTGGCGGGGCTCGACGATTTCGAGCTCGTGTGCTTTCTGGTGGTGAGGTAGATGTTCGGTCTACCCAGCACCGTGTGCGTGCATCAGCCATTGCATAAAAACGCGTTTTACCAGCGGCTCACGCTCTCGGCTCCCGTGAAGGACGAGTTCGTGGGCGGCATCGAATCGCTGTGCGTGGTGGCAGCTATCAAGGAGTCTGCCTGCGACATCCCCGCGGCGGACGGCATCGAGGAAATATCCGTCCTGCGCGTGGACCTCAAAACGAGTGAGGTGCCCGAGCAGGCGCTTGCCGCCATCGCGCAGGTGGTGCCGCGCAAGCTGCTCATGGTGTGCTGCTACGGCGGTGTGGTGCAGCTCGCCGTTGTGCGCGGGCGCCTGCGCGTAGGTGTACGGCGGATTGCCGAAGATGAACTCAACATTACCTTGGCGGGCGCGAATCTTGCCGAGGTGTGGGAGAGCCTGTGCGCACAGGCGCTGTTCGGTGACGCGGACGTTGCTGACGTGGACGCGCGCCTGGCGCAGGAAAAACGAATCGCAGAATTAGAGGCTGAGGTCGTCAGCCTTAAACGGAAGTGGGCAAAGGAGGTTCAGCCCTCCAAGCGCAACGCCGCATTCAAGGCGTACAAGCAGGCGAAGGCCGAGCTCTCCGCGCTGAAAGGGGAGTAGGCCATGGAAAAGGTCGAGCTGCGGACGGCGGATATCGCCGCGGAGAACGCCGCCAAGCTGGCGGAGCTGTTTCCGGATATTGTGACCGAGGTGCTTGATGAGGACGGCAACGTTCACCACAGCATTGATGTCGAAGCGCTGAAGGCCCATGTGGGCGATATCGCCGAGGACAAGCGCGAGCGCTATCAGTTCACGTGGCCGGGCAAGCAGAGATCCCGCGCGGAGGCGATTCGCCCCATCAGCAAAACCATGCGTCCCGCGCCCGAGGAGAGCGTGAGCTGGGATACGACGGAGAACCTCTACATCGAGGGCGACAACCTCGATGCCCTGAAGATCTTGCGCGAGACCTATGCCGGCAAGATCAAGATGATCTACATCGATCCGCCGTACAACACGGGGCACGACTTCGTGTACAACGATGATTTTGCGCGTTCCGCCGAGGAGGAGCGAGCCGAGAGCGGTGCTTTTGACGAAGAGGGTAACGTTCTCGATGCCGCCTACAAGGTGAACAACGAGTCCAACGGCAAGTTCCACTCCGACTGGTGCTCGATGATGTATCCCAGGCTAATGTTGGCTAGGGACCTGCTGAGCGAGAATGGAGTAATTTTCGTCAGTATTGATGACGGGGAATTTTCGAATCTTAAAAAACTGCTCGATGCCGTTTTCGGCGAAGGGGGGTATTTAAACTGCATAAATATCAAAGCGAAAGCTAGTGCTGGGGCTAGTGGCGGAGGTGAGGATCGTCGACTGAAAAAGAATATCGAATACTTGTTCGCGTATGTAAAGTCGGCTTCTTTCCGCTCATTTAACGAGGTGAAAAAGAAACAACTTTTGAAGTCATATATCACCGAGAGAAAAGAGGCGGGAACCACATTTGCATATAAAAGCGTGCTTCTCGACGGGGGTGAAGAGCGATACATCGGCGATGTAAAAGCTGGTAATGGGGAGCCTATTTCCCTGTACAAGATGGTTGGATATGAGGTGAAGTCTGTTTCTCGTATCGCTCGTGATAGCGGACTCAGTGAAGAAGAGGTTTATGAGAAATATATCAATCGGATTTTTACATTAGAGAATGCTCAGACGTCAATTCGAGACAGGGTTCTTGACGGGGCTGGCTCCGAGGACGATTTCGTAGTTGCTCGGTATATCCCAGTCAGCGGGCGCAACAAAGGAAAAATGACATCAGTCGGTTTTATGGGGAAGACAAAGCGACTAGTGAGCTATTTGGCTCCGTTGTGCGTTACGGAGAATGGAAAAGTTTATAAAACCGATAAAATCGGTACATTATGGGACGACTTGTCGTGGAGTGCCGTGCATATGGAAGGAGGAGTTTCTTTCCCAAACGGGAAGAAGCCAGTTTCCCTCATAAGGAGACTTCTGGAAATGCAGGCTGATAGCGAATCGGTCGTCCTTGACTTCTTTTCTGGTTCGGCCACGACCGCCCATGCCGTCATGCAGCTCAACGCTGAGGACAGCGGCAACCGTAAGTTCATCATGGTGCAGCTACCCGAGGTGTGCGACGAGAAGTCCGAGGCTGCCAAGGCCGGCTATAAGAACATCTGCGAGATCGGTAAGGAGCGCATTCGCCGTGCGGGTGCCAAGATCGCGCGCGAAGTCGAGGAGGCCAACGCGCAACTCAAACTCGGCGAGGAGCCCGGCAAGAAGGTCCCTGACGTCGGCTTCCGCGTGCTCAAGATCGACTCGACCAACTTCGAGGACGTCTCCCGCCCGCCCGGCACGCTGTTCCAAGACGAGCTCTTCGGTCTGGCGGACAACCTCAAGTCCGACCGCACGCCCGAGGACATCCTGTTCGAGCTGCTGCCCAAGTTCCAGATTCCCTATACCGCGCGCATCGAACAGCTCGACCTGTGCGGCAAGACGGTCTACTCCGTGGATGACGACACGCTGCTCGCGTGCTTCGACCGCGAGGTACCCGAGGGCGTCGTCCGCGCCATGGCCGAGCGCGAGCCCTCGTGGGCAGTCCTGCGCGACGCCTCCTTTGTGGGGGACGATGCCCTCGCCAACTTCGAGGAGATCTTCAAGTCGGTAAGCCCCGCCACCAAGACCAGGGTGGTGTAGGGGGTGCATTCTGTGTCTGCGCATAGCTGGTTTCAAAACACCCGGTGCCCAAGACTTCGTGTCTTGGGCACCGGGGAATGCCACCTGCTGTTCGGCCTACTCTTCCAGATCGCTTGCACGAAGCGAGTCGGGGTTCTCAGTGCCAAAGCGAAGGCTCAAGATATGCGCCTCCAGTTTGTCCGCCTTAACTCGGTACAGGAGGCGATGCGACTTCAGTCCTGCGCATCGAATCTCATGTCCGCTCAGAAAGCTCGCCTGTTCGTCCGTCGGGTATGCGTTGGGGAACACCGAGATGACCGAGAATTTGTCTTCAATGGAAGCGAGAAACTCATCCGCCGCTTTGGGAAGCCCAAGTTCATCGCGTATGTAGCTCTCGGCGTTCATGATCTGTTTTTGCGCCCTGGAGGAGACAACGATCTTATGCGAGGGCATGACGCTTCCTCATCTCTGCAAGCATCTGGAAGCCGTCGACGCCCTGACCCGCCTCGATCTCTGCGATGCTTGCCTGGATATCCGCGAGGGTCTTTTGCAGTTCGCGTTGCTTTGCCGCGAGTCGCCGCTCCTCGTTTTTTGCGGCAGCTTCATAGCGCTCAAAGGTCTCCGAGCTCATGATGACCATATCGTTGTATCCGTTTTTGGTGATGGTGATGGGCTCGTCGAGCTCGTGGCATTTAACAGAGATCTTCGCCCCATCTTTGAGCTCTTTTACCGGTATGGCAATCATGGGTCCTCCTAACATGGGATGTTTATCCCATTATAGACCCATTTTATTTGACAAGATAGGTTCTCTCATGGAATTCAAGTTCAACGACCTTGCGTATCCGGGTGGTGAAAAGATGTCGAATCTAATCGATAAAACGAAGGTTCTCGGGGCCGAACGTTTCGGACCAGGCATTGCAGATGCGCTGGTGGTTCAGCGTGATGGCCTTGGCAAGCTTGTTCAGATCCTTGGTTGGAATGTCGCTCGTGCTGCTCGCGAGGCGGCATCCGCCATCGGAGAGCAGCCAGAATTTCGTGGCATTCTTCTCCGGGCGCTTGACTGCGACATGAATATGGACGGGCTCGGCATCTTCTCCGGTCCAAAAGTAGAGAAGGTACCGACCAAAGGTGAAAACCTGGGGCATTACGCGGTCAGCCTCTCATCATACGGGGCCTCTGCAAGCTCGAAGATGAGGGGTGCGTTGTCGCGAAGAAACTCTTTAAGATCGGAGAGCTCGTCATCCGTGAAGCCGTCAACGTTTGTCCACCGGTACGCGGGCATGAGACAGCGCGCCGCATCGAAGCCACCGTCTCGGGGCCGCTCAACGGCAATTCTGATGGTTCCGTCGTCTTGAAGGTTCGAATATGCGATGCATGTTCCATCGGGAAACTCGGCGTAGTTCCACATGTGCCTTAACCTCCGGTTCTTCTTCGTCTTAGTTAGCTCATTGTACCCAACGGGTCCAAACGTCAGATAGGTTCTCTCATGGAATTCAAGTTCAACGACCTCGAGTATCAGGCGCGTGCGGCCGAGGCCGTGGTGCGCGTGTTTGACGGGCAGCCCAAGGTGGAGGCCCAGTCCTACCTGCGCGATGTGGGTACGCGCGTGGCCGACAAGCACGGCCAGACCTCGATGGGCGCCATCGAGGCAGACGGCGGTGCCGTGACCGACGACGGCACGGGTTTTCGCAACGCCCCGCTGCGCCTCAGCGCGGACGACATGCTCGGCAGCATCAAGAAGATCCAGGCCAAGAACGGCATTCCGCGTTCGACCGCGCTCTTCTGCGACCTCGGTGCCGTGGAACTCGACGTGGAGATGGAGACGGGCACCGGCAAGACCTACGTCTACACCAAGACCATGTTCGAGCTCAATGCACGCTATGGCTGGTCCAAGTTCATCATCGTGGTACCGAGCGTGGCCATTCGAGAGGGCGTGGCCAAGTCGCTCGAGATCACGGCCAAGCACTTCCATGAGCAGTACGGCAAACGCCTGTGGTCGTTCGTGTACAACTCGAGCCGCCTGAACGAGATCGACTCGTTCGCCAGCCGTGCGGACATCTCCGTCATGGTCATCAACATGCAGGCGTTCAACGCGTTTGACGAATCCAAGAGCAAAGAGGGCCGCGGCGGCGACAAGGCGGCGCGCATCATGTTCTCCGAGCCTGACGATTTCGGCAGCCGCAGGCCCATCGACGTGCTCTCCGCCACCAACCCCATCCTCATCATCGACGAGCCGCAGAAGATGGGCAAGAAGACGAGCGCCACGCGCAAGGGCATGAAGCAGTTCAACCCGCTGTTCAGCCTCAACTACTCCGCCACCCACAAGGAGCGCCACAACACGGTGTTCGCGCTCGACCCGCTGGACGCCTACAACGAGCGTCTGGTCAAGCGCATCGAGGTCAAGGGCATCGAGATGGTGGGTATGACCGGCGCAGACGGCTATGTGTACCTGCAGGACATCAAGGTGAGCCCCACGCGTCCGCCGCGCGCGGTGATCGAGTTCACCCGGCAGCTCAAGAGCGGGAAGATGACGCGCGCCACGAGCATGTTTGATGAGCTCGACAACCTCTACGAGTCCTCCGGCGAGCTCGAGGCCTATGCGCATGGCTACCGCATCCTGCGCATCGTGCCCGAGCAAAACGGCCAGGCGGGCTATGTGGAGTTCGACAACCACGAGCGCCTCTACCGCGGTCAGATCGCCAACGACTCCTCCGAGGCGGATCTGCGCCGCATCCAGATTCGCGAGACGATTGCGTCACACCTGGAAAAGGAGGAAGCGCTCTTCCGCCAAGGCATCAAGTGCCTGTCGCTGTTCTTCATCGACGAGGTTGCCAAGTACCGCGTGTACGATGAGGACGGTTCCGAGGGCGTGGGCGAGTACGGGCAGATGTTCGAGGAGGAGTACGCCAAGGCCGTGGAGGCGCGCTGCGATGTGCCGACACTTGACGATGCATACGACCCGCGCTATCTGCACTACCTGCGCGAGTCGCTTGAGCGCAAGGTGCACGAGGGCTACTTCTCCATCGACAAGAAGGGGCGTGCGGTCAACAGCAAACTCAAGCGTGGCAGCGAGTTCGCCGAGGGCGAGGACGCCGTGGCCGCCTACGACCTTATTCTCAAGGACAAGGAGCGCCTGCTCTCGTTTGAGGAGCCGGTGCGCTTCATCTTCTCCCACTCCGCGCTGCGCGAGGGCTGGGACAACCCCAACGTGTTCCAGATCTGCACCCTCAAAGGGTCGGGCGATTCCGACATTTCCAAGCGGCAGGAGGTTGGCCGCGGCCTGCGCCTGTGCGTGAACCAGGACGGCACGCGCCAAGACGAGCTGGCGCTGGGCCGTGACGGCGTGCACAAAATGAACCTGCTCACGGTGATTGCTTCGGAAGGCTACGACAGCTTTGTGAAGTCGCTGCAAACCGAGACGACCGGTGAGCTGCGCGAGCGCCCCGCTCGCGTTGAGAAGAAGCTGTTTGAGGGCGTGACGGTGAGTGATGGCACCACGGAGTACACGCTGACCGGAGCGGATGCCGATCAGATCATGTACGCGCTCGTGCGCCATGAGCTCATCGATGCGCACGGGCGGCCCACCGATGCGTTTGCGGAACAGGGGCTTGCCGCGCTCGATGATGGCGACATCCCCGAGCACTTGGATGGTTATGCGGACCAGGTCGCGCGCATCGTGCGAAGTGCCGAGGACGCCACGATCGAGATCGGCAACGGCTTGGGCACCAAGGTCGCCTCCAACAAGCTCAACGACAACTTCCGCAAGCGGGAGTTCCAGGAGCTGTGGGCGCGCATCAACCGCAAGCATGCGTACACGGTTGAGTTCGACAGCGACGAGCTGCGGCGCAAGGCCGTGGTGAGCATCAACGCCAATCTGGATGTGACGGCGCCGCGCTATCGCTTGAAGCAGGCTGCGCAGCGTGAGCAGATGGCGCGTGAGGAGCTCGAGGCTCAGTCCGGGTTCGATGCCGCATCGAGCAAGACGCTCGAGGTCAACGGCGGTGCCACGATCAACGTGGCGTACGATTTGGTGGGCGAGGTGGCCGAGAAGGCGCGCATTACGCGCAGGAGCGCAGCTGCCATCCTGGCGGGCATCGCGCCCGACCGGTTTGCGCTGCTCCGTGTGAATCCGGAGGAGTTCATCGTCAAGACGGCGAAGCTCATCGTGGACGAGAAAGCGCGCATGGTGGTGGAGCATATTCGCTACAACCGCGTGGCGGGGGCCTACGACGCTGCCGAGATCTTTGCAGAGGATATGCCCGAGAGCTTTGCACGGGCGCTGCCCACGGCCGCCAAGGGCGTGCAGGACTGGACGGTGCTCGACAGTGATATCGAGCGTAAGTTCGCGCAGGACCTCGAGGAGGCCGAGGAGGTGTGCGTATTTGCGCACCTGCCGCGCGCGTTCAAGATCCCCACGCCGGTGGGCGACTACGCGCCCGACTGGGCCATCGCCTTCAACGAGGGTGCGGTCAAGCACATCTTCTTCGTAGCGGAAATTAAAGGGTCGCTCAAGACGCTCAATCTCAAGGGCGTCGAGGCGGCCAAGATCGAATGCGCCCGCAAGCTCTTCGAGCAGCTGGGTGAGGACGACGTGCGCTACGACTTCGTGAGCACCTACGACGAGCTGCTCAACAAGGTGATGAGGTAAGGGCTTCTGAAAATGTGTCCGCGCGGGATGGTATACCAAGAGGTGAGAAAGGTGGCCTGGTAGAAAGGGGTGCGGCATGATCGGCGGAGGGCCCGGTGGGTTCGGTGGCGGCTTCGGCGGCCCGAGCGCGGGGGATTACCATGCGTTCAAAACAACAACGCGCGCGGCAAAGTCGTCGGGCGGATCTTCCAAGGGGCCGCAGGGTCCAGGTGGCGGAGGCAACGAGCCGCTGGACGGCTGCGGGTGCCTCATCATGTTGGTTATCGTGTTCCTGGTGTTGCTGCCGGTGTACCTGTTGATCACAAGCTGATCGCGATGTCGGCTGCATGCTGCATGCGCATGAGGGCTGCCGCCTGCCCAGGGGCTACACGGCGTCGTAGGCAGTGGGGTCGGGGGCTTCGTTCAGCTCGGTTTCCTGTGCGGTTCCCGCCTTGCCTTGGAAGAATCGCACGGCGCGGTCGAACTGGATCATCACCCATTCCAGCGGGTTGGGAGCCGCCTGCGCGCTGGTGCATACGAGCTTGGCGGTGCCCACGGTCTTGCCGGCCTGTTTGTAGGTGATCGTCCCCGCCTGCTGCCCCTTTTCGATGTTTCCCGAGAGTGCGTCCACGTCGATGTCCTGCTCGATGGCACCCGCCAGGCTGAAGACGGTCACCGTTTGCGCGGGGTTCTCGAGCGTCAAGCCCACGGTTTTGTCGGTCCAGTCGGTACATGGCGCCTCGGCGATGATGGGGGAGCCGTTGATCGTGGAGGGCGTGTTCGCGAAGGGCACCTGCGCCAGGTGGTTGTAGTACCAGTTCGCCAGCGCGAGCGTATCGGTGAAGCGGTGCTCATCGCTGTCCGACCCGAAAACCGCGATATAGATCTCGCCGCCGGTCTCGCGCGAAAAGGCACTCATGAAGCACTCGCCTGCTTCGTAGGTGCTGCCCGTTTTGCCGCCGATGTTACCTTGCTGACCTTGGATTTTGTTGCGAACGGTGAGCGTGAGGGTGCGCTGGGTTCCGTCGGCGGAGGTGACCTGCATGGTGGTGCGGTCGCTGTCGTCGAGCGAGCGGAAGTCGTCGTTTTTCATGGCGGCGGCGTAGATGGTTGTGACATCGCGCGCCGTGGAGTGCATGTTGCCCACCCAGCTGCCGAAGTCGAGGCCATGGGGGTTTTCGAACAGGGTGTCCGTGCATCCGAGCTCGGTGGCCTTTTTGTTCATCGCATCCACGAAGGTTTGGTAGGGGTCGGCGCTCGATGGGTCGATCTTGGCGCCGACAGCGGTGGCGATGGCGGTGGCGGTGTCGTTGCCGCTCATGACGAGCAGGCCGGTGAGGGCTTCCTCCATGGTGAGGGTGTCGCCTTCCTTGAGCCCAACAGCCGATTCGCCCACGGTTGCGGCAGCGTGATCGACGGTGATGACATCGGTGAGGGAGGAGTTCTCGAGGGCCACCAGCGCGGTCATGACCTTGGTGACCGAGGCGATTTTGATGGGGGCATCGGCATCGCGCTCGTAGTAGACGGTGCCGTCCTTGCTCATGACGAGGGCATGGGTGGCGATGATGTCGGGCAGATCTGCGGTTGCTGTGCCGCGGTCCTCAGCCGAGGTGCCCAGGATGATGTCGCTGGTTCGCTGCTCCGCCAGGGCGGGGAAGGCAGACCGCAGACCATGGTGAGCGCGAGGGCGAGCAGGACGAAAAGGGTGCGTGCCCGCGGTGCGTGCGTGCGGCCAGATGCGGCGAGGCGGTTCGCAGTGCGGTCAGCTGGGGTACTGGGGGCGATGGGCCGTTTGCGTGCGCGCGTGCGCGGGTTTGCGCACGCGTTGCCGATGGGGTCCGCGGAGGCGAGGGACGTGTGGATACGAGGCAC